>Ga0302325_10016280_pt1 | contig 15768 bp, 13 predicted proteins | sample Palsa_T0_2_FD_201948 | JGI IMG/M metagenome (GOLD analysis project Ga0302325, IMG submission 201948) | Peat permafrost microbial communities from Stordalen Mire near Abisko, Sweden - Palsa_T0_2 | ecosystem: Environmental > Terrestrial > Soil > Palsa > Peat permafrost | place: Sweden: Abisko...
ACTTCTTGTACTTCTGGCCGCTCCCGCACGGACACGGAGCGTTGCGTCCGACCTTGGTCGCTCGCCTCGGACGTATCGAAGGCCTCGCAGCGTCGAGCGCCTCGACGATCTCCGCCATCCGGTCGAGCGGGAACCCCTCACCTTCGAAGGTGGCAGTTGCCGTGTCGCGGACGACAGCGCGGTCGCCGGCGTCCTCCAGACGGATCGTTCGTCGGACGCTCACGCCGGAGTTCGAACGGCTGAGTCGCTTGGCCTCAGCTGCGAGCGCCTTAGCCTCCTCGTCACGCCCGGTCTCTCGACACAGCAGCACCAGCCGCTCGGCGATGTCCTCCCGGCTCCTGACCCCAGGCGTCGAGTAGCCGCGGCGGAGCAGCTCACCAGCCCGGCTGTAGTCCTGCGGCCGGTTGTTCGTGAAGAAGTGGAGGTCGGCCCAGCCGATCCACCCCCAACCCCAGCCAGGGTCAGCCGTGAGCCACCGCTCGAACAGCGCCTCGGCCGTGTCGGTCTCGCCGAGCTCGAAGTACGACTCGGCCACCGCGCGGCGGCGGTTTTCGACCATCAGCTCGTCCTCGTCTGGGAACCGCCGCAGCGCCTCCTCGCACACCGCGATCCTCGCGCGCAGGAGCTCTGGATCCTCACGCCCGGCGTTCCACAGCGCGTCCTCCAGGTCCCCGGTCCAGTTGAACAGCGACTGGTACATCGAGAACCGGTCGTCGAACTCCCCGATCGAGTCGATCCCGGTCAGATCGCAGAGACGCAGGACGTCGGACCACGCGTTGAGCCAGATCGCGGCCGCGCTCGCCGCCTCCCGGCGCTCGAGCGCGTCGTAGCCCGCCTGGATCTTGTCGCCGAGGAATTCGACGCACACCCGCTCGGGCCACCACCGCCGCCACAGCTCGAGCAGGCACAGCCAGATCCAGTCCTCGTGCGGTTGCCCTTCCGTGGCCCCGGCACCGCAGCGGTCGCCCAGTGGGCGCGCGACGTCCTCGGCAGACAGCGCCCCTTCGCACAGCCGCTCGAGCTCGGCGCGGTCCACCTCCAGACCGAACCCCTGCAGCTTCTCCAGCAGCTGCTCGTCGCTTAGCTTGGCAGCGTCCGAGCGCGTGGGCCGGTCGATCATCTCGTCGCGAGCGTACTGACCCGGCCGGCGCGAACCCCCGTGCGGGGAGACTCCCAGTGCGTCACACAACCAACCTCGGCGAACGTTGGCCGCGTCGCGCCACGTCGAGGCGGCGCATGTTCGGTTGCCGACGCGTACGCGTCATCCCGATGATCGCCCTCACGCCCCTGGGCGGCGCCTGAGCGACCATGGCCACTGCGGACGAGCGCAGCCTCCTCGCGGAGGCGCGAGCTGGCGATGGGAAGGCGATCGGCCGCCTCGCTTCATGCCACCGGTCCGGGCTCGAGCCCTATTGCCAGCTGATGCTCGGATGCCCTCATCATGCCCACGAAGCCGTGTGCGAGACATTGCTGCTCCGGCAATCTTTGCCGGACCGGCGCACCTGGTGAGCTGTCGTGTGCCACCGGCACCGCGGCTGCCCGCGCGGCTGACCCCCGCCTGCAAGCGTAGAAAGGCGGCGAGCTCCACCGGCAGACCGGACCATCAGTAGCCCGCAGCGCGGAGCTCGGCGAGCGTGACCATCAGTGTGCGTGACGCCGCGCTGAGCGATCGGAAGCCGAAGCGCCTGTAGAACCTCGCGGCGCTCTCGTCGATGGCATGGACCACGACAGCCCTGACGGCAACCTGTTCAGCTGCGACACACACTCGAAGCAGAGCATCGTTGAGCATGGCGCTACCGGTCCCTCGGCCCTGATGGCGCCTGTCGACCGCCAACCGTGCGAGGAGAGCAGCCGGAATCGGGTATTGCTGCGACATTCCTTTGCCGACCTGCTCCGTCGCGCCCTCGTGCCCAACTTCGGCTGCCACCAGCGTGTAGTACGCCGCGACGGCCCGGCCGTCGACCACGGCGACGAACGTGCGTGCGGCGTCGCGTCGTTCGCTCTGCCCGGCGTACCGAACCAGCCAGCGGTCAAGCGTCTCGTTGTCGCAATCGAATCCTGAGATGTCATGGCGAGCCGGGTCGAAGCGCTCGGTGCCCTCGAAATTCGGGGTCACCCGCGGGGGTGGAGCTCACGCAGCCGCGCGACGGTGGTCTCATCGACCGTTTCGAGCGCGTCCAGGAAACGGGCGGCCTCCTCATCGGTGAGCGCGATCTTCTTTTGATCTGCGAGAACCTCAGCTGCTCGCGCGGTCGCGGCGCGGCGGAAGAAGTCGCTCAGCGTCTCGCCGACGGCTGACGCCGCGGCAGAATCGAGATCGCGTTCTTCGTCGGTGAGACGGAGCTCCAAGCGTTGAGTACGCATCGCCTGAGTGTACGGACGTCGTACGGGTCTGTCCAGCGTCATCCGGTCAATCCCGGAAGCGGGCGAAGGCAGCCACTTGTATCGTTGAACCATACAATTCTGTATTGATACACGCTACCGTTAGTCGGCCTCGCGAGGTCGGCTGGGCGGCTGGAGGAATGGTGAGCTGCGCTCGAGCCAGGTGGCGAACAGCGGATCAATGATCACCCAATCCGACCCCCGCCGCTCGATCAGCCCTCCGCGCCGCAGGCGTTCGAAGGCCGGCACGATCATCGTGTGGTTGGTGAACCCGTATAGGGCCACGTGCTCGCGACTGGTGGGATTTCGCCCGCCGCGCTCGGCGAGCAGAAACAGCGCCCGCTCCTCGTTGACGCCGGGCTCACCGCCGGCGCCGAGGGTGTCGATCGTCGCCGCGAACTCGCCCGCTTCGCGGCCGGAGAGCAGCTCCTCGTGGGCGGCCTCGACGGTGCCGACGTGGACCGGTCCAGCGGCTGGCCGCGCCGCGCGCCAAGTGGCCCAAGCGAGCTGCTGGGTTCGCTTCGGATGGCATCGCGTCAGGTTGAGCAGGTGGTTGAGCGCATCCTCGCTCGCCGGTTTGCGGGTGGCCTCAAAGTTGTAGTCGAGGTACTCGAGGAAGGCGACATGGTCGATTTCAGGCAGCTGCATCTGGTGGGCTTCGTCGAAGATCGGCTCGTCGCTCTGCTCCAGCATCATCTTCAGCGCCTCACGGATGCTGCCGGTCAACAGCAGCGAAACGTTGGTGGCTCCGGAGCTCATCAGGGCTGAGCGGATGACTGACAAGGGCTCCTCAGGACAGCGATTGAGGCGCTGGAACTCGTCGAATACGACCACCACCTGGGCGTCGAGCTTGGGAATGCTGGCCAACTGCGCATGCAGCGCTTCGGTGTCCTGCTGAGGCGTCACCCCGGTGCGCCGCACGGTGCCCTTGATCACCTTGATATCGAAGCCGATCTCCTTCTCCAGCACCGCGAACTGCTTGCGCACCTCGCGCCGGATGCGCTTGTCCGGGTGGCCGACCAGCGCGTCGTGCACGCAGGCATTGAACGCGGGGATGCTGAAGGCACGTTGCAGGTTGATCCTCACCACCGCATGCGCCGGCGCGTCGTCGCCGTGGTCGAGCGCAAGTTCGCTGGCCAGTTGAGTCGTGAAGGACGTCTTGCCGGTATCACGCGGGCCGAAAATCGCCACGTTCGTCTTGCCCTTCAGGATCATCGCCACGTCTCGTGCGAATGGGTCCATGCCAACGATCTTGGCCGGATCGTCCAGCGGTTGCGTCCAGATGAACGGGTTCACTGCCACGTATCGCTAAACCATACCGGAATGTATGGATAGTCAATACAACGATTTCCGGACGGCTGATGAGACCCGGGGTGTTCAGCCGCGCCAGCGGCGGTATGCCTCGATCCATTCCGCGCCATCGGGCGCGGGGCGCGGTAGCGGCAGGTCGAGGATCGGGATTGCCTGCTGGTGGCCGTCTCGGAGGCAGGTCGCGACGATCTCGTGGTTGACGGTGAGGTCGACCTGCGCGACCGTGACGGACATCCCGAGCACCGAGATTTCGAACGGGAGCGCGAGGTGGTCCTCGAGCATCGTGAACAGGCCGGTGATCTGCTCCTCGTCCCCGTAGCAGTCAACGGTGGCCTCCTCGATCAGCGCGTCCAGCTCGGCCTGGCTGATCGCCAGTCGGGACGAGCTCATCACGCCTCCAACAGGGCCAGCCGGAGCTCCGGCTCGGGCGCTCGCCACTTCCGCACAGTCGCGTTCGGGTCGCTCAGCGCTCTGCGGATGGCTGCCTCGGGGCCGTCGAGCTCGCACAGGCGGTCAAGCGCGGCGCGACGCACGCTCGCCCCCGAGGCGCTCAGACCGCGGTCGATCAGGCCGCGGCGTCTGGGTTCGTCGAGCACTTCAGCCGCGTCGAGCAGCCCGTGGATCAGCGCGCCGCGGTCGCGGGGCTTGAACAGATCAGCGGCGCGCAACAGCTCCTCGAGCCGGGCCGGCGTCGAGCGCAGCGCGCGCCCGGCCGCCCACCGGCGCAGCGGCGGTTCAACGGACACGCGGTGGTGAGCGAGCGTGTCCTCGTTGACCGTGCAGGTCCGTGCGTGCCCGTCATCGAGGTCGACCTCCAGCCACTGCGGGGAGACCCACGCCAGCGGGTAGGCGATGACCTGCTCGTGGGACCGGAACGAATCTGCGAGCTCGTCGAGTCCGGTGCTGTCGAGCAGGCCGCTGTCGTCGATCGCGGCGATCAGCCTGCCCGTGACCCGGTCCCACCGCCGGCATGTGCACACCATCAGCGCCACAAACGACATCGGCAGTTCCCCGGTGCCCTGCACGTTGGCGAGCAGCTCGACGGCCTCCGTGTGCCGGGTGCTCGACCCCCAGCCCCAGGGGGCGGCCAACAGCCGCCGGCAGAGCTCCTCGGCATCGTGAATCGCGACAAGCTCCTCGAACGCCGCCCCGCCGATCCTGAGCATCATCGGCAGCGTAGAGACGCTCGCGGACGAGACGCCCGGGCCGCGCCGACCGGCCGGGCTGCGCCTGCGCCGGTCGATCGTCTCGCTGTCGGCGTAGGCTCCGATCCGGTGTCGGGTGATGATCGAGGCTCAGCGTGACGCCTGAGCGTGACGAGCGGTTTCGGCGGATCGCCGAGGACTACCTGGAGCGACCCGGCGGCGATTATGCGGAGCTGTTGCGCCGTGGGCAGGTTAGCTCTCCGGAGGGCGTGGATCCGGAGCAATGGCGGGCGGCGATCAGGGCGAAGGCGCGTGCGGACAAGATTCGGGTGATCACGATCCGTTCCGGTGAACGGGCGATGGCGGCGCGGCAGCGGCGCATTCCCAAGGATCGGGAGTTTGCCGAGCTCACCGCCGCGCTCGAGCGGGGCGAGGTTCTCCGGGGCGTTGCCGAGCGAGCGCGGCAGCTGAGGCACGAGATCGTCCGCTGGGTGGCTCACGACGAGGAGAGCATCGCCATGTGCCCGCGCTGTTCGGCCCGGATCTATGTCCGGCATGACGTTGATCCGCCGGTCGTGGATGGGGAAGCACTCGACGACACCTGCACGGGCTAACCGCGTCGAGCGGCAGCGCGTCGATGGCCGACATGCCGTCGTAGAGCTGCCCGGCGCGTTGGGCGGCGCGGGCCCGATCCTTCGGGTCAACCGGAAGCTTTACGCGCCGGGGCGACGTTTGTCGCGCCCGTCGTACGCCCGCGGGGTGTCGCGGCGATCACGGCGCACCACCGGACCGAGGCGGCGGCCCACGAGTCGCAGCACGTACGCTCCGCGCGAGGCGCTGTAGCGCAACGCCGGACTCAACGCACCCAGCTGGTTCCGCGATAGGTAGCGTCGACGTCGCCGAGTCCGTGGCACGCTTCCTGATGATACGCATCGGCGCGCCGCATTTGCTTCATCCGACTTGTCGTCGGCACGCAATCAAGTGAGCACCGAAAAAGGTGCGACAGCCGTCGCCTATGTCCTTTGGTCGGCAGGTTGGCGTCGGTCGCGCCCGTCGTATCTGGCGTGGGTGCGCCGGCGGTCGCGCCGCAACACCGGTCCTGCGCGGTTTCCCATGAATCGCAGCACGTATGCGTCGCGGGACGGGCTGTAGCGCAACCCTGGACGCACGAGAGCGAGTGCGAACGGGGATATATAGCGGCGACGTCGCTGGGTTGTCGGCATGCTTCGTTCATACGCGGCGCCGGAGTCGTCGCTGACGGCCGTGTTCGGCGGCGTAGATTGTACCGGTCAATAGGTACATATTTGTACCGTGTAGCCGATACAATCCAGGCCCTCGTCACGCCCCTCGGACGGTCACCGGTCCGCGAGCGGCGACGCGCGCCGCAGCCACTCTCCGAATAGTGGGTCGACGATGTACCAGCTGCCGTCTCGGAGGTCGACGAGCCCGCGTCTCTGCAGGCGCGCGAGCGCGGGGCGCACGCGCGAGTGGCTGGAGAACCCGTAGCGCGTGGCGACCGGTCGGCTCGTGATGTGCTCGCCACCGCGATCGGCGAGCAGCTGCAGCGCGCGCACCTCGTTGGCCTCCGCCTCGTCCCCGCTCATGAGCAGGTTCAGGACGGACGCGAACTCGGATCGCTCGATCGTCTGCACGAGCCGGTCGTGCGCGTCGATCACGGTCTGAAGCGTGACCCGGTGGCCGGCTGGCGTGTGCGCCCAGCACTCCCACGCCAGCTGCTGCGTGCTGCGGGGGTGGGTGCCGGTGGCGTTGAGCAGGTAGGTGAGCGCGTCCTCGTCCGCCGGCCGGCGGGTCTCCTGGAATTGGAAGTCGAGGTACTCGAGGAAGTCGATTCGGCTGATGGCCGGCAACTGCATCTGGGCGGCCTCGCCGAAGATCGGCTGGTGGGAGTCCTCGAGCATCATCTGCAGCGCGTTGCGGATCGATCCCGTGAACAGCAGCGAGACGTGGTTAGAGCCCAAGCTCATCAGCGCCGAGCGGATGATCGCCAGCGGATCGCCGGGACAGTGGCGCAGTCGCTGAAACTCGTCGAACACCACGACGAGGTGATCTGAGAGGGAGCGCAGAGCGAGGAGCTGGGCGTGCAACGTCTCGGCATCCTGGGCCGGGTTGACCGCCGCGCTTCGCACCGAGCCCTTGATCACCTTGATGTCGAAGCCGATCTCCTTCTCCAGCGCGCCGATCTGGCGCTGGGCGGCCCGGCGCAGACTCTTGACCGGGTGGGTGATCATCGCGTCGTGCACGCACCCGATGAACCCCGGGATGCTCACCACCCGTTGCAGGTTGACCTTGACGATGTCGAACGGCGGCGCGCCGTCGCCGTGGCGCTGGGCGAGTTCGAGCGCGAGCTGGTTGGTGAACGTCGTCTTGCCCGTGTCACGCGGTCCGAACAGCGCGACGTTGGTCTGTCCCTTCAGGGTCAGCGCGACCTGGCGGGCGAACGGCTCCATCCCGACGATCTTCGAGGGATCATCGAGTGGGCGGTCCCAGATAAACGGGTTGAGGACGGTTGACGTCGGCCGATTGTACCACTTAGAAGGTACCGAAACGTACCTACTAGACGGTACAGAGATCGTGCCCTGACGGGGTCGAACGGCGAGCCAGCCAGCTCGGGTCGCCCAGCGGGCGCTCGCGCTCAGTCCTGTGTCCAGAAGCGTCCGCGTGTGGTCAGGCGCGCGACCGACCCGACCATCGGAGGGGAGACCCGTCTCTCACCGGCGCTGCAGCGGGCGCGCGGCCCGGTGCAGGAGCGCGCCGAGCTTCGGAGCGCTGTCGACCAGCCAGCGCTCGCGGCGACGGGTCATCCAGGCGCCGGAGATCGTCGCCGCGGCCCGCGGCGTGAGCCGGGCGAGCTCCCGGGGGTAGCCAACCTCGTCCATCAGTTCGCCGACGATCGTCTCGATCACCGACACGTCGTCCCGGCTCAGCTCCTCGCGCCACGGCCGCAGATCGCGTTGGAGCGGCTCGCGGGCGTGTACGTCCTGCCCGTGCTGGGGGAGCACCTCGGCCGAGTCGCCGTAGTCGAGCATCGCGGTGTCGAACGGGATGCCGAGGAACGCGCACAGGCGTTCGAGCTCGGTGCGCGGCTCGCTGAGGAGCCGCTCGTAGCGAATCTCGAGCAGCCGCTCGCCGAGCGTGGCGGACGCCCTCCGCGCCGCGGCGACGTGCGTGCGCCAGTGCCGGGCCGCGCCCGGGATCCCGCCGCTGTTGAAGATCTGCACGGCACGTGACATGCACACCGCGCGCGGGTCGCGCAGGACGTGCACGAAGCGGCTGCCCGGGAAGCGGGGCGCCAGCCACTCGAACCAGAGGGCGTTGCCCGTCGTCTTGTCGCCGGAGTGATCCTTGCCGCGCCAGCGCGCGTAGGCCGCGAACAGGGTCCGCACGAGATCGTCATAGCACCCCGGCGGTTGCTCCTCGAGCAACCGCTCGACCTCGGCCCGCGGCAGTCGCCACTGCCGGAAGCGGCTGTCCACGCGGATCACGCTCCAGGCCAGATCGAGGTCGTGGATCCGGCCCTGGCGGACGAGCTGTCGGTGGATCCGGAACACGAACGGGCTCTCGCTCGGCATAGCGAGCGTCGGGTGAGCGGTGAGGATGTTGCGCACGAGCGTCGTGCCGGATCGCTCGGAGCCGCCAACGAACACGATCGGGTCCGGAAGGCCCATTTACGCCAGCCCCGCGCGCAGCCGCCGGAACGTCTCATCCCGATGATGGACCAGATCGTCCTTCGTGACCTGCACGGCGGCATCGACGTCGCCGCGCCGCTCCTCACCGGCGACCACGACCGGGACGCCGGGCAGCCGCTCGCAGAGCCCCCAGCCGCCGTCGTCGGGGGCGAGCAGCGCGAAGCTCTGCCGGGCCCGCGCCCAGGCGTGGACCCTGTGGAGGGTGAGGAATGCATCCCCCCACGTGACGGGTCGCTCGCGCTCCAGCCGCTGCGCGACGGTGCCGACGTCGAGCGTCCAACCGGCGCGCGCCGCCATGCGCGCCAGGCGCAGCGACCACGGCGCCGGCTCCTCCCAGCGGGCGAGGGCCTCACCTTCGAGCCCGTACGGGGCGATCGACATCGCTCCGCCTCCGATCAGCCCGGCCTGCAGCTTGGTGACAAGGAGTCGGTCGCCGACGATCAGGCACGCCGGTCCGCTCGGGAGGGGCGAGGCGATCGCGCGCTGCTCGGGAGGATCAGGCGCGAGCTGCGCCGGGAGTGGCTCGAGGCCGGTCATCAGCTGGACGTCGGCGCGGACCGCTCCCAGCCAGGCCGCCCACGCCGTCGCGATGTCCAGCGCCGCCAGCCCCCAGAGCCGGGGCTGGAGCGTGCGACCGGTGGCCCGCAATCGCCGCCACGTGCCGGCCAGCGCCGCGACCGGGTACCCGGGACGCAACTCGGGGTGGAAGAACGGGAACTGACGATATTTGTAATGGGCGAAGCGCTTGCCCTCGCGGTGGTGCATGCGCTGCGCCAGCAGCGCGGTGACCGTGGGGCGTGGCCAGTGCAGCAGCCTCGCGCCCGAGACGAACGACACCGGGTAGCCTCGGAGCTGGGCACGGAACGAGAGATCGACGTCCTCCGCGGCGGGCAGCAGCTCATCGAAGCCGTCGAGCGTGAGGAACAGTTCGCGGCGGATCACGAAGTGCACGCCGGAGACGAACGGGAGCAGGCCGTTGCGACCGTCCTCGTCGTGCCAGCGCGCCCGGAACTGGAACGTCTCGAGGAGCGACCGCGGCGGCGGCCATCCGACCGCTCCCCCGGCGAGCGCGGCGCCCTCGTCGAATGCCTCGCACAGCGCCGTCGCCCAGCCCGGCTCGACGGTCGTGTCGGCATCGATGAACGCCAGCACATCGCCCGCCGCGCGGCGTCCGCCGGCGTTGCGCGCCGCGCTGATCCCGCGATGCCCGGGCAGCCGGATGACCTCGCAGCCGGCGGCCTGCGCCACCGCAGCGCTGCCGTCGCGGGAGCCGTCGTCGACGACGATCACCTCCGACACCTCAGAGCGCTGCGGCGTCAGACTCCGCAGGCAGCACTCGAGGTCCACGGCCCCGTTGTACACCGAGATCACGACGCTCAGCCGGGTCACACGGGGTGGTGTCAGCGGGTCGTCGGGAGCCGAGCGATGGGCACGAGCGGGGTGCAGCATAACCCCAACCTGGGCGGTGTGCGCCTCGGCGAGGTGCCGGGCACGAGCGGTCTGCAAGCATTGCCCCGGTGACCGAGCGAGCCGCCCTCATCGCGGTGATCGGCCCGGCCGCGCACGACCTCGTGGCGCCGTTCGCCGCTCACTATGCCGGCCTCGGGATCACCGAGCTGCGGGTCGCCGTGCACCTGCCGACCGGCACGAGCGACGCCGACCGCGAGCGGCTGCTGACGGCCTGCCGCGACGCGATCGGCCCGCCCGACATTGTCTCCGAAGGGGACTGGCGGGTCGTGACCAACGGCATCCTGCGCGACCGGCTGCGAGACCGAGCGCGGGCCGACTGGCACGTCCTCGCCGACGCCGACGAGTTCCAGTTCCACCCCGCCGGAATCGAGGCGACGATCGAACGATGCCGCGCCGCCGGCACCCCGTTCGCCACCGGCCTGCTCCTCGACCGGCTGACGGCGGACGGCGACCCCGCGCCGGGGGCGTCGACGCCGTCGCGCGTCGACGCCACCTTCCCGCTTGGCTGCTTCCTCACGGCGCAGGTGCTCGACGGCGATCCGCGCAAGGTCACGCTCGCCCACCGGGAGGTTCAGATCCCCTCCAACGGAAACCACTTCGCCTCGACGCCGGCCGGCACCGAGGCTCCCGCGCCGACGCCCGTCCATCACTTCAAGTGGCGCGCCGGCGTGCGCGACTACCTCGCGCAACGGGCGCGGTGGTTCGAGCCCAGTCCCGAGCGGATCGAGCAGATCGTCGGCGAGGAGGCGCTGCGCGCCGTGCAGTGGCTCGGCGACGCGTCGGCTCGGGCCGACGTCCGGCTGACGCGCTTCCCGGCGTCGCTGCGGCAGCTCCCTTCCGATTGGGAGGCACTGGCGACGCCGGTCTGGCGCTACTGGCAGGTCGATCGCTGGCGGCTGCGCGAGGACAGGCGAGCACGTCAGTCCGCGCGGTAGCACGGGAGGCTGCGGACGACCGTCCCCAGCGCGTCGAGCGTGGCGACGCTCGGCCGCGGACCGCCGTCCGTCCAGGTGCGGTAGCCGGCGAACGCGTCTTCGACCGTGCCGCGTGCCCCGTCCACCCGCCCGGCCAGCACTCGGGCGGACGCCGCGTAGGTGACGGTGAGCGCGGGGACGCCCGCCGCGAGCGTCTCCTGGAAGAGGGCGGCACGGGCCGCCGAGAACATCCCCGACAGGCGCCGGCGCAGGATCCGGTCCGGCTCGCCACCGGTCCATGGTGGCAGCGAGCGCAGCCATGCGCGATGCTCGGCGACCGCCCGCGCGGCGGTGTCGGTCGCCGACCAGCCGGAGACGTCCGGGTAGCGCGCCGTCGCGCGCCCGGCGACGAGCGCGGCGGAGACCGGGTCGCTCGCCGGGAAGCCGAGCGACCGCAGCGAGCTGGACTCGAGGTGCGGTCTGACCATCAACTCGTCGTGCAGGAGCGTGACGCGGTCCCCAGCGCCGGAACGTGCGGCCGCGCCGGCCAGCACGGAGGGGTCGCCGACCCAGCCGGCCACCGCCACGAACGATTCCTCGCGAGCGGGCGCGCGGACGAGTGCCCACCAGTCGCACAGGGGCTGGGGCGCGTCGGTCGGCGGCCGGTCGGCGGCCGTCCCGTTCACCCCCAGCAGCTCGACGGTCGTCGCCGCCAGCGGGTCGAGCTCGGCGGCGAGATGCGCCGCGATGCGTGACGTGAGCCGGACGAAGCAGGGCAGCACCGCCGCCACCGGCGCGACACGGACCCGGTGCAGTCGGCGACGGAGATCAAGGGCGTCCCGGATCGCGGCGGCCTCCTCTGGGTGGGTCTGCAGCCCGCGTTGCAGGATCGCGACGCGCTGGTGATGCCGCTCACCGTGCTCGAGCCAGAGCAGGATCCGCAGAGGCTCCGCGACGAGCTTCACGCATAGATACGGCGCCCAGTGGGCGTCGGGTGCGGCCGCGGCCCGGACGGCGTGGCGCCACCACGATTGCAAGTCGAGCCAGATCGCCAGCCGGCGCCGGTCGGGGTCGGCGGTGTCGAGCCGCGGCCGCCGCTCTGGACCCGAGACGAGCCTCCAGTCGTCGGTCCCCCAGAGATCGGGCAGCGTCGCGAGCCGGATCGACCGGTCCGGCGGGTGAAACAACGCGGGCGGCTGGCGCTCGCGGGATCCGTAGGCGAAGCACGTCGCGCCGAGCCGTGCGAGCTCGGGCTCCGCGTAGACCGGAATGTCGTTGACGAGCCACGCGAGCGGACGGAGGCGACGGGCCAGTGCGTGCCAGCGCTGCCGGATGACGACGTCCGCGCCGGCCCGCGCGCCGGCCGGGACGATCACGACGAGGCCGAGGTCGGACAGGCCGAGCACCGCGTCGTCGCGGCCGAACGACCCCTTGACGTAGACGGCCGCCGTCGAACCGGCCCGGAGATAGGCCGCCAGCACACGGACGAGCTGGGCGTAGGTCGTCACCCACACCGGGCGCAATGGTCCGTCGCTGACTCTGATCGCGGTCGTCTGGAGCGCGCGGAAGCTCCGGTGCGCGACCAGCCGTCGGCGGCGCTCTGTCACGTCGACAGCCATCCATCTCAGCGTGACAGAATCGCGAGCACGCGGACGATGGCAAACCGATCCGATACGCCACGGGTGCCGATCCTCGTGCTCAGCACCGCCAAGGCGGGCGGCGCCGAGCGCGCGCTGGCGCACCTGGTGAGGCGGTTGCCGCAGCACGGGTTCGATCCGACCGTGCTCCTGCTCGAGCCGGGACCGATGGAGGGCTGGCTTGAAGCGGCCGGTTGCCGGAGCGTCGTCGCCGCCAGCGCTGACGAGGTTCCCGCCATCGCACACCATCTGATCGACGAGGGGGGCGCCCAGCTGCTGGTGTCGGGTAAATCACAGGCGCACGCCCAGGGGGGACAGATCGCGCGGGCGGCGGACATTCCCTCTGTCTGGTGGCAGCGTGACATCGCCAGGTTGTCGCCCACGCATGTTGGCGCAGCGGCCCAGCCGGTCGATGCGATCGTATGCTCGAGCCGCCTCACGCTCGAGGCCCAGCGCCGGCTGACGCCGTCGGAGAGGATCGTGCAGATCCCTCCCGGGATCCCGGTGTCGCCGATCGCCTCGCGGGCGACGCGCACGCCGCGGGCACGGGGGGGATGCGAGTCGGCGAGGGCGCCGCGGGTGGGGATCGTGGGACGCCTCCAGCACTTCAAGGCCCAGCACGTCTTCCTACGAGCGGCGGCCCTCGTCGCCAAGGAGCGCCCGGACGCGCGCTTCGTCGTCGTCGGAGGGGCGCTCACGGACGCCGACCGCGAGTACCTCAGTTGGTTGTCGGCGCTCTCGCGCCGGCTGGAGATCGCCGACCGGGTGCGGTTCGTCGGGCACCAGTCCGACGTCGTGCCGTGGCTGGACGGGCTCGACGTCGTGGTGAACGCCACCGCCGGCGAGCCGTTCGGCCTGGTGCTCGTCGAGGCGATGGCGCTCGGCACGCCTGTGGTGGCGACCAACCTCGGAGGCCCGGCGGAGATCATCGAGGATCGCGAGTCAGGATTGCTCGTGGCGCCCGGGGATCCCGATGCCACCGCGGGCGCGATCCTCGAGATCCTGGAGGACCCGGGCCTGCGGGGCAGGCTCTCGGCCGCGGGGCGCCGCCGCGCCTGGTCGTTCACAGCCGAGCGGATGACCGCCGGCTTCGCCGCGTTGCTTCGCTCGCTCTAGCCTCCGCCGTGGCGGTCACCGCGCGTCCCGCGCGAGCAGTCGCGTGGTCCCGCAGGCGACGTCCTCCCAGCTCGGCAGCTCCGCCCCGCGCCGGAGCGCGGCTCGTCGCTTGTCCGCGCCCGCGGCGCGATCGAGCGCAGCGGCCCGGAGCGCGCCGGTCAGCGACTCGACGTCGCCGGGCGCGAACAGCCATCCCGCCTCCCCGTCGCCGAGCAGCTCGAGGACCGGGGGCAGTCGCGCGGCGACCGCGGGCACGCCGAGCGAGAGCGCGAGCACGAGCGAGCCCGAGGTCCACACCGTGCTGCGCGCGAGGACGAACGCGTCGGCGATCCCGAACAGCTCGGCGACGCGCTCGTGCGGAACCAGCTCGAGCATCGCGCAGATCCGCCCGTCCGCCTCGGCGGCCTGCTGGACGCGCCGGCGCGACGGGCCGTCCGCCGGCGCCCCGGCGATCACCAGATAGGCGTCGGGGAGGCCGGCGGCGGCGAACCCGTCGAGGAGCAACGACACGTCCTTGTCGGCCCGCAGCTGCCCGAAGCACAGGAAGACGAACGCGCCCGCGCGGATCCCGAGCTCGGCGCGCAGCTCGTCGGCGGACCGGGCGGGGAGATAGACGCCACGAAAGGTGCCGTGCGGCACGACCTCGATCGCGAGCGGCCTCCCCAGCTCCTGGCGCAGCTGATCGGCGACCGCGCGGTTGTGGGCGAGCAGCGCGCAGCTCGCCCGCGCCAGCAGCGCGAGCCCGGCGCGGTCGATCCTGGCATGGCGTGGCGGCCGCACCTCGTGGACGGTCCACACGATCCGGTAGCCGAGCAGCCGGGCGCACGCCAGGTGCAGGGCGAACCGGCACAGCTCGGCGCCGGCCCGGACGCGGCGCGCTCGCCCGAGTGCGCCGGGCCGGTCTAAGGACGGCGCGTACCATCGGTCCGGCCGCCAGTGGAAGTGCAGGAACGCGACCGTCCGGCGGGAGCGCCACAGCGCGCCGAGCGACAGGCCGCCGAAGGGCGCGCGCGGCATCCCGTGAGCGGCGAGCGCCGCGTACAGGAGCTCGGCGTAGGGATTGGGCGACCCTCCCGGCGGCGGGAGCTGCGCCACCGCCGCCCGCGCCGACGCCGGCGCGCGCCCGGACCGATCCGGCCTGTGGAGACCTCCCGGCGCTCGCCCCCGTGCGGTCAGCATGCGAGCATAATGCCGGATTCGCCATGGTCACTGACCGGCTGAGCGTCGTCATCTCGGTGTACAACGGAGCGGGGCAGCTCGAGCGATGCCTGCGGAGCCTCGCCCCCGAGCGTCCGTGGCTCGAGGAGGTCGTGGTCGTGGACGACGGCTCCTCGGACAGGTCCGGCGAGGTGGCGCGAATGGCCGGGTGCGAGCTCGTCCGGCTGCCCACCCGTCGTGGCATCAGCGTGGCCCGCAACACCGGCGCGTACGCGGCGACGGGCGACATCCTCGTGTTCATCGACGCCGACACGGAGGTGCGGCCCGGGTGGGCCGGCGCGTTGCGTGCGGCGTTCGCCGGCGGCGCCGTGCTCGCCGGTGGCGGCCTACGCTGGCCGGAGGCGCACACGCTGTCGGAGTGGTACCAGTCCGCTGGGCGCTGGCACGACGAGGAGGCGCGCAACGGCTTTCTCCCGTTCGCCTCGGGGGCGCACTTCGCGATCCGCCGGGACGTATTCCTCCGGCTCGGCGGGTTCGACGAGCTGCTGCCGGTCACCGAGGATCTCGACCTGTCGCTGCGCGCCCAACTCGCGGGCTACCCGATCGCGTTCGTGCCGGAGGCGGAGATCGTCCACTGGCCCCGGTCGACGGTCCGCGGCCTCCTCCGCCAGCGCATGCGCCATGCCCGCAACCGGAGGCTGGCCGAGGCCAAGTTCCGCTCGTTCCCGTTCCTGCGGATGGACCGTTCGCGCCGTGGCGCGGCCCGCGTGCTCGCGGCCTCGGCTTCGTCGGTGCTCATGGCGGGGACCGGTGGCGACACCCGGCGGCTCACCCTGCCGCTGCTGCGCAGCGGCGTCGCCGCCGCGACACGGCTCGGCATGAGGCGCGCCGACCTGGAGCTGTTGAGCGGGCTCGTGCCGATGCCGCC
>Ga0302325_10016281_pt1 | contig 15768 bp, 11 predicted proteins | sample Palsa_T0_2_FD_201948 | JGI IMG/M metagenome (GOLD analysis project Ga0302325, IMG submission 201948) | Peat permafrost microbial communities from Stordalen Mire near Abisko, Sweden - Palsa_T0_2 | ecosystem: Environmental > Terrestrial > Soil > Palsa > Peat permafrost | place: Sweden: Abisko...
CCTCTTCGGCGCGCGCGTCGCGCTGACGGAGCTGGCTTTCGGTTCTGCCGTGTCGCTCGGGGGCGCCGGCAGCCTCGCGGTCGGCGCCTGGCTGCTGCACGGGCGCGAGCTCAGTCTCGGCGAGATCGCGGAACGCTCCGCGGTCCTGTTCCTCGTGACGACCCTGATCAACGCGATCACGCTTGTCCTCGCTGGGCTCGCCCTCGGGATCGGCATCCTGCCGGGTCCGACCGACCCCCTGCTGACGCTGCTGCCGGCCGGCCTGGTGATCGTGGCCGTTGCCGCCCTGCTTGCGCTGCCGCGCGCGAGCGAACGCTTCGCAATGGCGCGCGGCACAGGCAGGCGCGCAGCGCTCGCGCGCGGTACGGCGAGGTCGATCCGCGACACGCGCGCGATCCTGCTGCGACCGGACTGGCGGCTCGTTGGCGCGTTCGGCTACCTCTGGTTCAACATCGCCGTGATGTGGGCCTGCTTCCGCGCCACCGGCTACACGCCGCCGATCGCGGTGATCGTTCTCGCCTACCAGATCGGCTGGCTCGCAAACGTGCTACCGGTCCCGGGGAGCGTCGGGGTACTCGAGGGAAGCTTCGTCGGGATGTTCGTGCTCTACGGTGCGAAGGCGACGCCGGTCGCCGCGGTGTCCGTCGTCTACCACGCGATAACGCTGTGGATCACGCTGACCTGGGGAACGATCGCCTTCATCCGCCTGCAGCGCGATCGCCACCGCCACCCCGAGCGGCGAGCAGCGCACGAGGACAGTGCAGAGTCGAGAGCCGGCGGGCAGTGAGCCTGTCAACCGCGCCCCGGCGGACTTTGCTCCGCTAGTGTGCCGGGCTCGCGCGAGCCCGCGACCGCCTTCGTCATGGCGCGCGCGCGATTGTCGATGCCCGTCCGTCACAGCGACCACTCACGGCTCAGCACCAGCCGCTGGATCTGCCGCGCCGCACTCGGCGCCGCAGCCGTCGGCAGCGCGTTGGCGATCGCTGCCTGCGGTGACGCTCCGGCGGCCGGACTACCAACCTCAGTCCCCGCAGCGGACACGGCGCAGGCCGCGGCCAACGCGATCACCGTCTCACCGTTCCCCGGGACGAGTGACGCTTCGCCGAGCAGCCAGATCAGCTTCCTCGGCGGCCCCGGCACGACGGTTTCGGACGTGACGGTCACGGGCTCGCGCAGCGGGCAGCATGGCGGCCGGCTCGAGGCCTACTCGACCGGCACCGGCGAGAGCTTTCTACCGAGCCATCACTTCGCCGCCGGCGAGACGGTGAAGGTCAGCGCGCATGTGACCGGCGGCTCGGCGAGCGGCAAGACGGTCAGCACGACGTTCACGATCGCCTACCAGGCGCCGATCGCACAGGCCCAGTTCCCGCGCAAAGCGGGCAATCCGGCGGACGTTCAGCACTATCTCTCGGCGCCCGGCCTGACGCCATCGGTCGTGAGGATCACGACGCCGGCCCAGCCCGGGGCGAGCGCCGGTGACCTGTTTCTCGCGCCCTACCAGGGCCGGGGCACCGCCGGTCCGCTGATCGCCGACCAGGCCGGCAAGCTGATCTGGTTCCATCCGCTGCCCGCCGTCGATAGCGCGACGAACTTCCGTCCCCAGACCTACGACGGCCAGACCGTGCTCACCTGGTGGCAGGGCCGGGTGCTCCAACTCGGCTTCGGGCAGGGCGAGGACGAGATCTACTCGAGCTCATACCGGCCGCTCGCGGTTGTTCGGGCCGGCAACGGTTACCGGGCCGACCTGCACGAGTTCCTGATCACGCCCCAGGGCACCGCCTGGATCGACGCCTTCGACCCGGTTCGCCTGAACCTCACGCGGATCGGCGGCCTCGCCGACGCTTACGTCAACGACTCGATCGTCGAGGAGATCGACATCAAGACGGGGCTCGTGATGTGGGAGTGGCACGCGTTCGGGCACATCCCGCTCGCCGCCTCCTACAGCCCGGTGCCGCACACCAACAACTGGGACTACGTGCACATCAACTCGATCGACCCTGGGAGCGACGACAACCTGCTGCTCTCCTCGCGTAACACGTGGACGCTCTACAACATCGACCTGCAGAGCGGCGCGATCGAGTGGGAGCTCGGCGGCAAGGCGAGCAGCTTCACGCTCGGGCCAGGCGTCAAGTTCTTCTGGCAGCACGACGCCATGTGGGAGCCCGGCGGCCTGATCTCGGTCTTCGACAACGGCTCCTCGCCGCCCGAGGAGGCGCAGTCGCGCGGCCTGTTGATCTCGCCCGACCTCGCCGGCCACAGCGTCTCGCTGGTCAAGGCGTTCACGAACCCATCGCGCAAGCTGCTGGCCTCGAGCCAGGGCGACCTGCTCGATCTCGGCGACGGCAACTGGCTGATGGGCTACGGCGGACTACCCGACTTCACCGAGTACAACGCGGCGGGAGACGTGCTGCTCGACGGGTCGCTCGGACTCGACGTGCAGGATTTCCGCACCTACCTCGCTCCGTGGAGCGCCCAGCCGCAGACGCGACCGTCGCTCGCGGCGCAACTCGCCGGCAACGGCTCGGTGACCGTCGAGGCGAGCTGGAACGGAGCCACCGACGTCAGCGCCTGGCGCCTGCTCGCGGGAAGCTCATCGCAGAGCCTGCGGACCCTGGCGACGACGAGCGCGACGGGCTTTCAGACGACGATCAGCGCCGGCAAAGTGGGCCGCCACGTCGAGGTTGTAGCGCTCGGAGCCGGCGGCCAGACGCTCGCCACCTCGCGCGCGATCAAAGCGAGGCGCTGAGCGCCGCTACGAGCTCTTTTTGGCCGGCCGGTGATGGCGGGGCTGGGTCACGGCGCCGCCGAGCTCCGTTTGGCCGATCTGCTCGAGCTCCTTGCGGCGCGTCGCGAGCGAGACCTCGGTGGCGCGCTGCTCGCTCTTGAAGTAGTCCGTGAAGCCCGAACGCTGCGCCGCGAGGAGCCGCGGCGGTAGCGGCGCCCGGAGCTCATCGTTGATCGCACGCTCGAGCGTCGCGCGCAGTCCATCCTCGAGCGGGCTCGAGCCGGCGCGGTTCTCGACCTCGAGCTGGCCGGCCTTGGTCGAGTAGTCATACAGCTCGTTCTCCTGTCCGGCGGCGAGGAGATCGACCGTGCTTCGCCGCCAGTGGGAGTAGATCCCGTATTTGGCCTGCTCGGTGATCAGGCCGACGACGTGGATCGGCGCGATCGTGCTGTAGGGCTCGAGCGCGAACTCGGTCACGACCTCGTCGGTCGCGTGCAGCGCGTAGTAGCGGCCGGGCGCGGTCGGATCGCGCAGAATCGCCGCGAGGTCGAGCCGGCTCGCGAGGTGCGAGTAATACGGGTCATCGCGCCACTCATCCGATCCGCTTGCGAGCGTCAGCAGCAGCGGCAGGATGTCGACGCTCGAGGTGAGCTGCGGGCGCACGACCTGGGGGTGGGCGGTGGCGGTGCGCCGGTAATCGTTGACGATCAGCGGGACGTTGATCCCTTCCTCGTAGAGCCCCGCCCCCTTTCCGCGCAGGCCGTGAGAGGCGCCATACTCGCCATGGTCGGCCGTGAACAGCACGACCGTGTTGGCCGCGACGTCGGGCCGGGTCGCGAGCGTGTCGAGGACGACCCCGATCTGGCTGTCGACCATGAGCTGGAGCTTGACGTAGAGGTCCAGGAACGGCATCCATGAGGGCAAAAGCTCCGGCCCCGAGTAGGGGACGTCGCCAAATGTGAGGTCGGTCGTGTTCTGGAGCGAGCTTTGGAGCAGCGGCTTGGTGCGGAGGTGTTCAGGCGTCTCGAAGTTCGGCGGCAGCTGGTGGATCAGCGCCGGCGCGCTCGTCTCGACCCGGTTGATGTCGCTCCAGCGGTACCACCAGGCGATGTCGTGCGGGTTGACGAACGAGACGGTCGTGCACCAGGGGTTGTCGCCGCCGGCCTGCGCGTACCAGTCGACGAACTGGTTGGCGATCATCGGGTCGGCGTGGAGGCCCTGCACCGGGGCGCCATTCGGCGACGGGTAGGTGCCGCCGTCGAAGCCGTAGCGCTCGAGCTCCGGCGGACCGTCGATTTCGTTCCAGTGACGATCGCCGCGTGTCAGGTGCCACTTGCCGTACCAATAGGTTGCATACCCGAGCCCGCGCAGGGCGCTCCCCCATGTCTCGAACGCCGGCGCGAGCGTGCTGACGCCGGTGATCATGCAGCCCGTCTGGTGCGTGTGAAGCCCCGTGAGCAGCGCCGCGCGCGACGGGGTGCAGTCGTTGGACGCGGTGTGGTGGCGCGCGAAGCTGATGCCGCCGTGGCGCAGCCGGGCGAGGTTCGGCGGGAAGTTCAGGACCTGACCGGTGCCCCCGAACCAGCGCGGGTAGCGCATCTGGTCGACGATGATCACGAGGATGTTCGGCGGTGTCCCGTTGGGCGCTGTGGCGCCCGCCGGGGTGCTGCCGAATGCAGAGGCTCGCGAGGTCAGCGCGTCGAGACCCGCCACCGAGCCGAGCAGCGCGCCGCCGGCACGAACGCCGCGCCGCAGGAAGGCTCGGCGGTCATAGCGCCCGCGCGCAGGCGGCCGGTCATCTGAGCGAGCGTCGGAACTCATGGTCAACCGCGCCGTCGAGCGGTCTGTGGGAAAGCTACGTCAAGGAGTTGTCGTTGCGTCGCAGTTGTCATTGGGAAGTGTTCGCGGCGCTCAGCGTCGGCGCCTCCGGCAGCTGATAGAGGAGGCCGTGCTTCGTTGCGAGCCCGAGCTGGGCGGTGACGTCCTTGGCGTGGGCGCGCACCCATTTGTCGGAGCTCGAGCAGGCCGGCAGGGTCGTGTACTGAGGCCCCGGGCAGATGCCCTCGCTGAAGACGTAGCGTACCGCGCCGCGCGCGGCATCGCGACGGAGCTCCTCGAGGCTCACCAGCGGTCGCGCGTAGACCGACGTCAGGAGCAGCAGCGGACGGCCGTCCCTGACGATCAGCGGCGCCGCGAGCGTCGGCGCGCTGACCGCAGCCTCGTAGCGCGCGCCGTCCTGATGGCTTTCGAGGAAGCGCGAGAGCGCATCCGTCAGCCGCGCCGGGACAGCCACCTCGCTCGCCTGAACGCCACTGCCGTCGCGGATCAGGCGGACGTCGTCGACCAGCATGACCAGCGCGATCAGTGCCACCAGCAACGCTGCCGCAACCGCGCTCGGCGTCCAGTGTCGTGGCAGGAGGGCGCCGTGGCCGCTGCGGCGCGCCAGCGCGAGCGCCGCAGCGGCCAGCGCAATCGCGGCCAGCGCGAGCGCGAAGAGGCCATCGCGCGAGAGCCTGCCGCTCCCGGCGGCGGCCTCGAGCACGCAGAGCGCGAGGGCGAACACGAAGAGGCGCGACCAGCGGCGATCACCTCGCGCGCGGCGGGCGAGGACGACGAGCGAGACGCCGAGCGCGATCGCGATCGCCGGCGTGAACGCCTCGAGATAGCGCGGGTGCGCGCGGCTCGAGAAGCTGAACAGCAGGTAGCCGAGGACGAGCCAGGCGGCGAGCGCGGCGATCGCTGCGCGCTCGAGGACCTGCACGGGCGCGCTGCCCGGGCCGGCCCGGGGGCGGCTGGCGAGGCGCCGCACCAGCGGTGCGAGCGCGAGGAGACCCATCACGAGAGCCGCAAACAGCGCTGTGCCGACGAGCCCGCCGTAGTCGATCTCGTTGTGGGCAAAGAGACGCAGCGGTCCGGCCGGCGAGATCACCGCGCTGACGCCGGCCAGCGGAGCTGCCGGGTGCGGGTTGGCGAGGGCCGCGAGCGTCGAGGTGATGGTGCCCGCAGGCGCGCCGGCGATCCGGTCGTAGCCGTTGTAGACGAACACGGCGTTCCAGACGCTGCCGTTGGTCGAACCGATTGGCCAGGGGCGGTCGTGGGCCGCCGTCAGCGAGACGATCACCAACCAGGCGCACGCGACCGCCGCGAAGACGCAGCCGGCGGCGGCAAGCCGCGCCAGGCGCGCGCGCAGCGGCTCAGCCCGCAGGCCCAGCCAGAGGAACAGCACGAAGGCCGGCGCCGGCACGAGCGCCTCGAACAGCTTGACGTTGAACGCGAGTCCGAGGACCGCGGCGGCGGCGAGCAGCCAGCCGACGCGGCGACGCTGGAGCGCGGCGAGCAGCAGCCAGGCCGTTGCCACCAGCAACGCCATCATCACGGAGTCCATCGTGTCGCTGCGGGAGGTGACGACGCTGAGCGGGATGATCGCGAGGACGAAGGCGCTCGCGAGTCCGGCGAGGCGTCCGGCGAGACGGCGCACGAGGTCGTAGAGGAGCGGCACGGCAACGGCTCCGCCGAGGGCTTCGGGGAGCTTGAGTGCGACCGGGCCGAACCCGAACAGCTTGACCGCGATGACCTGGAGCCAGAGGTCCAGTGGCGGCTTGTCGATCGACGCGCTGCCGCCGGGCTCGAAGGCGCCATAGAAGAAGTTGTGCAGCGACAGCGACATCGAGCGCACAGCGGCGTCGTAGTAGTTGTCTTCCGGCACGTAGCGCAGGCGTACGAGGCGGAGCGCCGCGCCGAGCAGCGTGATCGCGAGCAGCAGGGGCAGCGCCCGCCGATCACGCCGCGGAGCGCTCACCACCGGGTCGCCGGGGCGCGCCGCGGGCGCCTGCGCCGAGTTCATCTCGCGGCAGGCGGGCTCGCGATCGCCTTGCCTGCGCGACCGCCAAACGTCCAGGTGCGATTGATGAAGAAGGTGACCGCGACGACCGGCACGATGACGATCACCTCGGCCGCGATCTTCTCGACGTGCAGGTGGTGCACCATCAGGTAGAGCAGGCCGAGGTTCGCGAGGATCGCGCAACTCTGCACGATCGCGAAGCGCGTCCCCGAGTGGGAGTGCGCGAGGTGGCCCGCGTCGAACGTCCAGTGGCGGTTCAGCAGGTAGCTGTTGAGCCCTCCCGGTATGTAGCCGACGAGCAGCGCGACCAGGTAGGGCACGCCGATCCAGACCCCGACGCTGTAGGCGGCGACCGTCAAGGCGGTGTTGCTTGCACCAACGACGCCGTACTTGACGAACTGCCGCACGAGCGCGGCATCGAACGACCGCCGGTGGGGAGCGGGCTCCATCGCCGCTAAAGCATGCACCAAGCGGTCGCGGTCTGTCCGCGGGAACCGTTCAGCTGGGCTGAAGCTTTCCTTTCAGCCGGGGTGAAGCTCCCCTGTTACATTCGCCAAATGGAACCGGCGCCGCCTCGCCGCCCGGGTACCCTTTGCAGGGTGTTCCGTGTTCAGCGCGGGCGCCAGAGGACACGTCCGTGACGACTTCGACTTCGACCAACAACCGCGTGCTCGAGCTCCTCAGCGTCTGCGCGCCGGTCTACAACGAGGAGGCTCTGCTCGAGCAGTTCTACGCGCGCGCGACCGCTGCGCTCGAGGAGACCGCGGCGCGCGAGCAGTTCGAGTACGAGCTGATCATCGTCAACGATGGCTCACGCGACGCCAGCGCGGAGATCCTCGATCGCCTCGCCGACAGCGACCCGCGGCTGCGCGTCGTTCACCTCTCGCGCAACTTCGGCCACCAGGCCGCGCTGACCGCCGGGCTCGAGCACGCACGCGGCGATGCGGTGGCGATGCTCGACGCCGACCTCCAGGATCCACCGGAGCTGATCGGCGCGATGATCGAGCGCTGGCGCACGGGCTCGGACATCGTCTACATGGTGCGCGAGCAGCGCGATGGCGAGTCGATGTTCAAGCTCACCACGGCACGCTGGTTCTACAAGCTGTTTCGCTCTCTCGCGCAGGTCGACCTGGCGCCGAACTCCGGCGACTTCCGGCTGCTCGACCGCCGCGCCCTCGATGCACTGCTTTCGATGGGCGAGCGTTCGCGCTTCCTGCGCGGAATGACGGTCTGGGTCGGCTTCACCCAGAGCGCGATCGGCTATCACCGCGACGCGCGCTACGCCGGCGAGACGAAGTACCCGCTGCGCAAGATGTTGCGCTTCTCACTCGACGCGATCCTGTCTTTCTCGCACACCCCGCTGCAGCTGGCGACCTACCTCGGATTCCTCTTCTCGGGCGTCGCGTTCCTGGCGATCCCGGTGGTCCTCGCTCTACGCCTGGCCCACTCCTACCTCCCCGGGTTCGGCTCGATCACGATTGCGATCCTGATGCTCGGCGGCATCCAGCTGATCGCGATCGGCGTGATCGGCGAATACGTCGGACGGATCTACGACGAGGTCAAGCGCCGTCCGCTATACGTCGTGCGCGGGCAGCGCAACGAGCCACTGCCGCTCGGCGAGGCGCGCCGCGTGATGGAGGCCGTTCAGGCGCGCGAGCAGGACCGCCCACTCGGCGTCAACGACTGACGAGCGCACCGCGAACGGCGCGCGCCCGGCGAGCTGCTGCTAGGCGTCCGCCAGCCGGAGCAGCGCGGTCACGGTGTTCCAGTTGCGCGCGGTGGCGGTGACGCCGAGTCGCGGGCCGGCGAGCAGCTTGGCCAGCGGGGAGCTGATGATGCCGTCCGGGTGCCAGGCGAAGACCTCGCAACCGGAGACCGCGACGCGCTCGGGGTTGGTCGCCGCGGCGTCGATCCGCGCGACCACCTCCGCCGAGGGCGTCTGCGAGAGAAAGGTGACCTGGTAGCGGCGCGGATCGGCCGACGCCACCGCCCCGAGCGGGTTGCGCTCCACGACGTCCGCGAGCTCTACGCGCGAGCGAACGACGACCGGCACATCGAGCTTGAAGGCATCGGCGAGGTGCTGCTCGAGCTCGCGCGCGAGCTCGACCGGCGCGGCGTCGCTGTGCAGCAGGATGTTGCCGCTCGCGAGATGGGTCCGCACCGGTCCGTAGCCGCGCTCGCTCAGCAGCGTGCGAAGCTCAGCCATCGCGATGCGCCGGCTCGGCCCGAGGTTGACCCCTCGCAGCAGGGCGATGTGCTGCGCCACGACCGGGCACGCTAGCTGCTTGCCGCTGCCTGCCAGGCGCTGATCAGCTGCAGCCAGATCTCGCTTCTCGTCGGGAACGCCGGGACGGCTTCCTGTAGTCGCGCCAGCGGGACCTCACCGACGATCGCGATCGTTGCAGCCTGGAGCCATTCGGCAACGTCAGTGCCGGTGAACGTGGCGCCAACGATCACCGAGCGGTCCGCGTCAACCACGAGGCGTGAGGTCCCAGGCGTGCCGCGGCCATGAAAGCTCGCTCCAGGGGTGCCGGAGCTCGGGACGTCGTAGGCCTGGGCGTTGAGCCCCTGCTCCCGGGCAGCCTCGAGCGTGAGCCCGACCGCGGCGATCTGCGGATCCGTGAAGATCACCTGCGGTGGGCCGTGCTTGTCGCGCACCGCCCGCACGTCGTGGCCGGCAATCACCTCCGCTGCAACACGCGCCTGGTACTTACCCATATGCGTGAGCAGCGAGCGGCCATTGACATCTCCGATCGCGAACAGCCAAGGCAGCTTCGCCACGCGAAGGGTGTCGTCGACTTCGATCGTCTCGCCGGGCGTGAGCCCGACGGTCTCAAGTCCAAGATCGTCGGTCAGCGGCCGGCGCCCGACCGCAACGAGGATCTCCTCCGCCTCCACGCTCAGACCGTCGCTCAGCTGCGCCGTGACGACGGCCTCGACTCGACTCACCGAATCGACCTTCACACCAAGCCGGACATCGATGCCGCGCTCGCGGAAAGCGTCGGCGAGTTGCTCACTCGCGAACGGCTCCTCGCTCGCGACCAGTCGCTCGAGCGCTTCGACGATTGTGACCCTGGCGCCAAGCGTGCTGTATGCCTGGGCCATCTCGGCTCCAACCGCTCCGCCGCCGATCACGATCAGCCGTGCAGGGATTTCCTCGGCCGTCGTGGCCTCGTGGTTGGTCCAGGGCCGTGCAGGCTCGAGACCCGGGATCGGCGGCACTGCGGCGGCGCTACCGACAGCGAGCACGACTGCGGTGCTCGCCTCGTAGCGTCGATCGTCGACGCTCACCACTCGCGGGCCGGCGAGCCTAGCGTGGCCACGGATCAGTGTGACCCCGTGCTTGTCGAGCCAGCCGAGCTGGGACTGATCATCGAGCGAGTGGATGACCTCGTCGCGCCGCGCAAGCGTGGCAGCGACGTCCAGCGAGCCGCTGAGCGCCTGCGCAGCTCCGGGCACGCGGCGCGCCTCGGCGAGAACGTCAGCTGGGCGAAGCAGCGCCTTGGAGGGCATGCAGGCGTAGTAGGCGCATTCCCCGCCGACCAACGCGCCCTCGATGATCGCGACGCTGCGGCCCTGGTCGCCCAGCGCGCCGGCCGCCACCTCACCCGCGGGCCCGGCGCCAATAACGATCACATCAAAACGTTTCGCATCCACTTCGTCTCTCCAGCCGACCGTGTCCGGCTGGCCTGGCTATTCAGGCCGTGCCCGACTACTGGCCCTCGTCAATGACCGTGCTGCTGCTCATGGCCGGTACAGGTACCTCCGCCGCGATGTTAGCGGCGGTCATGGTCGTCCCATGAGCGATAGCCCTGCTCAACCGCCGGGGCGAGCTTTCAACAAAAGCGGAGGGGCAGGGATTCGAACCCTGGGTACGGGGGTCACCCGCACAACGGTTTTCAAGACCGCCGCATTCAACCGCTCTGCCACCCCTCCAGAGGAGCACGAGATGATCGCATGCCCGCAACCGGCCGCCCCCGGTCCACTCGCCGCGGAGGCCCTTTAGACTGAGCCTCCCTCCCGGAGAGGTGGCCGAGTGGCTGAAGGCACTCGCCTGCTAAGCGAGTATGGGGCGAAATCTCCATCGCGGGTTCGAATCCCGCCCTCTCCGCTGATCGGCGCCCCGACCGCTCGCGTGCCGAGCGGGGACGGTCCGCTCCGGTAGACTGTGGAGGTAGCTCCACGGCTGAGTGTTGTGCTCTCGCATTTCCTCTGTGGCCAGATATTCCCGGAGAGTGCAAGGGGTGCAACCAGATGGCGAAAGAGCCTTCCGAGCCGGAGCACGCTGGTTCGACGTCCTCGACGACGTTTGACGATCTCAAGAAGGAGATCGCAGAGCGCAACGAACGCGTACACAAGGAAGCCCGCGAGCTTCGCGCGACGCATGAGCGCGAGAAGCTCGGCATCGTCGCGCGCCACCGATTCGACCTCGACCGCTGACGCCGCGGCGACGCTTCGCCTGCTGAGCGGGCGCGCCGGGTGTGCCGGAGGGTGTGATTCGGCGGTCGGAGCCAGCCCGCGCCGCGCGGTCGGTGAACGCTTGATGCACGAGGCCTCATACATCTGTCCGCGGCCGTCTTCCGCTCCCAGGTCGCGTGGTATACCGACTGGCAGCACTTTGCCCTAGCCATGGGCGGGTGAGCTTGTCCCGGCTGTAATGCACCCAGCCGGCAGTGCCGAGGGCCAAAACGGCCTCCGGTACACGAAGCTCGCGCCGGGAAGACATCCCGCGCTCGCCGAAGCCGGCGGCCCCATAGCGGCATAACTCCTCGTCGCTCGTAGCCTCGCGCGGACTCTCCGCCGCAGGCGTCGCATACCCCCTTGCCGACCGAGAGGAGTTCCGCAAATGACACGCGAGCGACCCACCCTTGCTTCGATCGATCGCCGGCGCGCCGCGCGATTCCCTCGTTCGCTTTACATCGTCCTGCTGGCCGTCGCGATGGTCGCGGTCTTCGCCGCTAGCGCGGCGGCGCACACTGTTGCCGCGACCGCGACCTGCGGCTCAGTGACCTTCAATTGGGCCATCTTCAACGCGTATGGAAGCGGGAACGGAGGCCTCAACACGCCGACGTGGAAGATCGTCTTCACGCCGACCAGCGGCGCCCCGCTCGTGATCCAGGGGACGACGTCATTCGCCGGGAGCACCTCCTCGCTGACGGTCCCAATCCCCAACGGCGACGGCGTCGCGACCGCGTCATCGGCCTGGACCTCGGCGCAGACGCGCGACGGCAACGCCAACTCGGGATCCTCAAGCCTCACGATCGCAAACTGCGCAGCTCCCGCAACGGCACCCGCGACGACACCCGCCCCCACGACCGTGGTGACCGAGGTGGTCGGAGCGGCGCATCCCGTAGCGAACGCCGCAGTCCCCGGAACATTGGCGCTCTCAACGAACGGATCGGCGGCACCGACGTCCGCCGGCGCGATTCGCGACACAGCGACGCTGAGCGGCGGGTCCTCACCGACCGGCACGATCACCTTCTCGCTCTACTCCGCAAGCGACAAAACCTGCTCGAAGCTGCTGAACAAGGTCAAGGTCGCCGTCAACGGCGACGGCAGCTACATCTCACCCGCGGTCACGCCCACCCTCCCTGGCGCCTACCAATGGGTCGCCAGCTACAGCGGCGACAAGAACAACCAGAGCCTCTCAGGCTCATGCAACAACCCGAGCGAACGCTCGACAATCACCGAGACCGCCTGCGTCCGCTCACCCGCACTCCTGCACGGTGTGCCTGGAACCGTGACAACGAACTCGCTGTCCGCCTACGTGCCAGCCGCCGGCGTCAAGAGCGTGACCTTCTACCTCGACGGCCACAAACTCGAAACGCTGACGAAGCCGTCGGATCAGCGCTTCTCGATCTCGATCGACGCACGGACGCTCAGCTACGGCGTCCACCGACTGAAGGTCGCGATCACAACGACTCGCGCCGGCTGCGCGAATGAAGCGGCCGAAACGTTCATCCACGTCAAGCCGAATTCGCTCGCCCCGACGTTCGCGGGCTAGGGGTGACGGTGGCGCCGTGCGTCGTCTTGAAATCCACGTCGCCCGGCTGCTTTCGATCGGCCTCGGCGTCGGCGCGCTGGCCATTGGGCCGGGTGCCGACGCCGCTGCTGGCTCGAGCGCGTCAACGCCGGCTTCCGTGCAGGCGCTGCCTGGAGGCGTTGCCATTGCCGAGGGCAGCACGATCTCGCTTTCCAACGGCGTCACGATCTCGCGCTGGGCCCACGCGAATACGGCGGCCGTCGTCCGGCGAGGCGCTTCGTCGCAAGCGCAGGCGGTAGGACGGCTGCATTTCCTGACCGAGGACGGTCAGGCCGAGGTCTACATGGCGCTGCGCGAGACATGGGTCGCGCAGACCGGCGTGATCTGGATCGACGTCACGCTGCCCGAGCGCCCCAACGGCGTCACCGGCTGGGTCCAGGCGAGCGCGCTCGGGCCGCTGCACGTCGTCGGTGGCCGCCTCGTCGTATCTCGAACGTTGTTTCGCGCCACGCTGTACAACCGAGCCGGGATCGCGGTCTGGAGTGCCCGCGTGGGCATCGGCCAAGCTTCGCTGCCCACGCCGGTCGGTCACTTCTACGTGCGCGAGAAGCTGCGCGCGATCGGCAGCCCGGAGTACGGGCCCTACGCCATCGGCACCAGCGCCTACGCCTCGCCAGCGCTCAGCGAGTGGCCGGGCGGAGGCATCATCGGCATCCACGGGACCGACCAGCCCCAGCTCATCCCCGGCGATCCCTCACACGGCTGCGTGCGAATGCGCAACGCCGATATCACTCGTCTTTGGCACATGATCGCGATCGGCACGCCGGTCGACATCACCTGAGGACGACGCTCAGCGCGCTAGCCCGACGACGGCCGCAGGAGCAGGTGACTGTTGACGATCGATGCCGCGACCTCCGTCAGCTTCTCGCCGGTGCGCTGCGAGTGGTCGCGCATCATGCCAAACGCCTGCTCGGCGTCGATCGAATGGCGTGCCATCAGGATTCCCTTCGCCTGCTCGATCACCGCCCGGCGCTTGAACGCCGCCTGCAGGTCGTGGTACTCGGCGAAGCGTCGTAGGGTGATGTCGATCGCACTCTGCAGCTCCTCGGGGACGGTGTCGACGACGTAGGCGAAGACGCCGCGGTTCGCGGCCTCGCGAATGAACCCGGGATCCTCGGCGGAGAGCAGCGCGATCACCGGGCAGGTGGATTCGCGGACGATCTGCTCGATCAACTCGAGCGCATGCTGCGATGACTCACCGAGCCCGACGAGTGCCACATCGGGGTGCTCCCGCGCCGTTGCCGCACCGACGTCCCTGACGTCGACCTCGGCGGCGACCACCTCATGCCCGAGACCGGTGACGACGTGGCCGAGCAATTCGAGGCGGAAACGTCGCTCGTTCGCAATCAGGACGCGAAGCGGCGCGATTGTGTTCTCACTCGCCATTTACCACAAAATCCCTGTGAAACCAGCGGAGTCGCGCCCCGTCTTGTTGACCGTGGATGCTGGTGTTGGCGTCATAGTCGGTCAGCAGACCGCCACGAGCCAGGGCTCGCTTTCCTACCGTACTGCGTCCATCGCGGGCTTGACATCTAGCCGTTACACATCCCATCTATTTTCCGGCAAATCAACATCACGCGGGTCGGCGCGCCGGCGCCGAGCGCCGGCTCACGAGGCCGTTGTCGCCGCAGGCGCGCCGGCTGCGCTGACGCGGCTCGAGCGAGCCTCCGCGAAAGTGACGAGACGGGCGCGGTCCTCGTCCCAGAGCTTCAGGCGAACCGCGCGCACCCCGCTCCAGAGCGAGACGACCGGGATGTCGTGGAAGATCGCGTTCGCGTTGTGCGCGCGTTGCAAGTTGTAGTTGGGGATCCGTGCGTTCAGGTGATGCACATGGTGCAGGCCGATGTTGCCCGAGAACCACTGCAGCGGCTGCGGCAGCCGCAGGTAGGAGCTCCCGCGCAGCGCCGCGTCCGGATAGGTCCATTGGCCGCCGCGCTCCCAGTAGGTGTCCTCGAACTGATGCTGCACATAGAACAGCCAGATCCCGGCGGCTCCGGCCAGCAGCGCCGACGGGCCCTGGATTAAAAGGTAGGAGCGCCAGCCGATCAGCCAGCAGAGCCCGGCGACGAGGATGGCCAGCGCCACGTTGGTCGCATGCACGCTGTGGCGCAGCGCCGGGCGCGCCTCGCGCGAGACGATCCGCGGGCTGAGCACCATCGCGAACAGCGGACCAAGCCCGAACATCACGACGGGGTTGCGGAACAGCCGGTAGCCGAGCCGTCCCCGCCAGTCACGGGCGTAGTACTCCTCCACGGTCAGCGTCGGCACGTCGCCGCCGCCACGGCGGTCGAGGTCACCGGCGGTCGCGTGGTGGATCGCGTGGTTGTGGCGCCACTGCAGGAACGGGGTCAGCACGATGACACCGAGCACCATCCCCAGCCAGCGGTTGCCGCGCCGCGACGGCAGGAACGAGCCGTGCGAGCAGTCGTGAAACATGATGTAGGTCCGCAGCAGGAAGCCGGCCGCGAGAACCCCGATCGCGAGCGTCAAGATCACCGACACGCGCAGCGAGAAGTACATCGCGACCGACAGGCCGAGATAGGGCACGACTGAGGTGGCCAGGTCGAGAATGCTGAGTCGAACGCTCGGCCGAGCGTATGGCGCGAGGCCCTCGCTCCAGAACGGTCGCGGCGAGCGCGAGCCCTCCGGGCTGGTGCTGGCGTCCGATCCGTCTATCCGACCGCCAGACTCGTCTGCGTCCATCGTTTGCTTCGGCCTCGATTCAGTGCATGCGCTTCACAGTGAGCCTGTCCCGAACTGGGCGGCTCGCCGGCTTCACCGCCAAGCGAGCATAGCGCGCTTTGCGGAGGAATAGCGCGCGGCTTTGCGCGTTAAATACACGCGCCCGGGCGACAGATGCCGGAGGCCCGGGCGCGTGCCTTGGAAACCGAACCGCCTGCTACGGCGACCGGGCGCTCGAGTGTCGCGCTGGCAAGCGGGTTCCGCCCAGACGGAACACGGCCATTGCCGAGCGTCACGCCGGCCGGGCGGCTCAGATCCTGCGACTCCGGTGCATTGGAGCTCCTTTCCGCGTACCTACCAACGTTGTACCACCACTCGAGCGGCTGTCAAGGGGCGGCGTCAGAGCAGCTCGATCGCGACCTCGGTGCCGGCGCTCAACGTGCCTTCACCGGCGGGGATCATCGCGAAGGCCTCAGC
>Ga0302325_10016284_pt1 | contig 15766 bp, 9 predicted proteins | sample Palsa_T0_2_FD_201948 | JGI IMG/M metagenome (GOLD analysis project Ga0302325, IMG submission 201948) | Peat permafrost microbial communities from Stordalen Mire near Abisko, Sweden - Palsa_T0_2 | ecosystem: Environmental > Terrestrial > Soil > Palsa > Peat permafrost | place: Sweden: Abisko...
ACCTGGACTTCGAATGCCTGCCGGGCGAGCTTTTCGGCTTCCGCATAGTGGCCCTCGCGGATCAGTATTTCTGCAAGAAAGGACTGGGTCCTTAGGGTCAACGGGTTTCCCGGCCCGAGCACGCGGCGCCGGGCGTCAAGTGTTTCGCGTTGCAGTTTTTCCGCGTCGTGGACATGGCCTTCCTTGAGAAGCAAGTCTGCCAGGTTGACTTGCGACCCCAATGTATCGGGGTATTCTGGTCCCAGGGTCCGCGACTGAATCGCTAACGTCTTACGCAACAGGTTCTCGGAGTCCGCCAACCGGCCTTCGAGAGCCAGAAGCCCAGCCAGGTTGAACATGGCGCGGAGCGTGTTCTGATGTTCGGGGCCAAGCACGCGCTGCTGGGTGGCCAAAGCTTCGCGATACAGCGGCTCGGCCTCCGCAAAGCGGTTCTGCCCCTGCAGGGACGTGGACAGGTTGGCCAGCGCTTTCAGAGTTTCCGGATGATCCGGCCCCAGGGTGCGGCGCTCGACATCCAGTAAGCGCCGGTACTCTTGTTCGGCTTCGGCGAACCGGCCTTGCAACAACAGCGAGACTCCCAGATGGTTCATCGACTGCAACGTTTGGGCATTCTCCTGGCCTAACACTCGAGTCTCGATTCCTATCGCCTCCCGCTCCAGTTTCTCTTCCTCGGCGTAATGGCCCCCATGCAGCAGGATGAGGGCCAGGTCATCCTCGGTCTGCAGTGTAAGCGGGTCCTCGGGTCCAAGAACGCGGCGCTCGCCCGCTAGCGCCTGGCGCTCCATCTTCTCCGCTTCGGCTTCGCTCCCTTCCTTATCCAGAATCCAACCCATCAAGGTCATCGACTCCAGCGTCCTTGGATCGTCCCGTCCGAGGAGGCTGGTCCTGGCGTCCAATGCGGCTCTTGCAAGTTTGTCGGCGCGAGCGTATAACCCCAAGTTTCCGTAGGTTCGAGCCATGACATACATCAACTGAGATTGAACCTCGGGATCCTTCCCCAGACCCGAGCGCATGTCTTTCGACGCCTTGTCCAGGATCTCGCGCGCCGTAACACTGTTGCCGCGCGCCTCGCTCGGGTCGGACGTATTGAACAGGCCGGTCATGAAATCGGTGATGCGGTTCGCGCGGTCGCGCTCATGCGTGATCCGGCGCAACTGGATGGTTTGCAGAATTGAGAACGCGGCCAGCAGCAAAACCAATCCAGCCGCCACGGTCACCGCCACGCGGTGCCGCCGCGCATACTTCCGCAACCGGTAGCCCCCGTTCGCCGGACGCGCCGTTACGGTCTCGTGGTTCAAATACCGCCGAATGTCGGCCGCTAGTTCCGAAGGTGCGCCATAGCGGCGGGCGCGATCCTTCTCCAGCGCCTTCATCGCGATCCAGTCTAGATCGCCGCGCAACAGGCTTAAGAGTTGATGGGGCTCGCTACCTCGCGCTGCGGCGGTTGCGGCCAATGTATCCCGATTTGCGCTTGCCTTGGTGCTTGGTCTCGGCGGCTCTTCCTCGCGCAGTTTTCGCAGCAACTCGTCGAGCGATTGCCTCTGCCCCGGCTTTGTGTCAAACGGCAGAGACCCGGCCAGCATCACATAGAGAACCACTCCCAGCGAGTAGACGTCGCTGCGCGTGTCAATGTCTTGAGAACTCGGGTCGGCCTGCTCCGGACTCATGAACCCCGGCGTTCCCACAAAATGTCCCTGTTGGGTAAACAAGCTCGCGCCAACCTGAGCCGTGGCCACCTTGGCCAGTCCGAAGTCGATAATGCGCGGCATCGGTCTGCCGTCCACTTCCACCACGAGGATGTTTGCCGGTTTCAGATCGCGATGGACGATCGCCTTCTGGTGCGCGTGCTGCGCGCCTTCGCAGGCTTGGACGAAGAGTTCGAGCCGATCCGCGATCTTAAGCTTCTTCCGGTCGCAATACTCCGTAATGGGGAGGCCGGGTACGTATTCCATTACGAAGTAGGGTTGTCCCTGTGGCGTCGCGCCGGCGTCGAACACCTTGGCGATGGCGGGGTGATCCATGAGGGCCAGCGATTGGCGCTCGGACTGAAAACGCCGCACTACCGACTCGTCGTACATCCCAGCCTTGATCAGTTTCAGCGCTACTTGACGGCGCACTGGTGAGGTCTGTTCCGCCAGCCAGACTTGGCCCATGCCTCCTTCACCAAGCTTACGGACGAGTTGAAAACGTTCCGAAAAAATCTGTCCGGCTTGCAAAACATGTTCGCCGGCCCAAGTTTCCTCGGCACGATCCAAATCATTACCCGATTCGTCCAACGCCGGCGACTGCAGGAAGCTGGAGCCGGCGCCCTGGCCGGCCAGCAATAGCGATTCCACCTCGGCGCGCAACGCATCTTCGGAGCAGGCTTCATCGAGGAACCGGGCGCGCTGCTCGGGACCAAGTTGCATAGCCTGGTGCAGCAAGTCCTTGACCTGCTCCCAACGTTCCGAAGTCATAACCGCGCTGTCCTGCCGATTTGGCGATGCAACCAAACGCGGGCGGTAGCCCAGTCCCGGTCGATTGTAGCCCGCGAGATACCCAGCACTTCGGATATCTCGGGGGCCGACAATCCGCCGAAGAATTTCATCTCCACGATTTTTCCCTGGCGCTCGTCCATACGCGATAGCTCGTGCAGTGCGGTATCTAACGCCAGCAGTTCGGCGTCTCCGCAAACCCGCAGTGCAGCCGGATCCTCGAGGGCGATCCGGCATCCGCCGTCCCGCTTATTCGCGCGGCGAGTGCGGGCGTAATCTACCAGAATTTCGCGCATCTGCCGCGAAGCGATGGCGATGAAGTGTGCCCGGTTGCGCAGTTCCCCTGGTTGGCCTCCCTGCAGCCGCAGATAAGCTTCGTGAACCAGTTCCGCGCTCTGCAGGGTGTGGTCGGGCCGTTCGGATCGGAGGTGGCGGTGAGCCAGGCGCCTCAGTTCTTTGTAGACAAGTGGCACGAGAGCGCGCAGGGCTTCTTCGTCGCCCTTCTTCCATGCGTGCAAGAGCTCCGTGATCTGGCCTGTCTGATCATCGGGCATGGATACTGGTTGCCGCCGTTTCGAAGAGGCCCACCAGCCTATGCGGGCCGCTCTAGTCGTCAGCCGCGTTTGGCTTCCGTAAAAACGGCGGTCTCGCCTCCCTTCTTCGCAAGTATACCGCCTCTTACGTCGCGCGATTTGCAACCCGGCTTGGCGCCACCTTCCCATTTTGTTGCCGCGTCTAGGGTCCGGCCCACCGTGCCCGTGCAATGTCGGCCGTACTGGGGCCCGCGCGGCAGCCGGTCCGGCCGTCTGGACGCTCCCTCGCTCGCTACATTTCCCGCCTTCATTCGTTGTATACTGGCCGTCTTAAGCCTACCCCTCGAGGTGTCCCATGAAAATTCGCCTTGCCGCCCTGGCGGCCCTTGTATCCTTGATGGCTTTCACCACCGCCCTCTCCCAGGAGACCCACTCTGCCACGCGCCTCACCAACGATCATTACTTCGACCTGGAGCGCGTGAGCAATGCCCAGATCTCGCCCGATGGCGCGCGCATCGTCTACGCCCGCCAACAGGCCAACAAGATCGAGGACCGCTGGGATTCCTCACTCTGGATCATGAACGCCGATGGCAGCCAGCATCGCTTCCTGACCAAAGGCTCGAACCCGCGCTGGTCCGCCGACGGAAAGCGCATTCTCTACATCGCCGACGGAGAGCCGCGCGGTCCGCAGATCTTCGTCCGTTGGATCGATACCGACGGTCCCGCCACGCAGGTCACTCGCGCGATCGACAAGGTCGCCGACGCGCGCTGGTCTCCGGATGGCAAGTCCATCGCGTTCTCCATGTTCGTGCCGGAAAAAGATACCTGGAAAATCAGCATGCCAACCGCGCCGGAGGGCGCCCACTGGACGGGCAACCCGCGCGTCGTGGAATCGCTGCACTACCGCCAGGATCAGGTTGGCTTCCTCGAAGACGGCCATACGCATCTGTTCGTGGTCTCGGCCGATGGCGGCGCGCCCAGGCAGATTACCAATGCCACTTGGAGCGCGGGCGCCGGCGAACTCCGCAACGCCGTGCTCATGGACTGGACTCCCGATAGCAATGCCATCGTGTTCGAGGCCGACCGCACCGCGGAAGCCGATCTGCACTACCACACTTCGCAACTGCTGGTGGCCGACATTGGGTCGGGCGCCATTAGGGAACTGGTTGCCGCGCCCGGCGCGTGGAGCCGTCCCGCGGTTTCGCCCGACGGCCAGACTGTCGCCTTCACCGGTTACCCGGAATCGAAGCACACGCACTCGGTGGCGGACCTTTACGTAATCCCGTTTGCGGGAGGTGAATTGCGGAAGATCGGCGGCGACTACGACCGCGATCCCCTCAACCTGCACTGGTCGCCGGATTCGGCGGGCGTTTACTTCGATGCCGAAGATCACGGCTCCCGCAACGCCCAGTACGCCGCTATCGCGGGCGGCGGTGTGAAGCCGGTCACCACCGGGGTGCATGTGCTGACCATGGATTCAGCCTCCAGCGACCTGGTGGCGGTGGGTACGTTAACCGACCCCGACAATCCACCCGACGTGGTGCGTTATAACCTGCGCCGGCCCGGAGAAGTGACCAAGCTCACCAGCGTCAACGCGGGCCTGTTGGCCGGCATGCACCTGGCGAGAACGGAGGAAATCGACTTCACCTCCAGCGGCGGCGCAAAGGTGCAGGGATGGGTGGTAAAGCCGCCCGATTTCGATGCGGCGAAAAAGTATCCGCTCATTCTCGAAATCCACGGTGGACCGTTTTCCATGTACAGCGTGGCATTTAACTACATGTTCCAAAACTTCGCCGCCAACGATTTCGTGGTTCTCTACCTCAACCCGCGCGGCAGCACCGGATATGGCACGGCCTTCTCCGGCGGCATCGACCACAACTATCCGGGGCCCGACTACGACGACCTGATGGCCGGGGTGGATGCCACGATTGCCAAAGGATTCATCGATACCACGCACATGGCCGTCTCGGGCTGCAGCGGCGGCGGTGTGCTTTCGAGCTGGGTGATCGGCCACACGGACCGCTTCGCGGCGGCCGCGGTGCGCTGCCCGGTGATCGACTGGCTGAGCATGTCCGGCAACACCGACATTCCGCTCTTCACCTACAGCTTCTTCCAAAAGCCGTTCTGGGAAGACCCAAGCGATTGGCTCGCGCACTCCTCGGTGATGACGGTGGGAAAGGTGACCACGCCGACGCTGCTGATGACCGGCGTGCTCGACCGCCGCACACCCATGCCGCAGACCGAGGAATACTACGCGGCGCTGAAGGTTCGCGGCGTGCCGGTGAAACTGTTGCAGTTCGAGGGAGAGTATCACGGGACCGGCTCGAAACCGTCGAACTTCATCCGCACACAGCTCTATATGATGAGCTGGTTCAAGAAGTGGACGCGCACGCCCGAGGGCAAGGCGGTCGCAGTATCGGCTGCCGCCGTGAGCCAGGGTGAATGAGCCGGTCGCAAGGCCCAGTCCCGCCACGGCGGGCTGGCGGAGATTCGCCATGCGGATCACGACAACGGGCGGTTATTTCGTCGGCCGATAATACAGCCTGAAATCTGTGATCGGTATAGCCCCAACGTTACGCAGCCGGAGGGAAAAGCCATTTCGCGTGGACGAGCCCTCGGCAATCTGGAGTCCTTGCGGCAAGCGCGTGGCATTTACCTGGACGTTGGTACCCGGCAACTCGCCCGCGGTAATGCGGCCTTGTGAGCACGTCGCTCCGTGAATCGCCAGGCTTTCTCCGGGCCCCAAGCTGCCACGCCAGCGGATTTCCTCTATTGGTTTGTATAGTGGTGGCGCGGGTACCTGAATCGATTTCGGCGGCAGGACAGGCCGCTGCGTCTGGGCTTGCACGGATGGACTGTCATGCATTGAGTTAGGGGCAGGCCGGAGGTAGAAATACCCGAGCATGACTACTATGACTGCCAGGCACGCTAAGATTGCCGGCCTGCGAGAAAATGGCGCCGCCTGCAGCGTGGGCGTAGCGAGGACGCTCGGCGCGCGTGCGGGGGGCGATACAGGCTGGTCCCCGGCTTCGCCCCCCGCCCTGAACCGCGTGGCCGCCTCCGGCGCTTTGCGTTCCTGCTCCTTGGCGGCGACAGCCCGCGATTCCGCCGCCTTGTGTTCCTGGTCTTCGATCTCCTTCTCGCGAGCGCCGGCGGTCGCGTCACGCCCCTCCAAGAGCGCCTCCCGCGCCTCCGGCCTTAACAGGTTTTCCAAGGCCACCTGCAACTCCGGGTTTCCCGGATAACGGGCCAGCCCGGCGTCGAGTTTGGCGTGCGCAGATTCGAACTGCTTCTGCCGCGCTAGGTCGCCCGCCTCCCGCGCGATGCCCGCGATTTCCGTTCTCCGTTCCCGGCGCGCCAGTTCCTCGCTCAACACCTTCGCCCGTGCGGGGGCGCCCTTCAGGTCGGCACAGGCCGACGCCAGCGAGTCGATTATCGAGCGCGCCCGCGCCAGATCGCCGGAATGCATGGCGGCGCGCGCGGACCTTATGCCTTCGTGGAAGCTTTCCTGCCGCGGGTCGACAAGACCCCGGGAGGCCTCGCCCAGGGAGAGGACGCGCTTAATCTTACGGAGTTCATTATCGCGCTCGCGGAGGGCGTCTTCCAGGCGCGCCCGGACCGTGTCGCTCTCGTCCAGTTGCAGTGCCGACTCAAGCAGCCGGATGGCCTCCGGGAAGCGGCGCTGCGCAAGCTTGCGCTCCGCGTCGGCCAACAGCGAGGCCACAAACGCGCGCCGTCCGCTGTGCTGCCCCACGTCCGCGGAGACGGCCGGAGCGGCCGCCTCCTCCGTTTGCTGCCGCGCGCGTTCGCCAACATCCTCTTGCCGGGCCAATGGAGCACTCGTCGGCAGAGCGCCGGCTATATCCACCAGAACCTCGATGGGTATGGATACCAAAGTTCGCCCAACTGGCATCGTGATCCGTTCCGAACGCTCGGCGTGCGTCTTGATAATCTTCGAAGCAATGTGAACCTCGCCTTGGCTGACTTCGAGCGTCAGCCGCAGCTCGCCAAGATGTTGGGGCGTGAGGAGAAACGTATATGCTTCGGAGTCGCGATCCGGCCGGACCAGGATGACCTTGGATTGCTCTGTGGGCTCAAAATCGGGAGAGGCAACTGTCAACGTCAGATCCAGCGACTGCGCGCGGCCCGCCTGATCCCTGGGAAACTCGACCTGGAATGGCCTCGACCGTACGTCCTTTTCTGCGATGGAGAAATCGGGATCGATTTCGACCAAGGCTTTCAGCCCAGCCGACTCGGTCCGCCGTATCAGCGCCACTAGTTCCGCGGGCTCGTAAATCGGGACTTGCGCCTGCATGCCGACGTCTAGCATGCGGCCTTGCAGTTGAGGATTGCGCGCCTCCGCTTCCGAGCCTGCCGCGCGCGAAGGCTCGGCAATGGCTCCTTCGAACTCGACACCGAATTCTGTCGCGCGCCCGTAACGGCCGACCGCATCAAACGAGAGTGCCTTGAGAATTACGACCGCAGCCGCTGGCGGCAGATCCGGGCGCAGGGCACATGGGCCTTGCTTGGGGCCCTCCCTCTGCTGCTGATACAGCTCCACCGCTGAGCCCGCGCGGAAAGGTCGGCTGCCGGTGACTATCTCGAAGGCGATCACGCCAAGCGCACAGATATCGCTGGCCGCTTCCGGCCTTCCCGCCAACTGCTCCGGTGCCATGTAGTGCCACGACCCGGCGACCATTGTCTCGCTGGAGGGTGGGACCTCCGAATTGAGGACGGTGGCGATGCCGAAATCGATGATGACGGCCAACTCTTGCCCGTCTCCAAGGTCGCGGATCATGATGTTTTCAGGCTTCAGATCTCGATGATGCACGCCAGCATCGTGAGCTGCGCTGAGCGCTCGCGCGATTTGGCGGAGCAGGTCCGCGGCGCGGCGAAGGTCCATCCCGCCCGGGTCCTTCGCCATGACTGAGCGCAGCGTTACGCCGTCGATGAATTCCAGAACCAGGAATAGCCTGCCGTCCGGCATACTTCCGTGGTCCTTTACGCCGACGATGCCAGGATGCTCAATGCGCGCGAGCGCCTCGCATTCCTGGCGGAACTTTTTCTCTACCCATTCCCGTGAATCCTGGCGCTCACGCAAAACCTTGATGACCACGGGACGATCATGTAGTTCATGGTCCCGCGCGAGGTAGACTGCTGCAAATCCTCCGGAGCCGATGGATCTTTCGACTCGATAGCGATCCTTAAGAGGTAGCGCGAGGGGCGGGACAGGTAGAACCAAGGTTTCGGCTTCACTGGGCGGAACGGGAGCCGGATCGTCATTGCGGCCCTGCGGGTGCATAGATCCGTTCAAGTGTATCATGATAACCGATTACCGACTGGCCGATGGACATTGGTAGATAATGATGGCTTCGGTTTCTTCGGTCAGTTAAGCTTCGTGACCCGACCAGACGACCTGATGGCCGGGGTGGATGCCACTATTGCCAAAGGGTTCGTCGACACCACGCACATGGCCGTCTCCGGTTGCAGCGGCGGCGGTGTGCTTTCGAACGGGTGATCGGCCACACGGACCGTTTCGCGGCGGCCGCGGTGCGCTGAGCATGTCCGGCAACACCGACATTCCGCTCTTCACCTACAGCTTCTTCCAGAAGCCGTTCTGGGAAGACCCGAGCGAACGCGGCGCTAGGTTCGCGGCGTGCCGGTAAAACTGTTGCAGTTCGAGGGAGAGTATCACGGGACCGGCTCGAAGCCGTCGAATTTCATCCGCACGCAGCTCTACATGATGAGCTGGTTCAAGAAGTGGACGCGCACGCCCGAGGGCAAGGCGGTCGCAGTATCGGCTGCCGCCGTGAGCCAGGGTGAATAAAAATGATGCAGGCCCTGATGTTCACCGACAACGGCGCCCAAGTCGCCATGCGAGATCGCCCAGACCTCAGGACCGAATGTTCAAGACACTTTTTCGCCTAGCCGAGCACCGCGATTCCTTGGGGCCCTCGCCTTAGCCACGTAAGATTCGGTTTGGGGGACGTCCAAGGACACAAAACCGGCGCGCAACAATTGCTCCAATGCGTTCCAAGCAGGCGCCGGAGGCGTCGCGGTGCTATGCCAAGCCGCCCCATTTGAGATCCACCGCTTTCTCAGTGCTAAGTGGCTCACCGTGCAGTCGTGATAATCGAATTCGGTTCCACAGCATGGACAGATAGCGTGATTGTTCGGCGGTCTACGCAGTTCGACAAATCCGCAGACTGGACAAGTATACACTTCAATACCTCTCGCTCTTACATTCCCAATTGAAATAGTCCATGTTCGTCGGGAGTCCGTGTATCGATGGTTCCGGCTTGAAGTAAGTCCTTATAAATCCTGCCTTCGACAAAATTCCGAACTCGTCCGTAGTGGGATCAAACCTCACCTTGTCGCCCCCACGCCGGACGCATTCGAGCACACCCTGCGGTTTCGGTGCTCCCAAGAACATGTCGGCTCGCTCCTGGTACTCAGCGGGTCCCATTCCCTTAACCCTAAATTCCTCCACATGACTATTATAGTGCTCCATCAGATCCTTGTGATCCGCAAAGCCTCGAGTCCGCACAGTTTTGAGGCTATAGTACCATGACTGGAGCCTAGAAATCGGTTGGCGGGCAAAAACGTGGATCCAAGCCCGCGCCGGCTCAGTCGCCCTTATTCCTGCCGCAACGCGGCGACCGGATTAATCCGAATCGCCCGCCGCGCGGGAATCCAGCAAGCCAGCGCCGCGATAGCCAGGATCAGGAGCAGCATCGCCAGGGTCAGCGAGCCCGTCGGCCGTGTCGGCGGTGAGCCGATCCTCTGGAAAGCTCTACGTTGCCTGCCCATAAGCCCTCGGTGGGCGGCCGCTTCCGGACCGATCCCCCTTTGACCGTTTGGCCGACCACCCTTGGTTACGCCGTCAGATCGGTGGAAAGTACTTCGCGAGGATGGAGCCGGACCACCCACCCAATCACCACCCAATCAGTGCTCGGAAGACGTACCACGGACCGCGCCCTGTAACACAAATTGACACAGGGCTGCCGGATGTGGCATTGATTGGGTATGCCGATCCGCGCCAGCATGAACGTCTCGCTCACCCCGGAACTGGAACAGTTCGTCCAATCCCGCGTGTCCTCAGGCCGATATCAGACTGCCAGCGAAGTGGTCCGCGAGGGTTTGCGCCTCCTCGAAGAACGCGAGCGGGCGCGCGAAACGGCGCTGGAGGAGCTCCGCGGAAAGCTCCGGCGAGGCATCGAGCAGGCCGACCGTGGCGAACTTCTGGATGGGGACGCCGTGTTTGAGGAGATTCGGCAATTAAGCGCCCGGCGCCGGTCGGCCAGCAAATGAGCCGGCCGCAGCGCTTCGTCCTGACGCCGGAAGCGCGGGCCGACCTCATCGAGATTTGGAACTATATCGCCAACGATATCGCCAAGGATAGCATCGACGCCGCGGACCAAGCTATCGCGCGCCTCGATGATGCGTTCAGGCGCTTGGGGCAGACGCCGGGGATGGGCCACCACCGGGAAGACCTAGCCGGCTCGCGGCACCGTTTTTGGACGGTTTATTCATACGTCGTCGTCTATCGCTGGAAAACGAATCCCGTCCAGATTATCGCCGTGGACGGGGCGCGGCACTTGGAGGCATTCCTTCAGCAGCGGATTCAGTGACGAACGGGTTTGGCGGAATGGAGCGTATTCAAGATGGGACATTCCGACGGGCTATTTCTCGGACGCGAGCAGCGCGTAAGGACCAATTCGATCGGTCTATTCCTGACGCAACGCCGTCACCGGATTAATCCGGATCGCCCGCCGCGCGGGAATCCAGCACGCCAGCGCCGCGATGGCTCCCATCAGCAGCAGCACGATCGCCAAAGTCAGCGGGTCCGTCGGCTGTACGCCGTAGAGAATCTTCTCCAGAAAGCGTCCCGCAACCAAAGCCACGGCGAGCCCCACTAACGTGCCCGAGCCGATCAGCAACAGCGCGCGGCGCGCCACGATGACCAGCACCTGGTTCTGGCTCGCACCGATCGCCATGCGAATGCCGATCTCGCGCGTCCGGCGCGATATGGCGTAGGCCATCACGCCGTAGATGCCGGTGGCCGCCAGGATCAGCGCCAGTACGCCGAAGGCGCCCAGCGCCGACGCGGCCATGCGCGCCGGGAACAGCGGCAGGTCCAGGCGCTGCACCAGCGTGCCGCTGGAATACAGCGGCAGCGACGGGTCCAAATCCCGCGAAGCATCCTGAATCAGGCGAAGCGCCTGGGGCGGATTCAGATTCGTGCGGGCCACCAGCGCGGCGCTGGGGGCGTACCAGATCTCGGATGGACCCCACCAGGCCGGCTTACGCGGCTCCGACAGCGAGAAGTACTTTCCGTCTTCAACCACGCCTACAATTTGAACCGGCTTGCCTTCCGGGCTGTTGGGCCGGAACCACTTGCCGATGGGATCCTGGCCGGGCAGCAACTGATCGACGAACGCTTTGTTGACCACGCCGACGCGCGTACCGCCCTGCTTGTCGCGGGAATCGAATTCGCGCCCCATCAGCAGCTTGGTCCGCATGGTGCGGAAGTAATCGGTACTGACCGAGATACTGTACGCGTTGGGTGCGTCCGTGGGTTTGGGAATGGGTTTGCCGTCGATGTAGATGGAATCCGAAGAAAAATTCATGGAGAGCGGCAGCCAGTCGATGGTCGCCGCCGACTCGATGCCGGGTACGGCGCGGACCTTGTCCAACAACCGCCGCTGGAACTCGCGGCCGCGCGCCTCGCTATATCCCTGGATGTTGAGATCGAAGGAAGCCGACACCGCGCCCTTAGGGTTGTAGCCGATCGGCGCATCGAGCGCGCGTTGCAGGCTGCGCACCACCAGCACGGAGCAGACCAGCAGCACGGCGGACATTCCCACCTGCGTGGCCACCATGTAGTCGCGGAGCTGCCAGTGGCGCAGTTTTTCGGAGAGGGCTTCATTTTTCAGCGCGCCAACCAGGCTCGTCCGGGTGGCCTGCAGCGCGGGCAGGAGTCCGAACAGCAAGGTGGTCAGTATGGAAACCATAAACGTGAACAGAAACACGCGTCCGTCCGGCGCGGCGGCGATCGTAAACGGAAAATCGGACGGCGGATGCCACCCGGCCAGCGCATCGGTAATCGACAGCGCCAGCAGCGCTCCGCCGATCCCGCCGAGAATCGCGATCACCAGGTTCTCGGTCAACAATTGCCGGACCAGCGAACCGCGCGACGCGCCCACGGCCAGGCGCAGGGCAATCTCTTTGCGCCGGTCGGCCGCGCGCGCCATCAGGATGCTGGCTAGGTTGGTGCAGGCCACCAGCAGGACTAGGCAGGAGACGCCGAACAGCGCCGCGGCGAATCCGATCACGGCGCCGCGGATGTAGTTTCCGGCAAGGCCGGGCGGTGTCAGCAGGATCTTCATGCCGCCGTCAAACTTCGGATATTGCTGCGCCAGTCCGCGGGCGACGCTGTTGAGCCCGGCTTGGGCACGGGCCATCGAGACTCCCGGCTTCAGGCGGCCGGCGGAGAAAAAGTTGCCGGCATCGCGGTTTTCCAGGTATCCGCCCCCGCCTTCGAGTTCCTTCTGCATCATGGAGGGGAAGAAAATATCGGGCGCGAAGAAAAGCTCCGTGCCGGCGAAGCCTTGCGGCGCGACGCCCAGGATGATGAAATCCATGCCGTTGATTTTCACCGTGCGGCCCACAACCGTGGGATCGCCGCCGAAATGTTTTTGCCAACAAGGCCAGGACAGCACGGCCACGGGGTGTCCTCCGGGACGCACGTCGTCATCCGGATGCAGCACCCGGCCGCGCGCCGCGCCGACCCCCAGCACATCGAAATAGTTACCGGTGACCAGATAGCCCCACAGCCGCCGGTTGTTGCCGGGCAAGCCCAGGCTGGCGGGCAGGAAGCGGTAGGCCATCAATCCCGACAACACCGTGTTGCGGTCGCGCAGGTCGCGATAGTTTGGATACGAGACTGTCGGCACCGTGCTGCCGCCCATGTTCTGGTTCAGCGAGACGATCTCCCCGGCGTGCGCGACGGGCAACTTGCGCAGCAAAGCCGCGTTAATGATGCTGAAGATGGCGGTGTTGGCGCCGATGCCGAGTGCCAGCGTGAGAACGGCGACCGCCGAGAAAGTCGGATTCTGGCGGAGGCGGCGGACGGCCAAGCGGAGGTCCAGGATAAAGCGGTCCATGGGTTCGCGCTAGAGCAAGTGAATCGCCATCGCGCTTGGTGGGGCGGGCCTCCAGGCCTGCGCGGGTTCTCCAGAACCCGCTCTTCGGCGAGCGCTAGTATTTGGCCTTTCTTGTGGGCAGGTTGCAACCTCCAAGGCCGATTGCCAAATCGGCCTTCGCCGAGCGTAGCTCGCCTCCGCGGCGCTGAATCCCCGCGACCGCCCCCCAGTCATGTTCGGAATCGCAACCGGGCGTCCCGCATGCGGACGCCGCGCGACCTGCGATAATCGGCAGGATGCTGCATTGCCGCGCCGTGAACAAGCGATTTGGGGAGTTTGTGGCTCTCGACGATATCTCCTTCGACCTGCCGGGCGGCATCTGCGCGCTGCTCGGGCCAAATGGCGCGGGCAAATCGACCCTGCTAAAGATCCTCACCGGCCTGCTGGCGCCCGACCGCGGCGAGGTGCTGATCGCCGGGTGCGACGTCGCCAAGGAGCCGTTGCGCGTGAAGCGCATGATCGGCGTGCTGCCGGAAGACCTGGGAGTGTTCGACTCGCTCACTATCGAAGAGCATCTGGAACTGTGCGGCCCGATTTACGGACTCAGCCGCCAGGACACCCAGGAACGCGCGGGCGCGCTCCTGCGCATTCTGGGCCTGGAAAAAGGGCGCCACACATATCTCGACCAGTGTTCGCACGGCATGCGCAAGAAAACGGCGCTGGCCATGGCCTTGCTGCACAATCCGCGCGTGCTGCTGCTCGACGAGCCGTTCGAGGGCATTGATCCGGTCTCGTCGGTGACGATTCGCGACCTGCTGATTGCCGTCTCGGGGCGCGGCATCGCGGTGTTCCTGACGTCGCACGCGTTGGCCATGATTCCCCAGTTGGCGACCCAGGTGATGATGATTCGCGGCGGCCGCATCGTGTTCCATGCCGCGGCGGCGGAACTGGACCGGCCGCTCGAAGAGTTGTACTTCGACCTGGTGGAAACGCCGCCACAGGAGGACCTGCCGTGGCTGCGCTGCGCGCAATCCTAACAGCGCTGCGGCGCGCGGTAGGTCGCGACTTGGCAGGTTCCTTCAAGGCCAACAACCTTCTGTTTCTCGGATTGCTGGGCAAGAGCGCGGCGGCGCTCTTTATACTGCTGGGATTTCTGTTGCTGTTTCCGCTTTCGTCCGATCCGCTGGGCAAAATTCCCGCGGCGCGGCTGGCGCTCTGGCCGCTCTCGCGTTGGCAGCGGCTGGGTCTGCGGCTGGCTAGCCTGGCGCTCAGTCCGGTGCTGTGGATCGGCGCACTGATTCTGCTGAAGACCAAGCGGCCGGGATTGGCGCTGGCGTTTTGCGGACTGGTGGTGGCGATGCAGGGCGCGCTGGTCTTGGGCCGGTACATGGCGAAGCGCGACCGCCACTGGGATCTGTTGCGCGACCTGCCCCGGTTGCCTGGGCGGCTAGGCGGACTGATTCGCAAGAATGTGCGGCAGACGCTCAGCCTGTTGGACCCTTATGCGGCCGCGCTGTTGAGCGTTGGAGGCGCTGCGTACAGGATCTTCGGCGCGCATCCCGATCCGGCGGCATTTACGATTATCGGCCTGCTGGTGGCGTTGGCCCTCAGCACCAGCGCGCAATCCCTGTTCGGCCTGGATGGCGATGCAGGCGTCACGCGCTACCGTTTGCTGCCGGTGAGCGGTTGGGAGATTCTGTTGGCGAAGGATGTGGCGCTCCTGGCGATTCTCTTCGTGCTGCTGTTGCCCTTGGATCCTTGGCCGGGCATGACCTTCGGGCTGGTGGCGCTGGCTTTCGGCCATCATTCTTCCGTGCTGCTGGAGCTGCCGCAACAGCGATGGCGTTTCGCGAGTGGACAGTTGCCGTTCGGCGCGATGCAGACCGCGGCCGGGATGGCAGTCGGATTTGAGGAGCACCAGCAAGGATTGTGGGTGCTGGCGCTGGCCGCGGTGGGCTATGCCGCGTCCGTGTATTATTACGGGCGGCGCTGGGAGCGCGGGTAGATTGCCCTGGTGGGGCGGCCAATCTTGGCCGCAGCCGCCTGTAGAGGCGGCTCGGCGAGCGTAGCTCCCCTGCCTGGTCGCGCGTTGCATTGCTAGAATAATCTGGTTATGGACGGTCTGTCGCTTCTGCTGCGTCTCTTCTTATCGGGAACCTTCGCCGTAGCGGGTATTACGAAACTAACCGACCCCCAGGGGACGCGGCAATCCATTCTCGATTTCGGCGCGCCCGGATGGCTGGCGCGGCCCGCGGCGCGCCTCCTGCCGCTGGCGGAGTTGGCCTGCGCCATCGCCCTGCTGCCCGCCGCTTCGGCCGTTTGGGGAGCGGCCGGAACACTGGCTCTGCTTCTGATATTCATCGCCGCCATCGGCAACAGCCTGGCGCGCGGCCGCCGGCCCGCCTGCCATTGCTTCGGCCAACTGCATTCCGAACCGGTGGGCTTCGCCACCCTTGCGCGCAACGTGGTTCTCTCCGCTTTGGCCGGCGTGGTGATCCTCGCAGCGCGGGAAACGACGTCTCCGGGATACATCGGCTGGCTCGCCGGCCTCGGCCGCTTCGAAGCCGCCGTGCTGGCGTTCTCGATCGCCCTGGCGGCGCTGGCGGCGCTCGGG
>Ga0302325_10016285_pt1 | contig 15764 bp, 15 predicted proteins | sample Palsa_T0_2_FD_201948 | JGI IMG/M metagenome (GOLD analysis project Ga0302325, IMG submission 201948) | Peat permafrost microbial communities from Stordalen Mire near Abisko, Sweden - Palsa_T0_2 | ecosystem: Environmental > Terrestrial > Soil > Palsa > Peat permafrost | place: Sweden: Abisko...
TGGGCGCCGGCATCAGGCCAAGGTCTTCTCCGAAGCGCCAGTTGTTCGGATCTTTGGTCTCTTTGACGACTCCGGTCTGAAGATCCTTTACCGCGATTCTGCGGCCGGAAATCGGTGCCCCCGACGCTGCCCAAAGCAGAAAATGGCCTACACTGTCAAGACCGGGCTCGGATTATTTGCTGCACATTTGTCGACCGTGTCGAGGAAAAAGAGGGACTGTAGCGCCGTGGCGCGAAAATGGCTATATGCGCGGTTTGGGGCTAAATTGCGAAAGCTACACCGAAATCAATATTGCGTAAAGCTAGCTCAGCTTTCTTGCGACTCGATGGGGTTCGGCGGTTCCATTTCGATCGCGCTAGGCGGTACGGCGCGCTTGTGCAAGCCTTGATCGAAAACGTCATACCGCCCTTTTCCTTTGGCTTTCGCGGAGTACATGGCGGTGTCGGCACTATGCAGCAACTGCTCGGCGGTGGCTCCCGGCAAACAGTATGCGATGCCGACGCTCACACTTGCAAAAACCCGCCCAATCTCAAACGGTGTATCGAACGCCTTCAGGATGCGGTCCGCGACTGTCACGGCATCTGCGTCGTAGCGCAGGTCGTCGAGTAGAATTGCGAATTCATCGCCGCCCACGCGAGCCACAACCGAAGGCCCGCCAATGCAGTATTCAGATCGGACGCTCGCACGGAGTCGCCCGGCCACTTCGATCAAGAATTGATCGCCGCTGGCATGCCCGAATGTATCGTTGACCATCTTGAAACGGTCTAGATCGATGAACAGGACGGCAAATCGGAAATCGTCCCTACTGTTGGCTATCTCAACCGAGCAGGCCAGCTTATCCAGGAAGTAGGCCCGGTTCCGCAGCCCCGTAAGTGGATCGGAGAGCTTTCCTTCATTGATGTCCGTGTGAGAGCCGGCCATGCGCACCGCGATTCCGGCCGCATCGCGCACCGCGACTCCGCGGCTCAACATCCACACATGGCTGCCGTTGTTGTGACGAATGCGATATTCACTGGTGAAATCGGGGGTCTCGTTTTCGCGATGTGCTGTCAGCGCGGCTCGCACACGTGCCTGATCTCCAGCATGAATTCGCCCCAGCCACTCTTCTGGATCGGACAAGCGACGGTCTTCCGGAAACCCGAGAATCTGGTTCCATCGCGGCGAAAAGTAAATTTCATCTGTGATGAGTTTCCAATCCCACAGGCCGTCGTTTGCCCCTTGAGCCGCGAGAGCATAGCGTTCTTCGCTCTCTCTCAATGTCTCCTCGGCTGATTTACGCTCTTGACCGCGTAAGTCGATTAGCGCAAGAGTATCACGGAAGGCAATCGATGCGAGTCTTTCGGTCTCGATTAAATGCGCTTGAACCTCTTTCAGTTTGGCGTTCGCGGCGTCCAGTTCCTGATGCGCACAAAGAAGTTGTTTGGAGAGGGTCGCGCCGGCTTCGGCGGCTTTTAGCTCGGCGCTAGCGTGCAGCTTCTCGATTTCCTTTTCCTTAGCTCTGGCCATCAGGCCGCGGCTGTGGTCTAGAAAAGAACAGCGCCGCAGAAGTGCACGAATACGAGCCCGCAGTATGGCTGCATCACTGAGTTCACTGGTAGCGTCGTCGGCCCCGACAGCCTGTCTCGGGATGGGCTTATCGATTGAGTCGCTCGAGGTCATTCGGCCCTTGGGTGGCGCTTCAATCAATTCAACCGCTTCCGCTTCGCGAAGGAGAGCGAGTCCAGGATGCCGGCGGCCCGCATAGCATCCACGTAATCTTTCGTCTCTTCTGTTTGCTCCACGCAGGGCGGACATCCAAGCAAGTGCCCTTCTAATCCAGCCAGTTCCCTCTCGTCCGTCACCATGCCCAGGTAGTAGCGTTCAAGGTCATGGTCAGAGATATGTTCGATGTACGATGGAGCAGTGGATATGGGCGGATTATACTGGCGCTGGATCGATCTCATCTGGCTTGTCCTGTTTTCTGCGGTTCTACACAGTGGGCTATCATCACCACTAAAGTGTGCGAACATATACAAATCGTATCAATTGTCGATAAGGGTAAACAAGTAGTTCTAGTTCCATGACTTTCGGCGACGCTCTTACCCACCCGGACCTAATTTACCAGTACCCGTCAAGTTGTAGCCTCATTCACCTTCAACCGGTTGGCGGTAGACGCGTGGTTGCCCAGGGTCTATTTCTTGCCAAACGGGGCGCGGTTGAAATGCTTTCGGGGCGCTCGGACTCCCGCCTCGCGGCCCGCGCGGCGGCTGCGAACCTGGAACCAAAAGACAGTCTGGTGAAAGAGAAAACGGGCTTCCGGCAGGGTAGGTTGGCTGTGAAAGTGCGCCCGACCCGGACGAATGAGATCGGGGTCCGTATGGCGCTTGGCGCGGACCCTGGTAACGTACTCGCATTGATCCTGCGAGAAGCGCTGGTTCTGATGGTATTTGGGCTGCTGCTGGGTGTACCGTTGTCCCTGGCAACAGGCCGGCTCCTGGGAAGCCAGCTTTATGGAGTCAATCATCATGATTACCCGAACCTTGCCGCCGCGATTTTGACACTGACTTCTTCCGCGTTGATTGCGGCACTGATTCCGGCGTTTCGGGCGAGTTCGATTTTGCCGTCACAGGCGCTGCGGGCGGATTGATTCCTTACTTTTTGTAAGGAACCCGTTGTCGGCGTCCCGACGCTTGCATGACCTCAACCTCAGCGCGGCGTGACGACCGGGATGCCGTGTTCCGTGCGCACGTTTCCGACACCCCGATAATCCTGCGGAATCTCTTCCAGGAAAATCGTAAACTCGGTCTTCAGGCGCTGATGCCCGCCGATCCAGCGATAGGCGGGTGCGCCGAGCAGTGAACCTCGCTCGACACTGGCACGCAATCCCTCCGCGAACGGTGACGAGCCGAATTCAATTCCCCGCGCGATCACCTGACCGTTCCACGGCAGCTCTGTGATGCTATGATTCTCCTGCCAATCCGCAATCCAGTCGTTTCCCTCGCTCGGGAAGACGTACCCGGCCAGGACACGGTAGTCGGGATGGTAAAGCGCGAAGAATTGTTCTTTTCGCGCGGGATCGGCCCGCATCGCATAGTAGCTCCCGAAATTGGGCGTCGGTTGAAATACACGTAGAGCGGCGGGCGCATTCGCCGGGCTGTTGCCTTCCCGAGCGACTACGGTTCCCGACGAGTCGAGCACCGTCTTCCCCGGTTCGGCGAAAGGCGGCCCGAAAGTGGCGTGCTCCATCCAGTTGATGGGGCGGTCGAACGGCGCAAGGTTCTCCACCCATTCCTGCACGTAAACTGTCCGCATGCCGCGCGGCAGGGTGACGGCGCGCTCGACGCGGTATTGCGTTTTGGGCAGATCGGCGCCATACCAAAGGGTGACGCCGTCTCCGTTCACCTCTTCCTTCATCTCGCGCCATCGCACAATGGCTGCTTCGCCGTGATTGCCCAAACCGGCGCGCGCTTCGTCGGCTGAGGGCGGCCCGTAAATCGGGAAGCAGAGCAAGTGCCCCATATACCCGCTCGAAAGCCAGCGATGAGGGGTAACGCCGTATACTTTGTCGTCCCGCGCCTCATCGTATGCATATGGCTCAATGGTGGGATAGTGCGGCACACGCATCGGGTTGAGGTTCTTTTTGGGGTCATCCAATAGCAGGCGAATCTCCGCGATATGGCCGCCGCCGGCCAGCAGACTCACTTGCATCCACCCATTTGCAAGCACCCAGGCCTGGCGGCCACTGAAGGTCCCTTGGTGGATGGATGCATTCGGAATCTTAGTGAGATCCTGCACCTCGATCCGTGTACCGTCCGGGTCGCTTAGATTGAATGCCCAGATGTCTTCGGCATTCACGCTGGGACGGAAATCCGCCGGCAGCACCGCGCCGTTCGCCAGCACAAAACGGTGAGCAGCATGAATGTCGGTCACCTCGAAGTTGATGTGCTGCATGGCACCTATGGAGCCGCGATCGAGAGTGCCGGAGTGGATCATCAACTCGATAATGTCGTGGCGCGCGCCGGGAAGCATGAGTTTCACCAGGCGCAGGTCTCCGGGTGTCGGCTCATAACGCCAGAACTCGGTGCAACCTATAACATCGCGATAGAAGTGGAGTACAGCTTCCAACTGCTCACGCCCCACTATTACGCCTGCGTGCTGCAGATGCCCTGAGATGCGGGGCGCATCCAGGAACTTGCCGCGGGCTTCGCCTTCGATTGAACCGTCGCGGTATTCAACGAACTCAATGCGGGTGCCCTCGGGCGCTTGGAGCGACATGGCTAGATCGCCCCGGGCATCCTTCGTCGGCACGCTGGCAGAGAGCCCCCTGGCACGCAGCATGGCGCGAAGCAATCGGATATCGGTGGTCTCGAGCGCAATGTGGGTAAGGCGGACGTTCTCCTGCGCGTTCAGTCCGGGTGCGATTTCAATGTATTGTCGATCGCTGACTTTGTATAAGGCGGCCCCTCCGGGTGCCTCAAAAACCCGCGGCAAGCCTAACACACCGCTGTAGAATACCTGGGCTTTAGCCGGGTCCGTAACCCGATATCCGACTCTGGCGATACCGGCTATCGGCAGCTGCGGCGCGACGCTCGCGGCCCGCGCCAGCAGGAACAGCGATGTAATGGCCGGCCAGCAAAGCCGGCTCCTACGCGAACGTACCATCACAGTAGCGCGGCGCGGAAGCCTGCTTATTGACGTCGCGCTTCCAGTTTTCCAAGCGCGGACCCGCCAGGCCCGCGGCGGTTTCCCGGACTTGCGCCATCTGTTGCTCTGACATCGGTTTGAACTGTTGCGCGATCCGCACATCATCTTCGATCTGCCCGATGGTCGTACATCCCAAAGCCAGGCAGTGAATCGGCAGGCTGAGCACGTAGGTGAGGCAGTCCTTCAGATGGATCGCGGCAAGCAGGCTGGCATTGGCCGTACTCTTCATGCCTTGAATTCCCATGCCGCGCTCCATGGCGACCGGCAGCACCATCTTCTCAAAGCTCAGGTATGCGGGGTCGGCTGGGTTCAGCGGCATCAGGATGGTGTCATACAGCTCATAATTCTTGAGCATGGCGAGGTGGACTTCCGGATCGTGATGCCCGGTGAAACCCATGAAACGACATTTTCCGGCTTTCTTGGCGGCCGCGAAAGCTTCGATGGCGCCGCCGGGAGCGAAAATCTGCTGAACTTCATCCATGGTACTGACCTGGTGAATCTGCCAGAGGTCGAGGTAATCGGTCTTCAGCGCCCGCAGAGATTTCTCGAGGTCCTCTTCGGCGCCCTTGCGGCTGCGCTGCGGCGACTTGGTGGTAAGAAAGATGTGCTTGCGAAAGGGCGGCAGGACGTCGCCGTAGACTTCTTCGGATTTTCCGTTCCAATAAATGCGCGCACAGTCGAAGTAGTTGATGCCTAGTTCGTAGGCGCGCAGCGTGATGGCCTTGGCGTCTTCATAGCTGCACAGGGGAAAGCGGCCGCCCGCCTGGCCTATGATCGTCAGCTTTTCACCGGTCTTGCCGAATACCCGCTTGGGGATGTCACCCACGGCCGCCGTCGCCGCGCGAGAGCCGCGCAGGGAAAGTCCCGCCATCGCGGAACTGGAGAGGAATGTCCTGCGTCGCATCTTAGCCTCCTTGACTGATCTGACGCTTCTATCAGAGTACTCTGAAAACCGGTTGCGCAAATTTCGCGAAGTACGCCTTGACAACGTTGCTGTGATTGCAAATAATCGGAGCAGTATACCGTGCGACGGCGGAACTTTCTTGCACTCGGTAGCGGCGCTGCACTAGGACTCCTTAATCACGGAAGTGCCATGCCTGTTCCCTTTCAAGACGAAAAGAGCAAGCTGAAAATCACCGGTGTCCGGTTGGTTCAAACACGGCCAAAGCGGCCGCTGCCCGCGTACCAGCCCTCGCCGGGCTCCTGGTCGACCGGCGGAGTGGAAGTGGCCAACCCCATGTCCATTTACCCGGAGTACAAGCCGCAGCGGTCGCTCTTCATGCCGGATCCCGGAAAGCTGGAAGGCTTCACCGTTGAGATCTCGACCGACAAGGGCGTGAAGGGCTATGGCAGCGGCGGCATAGCCGGAGGGCCGGTGGTGGCGGGACATTTCACCAAGCTGCTGATCGGCGAAGACCCCTTCAACATCGAGAGGATCTGGGACATTCTTTTTCGCTCCAGTATGTACTACGGTCAGGCGGGCGTTGTCCCTCACGCCATCAGCGGAGTGGATCTGGCGCTCTGGGATTTGATCGGCAACGCGCTGGGTATGCCGGTGTACAAGTTGCTTGGTGGCGAGACCAAGACGCGCATTCCCACCTACTGTACGGGCAACGATATCGAGCAGCACATCCAGTTCGGGTACAAACGTTTGAAGCTGGCAGTCCCCTACGGCCCGGCGGACGGGCGGGAAGGGCTGAAGAAGAATACCGAGTTGGTGAAGCACACGCGCGATCTGCTGGGTCCCGATGGCGACATCATGCTCGATTGCTGGATGGCGTTGAACGAGCAGTACACCATTGAGCTGGCGGAAATGGTTGCGCCTTACCGTGTCTACTGGATGGAAGAGTGCCTTCCGCCGCACGATTTAGAGGGCTTTGGGCGGCTGCGGGAGGCGATCAAGTCCACCCGCATCGTGTCGGGGGAACACATCTATTTCCGCTACGGGTTCCGCAATTTGCTGGAACACCACGCAGCGGCGATCTGGCAGCCGGATGTTCACTGGTGCGGCGGGTTGACCGAGTTGCGGCGCATCGCTGCCCTGGCTTCGGCATACGACATTCCGGTGATCCCGCATGCGGGTGGTGTACAGGACTGCGTGCATTTCACGATGGCCACACCCAATGCGCCATGGTCGGAAATGTTCATGCCAGCCCCGGGTGGCCCGCCCGAGGTGTATAAGCGTTTCGAGGAAGATAACCAGGTCACCCGCGGTCCGGAAGGCGTCTACATGCGTCCTTCCGAGCGGCCGGGCTTCGGCTGGGAATTCGAGGTATCGTGATGAACCGGGCTCTTCATTGGTGGTCTTCCACAGCCGGCGCACGCTTCTTCCACGGCCGGGCATTACATACCGAACCAGAGTGTGGAGGCGATCCCGTCGAGCAGTTCCGAGGCGCCGAGGTGGAAGTTTCGATTGCGCCACATATAATCCTGTTGGGCTGCCGTGGCTTGCGACCGCTAGTCCAGACTAGCAGCCCGTGGCAGAAGTGGCAAAACACCGCTTACTGACGTGCGCGGCTCAGTAGATTCAGTGCGTTACGGAGCCACGACCGTCAGGGAGTGACTTCTGCCACGGGCCGCTAGGCCAAATCCCTCTCTTACGAGCTGCCGAGCCGCAGTGTGACATGAAGAACATTTCCCTCACCAGTGCGCAGAGCGACGGGGAATCATCCCCAGTAGATCACTCTCCTCAGCCATACGCCAAAACATTTGAAATTGGAAATGTTATTTCTTAACGAGTCCTAAGGATCGCGTCTTGAAGGAACGCGGCGGCTTTTTTGAGCATCCCATGGCCGGCGCCGTGACTGCGACCGTCCCATCAGGGCGTTCCAACTAAGCCAGGCCTGCCGCGGCGGTCGCTAAGACCTCCTGCACCTTGGCGGCCAGCGAATTGAAATTATACGGCTTTTGCATAAACCCCGCTACTCGCGGCTTTTGCATCTTCCGCATGCACTCCTCTTCGCTCTGGCCGGAGGATACCACTACCGGCACGTCCGGTTTCATGGTCAGCAGATGCGGGAGCGCCTCTTCGCCGGACATCACGGGCATCACCAGGTCGAGCAGGACCAGCGAGATCCGGCTGGCATTCCGGGAGAAAACGCTGAGCGCCTCTACTCCGTTTTCGGCCAGCAGGATATCGTAGCCGGCCCGCGTGAGCGCCTGCCGCAGAAAGTTGCGAACGATTTCCTCATCGTCAACTACCAGGATAGTGCCTCGCCCCCGCACGACGGTGACACGCTCGCACGGCCGCGCCTGAGTGGCCGCAGTACCGCAAACGGGAAAGAGCACCTCGAACCCTGTCCCCTGCGCCGGCGCGCTGGTTACCTTCAGAGCCCCCTTATGCCCGCGGACGATCCCCAAGGCCGCGGAAAGGCCCATGCCCCGGCCCAGGAACTTGGTGGTAAAGAAGGGATCGAAGATGTGTTTGAGAGTCTCCTCATCCATGCCACATCCGGTGTCACGGACCTGCAGAACGACATAATCGCCGTCCTGTTTATGATCGGTGAGGAAGGCGCCCATTTCGTCGGCGGTGACTTTGCGGACCGAAGTACTTACGCTTACCGAACCGGCCTCGCCCTGCATGGCCTCGCCGGCGTTGATCATAAGGTTCATCGCCAGTTGTTCGATCTGCGTCCTGTCCGCATGTATGGGGGGCAGGTCGCGGGTCAGGTCGAGCGTCAACCGCACTTTGCGCGGGACGGAGGGTTGAATCAGCGGCGCCAGCTCACGGATCAGGGTGGAGAGATCGATCGGTCCGGCGACAAAGCGGCCCTTACCGGCGTACGCCAGCAGTTGCCGGGTAAGCTCGGCGGCGCGCTCGCTGGCGCGTACCACGTCCTCCAGCAGCGGGCGGGTTTTTTCCGGATCTTTCAACGAGTCCAGGGCCAGCGAGGCATTGCCGAGTATGCCCACCAGCAGATTGTTGAAGTCGTGCGCTACCCCGCCGGCCAGCAGCCCGATGCTCTCCAGCTTCTGCGAGTGCCGGAGCTGCTGGTCCATCTGCTTACGGTCGGTGATGTCGGTAACGATGGCCACGCTGCCGCGGCGCTTTTCGGCTAGATCCGCCCTGGGATCGATAGCGATGCTGAAGGTCCGGCCGCCCAGTACCCGTTCCGCCTTCGTCCGGCAGAGGTTTTCGAGGTTCGCAAACAGCGGTGGATCGCCTGTGGCCGGCGGAATGAGCTCGTCCAGGCTCCGGCCGGCGATCTCCCGTTGCTGGAGGCCGAGCAGCGTGGGTAGTGCGGCATTGAAACGCTCCACCACGCCGTGGACATCCAATAGCGCCACACCGTCGCGAATGGCATCGAAGGTTGCCTGCCACTCGGCCGCCGACTCCTGGAGTGCCTGTTCGGCCGTGCGGATGCGCAATAGCGACCGCACCGTGGCCACCAGAACCGGCGCTTCCACGGGCGATGCGATGTAGCCGTCGGCTCCCGCTTCGAGCGCTGCCACCCGCGAACCGTCATCCACCGCCGAGGCGGACATCTGCAACACCGGCGTGGAGCAGGTCTCCGGCAACGACTTGATGCGGCGGCAGACCTCCAGGCCCGGTATGTCGGGCAGGCGCACATCGAGAAGCACCAGGTCGGGCTGCTCTCGCGCCGCACGCCACAGCGCCTCACTACCGGTTCCGGCTTCGGTGACTTCGAATCCGGCCTGTCGCAGCACACGCCCGACGGCATAACGGCCTGCCTCGTTGTCATCGACAACCAGGATGTGCTGCGGTTGCCCCGCTATCATACTCGCCTCATATTCACCTTATGGTCACCTGATATAGGCACCTCGTCATACGGCCCCGCCGGCCGCCTGTTCCGGCAGCAAGTCGCCCAGTCCCATGGCGCCGCAGATCCGCCGCAACTCCAGCGCGGCGGTCCCATCGGTGAGTCTGTTTTTGGGGAGGTATCCGGCGGCGTGGCGCTCCAGTTGCGCGCGCTCGTCGTCGTTCAGCGGCCTCGATGTTGAGACCACCACCGGAATGTCAGCCGTTTTCGGGTCCGCGCGCAACCGGTCCAGCACTTCAAAGCCGTTGGCGTCGGGCATGAGCAGGTCGAGGAGAATCAACTGCGGCTGCTCGTCGCGCGCGAAACGCAACCCTTCAGCGGCGTTAGAGGCTTCGATCACCTGATCCGGCGCGGAGGCGAACAGTTGCCGCAGCAGATAACGCGATACTTCTTCGTCGTCGATCACCAGAACCTTGCGCGGCGCGCTGCGTCCACTGAACTTGTGCAGGTGGTCGAGCAACCAACGGCGCGCCACCGGTTTTTGGGAGAACGCGTCGGCTCCGAGCGACATCGCCTTCTGCCGGTCCTCCACGTTAGTGACGACCAGCACCGGGATGTCGCGTGTGTCCGGGTTGGCCTTCAACTCCGGCAGCAGCTCCCAGCCGTCCTCGCCGCGCAGCACGATGTCCAAAATGATCGCGGCGGGGCGGACTGTTTCCAATAGCGCCCGCGCCTCCCGCAAGCTGCGCGTCGGCACCGGCTGAAACACGCTGCCGCGCAGAAATTTTTCATAGAGCAGCCGCGGCTCGATCTCGTCCTCGATCACCAGTACCGGTAGGCGCGCCTGATCCAGCTCGGCGGCCAGAACGATGTCGGAAAACGGCTCGGCCGCCGCGTAAGCCACTGGTATGGAAGCCGAGAAAGTCGACCCGAGGCCAGGCCGGCTCTCGACCGAGACCGAGCCACCCAGCAGTTCCGCGAGCTTCTTCGAAAGCGGCAGGCCCAGGCCCGTACCACGTACCTTGCGCTGCAAAGGATTCTCGAGCTGGGCGAACTCCTGAAAGATCAGGCTCTGATGTTCCGGAGCGATGCCAATGCCCGTATCCGACACCGAGAAGACCACCTTGCGCGCGTCCTCACGCCCATCGTGCCGCCCATCCTGGGAGAGCCGGGCCGAGACGCGTACCTCGCCCTGCTCGGTGAATTTCAAAGCATTCGAAATGAAGTTGCGAAGGATCTGCGAGACTTTGCCTTCATCGGTGCAGAGCGACGGAATGCCTTCCGGTTCATCGAAGACCAGGTTGACGGAAGTGTTCAGCAGCAGCGGGCGTAGCATTCCGCGCAGCGCGCCGAACAGGTTTTGCACCTCGAACTCGGACGGGCGGACCACGATCTTGCCGGCTTCCACTTTTGCCAGATCCAGCAGATCGTTCACCAGCTCCGAGAGATTCTCCGCCGATTTGCGGATGTAATGTATCTGCCTTTCCTGCTCGACGGAGAGCTCGCCGTCAACCCGCTCCAGAACCAGGCGCGTAAGTGCCAGGATAGAGTTCAACGGCGTGCGGAACTCATGGGTCATGTTGGAGAGGAAGCGGGTCTTCACTTCATCGGCACGGCGCAGATGGTCGGCCCGCTCATCCAGTTCGGCATAGAGCGCCACCACACCGCGATTGGTATCCTCCAGCTCCCGGTTCAGCCGCGAAAGATCCTCCTGGCGCTGCCGCAGTTCGTCGAGGGTGCGCAGCAGATCGGCGTTCTGCTGGCGAAGCTCCTCCATAAGCCCGCTGGGGCCCTGCCGCACCAGTTCGGCGGTGAGCTCGGGCAGGCGCTCGGGGGTGACCAGGCGCGCTTTGCGCGGCAGCAGCTTACACATGGACACACGGGTTCCGCCGGCCGGGGTGGAATGGATCTCGAAGCGGTCCATCAGCCGCCGCGCGCCCAGGATGCCCAGCCCCATGCCTGTCTTGGAAGAATATTCGCCGTTGAGGATACGTTCCAGGTCGCCGATACCGGGGCCCCGGTCCGAAATGCGGATGACGAAGATCTGCGGCGGTGTCTGGCCCTCGATGGAGAATTCTACGTGGCCGCCGCCGGCATATTGAAACGCATTGCGCGCGATCTCGGATACGGCGGTGGCAAGCCGGGTCTGCTGCTGACCGTCAAAACTCAGCAGCGCTGCGATCTGGCGCGTGCGCTGGCGGGCGGACACTACGTCCTGTTCGTATCGGATTTCAGTCTTCAGAATGGGAAGCATCAGGATCCCGATAGCGCCTCCCGCGCTACCACGACGGTTACGTCGTCGCGGCCGCGGGTATAGTCCCGGTACAACACGCCGGCAATCAGGCTGGGATGCCGTTCGAGTAAGCCGGGGTAAGAATCGAACGACCAGCGCGTCTGCAGGCCGTCGGAGTGCATCACCAGGAGAGAGCGGGCGTTCCAGGGAGAGGTGAACTCCGAGATCTTTCGTGCCTCATGCCCGGCTGTACCGGCGTGCGATACGAGGTGCCGAACGGGGCTCGATTCGGCGACAATGGCAGCGGTGATATTGCCGAGACCCGCGAAGCGCAGCACCTGCGCCGTAGCATCCATCTCGGCGACTGCCACGGCGGCGCCGCGCGTTGCCCGTAGCGCGCCATGAATCCGCTCCAGCAGCACAGGGGCCGAGTCGTGGAGGTGTTCGCGCGCCGTAAGAATCGCGGCGAGCGCCGCACGGGCGGCCAGCGGGCCATGACCCAGACCGTCGGCGACAGTAAGCCGCATACCACGCGCAGACTCCTGGAAAATCCAGCCGTCGCCACACTCCTGCTCCCCGCGTACGGGAAGGCTGACCGCGCCCACATGAAAGCGCGACGCTGGAACGGGCGCTGCGCCAGCCGGTCCGCGTTTCCAGACCTGGGCCATCAGTACCGTGCCCTGATCCGGCCGGGAGTAGATTTGGTACAAGCTGGAGTGCCGCGCGATCGCTCCCAGACCTGTGCCGGCCGTTCCCGCCGTCGAGTATCCGTCCTGAAAGCAGCGTCCGAGATCCGCGATTCCCGGCCCCTTATCCAATGCCAACATCTCAATTCCCGCCGAGCCGCCTGATTCCAAAACGCGCAGAATGACCTGACCGCCGCCGCCATGTTTTAGCACGTTCCGGGCAGCTTCCGTCACCACTAACGCCGCGTTCCCTGCCGAGGTTTCATCAAACGAGAGTTCGGAAGTGAACGCCGCGGCAACGCGGCGCGCCTCCCCGGAATCCGTTTGCTCTTGAATTGAAATGCACGCGCTTAGCAATGGCGCTCCTAATGCGCTACTTCCATCGAGTAATCATTACCTGGGTGCCCTCACCCGGCGCGGAACGCAGGTTGAATTCGTTGCTGAGCCTTTTCGCGCCGCTCAAACCCAGACCGAGGCCGGTTCCTGTGGAATACCCATCTTTCATTGCTAATTCCAGATCGCTTATTCCGGGGCCATGATCTTCGAATGTGAGTCTCAGTCCCTTGCGCATCCCATCGTTCAACGCCTCGAGGCGCACCGTGCCGCCTTCTCCATAAATCAGCACGTTGCGGGCCAGTTCGCTGGCGGCAGTGACGATCTTAGTCTGATCGACCAGCCCAAAGCCCAACTCAATAGCCCAGGCGCGCACCTTTTGCCGGACCAGAACAACGTCGGTATCCGATTGGATCGCGGCCGTCTCAGTCTTGAGCAGGGACATGGCGGCTGTCTCCGGGTTCCCAGAAATCCTGCTCCTGTGCCCGGCGCAACAGGTCCATCCCCTTTTCCACGTTCAATGCCGTACGGATCCCCGGCAGCGCAAGGCCCAGTTCCACCAGAGTGATGGCCACCGCTGGCCGCATTCCGACCACCACAGTTTCGGCGTCCAAAATGCGGGACATGGCAGCAATATGGCCCAGCATCCGGCCGATGAAAGAGTCCACCACGTCAAGCGAGGAAATGTCGATGAGCACCCCGCGGGCATGCGCGCTCACAATCCGGTCGGTCAGGTCCTCCTGCAGCGCCATCGCCAGACGGTCATGCATGTCCACCTGAATGGTGACGAGCAGGAACTCGCCCATTTTGAGAATCGGAATACGTTCCACGGGCTGGTCTCCTAAACCGAACTCGGGCGGACGCGCTGAATGGTCTGGCCGGTGCGCTTTAAGGCCAGCGCAAACGCATCGGCGAGAGTGGCCTTGGTGGCGACCGTATTGAGCTCGACCCCCAGGTGGACGATGGTGGCGGCGATCTGCGGCCGGATGCCGCTAATAATACATTCGGCCCCCATCAGGCGCGCTGCAGCCACGGTCTTCAGCAGGTGCTGCGCTACCAGCGTGTCCACTGTGGGCACGCCGGTGATATCGATGATGGCGATCGCGGCGCCTGTTCCAACGATACTTTGCAGCAGGTTCTCCATCACCACCTGGGTCCGTTCGCTATCCAGGGTACCGATCAGCGGCAGTGCCAGGATGCCGTCCCACAGTTTGACTACCGGCGTGGAAAGCTCCAACAGTTCCTGCTGCTGCTGGCGTATGACCTCTTCCCGGCCCTTCTGATACATTTCCCCGGTAAACAGGCCGAGCTTATCGAGCAGGGTGCTGATAATCCAAAGATCGCCCTCCGCCAAGCCGTCTGTATTGAGCGCGCGAAACAGCGGCTGCTTGAGGGAGAAGACGAAGGTCGCGGTTTCCGTCGGCGTGAAACCCATTCGTGCTCTGGAGCGCGAAAGATCGGCGACGATCTCCCGGGCGGGCTCCCAGGCCGGCGCCATGATGTCGTCGAGTTTGCCGGAGGCGACTCCCTGGCGGAAAGAGCTCAGGAAATCCTTGCACTGGCGGTGCAGGTCCGTATCGCTGATGAGGTCGGCGCGACGCGTGGCGGCGGTGCGCTGCAGCGCCATCCAGTCGCTCAGGATCTCCGCTTCGTGTTGGTTGAGGATATCGGTAAGGCTAGTGGCTTGTTTTTGTTCCATTTTTATGGTTCTGGCTTATCTCCCATATCTTTCGTCCGCTCCGCATTCGCGGGCTGCTCGCGCGGGGACTCACCTATGAGCCTGCGCACGGTTCCGAGCCAGTCACGTTCGGGGAGCGGCTTACCTTCGGGCGGCTTGCGGATTGCGGCATGCGCGCCCAAGGTTCCGGCCATCTCGAAGGCGTCCTTGTAGACACTGGTGGTGGCGATGATTTTAATGCGATTCGGACGGCGCGATATGGCTCCAATAAGCTCGAATCCATTGATGCCCGGCAGGGCCATGTCCACGATGATCAAATCGATCTCGCCGTGCTTCTTCTCCAGGAGATCAACGGCTTGGATTCCATCGGTCGCGCGCAGCACCCGATATCCGGCAGTGGCCAGCATGCGCTCCGCCGCGTTCAGAAATTTCGGGTCGTCGTCGACCACGAGTACAGTAGACATTTCAGGATTTGCACTTCGCCTTGTCAGTATACTCCAACCGTGTCTCTCGAGCTTTCTCGCGCGAGTTTCCGCCGGCTGAAAGTACCACAGGCGTTCCGGACAGGCCCGGCACATTATCAAACCGCCTGGCCCGCAAATCATCACTCCGGGCTATTGCCTAGCGCGTTTTCAATCATTCGAAGCAGCGATTCGGTCTTAAAGGGCTTCCAGATGATTCGATACGGGTTTTCGCGAATCACTTGGGCAATCTCGGCGGGGCCATAACCCGTCATGAGTACTACGGGTACGTTGGGGTTCTCGCGCTGAAGGTGCTTGCCCAGCTCAACGCCGTTCATACCAGGCATCATTAAGTCGAGCAGGGCCAGATCGATCTTCTCGGAGCTGGTGTGCGCCAAGCGCAGAGCCTCGATTCCGTTTCCCGCTGGTATGACAGCGTAGCCCCCGAGTCGCAATATTCTTTGGCAAAAGTTCAGTACCGTGGGTTCATCGTCGACCAGCAGGATCGTTTCCAAGTGGGCACCTCCCAGTTTCGTACTATCATCTTATCAATCGAATTGAGCAATGGTGTCTACGGACGTTCGTACTTGCTGTGCTGTTCCGTTGAACCCTACGACTGGTCTAGCGAGCCATGATATGGCCGTTCTGAATTGTCCAAAAACTCGCATTGGCGCAAGGCTTGCCGCGGCGATGGCCATCAGATAGTAGAAGCAGGATTGTATTGGACTTCTCCGATCGGTTCGACTTAGTGTAAAGCTGAATACCAATAGGCAGACGGGCGTATTGCAAGCCATCGGGCTTCCGCGTCAAGCTAAAAGCGGAGGTAATCACCAATGAAGCTAGAATCCTTACATGACTTGTATCTATCCGAGTTGAGAGACTTATATAGTGCCGAAGATCAAATCCTCAAAGCGCTGCCGAAGATGATCGAAAAAGCGCAATCAGCAGAACTTCGGAATGCGCTCGAAA
>Ga0302325_10016286_pt1 | contig 15764 bp, 10 predicted proteins | sample Palsa_T0_2_FD_201948 | JGI IMG/M metagenome (GOLD analysis project Ga0302325, IMG submission 201948) | Peat permafrost microbial communities from Stordalen Mire near Abisko, Sweden - Palsa_T0_2 | ecosystem: Environmental > Terrestrial > Soil > Palsa > Peat permafrost | place: Sweden: Abisko...
CAGTGCGCTCATTGTCAACTCCCGAGTCCATCTCGTCCGGTGTGGGGAACAGGGACCACACGGCCTCCTGGGCCCGGGCCAGTTCGTCTCCCGAGAAGGCACTCTCGATGACGCACCATCCGTCGGTCCTCCACCGGGACTCGAGTTCTTCCGTGAGGAATCCGCCGCTCACTGTGCCAGGCTATCGGCCGGCGACTCGACGAGGGAGACCGGGTTCAGGGCTTCGGGGTGTACCTCGCATCGGAGGTGAGAATCCCGTTGCAGACATCGGCCGCCGCCATGTCCGTCACCGCCACATAGGCGAGCATGAGAGCGATCATGCTCGCCGGAAAGCGGTCCCCGACTTCCTCGAGAGCTAGGAGGACCTGCTGGCGATCGGGTTCATCGGCGGCGTCGCCCAGGGCGGTGACCACCGCTTCGGTACAAGGCTCCGAGACGGCCTCGGCCACCAGCGGAGCCGTGGGTCGGTACTGAGGCTGTAGAAGAGCGGTGGCCGGATCTCTCTTGCGCCGCAGCGCCCGCAGGGCCGTCCGTATGGCCAACGGCTGCGAGTCGAACTCCGTCACCGGGAGGCTGCGGAGACCTCGGGCCACCTCGGCATCCCCGACCCAGAGCAGGATCTGCCGGAGCCGCTCCATGCGGGCTTCGACCTCCTCCGCCGACAGCTCGACGGCGGCGTCGGCGGGCCCTTCGGCCGGATCGGCGACCCCCTGTTCCTCGGTATCTTCCATGTCGGCTCCCGTCGGGAGGCTCCGCCGGATTCGATCGACGCGGCCGAGGGGATACTACGAGGTGGGGGTGGCACTCTCGCCCATCGGACCGGAAGCCAGCCTTGAAGGCCCGGCCTCGCATACCCCGCCTTGGTGCCATAGAACCTCGTGCCGGGCCTTTTTGCCCACGCTCCGTACAGACCGAGGGACATCACCTGGTCCGTCAGGCGTGGTACCTCGGATGATGCACGGCCTGCCGACAGGCAATCTGAGTGCGTGGAGAAACGCACAGCCCGGGAAGCGTCGCGGCCATTCACGCCGGCGAGCGCCACGGGCCGACGTGCATAGGCCGAAAGGGGTACCGATGTCGGTTCGGACGGGACGCGGGCGCGTTCATCTCGTCGTGGGGTTCGTAGCAATCACCGGCCTGGTGTGCGGCTTCGCAGCCGCGCCAGCCGGGGCCGCCGCCGCTCGGCACAGTCGGACCGGCGCGCTCATCCCGACCAAATCCCACGAGAAGTTGCCCCGTCATGGTGGGACCGCCGACAGCCTCAACTGGGCCGGCTACGCCGTGACGCCCGGTTCCGGTGTGACGGCGGTCGACTCGACATTCACCGTGCCCACGGCCGGCACTGTGCCGCCGGGATTCTCCGCCACCTGGGCCGGGATCGGGGGCTACAGCACGTCCGACCTGATCCAGGCCGGTGTCTCCGAGCAGTCGCTGCCTTCGAATTCCGTTCTCGGCGACCAGTACTACGCCTGGTACGAGATCCTTCCCGCTTCGGAGACGCAGATCACCGGTTGCGTGGGCGACACCAACTGCACGGTGAACCCCGGTGACTCGATCACCGTCGACATCTACAACGTGTCGGGAAACACCTGGAGCGTCAACCTGAGCGACGCCGGCCATTGGACGTACTCCAACGACCTCACCTACGCGTCGTCGGAGTCGTCGGCGGAATGGATTCAAGAGGCGCCCACCCTCGAGGTCCAGACGATTCCGGCGCCCGTGGGTGACGTCCAGTTCGGTCCGACCTCCACCTACACGGTGGGAGGGACGACCCAGACGATCGCCGCCGGCGACCCGACGGTCATCGAGGAGTCGCCGGTCGGAGAAGTGAACGAGGCCACGACTTCTGCGCTGGCGGCCGACGGGCAGTCGTTCGACGTCTGCGTCTACGCCCAGACCTGTTCGGCTCCCTGACCGCTGCTCACTTTCCCGGACTCGTGGAGTAGGAGTTCCTACAGTCCGATCGCGGTCGGCACGGCGGTCGGGGCAGCACAACACAGCGAACTCGTGATCTCATAGGCACTGTGCGGTGTGGGGAACCCTCAAAGGACCAGCAGTGCGTGCCTATCGAGGATGACGGGCGGAGACGAGGGTGGAGGTGGGGCGCAACCGCCCTCATCTTCACCTTCGTCGTCGTCCTGGCCTCCTGCGGGCCCGCTGCGTCGGTCCCGCGTGGTGAGGCGACGACGGCGACCGTGCCGCACGTGATCATTGATACTGATCTGTCGCTCTACTGGGATGACGTCACCGCCCTCGGCATGGCCAACGTCTTGCAGCGACGCGGCAAGGTGGAGATCCTCGGCGTGATGTCCGACATTCGGAACACCGAGGCGGTTGCTGCCATCGATGCCATCGATACGGCCTACGGGCACGGCCGTATCCCGGTGGGCGCCGTCGCCGATAGCGAGGCAGACACTGTCCCATCCGGTTATAGCGACGAACTGATTCGTCGACTCCCGCACGCCATCCGCAGCAGTGCTGATGTTCCCGGTGCCGTTTCCCTGTACCGTCACCTGCTGGCCAACCAACCCGACCACAGTGTCACGATCGTGGCTCTCGGTGCTTACACGAACCTGGCCGGCTTGCTCGGATCGAAGCACGGACAGGGCAGCTCGCTCGGTGGACGCGCCCTGGTGGCGGCCAAGGTAAGGAGGCTCGTGGTCGAGGATGGTCTGTTCCCGGGCGGTGCCCCCGTGCCGTTCACCAACACGAAATACGATGTCGCTTCGGCACGGGTGGTGGTAAATGATTGGCCGACGCCCATCGCTTGGGTCGATGGCTCAACCGGTGTCTACACCAAGGTGGGCGGCATGCTCTGTTCGACCACGCCGGCTGACAATCCCATGCACATCGTTTACGAGGCGCTGTTCGGCTGCGGCGCTCCCGGGGACGGCGACTGGGACGGGCCCACGATGCTCTACGCCATCGGCGGTCGTCAGGGTGTCTTCTCCGCATTGGGCCAGGGCGGCGCCGCCGTCATGAATACACAGGGTGGTTTGTCATGGGAGGCCGAGTCCCCTGGTGCTCGAGAGCTCTATGTCCACGTGGTCGATCAGCCGACCCTCAACCAGCGGATAGACGCGCTCCTCGCCGCTCGGTGACCCGGGCCGGAGCCCTATACGGTCGTCAGCCGACGACGTACTCGTAGGGGAGAGCGGCGACCTGGGTCCCGTCCTGGAAATAGGTCTGACCCGGTTGGTAGTTCAAGGCGTTGGCCGTAGAGCTAAGGACCTCGGTCAACTCGTCGACGTAGAGCGTCCCCGAGACGACCTGACCGGCGGGGGCCGAAGGGGTGATCGTCACCGGGATGACCGCCGACTGACCGGGCTGGAGGGTGAACACGGTGACGGCGGCCTTGGCGTTCACCGACTGGAGCCAGAGGTCACCGGTCGGAGAGGTGACCGACGGGTCGAAGGCTTCAGTCTGGACCGTGGCCGACAGGGACGCCGTCGATGTCGGAGGCGGCTTGTTGCCGTAGGGCCCGATCTCCGAGGGGTCGGCCAGCCAGACACCTGACGTGATGGGCGACTGCGACCATGTGCCGACGGCCGTGTCGCCCGTGCTCACCGCATCGAGATCGGGGTCACCGATCCCGGGTCCCCAGTCGAAATTCAGCGGCACCGACGCCTGGGCGCTCAGGGTCATCTCGCTCGTGTCCGAAGGGACGAGCCAGGAGGGTGACGGCGCCGTAGCCGCCATGGGCAGGCTGATCGTCGCCGGCGATTGCGGGGCCAGGTCCAGGGTGGTCGTGCCAGCCAGACGGGCATCGATGAAGTAGTCCTGAGGTGCGTCGCTGGTGTTGTCCACCGTCACGGGCACGGTGACGGGTTGGCCTGCGGGCAGGGAGGTCGTGCTGCTGTCGGGGAGTCCGGTGGCCGCCGCCGGGCCGGTGACGAGCGACACCGTCCCGCTGTAGGGCTCGGACAGCAGGTTGCCGGTGACGGTGGGGGCGAAGTTCAGGATGAGGGTCCAGAGCCCCGGATCCGGCGAGGTGGTGCCCACCTCGACTGCGCTCGTGGGGGTCTCCGTCGGTCCCTTGGACCCAAAGGCGGTCACCAGCTCATTGGTGGCCGTCGACACCGTCTGCCCGTCCGGATCCACCAGGTAGGCGATCACCGGATCGGTCTGCCCACCGGCCAGCTGGAGGTCGGCCAGCAGAGTCTGGGACGTCGTGGGCACGTCGAATTGGTAATAGGCCGACTGACCGAGGTCGGGCTGGCGCCCATTTCCTCCCGTGAGGACGCCCGAGAACTGGCCTCCGGACGACAGGGAAACCAGGCTGCGCAAGGTCACGGCCACCGACGACGCCGGACCGGATGCAGGGGCCACCACGACCGACGCGCTCTCGTCTCCCGGCGAGGACGGCGTCGTCATGCTCACCGTCGCGGTGGCGGTTCCCCCGGCCGGGATCGTCACCTGGGACGGGCTTACCGTCCCCAGAGCCTGGAAGTCGAAGGTCTGAGCCTGGCAGAGGACAGACCCCACCGTGCCGTCCTCCGAGGAGATGTCGGAGAAGATCACGGCCGTCCACGTACCGGCCGTCGGATAACGCACTTCGACCGAGGCCGTATTGCCGACCCCTTGGGGGACGGCGTCGGCGGCGAAGTTACCGTTCGGATCGATGAGGACGACATCCACGTTGCCCAGGAAATTATTGACGTGCTGCCCCTTGTAGGCGATCTCCACCCTCAACCGGTCACGGTCGGGCGCCACCGTGAACGTCGAGGTCTGGTAGTTCTCCTTCGTGTCGGTGAAGCCGTTGAAGAAATGCGGTCCCGAATCGCGCAAGGTGACGGTACTGCCCTGGGTGTCGAGGGCCGGGCCGAGAGTCCGGGTGCTCAGAGAAAGGGTGGAGGGAGTAGCTCCCAGGTTGGTGATGGTGAGGGGCCAGGATTCGGCCGTGCCGGGAGCGGCGGTGGCGTTGAGCTGGCCGGTGCTGAGGAGGACCTGTGATCCCTGGGGCGCTCCGGTGAGGCCCGCCGGGGTCGACTCCGCGGCCAGGACGGCCCGGTAGGCATCGACCAGGCCGCTTCCCTGCTCGTCCGCCGGGTGCCCGAGGTCGTCGGCCGTGCTGACCAAAATCTGCTTGATGAGGGCCGGTGTCGGTGACGCACCGCCGTGGGTCTGGCGGTAGGCCTGGATGACGAGGGCGGCCACGCCGGCGGTCAGGGGGGACGACTCACTGGTACCGCCCGAGAACTCGACCGATGAGGGTTGGTAGGCCAGGTTGGTGCAGTCCGAGTACATCTTCACATCGGGAGTGCAGGCGGCGAAGCTCGTATCCCCGGGAGCGATCAGATCGATGGTGGGACCCGACTCGGCGAATCCACCGGTGCTCAGTCCGGAGATGTTGTCGCTGAGCCATCCGTTGGTGGCGATGGGTGGTACGTAGCCGTCGCCGCCCGTCTCGGCGTAGAAACGGAAGTTGTCCGACGCCCCGACGTCGATGATGTTGGGATCGGTGTCGGGCGAACCGATGGTGTCGGCCGGACCGGCATCGCCCGCCGCCACCGTGACCGTTGTCCCTTCGGCCACCGCCGCGTCATTGAATTCCTCCACGATGTCCTGGGCCTGGACCATGGGGAAGGGGTTGTATCCGAACGACTCGTTGAGGACGTTGACGTGGTCGACGGTCACGGCGTAGTCGATGCCCTGGAGGATGCCTGAGGTGGTCGAGTAGCCGTTCTGGGCGAAGATCTTGATCCCCACCAGTGAAGCCCCGGGGGCGACACCCTGGATCCGGATACGACAGGGAGCGGCCAGGGGGACGGCTCCGAAATGACTGATGTTGTAGGTCTTCCCCTGCGAGGCGATGGCGCTGGCGTCGAGGAAGGCTTCGCCACCGGAGGTGGGTGCGTGGAGGCCGTCACCACTGAAGTCCTTGTAGTCGACGAACACGTGGCTGCCGTCGGGCCGGATGAAGTCGGGGTTGTCGGTGTCGATCCCCTCGGCCATGAAGGCGACCTTCACCCCGGCGCCGGTGAATCCCAGCGACTGGGCTGTCGGCTCCGACGGAGAGTTGCTGGCGGCGTGGATGAGCGAGAGCTCCTCGCCCAGAAGTGCCGGTTGTCCCTTCGCCGGACAGGCGCCGGGGGGAATGGGGAGCGGGGTTGTCGGAGGGGGAGGCGTCTTTCCCGCCGAGGTAGCGGAGGGCTCGGGCACGTCAGGCCCCCGGACCAGCACGTCGGGGATCACCTCCCTGACCGACGGATTGTGAGCCAGGCGGCTGGCCTCTCCGGCCGAGACGGTGGCGGAGACGGCGTCAACCAAGGAGTACGCGTGAACCTTCATGGCCGCGGTCTGGTGGAGCTCGGAGAGAATCGGCGCCTGAGCCGAGGCGATGGCCCCGGACCGGACGGCCGCCGCCGGTCCGCTGACGGCGCCCGGGGTGGGCTCGTCTTTGAGAACGATGATCACGTGGTCGGTCACGCCCTTGGACAGTGCTTTCGCCTCTGACGCGCTCAGCTCGAGTCGACTGCCGTGCTGAGCCGCCGAGCTCTTCGCATCGGCCGGCGAGGCCAGGAAAACAAGAGGAAGAACAAGAGCCACTCCTGCCACACCACACGCAAACTTCCGCATCACCGCCACCTCGGAAAGCCGTCGGAATATCCCGTTCCTTCCACTTTGCCACGTTGGTTGTGCGGTCAGGCAGTTGCGCTCGGGGAATTCGGACGAGCTGATGGAATCAGGGTCCGGCGCCCCTTGACCTAGCCGGGTTCTGAAGACGTGCTCACTCGTCACCCGGAGTACGAGACGGTCCCCGAGTGGGTCGAGCGCTGCACTCCGACGGTGTAGGAGTCGCTGGCATTGAGGGACGGGCTCGACTTTCTGCTGTGGTACAGATACCGAGGGTGAAGACGATCTCGGTCGGTGAGTAACTCGAGACGAAGAGGCCGATGCAGTTGCCGATCATGCCGGTGTGCCAGCCGTCTTGGAACCACAGGCTGTTGTTGGCAACAGTCGCTACCTGAAGCACCGCAGCCGGCCGTCTTCGGCGTCGTACGCTGGGTTTTTGGCGCCGAAGGAGGTGCCCGCCGTGCCCGCGTTCGGGGCCCTGTAACGGGTTTCGGATAGTGCGGGAGACGGAGAGGACGCCGGCTGGCCGGACGGCTATCGTGCGACCCTTGGGCACGTCCCAGCGCTGGACGCTTCACCGAAGGAGAACACCATGTACAGATCCACGACCGTTCGTCGCGCCGGTGGCATCGGCATCACATTGGCCCTGGGAGCAGCCGTCGTTGGCAGTGGCGTGGCCAGTCCGAGTGCGGCAATGGCCGCGGCCAACGCGAAGGCATCGACGGCGCTGGTCTCTGCACACGCCATCGAGACCGTGGTCAGCGGGCTCAACTCGCCGCGCCACCTGATGGTCGGACCCGACGGCGCGCTGTACGTGGTCGAGGCCGGTACCGGTGGTCCCGGACCGACGGGTGCTAACTGTGTGGCCACGACGAACGAGGGTGGCGATGCCACAACCGACTGTCTCGGAACAACAGGGTTGATCGCCCGGGTCACCACCGGAGGCACGCTCACCTCGGTCCTCTCCGGACTGCCGTCGATCGTGACGGAACCGGCGGGCGGCCTGCCCGCCCAGTACGTCGGCCCGGCCGCCACCGCCTATGTGAACGGAAAGTTCGAGGTGGTCACCGAGGTTCAGGATCTGAACGCCGACGGGACCAACAAATTTGGAGCCGCCGGGTCAAACCTGGGCAACCTGATCACGGCGTCCCCCGGCTCGGCGGCGAGCACCTGGTCGGTAGGTCCCAACTTCGCCGCCTACGCCGCCGCCAACCCGCAGGGATCTTCGTCGCTCGGAACGAATCCCGGGGAGTCGGCGACGGACAGTGACCCCTACGCCATCACGCCCTACGATGGCGGCTTCGCCGTGGCTGACGCCGCCGCCAACGATCTCTTGTGGGTGTCGCCGACCGGTGTGATCAGCCAATTGGCGTCTTTCTCCGCGCAGACCGGAACGAGCGCCCAGGCTGTCCCCACATCGGTTGCCGTCGGTCCCGATGGTGCGCTCTATGTCGGTGAGCTCGTGGGTGCGCCGTCGCCGGCCGGTTCGGCCGTCGTCTACCGGGTGGTACCCGGCCAGACGCCCACCGTATTCGCCAGCGGCTTCAGTGCCATCACTGATGTGGCATTCAACCGGGCCGGTCAGTTGCTGGTCCTCGAGTTCGACACGTTGGGTCTCCTCGACCACACGGGTGCCTCGGGCGCCGTGATCGAGGTGGCGCAGAACGGTACCAAGACCACATTGGCCAGCACCGGCCTGGTCCAGCCGACGGGGTTGGCGGTCGGTCCTGACGGATCGATCTATGTGTCCAACAACGGTGACACCGCCGGTGGGGGTTCGATCGTCCGGATCCCCGTCGCCTCGCAGGGCGGATACCAGGAGGTGGCGGCCGACGGCGGAGCCTTCGACTTCGGTTCCTACGGGTTCCTCGGATCGCTCGGCGGGGTGAAGCTGGTCAAGCCGGTCGTCGGAGGAGCCTCTACCCTCATCGCTCCGGGGTACTGGTCGGTCGCCTCCGATGGCGGAGTGTTCGCCTTCGGGGCCGACTCGTTCTACGGGTCGATGGCGGGCAAGACGCTGGACGCCCCGGTCGTGGGCATGGCGCCCACGCCCGATGGTCGGGGCTACTGGCTGGTGGCTGCCGATGGCGGGGTCTTCACCTTCGGTGACGCCGGGTACTTCGGGTCGATGGGCGGCAAGCCACTGGACAAGCCCATCGTGGGCATCGCCCCGACGCCAGACGGTGGTGGCTACTGGCTGGTGGCCGCCGACGGCGGGGTCTTCAGCTTCGGTGACGCCGGATACCAAGGCTCCGAGGGCGGCAAGCCGCTGGACAAGCCGGTCGTCGGCATCCAGTCGACCCCGGACGGGCTCGGCTACTGGCTGGTGGCATCCGACGGTGGGGTCTTCAGCTTCGGAGACGCCGGATACCAAGGCTCCGAAGGCGGCAAGCCGCTGGACAAGCCGGTCGTCGGCATCCAGTCGACCCCGGACGGGCTCGGCTACTGGCTGGTGGCATCCGACGGTGGGATTTTCACTTTCGGCGACGCCGGGTTCTTCGGGTCGATGGGCGGCAAACCGCTCGATGCTCCGGTGGTCGGGACCAGCTGACGCTGACGGAGCCCGATCAGGGCGATCGATGACGGTGTCCAGATCGGGGATCCAGCGCCTCATGAAGGTGTCGAACATGGGGACGGTGAAGTCGATCTCGCCCCAGCGCCGCGAGTAGCAGACGGCCTTCTTGATGAGGCCGTCGCGGGTCGGGCCGAGAGCGTTCGTCTTCTGGCGGAGGAGAGCCGCCACCTGGCCTGACCGGACCGGGCCGGGTCCGAGCTCGGCCATGGCCCGGAGATAGGCTTGCTCGGGATCCGAGGTCCGACCGGTACGGACCCGGAAGAAGCCGTCGTCGGTGAGCGATGCGGATGTCGGGGGGACGTTGAACGGACACAGGATCGGATGTCCTGTCCACGGCTATGGGGGCATGTGGCTCACGGGCCGGGCGCCCCGAACCAGAAGATGCCCATCGAGCCAGCCGTTTCCTACTGATCAGGGGATGGTGGGCTGTCGGCCGCCCTTCTCGGTGCTGTAGGGCTGAGCCTCAAGAAGCCGCAGGATTGGCTCGGTCGACGCCGGAGCCGAGATCGGGAAAGCGTGGCCGTTCTTCCGGCATGATGGAGACATGGGTGAAGCCGGGAACAAGCCACGCAAGCCGAGGCATCGGTTGGACAAGGTGCCGAAGTTCGAGGAACCCAACACGCTGTCGCTGCCCGGTCTCACGGGGGCGACCCAGTTCGGTGTCCGAGACGGCCGGTTCGGTCACGGCTCCGATGGCAAGCACCCCGGCAAGCCGGGGTGGGCCGGAACGTTGCTTCTCCGGTTGCTCGGGCGGCGACCCAAGGAGTAACAGCCGTCGAACATGAATTCGTAGTCTCGGAAGCGTTCCCCTCGGCCGCGTCGCCAGCGGTTGCTGATCAGTGCCCCCGCCAAGGGGAGAAATGTTGCTCTCATCGCCGTGGGAACGTTGGGGTCCAAGAGGCCCTAGACAACAGGGGATGAACGGGTCTACGTTCAGCTTCGCAATTGTGGGGGGCCAGCAAAGGGTGGGGTTGATCGGTCGGGGGGGAACTGTTCCCCCACCCTTTCTGGCTACGTAGATCGTCTGCGCCCTGGGGCCGGGTCGGACGGAGGGGCAGCGGCGAAAGTTCGCCCAGGCAACCCCGACCCCTGAGGACGCGGGGCAAGACTACTAACTGTTGCAAGCGTTTTCACAGGAACTTCCTAGGTTCGTCACACTCTTAATCGCCACGTGACGGTGGAGCTCCTGGCCCTTGGCCACGAACGCTGGATGTTGATCAAAGCCATCGACTAGTCGTCCTACGAGAGGCACGGTCGCGACTCGATCGAAACGGCGGGAGAGCACCCGCAAGCCGCGAGGGCGGCCGGGGCGTCGGGCGGTTGGACGGCGGCAGAGATCGCCGTCTGCCCGTCCACCTACGCCTTATCGCTGGCACCGGCGCTTATTGCGGCGGTTCCTCGTCGCTACGGCAGTCGTGGTGGCGTTCGACCTGGTCCAGGACTAGGCCCGAGGCCGCGAGATTCTCGAAAGTTGGAGCCCGGAGGGCGGTCTGCGTGTCTGGTGAGCCCTGTCACTTAACCGATTCGGAAGATCACTGCTGGTGATGTCGGACAAACGAATCATTGACCCAGGATGTCGATAGATTCCTCGCACTTGGCGCAATCCGAGGGGAGAGGACGTTTCGATGAGGACACGCGGCGCAATCGTCAGAGAGGCACCGGGAAAATACGAAGTCGTCGACCTCGAACTGGACGATCCCATTGAAGACGAGATCCAGGTGGCGATGGTCGCATCGGGCCTCTGCCACTCAGATGACCACATAGCCACCGGTGATCTGCCCGTCGGTTTCTACCCCGTCTGCGGGGGACACGAGGGCGCCGGAATCGTCGAGAAGGTGGGGCCGAACACCCGAGGCTGGGAAATCGGCGACCACGTCGTGTTCAGCTTCCTGGCCGCCTGTGGACGGTGCCGTTGGTGTGCCACCGGCCAGCAGAATCTGTGCGATAACGGTGCGGTCATACTCAGCGGGTCGAGGCCCGGGGATCCGACGAGCTTCCGCCTCCACCTCGACGATGGCACCAACGTCGGGCAGATGGCCGGTTTGAGTACCTTCGCCGCCCACACGACGGTCCATGTGAGCTCGGCCGTCAAAGTCGACAAGGATCTCCCGCTCGAGAAGCTCTGCCTGCTGGGTTGCGGTGTGGGCACGGGCTGGGGCTCGGCCGTCAACTCGGCCGAGGCCGGGCCCGGTGACACCGTCATCGTCATGGGAATCGGGGGCATCGGCATCAACGCCGTGCGGGGATCCGCGCACGCCGGGGCGGCGCACGTCATCGCTGTCGATCCGGTGGCCTTCAAAAGGGAGAAGGCCCTGGAATTGGGAGCCACCCATGCCTTCTCCGACATGGCCGACGCCGCCGCCTTCGCCCGGAGTGTGACCAACGGGCAGGGTGCCGACAGCGCCATCGTCACCACCGGAGTCGTCCACGGCGACCACGTCAGTCAGGCGTTCGATGCCATCCGCAAGGCGGGCACCGTGGTGGTGACCGGCCTCGCTCCGCTCATGGAGACTGGGATCCCGGTGTCCCTGGCCATGCTGACCCTGTTCCAGAAGCGGATCCAGGGCTCGCTCTACGGAGCCTCGAACCCCACCTATGACATTCCCCGGCAGGTGCAGATGTACCGCGACGGCACGCTCAAGCTCGACGAGCTGATCACCCGGGAGTACGCCCTCGACGAGGTGGCGCAGGGCTACGAGGACATGCACGCCGGCGTGAACATCCGGGGCGTCATTCGATTCTGAAGAGATCCTGCCGCGATCGCCACGGTGGCGACTGCGATTGTCTTCTTCATGACCGAGGACGCACCACAGTGGGCCATGGGGACTGCCCTGGTCGAGGGGAGCGAGCGATGAGTGAATTCGGCCGGGACACGACGACCGACGACGTGCTCGATGGGATGGACCTCACCGGTCGCCGGTTTCTCATCACCGGAGCCGCCAGTGGGTTGGGCCGGGAGGGCGCCCGCTCCTTAGCCGCCCACGGTGCCTCGGTGACCTTGCTGGCCCGGAGCGCTGAGCGGGCCGAGGGGGCGGTGGCCGAGGTGGGAGCCATGGTGCCCGGTGCCGACCTCGAGGCCGGCGCGGCCGATCTGGGAGACATGGCCAGCATCCGCGCCTTCGCCCAGTCGTACCTGGCCGGCCACGACGCCCTCGATGTCCTTCTCAACAACGCCGGTGTCATGGCTTGTCCCCTGGGGCGCACGGCCGACGGGTTCGAGACCCAGTTCGGGACCAACCACCTCGGCCATTTCCTGCTGACGGCCCTGCTGTATCCAGCGCTCGAGGCCGGGGAGCAGCCGCGTGTGGTGACCCTGAGCTCAGGGGGCCACAGCCGAGCCGACGTCGACTTGGAGGATCCCAACTTCAAACACTCCGAGTACTCACCCTGGGTGGCCTACGGGCAGGCCAAGACGGCCAATGCCCTGTTCGCCCGGGAGCTGGCCCGACGGGCAGGGCCCTCGGGACTGCTTTCGTTCGCCGTCCATCCGGGCGTGATCGCCACCGATCTCGGCCGCCACCTCACCGACGAGCTCCTGAACGACATGGCCGAGTTCGCCCGTCGTCGTTCGGCCGCCGCCGGCGGCAGCGGGGAATCAGGCGGCATGGCCTTCAAGAAGGTGGAGGCGGGCGCAGCCACGCAGGTCTGGGCCGCCACCACCCCCGATCTGGCCGACCACAACGGCGCCTACCTGGCCGACTGCGGGTTAGGGGTGCTCGGGGCCGATCCCGGCGCCAACGGCTTCCGGCCCTATCTGCTCGATGACGAGCACGCCGCCGCCCTGTGGGAGCTGAGCGAGGGGCTGGTCGGGCAGCGCTTCGTCCCCGCCGGCTGATCTCCTTTCCTCCGGGGTATATTCTCTATTCGTGGATCCACGAACAGAGAATAATGATCTGGCCAGAGCCCTGGCCGTGGCCGGCGTCGACTTCGAGCGATCACGGGCTGGTGAGGTTCGTATCGCTGGTGTGGACCTGGTCGTAAAGGAGACGAGCGTGGTCCGCCAGGGCGATGCGGCCCTGATCGCCGAGGGCCAACAGGGATTCGAAGTGGCGCCATTGATGGTTGTCGCCGACCGGATCTCGGCTGATGCAAGGCAACGACTGAGTGACGCTGGTGTCGCCTGGCTGGACCGGCGAGGCCACTTATGGATCAAGGTGCCCGGCCTGTATGTGAATACCGACATTCCGAGGACCGGGGCACCCCCCCCACCTCGAGTCGTCGACATCTCGAGTGGCACGGGCTTCGACGTCTGCATTGCTCTCCTCACGTCACCGGATGCACCTGTCGGGGTCAACGAGCTGGCTCGCAAGATCGGAAGATCACCGGGCCGGGTGTCGGAGATTCTCACCGCCCTTCGCCGTGAGGGCCTGGTGGAGGGCGGGAACCGTCCCGCGGTGCCCGAGCTGTTCTGGGACGTCGCCGACTTGTGGAGGCCTCGTTGGATTGCGCTCTCGACCGTACCGGAGCCCGAACCAGCCGACCGCTACCGATTGTCGGGAACGGTGGGGGCGTTGGTGCTCGGAGCTCCGCTTGCCGCGGGCACGAACTGGCCGCAGCTCTATGTCGCTGACGACGCCGACGTCGCCGCCATCGCATCCGCCTACGGGGCATCAGCTGGTTGGCCGGCGGCGGAGATCGCCGTCTGCCCGTCCACGTACGCGATGTCGCTGGCATCAACTGTTTCTCGCAACCATTTTCCGGTCGCTACCGCAGTTGTGGTGGCGTTTGACCTAGCTCAGGACAAAGCCCGAGGCCGCGAGATTCTCGAAAGTTGGAGCCCGGAGGTCAGTCCGCGTGTCTGGTGAGCTTCACATCTCCGCCAGCCCAGTGGTCACCCGTCTCGTGCGGGCGCTAGAAACTCTGGCCCAGCAGATCCCCATTTCGGAATTCGCGGTCATCGGCGGTCTTGCCGTCATGGTCCGGCTCGGGGGCGCACACCGGGTCACCGACGACCTCGATACCGTCGCCACGCAACACGGCGAGAGCCCGATCACAGTGGAGGTCGTCGTCGGGCCAAAAGGCACGATCGAGGGCACGAAGGTCGACTGCATTGGAGTGGGAGATGTACGTGCTGCCGAACTACCCCTGGCCAATCTTCCCGACAACCCGCTCGACCGGGCATTCGTTCTTTCCCACCGATGGGCACTCGATACGGCGGAGAATCAAGTGCTCCGTGCGGACTATCTTGATGCGTCAGCAAGCGTCACCTGTCGGTTCGCCGATGCCGGTGCCCTCGTCGCAATGAAGCTCCAATCAGCGCCACGAAGGAAAGGGCAGCGGTCCCACAAAGCTGGTGGCGATCTGTTCGATATCTTTCGCCTCACTTCACATCCAGCACTGACGAGAGCCATCGCAAGGTCGCTGCGCAACGCCCCGCACAATCTGGGGGATTGGTGTGCAGCCTCGATGAAGGACACTTTTGTTGACGGAGCCGAGCGAACCGCCGCGGTGATCGCTCGATCGGGCGTGGCTGGAACGAATTCACCCACCGCTGAACAGTTGCACCGCGCTGCCGAACTGCTCGTACGGTGGTTCGAAGACCCTCAATCCTGATCGGCTTGGGGAGGGGTGGATGGGCGACGGGTCGGTCTGTCTACGGGTGGTGCGGCGGGCAGGAGGGTGGAGACTTGAATCTCCACCTCCTTCCGGACACAGGAGTACTTCCGGACACAGGAGTACTTATCCTGTGTCGCACCAACAGGTTCGTCTGGACCCTCCTCTCGGCGAGCTTGGCTTGGAGTCTCCGCAGGGCCCGTGTCAGACGGCCCGCGTTTGCTTCCGGCCGTTCCATCGACTCCAGTTGTTCGTGCTTGCGATCAATCGTTGATGCGCTTCATGAGTGGTTTGGGCGTTGCTTCCCTGCCTCGGCGTCACGGTAAAGCATTCCCCGGGGACAGCGCTGTCTGAGGCACTGACATAATTCGAGTCACCTGAATAGAGAACTACGAAGCAGTAGGTGCCGATAGTTGTGGACTTGTAAACGTGGCTGATGGCGGTAGCGGTGTCGACACCACTCGCCGAAACTCTAATGGTGCCAATCTCGTGTACCCCAACGCTCGTGGTCACATAGAATGCAACAGTCCCCGTGGGCGTCACACCTGAGCCGGTGATCGTGGCTGCGTCGCTGTCACTGGCGCCTAAGGTGATGGAGCCGCTCGTTGGGGAAGTGCTCATCCCCGGGTTGGCGGGGGTGACGGTGAAGCACTCTCGGGTGGTCGACCCGTCCGAGGATCCGGCATAGTTCGCGTCGCCTGAGTACACGCCCAGGAAGCAGTAGACGCCGGCGGCTGAGGGGGTGAACGAGGCGCTCGTGGCCGTGGCCGAGTCACCGGAGCCCACCACCGGCACCGAGCCCAGCTTGGTGCTCGATGTAGTGCACGTGCTGGCGCTGGCCGTAGGCCCGCACACGTAGAAGCTGACACTGCCGGTGGGGGTGATCCCGTCGGTACCTGTCACCGTGGCGCCGTCGCTGTCCGAAGCGCCGAGGGTAATAGTGGCGTTGGTGGGATCAGTGACCACCCCGGGGGTGGCGGAGGTGACGGTGAAGCACTCTCGGGTGATCGATCCATCCGAGGCCCCGGCATAGTTCGCGTCGCCCGAGTACACACCCAAG
>Ga0302325_10016287_pt1 | contig 15763 bp, 18 predicted proteins | sample Palsa_T0_2_FD_201948 | JGI IMG/M metagenome (GOLD analysis project Ga0302325, IMG submission 201948) | Peat permafrost microbial communities from Stordalen Mire near Abisko, Sweden - Palsa_T0_2 | ecosystem: Environmental > Terrestrial > Soil > Palsa > Peat permafrost | place: Sweden: Abisko...
TGCCTTTCAGCTTTTCAAAAGCACTCATTCGCACATCAAACAACGTGCCGATATCCTCGTTTTTCCTAATGATTCGTATACATTTGAATGCGTTTCCGTTTGGTCTTTCGGACTTTGGGATCCTTCCATCTTCGTCAAGCAGCTTAGTCTCCAATGTGGTCGGATTTTCGATCCCTTCGAGAATCAAGGGTTTTAATCCTGCGCGTAAATACTCTTCTGACTTTGGAGGACAGCTGAATGAAAGGGTGAAGGTCTGTCCATCGATTTGGGTACACTAGCCATCAGTTACGTCGCGGACATTCGAACAAGGATTTCTTTCTTGATCGTCAAACACCCTTTGAAAGTTCTGCAATAAAGCCAAACATCCCTTTCGAAAAGCATTCTGCCCCTTGCCATGTCTGCCAGCTTGAGTCGCGTAGTGTCGCCGGCAAGCATTCCAGTAGCCAATTTTTGATTTTGTCCCCACCAGAGCTCGTACTGATTATCCTACAGTCATTCAATGCGCCTTTAACCCGAATTACCTTCCATTTATCGAATTCCCCTTGGAGCCTTCTCTTACGAGCGCTTGCGGCACGTTCGATAAATGATGGCAAAAATCGACCCTCACTCAAATCATCCTTTCTCTAAGCGATCGCAGAGAGAGAGATATACCTGAAACGTACGAAAATCGTCTTGAAGTGTAAGGTTGCGCTCGAAAAACCCATCCACCAAATTTACTGCTAGGTTCCCTGTACTGCTGTCTCCCCCCTCTACATGTAAAATGTCGGAGGGTGGAAGATGTGATAGGCATTCAGCTTGCTCTTCATACGATAGGAGGTCCCATTGACGTTGATTGATCAAATCCTAGGATGGTCAGCAAAGTGGCGAGCCAGACGCAGTTTGGCAGTTACATTTAGGTTACAACGAGCCAGTTTGCTTTTTGGATTCGCCAGAAGATATTCGGGGGACCAGATTTCGGGAACCCGACGAGACGGGGTGCGTCCCGCAGTAGGTTCATCTCCTGGTTTGTGGACGCTGCGCGTCGTGCGTCTAGTATACCTGGGCGAGCCAAGTGTCGTAGTCTGCCCAGACGAGTCGCCGACATCATGCCCATGCCCTGCCGTCTTCGCCTTCTTCGCTGACCCCGAAGATTTTCGCCCAGATCTCCGCTTCTGTGATATGAATTCGGTATCGGCAGGAGTCACACTGGCAGGTTCCTCGCGAAAATGCTCCACACTGTCGACGGAGGATATACTGCTGAAGTCGCCTTCGTTCGAATCCATTGTTTGGGTCATCGAGCCTCGAGTAGTTCTTTCAAAGGGGTGCAATTTCCGGCGACAGCTAGAGATGAGCCAGTAGCATCAAGAAGTGCTCTATTGTTGTATTCCCGGGGAACTGTTGACCGGGTCAGTGGCCCCAGGTGGGCGCGTCTGTGAGGATCGGCAGTGTTGTGATCGGTTAAGACCGTACTGACCCGCTTTGATTTTACACTGCCAGTGACGGCACTATCCTGGCAGCCTGCAAAATGAAAAGTCACAATAACACTTCTTACCTTAGCCCACAGTCAAACCTGATCTCGGAATGTAAGGATAGATAGCAGCGAGCAGCATCAAGTTCTTATCAGTGCCAGTAATACGAGCTAGTTCCACCACCCCGGTGCAAGACTTCCTTCCAATCAAAATTACTACTACTCCTAGTACTACTAGTAATCCATGACATATACTTAGTAGCTACTGCTAGCGGGAAGACTCCCTGGTGGAATTTCCTACTATCCTTTATGCTACTGGTACTAGTAGTAGCTGATTGTAGTCACAGTTAATGTAAAAGTCCACATTCAAGTTCAAGTTGATGATTAATGCACTCAGACTGGCAGCCAACTTCAATCACTGGCAGTGTGATATTCTTAAGTTCAAAGTGGGGGGCTAAAAGTCACACTGGCAGTCAACCAGCTCCACTGCATACTGCCAGTGTGGCAATGTGACCACCAAATAAATCTTGAAATTGGCTCTTCAAGTTACTGGCAGGCATAGTGACACCACCGGCGCCCACTACAGTAGTACTACTACATAGCTAAATCAGCAGATAACTACTAGTAAGACACACTGTCAACAGATGTCAGACACCTGCAACAAGTTGCACTTCAGGGCATCATTTCTTCCAGATTCACATCATGTTGAAGATCAATTCTGTGATGTCAACACCTTTTTAATAGTATGTTGGCAACAAGTTGTTTTATAACAAGTTGGCATAATTGTTGAAGGACGAAGTCCGAAAGTGAGACAGTGAGAAGATGGTTTTCTATGACGTGAAGATCTACTACTCTAAAATAGCCTGAAAACCTAGCCCTGGCCCCTGGTAGCTCGCCACGTAACAATCGCCTCTCCAAGAAAATTCGATGTCCTCAACGAATACACTATACCAGCTAGCTAAAGGTAAAGAAATAGATACGATACCGCTTCATAGTACATTCCCACAGCAAACATATCCACAGCAACTCACTCCTCTCCATAAACGATCATCACATTCATCTGATCCCTTTGCCTGGCCTCGAGTTCCTCAACTAAGTCGTCCACATGCTCCATTTCTTCAACTGGTGCCCATTCGTGGAACTCTGGTCCATATATCCTTTCCATCTGACCAAATAATGCATCCTCCTGTTTCGTCCTCTACCCCTAATACCGGATTTGATCACTTTCCTTTTCCGTGTGCACTTGGGGAATGCCAAGACATAGGACCTGACCAGCTCCATTATAACCTTCTCTTTCTTTCGAACGGCTGGCATAATGATTTTAGCGACGGTGTATAGGGTGCTGGTGTGTGACTCAGACACGATCCCTTGTACTTTGATTGGAGTCTGCATCTCAGCAATGTGCGCCTCTGTACAGTTGTCTCCAAACCAACCTTCATCGGCCCATTGATCCTCTGCGCTAGCAGAAAGGCCAATCCGTGCTTCAGCGAACTTGAAGTTGCGAAAAGCATATCCAGTTTCCATATGAGGCTTCGGCGACGGTTTAACTATGACGGGCGTCGTCCCTGTGGTGATCTGATAGGTAGGAACAATCGATTTCGAAAAGTGTAGTCGTTCTCGGAGGTGTGAGAAGAGTTTGTTTCGAGTAGGAAAAGTCATCTGACACTGCGGCTGCCGACACGCCCATTTGTGTTCAGTTCCCATATGAGGCTTCTGAGACGGCGTGACGATTTCTGGCCCTACTCCTGGTGCGACCTGATAGATAGGCACAATAGATTTCGAGAAGTAGAGCTGCTCTTGAAGGTGAGCGAAGAGCTTATTGCGAGTAGGGAACATCTGTCGACAATCAGGCTTCCGGCAGGCCCATTTACCAACAGGGAGCTCAGGGAGCTCCTTCTGTTTGGCAGGTTTCGGATGACACAACATTGCTACGTCATCAATGGAGTCAGGAACAGGGGCATCCCGGAGTACCTGTGAGGCTGCAATCGCGAAACCTCACTCGAGTTCCTTAGAGGCAAAACCTTCCTAGATCCGTTTCTCTTAACTTTCTCTTCCTCTCCAAGTTGGTGCTGACTCCCATCTGGGGCATCGGATTTCATAGTCTCGGGTTCTGCAGCATGGTGGTACTGAGCAATGTATTCCATTCCGCTATCGTACTCGCTATAAGCTCTAGAAGTATTGCCAAACCAGTTTGATCCTCCTACAGCTTGGAGATCCTGAAGTTCATCACCATCCAAGGCCATTGCTACGAGAGGCTGCTCGTCGTCCTCAGCTGCATGGTAATCAGAGATACACTCTGCTACCTCATCACGCGAATACGTTCCTATCCTGTGCTGCGAGACGTCGAGATAGAACGCGTTAGTAGGGCGGCCATTGGCATTCACGGCAGTACCTGGGGTACGTCTGGGGGTAAGCTGCAATCGCGGTGCAGATTGAGTCAGGCGCCTTCGCGCAGGAATGTTGCGCCAACCTCGATTGTAGGCCTGATAACGAGGACCCTGAGGTTCTGTACAGGCGGTGCCTAGGGGTCTTCATCAGTAATGGCATTCGGTCGGTCCAGGACCGGACTCGACACTCACCCCGACCTAGTTTATCGGTCCCCAGCTCGATCTCGGTCAGATCTTTGTCAGATCCGGCCCGGTTCGGTTCCTAGATCAGCGGTTCTAAGATGAGGTCAATCCCAGTATCGGTCCCAACATCTTCAACATAGTCGGTCCTGGAGTGCAGCGAGGAGCCGACCCCCTAAAGCCGACCGAGTTCAAGAGCTAGTTCTAGACCGACATCACTAGGTCGGGTTGAAAGTTGTCCTTATCCGAACTGGGATCCGGTCGGTCTGTAATGGGAATGGATCTTATTACACTCGTTTCTGCAGCATTCCCGTTACAACTTGTAACGGGAAAGCAATATTTCAAGACTTTAAAATGCACTTTCTCGTTACATTGTTGCATTGTAACGGGAAATGGCACTTCTGGGGTCCAGAAAGTCATCGTTCTGTTACATCTAGATGGTCAAACGTCATATTGTTACATGGTAATGGGGTATGGCATTTCTGGGGTCTAGAAAGTCACCGCCCCGTTACATCAAGACGGTATAATGTCATATTGTTGCAATGTAACGGGAACTATCCCTTTTAAGCTAAAAAGACTACCATACCCGTTACATCCCGTTACACCGCTGTGAGATAGACACATCACTATCTTATCTACATGAATTCACCGGTTCTTCGGTTCGGTCCCGATTCGGTCCATGGCCATCGCAAGGGTGTATCGGGTGCTCATGAAATTGTGCAACGCGACAGACGCAGGAGGATTCCACTGGCGACGGATGGCCACCTTCCATCTGTGGATAGGGTCCTGGGGGTTTGTTGTCGTTGATGGACTCCTGAAGAAGACCTTTTCTTTGTCCGAGACCTCAGTGGTATACCACTGCAGTGCTGCTCCACGCAAACATGTGGGAATGTTATTCCTAACGACGTCGCCCCCGTGAAGCTTGACCATGTCGTCCAGACGATCAAGGAAAACTGAACTGTTTCGATAGAAGGAATCCTTGCCAATAGTGACTATATCCGAGGTGTTGTACGAGTGATGCAGGTCCAGAAAGAAGATACCAACTTCATCGGCGCACCAATGTCCTTGTCCAGCAGCTCCCACAGCGCCGGGAGCCCCAGTTTGACCGCGAGGGCCTCAAAGACCTCTGGGGGTGATCAGGTTCTTGGTGTTCGAGCTGATGACGCGAGAGATGGTGGAGATGATACAACCGGGAGGTCAAAAGATCGTACCACGCTTCCAATTTGAGTGTTTCGACAGGATGGTCGAAGTACACTTGGTGCCAGTGCCTTACGTGAAGGACTAGGCTTGGGAGCGAGATACCATTTCTCGCTACCAATTGTTGAAGGACGAAGTCCGAAAATGAGACAGTGAGAAGATGGTTTTCTATGACATGAAGATCTACTCTAAAATAGCCTGAAAACCTAGCCCTGGCCCCTGGCAGCTCGCCACGTAACAATAATGTGGGCTGCATGTCTTACTGTATAAGTTGAACTAGTAGTACTGGTGAGGCACAGTGTGCTTAGTACTAGTACTAGTAACTGAATTCAAGTCAAGTTCAAGTTACAGTGCAACATCACACAATCACCTGCACATCATAGGTCCAAATTCACTAGTGGTAGTAGTAGTTCCAGTAGTATAGTAGTACCATTACTAAAGAACTACAGTCTGACCTGCCAGTGTAAGTATATTTGCAAGGTATCTGTGGATTCAAAAGGCGTGCAATACTACTAGAGGAATTGCAAATACTAGTATACTAGTAAAGTGTGTAGAACCAGGGTCCATGAACCAAAAAGACTTGCAATTAGTAGACAGGTACTAGAGTAGGTGTGCAAATATAGAGGTCAGACACTGGGCCAGTACCACTAGTAGTTCAAGTTGGACTTGAAGTATTAGTACTAGCCTGAGTATGTTCCAGTTCTCAGGCTGCCCACAGGTGGCTGTACTACACTGGCAGCAGTAGTTTTCCACCTGGACTAATTCATCAGACTGCAGTGCTAGAGCCATCCACTTGAACTTGAACTACTGAGAGAAATCACTCCAATACAGCCTGAGGGCTACCAGTACTGCTACTAGTACTGCTACTAGTACTAGTATAGTAGTAGGAAAAAGCGTGATTTCAAGTTCCAGTTCAAATTCAACCTGAACCTCAATCAGGACACAGGCAGTGGTAGGAAACTTCAGGTTGTTCAGCCCAATCTCAGTCTAGGACTGCACTGGTAGTACTGAAGCACTTCAATGCAAGCCTATATTTCGGTAGTAGTAGTACTACTAGTCGGCTAACACTCAGTACTACTAGTAGTACTAGTTTACTATGCATTCAGTTTGAGTTGTCTACTGCTGGGTAGCACAGTAAGTCAGCAATTGAGATATTTCCACAAGACACTGGCACGAGAGCTGGGCATTCCTGTCCAGAGCACGCGGCTAGATAACAGCAGTACTAGTATTCTAGTAATAGTAGTACTAGCAGTAGTACAACATCATTTGTACTAGTAAACGACACTGAAGCCCCTCTAAGCAACACCAGTCCGTTATATATATCTACCATCTGGATCGAGACGATCAAAAGCTTCAATAACCTTTTCGTAGCTATTATCAGAACGACAAAATCATGGAACTTGTACACTGTGAACACTATGCCTCCAGATAATAAAAGCCTCGCAAAACGAGGCGTGGCACCGGACCAAAAGGAAAGGACCCCCTCCGGCTTATAGAGTGTCCAAATGCACTTGAAGCTGTTTCCATAATCAGTCCGGGCATTTATTGACTGCATCCGCATTTTGACGGTATCCTAAGCATTTAGTCAATAGAAAGAACAAGCATACAAGTGGCATAGTTGCATACCTTACTATCAGCTCAACCAGAAACGGTAGACATACACCATAATAAAGCCCGCAGCGGGGCCAATTCCAAAGGTACTCAGAGTGTTCAACTTCTCACTGGGTGCTGGACTCCCTTGAACCGCTTGCTCGATAGTCGAGTAGCTCCAGAAACGCACTGCAGAGTTGGCAGCTTGTCTCGCTAAAGTAGGCATCAAGCCCTTATAGATGCCGCGTATGTCCCGCTCAGCAAGTATGCTCTGTGACCTGTGAATTAATCCTCTATACTGAGGGACGGCTCGTTTCTTGTCGTCAATCAAACTTGTCTTGATACTCTCGAAGGGTGCAACAGCGAATCTTGATTCGAAGATTCCAGCCCCTAGGCCAGCTAGGACGGTGCAGGGACCAGTGATGTGCCCATTCTCATTGGAAAGAAGATGCTTGAAAGTATCGAACGAAAGAAATCGGATAGCAGCTTTGAGTGTGTTTCCCGCCACTAGCGACGAGCAACCAACATAATACTATAGCCCCAAGGGAGGCAGCGGCTGTTTTGAGGCATTGGGCAATGTCCTATTCAACTGCAGGTGTGTCTTTGTGAACTCAGCGGGATACTGCACAAGTCAGTCAAATCAAGGTAGGTTGATTATACTGTCACAGCAGCCTCAATGCCTCCAGCAATGCCTCCAGCAATAATCGAACGAGCCGGACTCAGTTTCTAAGTAGTCAGTCAAGGAACAGCAGACGGCTAGAGACCTTGTCCCTTTTTCTATCTTGTGACATTGGTACTACAGCAAAAGTTGTGAAATTTCCTGTTGATTGATCTGATCGACATCCAAAAATTCTTGGGGTTCGAGACACTATTATCTATCTAACTGTGGAAACTATCTTCTAGACCGGAACGGATAGGACTTACTCTCTGCCAACCAATCAGTGCCCTAAAGTTCTCTCCCCCAATCCTTCACTGGAATCTTCATACCTGGTCTAGAAGACCGAGCCCCACAGGCTGCCTATTGAGCATAATTCGATCATATTAAAACTTATATCATTAAACTGTTCAACAGACACTACTCCCGTAGACAATCATTGAGGAGTAAACACCATACAAACGCCAATGCTATGCTAAATCTAAACGCCAGATATCCACTTTACCCAGTAATAGCATTCGGTCGGTCCAGGAACTGAGCCGAAACCGGAGCCGACCTGGTAAGGTGATTATCGACTCGATCTCAGTCACAGCTATGTCAGAGCCGGCGCTGGAACGGCTCCTAGGCTTCTAGAACTGATGTGAGGTCAAACCCGGACCGAAAAGCACAAACAAAGACCTAGTCGGGCCTGGAGTGCAGAGCCGAATCAGTAACCTTGGAGCCGACTGACTTCAAGAGCTAGTTCTGGACCGGGATCACTAGGTCATGTTGACATACGTCCTTACCCGAACCGGGACTCGGTTGGTTCTTGTCACTTGAGGCTGGTGTAACGGGAATGGATCATATTACGACATGTTCTACAGCAATCCTGTTCCAGAAATCCTGTTCCAGAAATCCTGTTACAATGCTAGCGGGAGTGTTCAAGCATGGATGATGTGGTCATGGTGACGTCAGAGGGACTCCATCCTCCAGCGACCATTCTCCAGCGACCATGCGCCAGGAGCTCCATGCGCCAGGAGCTCCATGTGCCAGCCCAGGCTCTAGCGACCAGGCTCTAGCGACCAGGCTCTAGCGACCATTCTCCAGCAGCTCCATGCACCAGCACCAGACTCTAGCGACCAGGCTCCAGCGACCATCCTTCAGGAGCTCAATGCGCGCTCGATGCACGCGCTGGAGCGAGAGCCGCTAAATGTCACAGCAATGTAACGAGAAGCACCCTTATTTGTCTTCAAACAATGCTATTCCCGTTACTTCCTGTTACATCGCAAGAATTCACTGGTTCCTCGGCTCGGTCCCTGCTCGGTCCAAGGTCGAGCTGATCCAGATGCTATGGATACCCGACATTCACTGGCTCGATCGGTCCTGACCTCTGGAAGGGCCTTGATCGGATTGATCTCAGCCTCAACCCAAGCCGGTGTGGAACCGAAGCCGCTAGCTACTAGGACCGGTCAACACCAGGTCGAGCCGACCTGGTGATGTACCTGGCCTCGAGCCGACCGTATCCCTTTACTGATCGAGAACTCCAGAAACACAGAAGTAATGCAGTCAATGATGACCACAGCGGTTTTGGGGTCTGCTTCTGTTACCCAGTAAATGACTAAGAACGTACGGTCCAGTAATGGGATTTGATCGGTTCAAGAACCGAGCCGAAACCGGATCCGACCTGGTCAGGTGATTATCGACTCGATCTCAGTCACAGCTATGTCAGAGCCGGCACCGAATCGGCTCCTAAGGTTCTGGAACCGATGTTAGGTCAAACCCGGACCGACAACTAGAATAAAACAACTGGTCGGCCCTAGCCATTAGGGCCTTTTCTGTGGTAATCCCGTTACATCAATGTAACGGAAATCACACTTATTTCACTCAAATACTGCTATTTCCCGTTACATCATGTCACAGCGATGTAATGGGAAGCCCTCTCATTTCGCGTTAAATAATGCCAATCCCGTTACATCATGTCACAGCGATGTAACAGAAAGCACTCTTATTTCTCTCAAATACTTCTATTTCCCATTACAGCATTTTCCATTACATTGCTATAGCGGGAACGAACCTTATTTCACTTCAAACGTTGCTATTCCCATTACATGACTTACATCCTGTTACACCGCTGTGAGATACACACATCGCCATCTCATCCACATGAATTCACCAGTTCCCTGCTTCAGTCCCGGCTTGGTCCAAGGTCGGCTCGATTCAGAGCACCTAGATACTCGACATTCACCGGCTCGATCAGTCCTTACCTCTAAAAGGGCCCTGATCGGCTCGATCTCAACCTCTACCCGAGCCGGTGTGGAACCGAAGCTGCTAGCTAATATGACCGGTCATCACTAGGTCGGCTTGACCTAGTGATGTACCCGGCCTCGAGCCGACCGTATCCCTTTACTGAACGTACCCATTGGTAAGAGCGCTCGCTGAACATCCTTTAGAATGTTCACCATTGCTCATAAAAATGCTGCCGCTCCGTGAGTTAAAATGGCCTGTCGTTCATCCAAAGTCGCCACGCCTGATACTGTCTGTATCTCAACATTCTTCTGGACCCATTGCGGCAGCGAGACCTCTTCAAAAGAAACATACACGACCCTTCTTCGACTGCTGATCAGCATCAGACAAAGCTGATTGTACCTTCTTATTGCGCGCTGCGCAAATTCCCTCAGCAGGGGTCTCGCAGACTGTCCAGCATCGTCGAACACCGAGATGAGTGGAGAGTTGTCTTTGTATGATAGGATTTTCTCCAAAAAAGTCGTCCTCGGCGGCATGAAAATTTGTTCCCAAAGTCCGTTGCCAAATGGGGACTAATGGGAGAGGGTTAGGGTTCTACGCGGTCAGGCCTAAAGCGCGCCGGCCCTGAAGCGATCGCGTGAGTGACAGAATGGACGGACTGGATCTCGACCAGAGTCTACGCGATTCAGTAACCGGGCTCGTTTCTGCTTTGGGTGGAATCGAATATGCCAAAGCAGGTCATCCATATGTCCTTGGAGATGATGCTCTCGGATGTTTGAAGGATCTAAAGAAGTGGGTCAAATTTTATGGATCCAGCAGCAAATTGGATGCTCTCCGGTGCATTGCTGATACCAATCTTGTGTCGCTCGATATATGCCAAATACTCGGGCAATTTAAAGAGGGCCAAGAAAACGACAAGGTGAAGTGGCGTCTTGCTCTCAACTGCTGTATCACCTTTGAGAAACTGATCTAACTTGGACCCAAGTAGAGCTGCTCGTCCAACTCACCTGGCAAATCGAGCTAGACCCCCTTCGGACGGACCCAATACAGTACAATTACGAGGCCGCTCTGAAATTCGCGCAAATCGGATACAAGAATGCCATCCTCCATCATCCTGAACTCAACATACTTAGACCAATTATTCGAATTGCCCTTCCTTCCATGGCCATACCACGACGGGATCGACCTGAACGCGATGACCACATCATCAGTCTTGTCATTTGTCTCTTGCGCAACATTGTCGAGATCAGTGCACGAAGTACGGGATCCGCCGGAATGGATCAGCAGAAAAATGAAAACTCGAGAAGCGAGACCATCTTAGCATTTGAGCGGAGCGATGTCTTCAATTTAATTGCCGCTCTCGCGGCAGGTACGAGCGAAGAATACGAGAAAATCGACTGCTTGCTACTTGAAACTTTATATCATCTGGTGAAAGGTGTTCGAGTGGAAGATTTACTCGCCAGCACGGCAGAGATAAGATCGGTATGGCCAGATCCTAGTTTTCTTAATACATAGAAACCGCTAGATGACCTGAGTAATATGCTTCGCAAGGAAGAGAATGTAAAGCGCCAGCACAAAAGATTTGGCTCCACACGGCACAATCGCTTTGGAACCTTGATCTCGGTCGTGAAAGAAAATGATCTCAGATTATCCATTCCTGGTCAAACTGCCTTGATCAAGGGCCAGTCCCATAGTTTGGCGAAATTGGATGCTGCAAAAAAGTTCCATAAACCAAATCGACCTGTGGAAGTGGTTAGATCTTTTCTGGTCGTGTTAGCTAACCAAGAGAACGACCTCGATAAACCGGTCCAGCTTACAAATGAGGCGAGAGTTATCTTAGGTAGATTTGTTACCACATTTCTGGAAACATCATTTAATCGTAAGTCTCCTAATTTGAAGCATTAGTAACGATAGCACTTTTTATTTCGGTAACACGGGCTATTGAGCGAGAGAGCTCCAGGTGCTGTGATGCCCATCGATCTCAAGTGCTTTATCTCATGGCTTGGTTTCTGAAAGCGCATCTATATCAGCATACCAAAGGCCTGGATAAGTCGAACGAAATTGATTACGGCAATGTGGCCTCAGTTTTTGATCCTCATTGTCTTATTCTTGTGCTTCGTGTCATGCGAGATGCTGCCGACCACAAGAACTGGACAGAATTACACGCTGCAATGGAATGTTTTGAGGAATTGGTGAGATTTTGGACGACTATTCTGATAGTAGTTAAAAGCTGTGCAAACTATGTCTGCAAGTTCATCAGAGGAGTACAATGAGATAGCAAACAACATTCTTCTTAATCTTTTCTACGAAGAGAGCCATCTGGACTTGATTGTATCAAACGTTCGAAATTATAAACGTCAATCATTTGGGTATATGACCTTTTCTTCGGTATTAAAGTCCAGGTACTTAGATGCATGCACTGCTCTCGCTCACACAGTACTTAAGCTGCTGGAGCAATTTTCTCAAGACCGTCGACTATATATCCGTTCGAAGCGACAGAAACTCAAGAACAGACAGGATAATCAAGGGGAGGAGAGTGAATCCGATGACGAACGGACCGTTACAAGGAAGGTCGCTGAAAAGGCATTCCAATTCTCAACGTTCGAATCGGTACGAATATACCGAGCCTCCTTTGATTAACATATAGAAATTTATGAACGATCATTGCATTGACACGCATCGATCACTTCTGGATTTTTATGTCGAATTACGGCCAGAGCAAATAAAGAGAGTACTGACGTTCTTTCATCGCATCTTTGTCAAACGGAAACAGCAAGTCATCCTGTATCGTCTGGACATATGTGAACTCCTGTCAAGGATGGTAAATGATGAAATAAATATACCTCGAGAATCATCGATTCGGAGACATCTCGAAGACTTTGTGAAGCATTATTCCTACTCCCTCATCAAAGCACTGAAGAAAACTCCTGCTTTATATGTGGAGGTACTTGGCATCTCAAATCGTACTAATTGCAGTTATTATTTTCCAAACTTCCAGGAACGGTGTATTATCTCCAACACGGGGAGGAGGAGGCGAAAGCACAACCCAAACAAGCCCGAGTGGCTGCCGAATTGGAAGTTCGTCCCGGTCGCAGTAGGGAAGATCAGATTGCTGTCGTAGTTGCGATTTTACTTGACGAGCAAAAGAGTGAGGCATTAGATACTATGAAGAGTATCATCGGCGACATCATTTCCGAGATGAAAGCATGGGACACCGCTGCAGAAGCGTACCGGCTTCTCAGTGAAGATCATGTGGAGACTGAGATGCCGAGGAGGGATCATTTTGGTAATTGTCCATTTATCCATTGCTGATTCAGATGTCATCTTCAAAGACGATAATTTCAAGACCACAGTATTCAAAGATGGAAAGCTTCAGTTGCTTCTAAAGTTATTAGGAGCCGAACGTATCGGGCTTAAAGGTATCAGATTGATGACTTTTATCTGATCATTAGATGACCCTGATGCGCTTTGGGTTGTCCCTTCCACGATAACTACTGGTGATCTCGAGACCAGCCTCCGTCTATTGAAACAATACATTGATGAACCGCCTTCTTTCGAAGAAGGCAAAATAGCAGCTGACTTCATCCGCCGAAGGGTCATCCAGAAGCCATCCTATGACATCACCTCGGACTCTGATGTCGGCGACTCAGACTCCTCGTCGCAACCTGATAAACCACGCAAGCGCACCAAGAAGCGCAAGAGACGAGAGGTAGATGATGCAGAACTTGAAGCAAGAAGAGAGAAGAGAAGGTTGGCAGACATGGAGAAACGGGCAATGATCAAGAGTGCCGTTCGCATTATTGATTCAGATGATGATGAGGAAGCTGATGAAGAATTTTTCGAAAGGGAACGAGAGCTAAGAATGCGTATGGAACATAGGGCGATGGCTGGCGATTTACCGTCCCCAGGCACGAAGAAAGTTGGAAAGAAAACGGGAAAGAAGAAACATCCTGCTCCACCTCAACAAGATGCGTGGGTCGTGGACAGTTCAAAGGAGGCTAGTGTGTCCACTGATATCGTTACACTGCAAAGCGAGAATGATGCCGACGGAAATCTCGGAACCAACGAGGATGAGAGTGACAGTGGGGATATCGAGGCCGTTCGATCGAGCAAAAGGAGGATGGTAAGAGCACTGAGCATTAGCTCAGATGAGGAGTGATCTAGCTCCACTAAGGAGGCATATGTATTATACTGGTGACTTAATGTGATATCTACAAGGGTACTGATGCATTAATTACATGTATACAGCAATTTTCTCCCAGCAATCTTTTATCCTGGCTGCTTTCCTGAAACTCCTCTTCCTCGGCCAGCAAAACTCACACGAAAATTGATCCCAGTCCAAACTCTGTATAGTGTAACGTTTCTCCTTTAATATATCCGCCTTCTTTGATGCTTTCAATCAAAGGTGAAATCGCTTGCACGACCTTTGCATGGTTTTCGACCAGCTCGCCGACCGGTTTGGTCTCTCTAAAAACTTTTTCATCCCTCTCAACAATAGCAGGCACCATCGGCCCGGCCAGAGGCCACACCGCCAGGGACACATTCTCGCCGATATACCTTTGCCACTTCTCGCATTCCTCTCCCATGAGCGGTGGACCCGGGAATGTCGATCCAGATACTTTGCAATCTCCAGGCTACCTCTACTGAATTGCCATGGTGATCAAGGACAGGAAGAGACCATTTCGGATACTTTTGTCTTCGCTGAGACCTGGCTTCAGGAACACTTCGCAGATGTCTGGGTAGTGTGTTGGGACGAGTGTGTACGGAATATGTTTGTATTTCAGCAGGAACCGCGTTTTGTAGGTAGTTGGGGATCACCACACCTTTGGTTGGGCAGAGAGCAGGTCATAGAACTTGACTGTAGCCATCGAGGATGTGCCAACAGCAGGAGAGTTTAGATCATAACCTTCGGTCGGTACCGACACTAAAGAAACCGACACTGAGTTGTATTAAGCCATGAACAGGAGATGATATCGCCTTTCGCTGCGCCGTGGACAGTTATTACAGTGATGATGCTTCTGTAACTCCGCCCTGACCAAACCATCAAAAATAACCTCCAGCATCAGTCATCCATCACATCTAGAGTTACCTTCCATTCTCTCCGTAGATTATGTATCAATCTTCCCCGTCGCTTGATCAACATTCACAAGCAGTAAGGCTTGTACTGGCCATAACATGTTTCTGTTCTCGCCAGCAAAGGTCGCGACCTTTGCTGGAGTGAAAAGAATGCACGAGTGCGAGCCCGAAGGCAGAAGCCAAATATTCCGTCACAGGCAACGAGGCCCGATCAGAGCGTCTTGAAAGGTTTAGTTTTCAATCAGCAATAAGATGAACTCAGACGAATCTTCACTGTTGCATCTAATGCCCTTGCATAAGAATTAGCGTTTTTCCAAGTCGCTGGTGCCCATTATATACGCCGCAGAAACCCTATCCCAAAAACCCTCAAAATACCGGGAGCTCACGTAAGCCCCGATCCCACGAATCAGAGGCTCGGAAGGCAATCCGGGGATTTCATTTGATCCTCGCCTTGAATTAAAGGGCAGCCTTGGCCCTTGAGCATCGCGATTAAGGGCGCAACTATCCTATAGCCTCCTCAGAGTGCAGAACCTTTGTTTCCTCAGACATGGCTCCGAAAGTCGACGAAGCGGCCATTGAGCAGGTGCGGGAATTCGCAAATGTGTCGCGGGAAGATGCCAAAACCGCCATCCGAGTACTGTCCTCGCCGCCTCTTGCTGAAGCATAGAACATGGACTTTGACGTATCCAGGGCCATAGAGTATATCATGACAGGACAACTCGAAGCAGAAAAAGCTCGCAACCCGGGAACAAAAGGAATGCTGAATTCCCTCAAACAGATCACTCGATCTAAGTCAACGCTCAAGCAACGCAAGTCTTCGCCTGTCCCGGAAGTGATCAACGTGAGCGAATATGAGGACGAGGACGAGCAACTCCGAAGGGCATTGCAAATGAGCATTCAGGAGAACGAAAGCAGTAGAGGACGGAGCCCGGTTCCTGGCACTGATGTTGAGTCCGCGGACAGGAGTCCTTACTTTGGGCCTGCGAGAGCGTCGAATTACGAGAATGG
>Ga0302325_10016288_pt1 | contig 15763 bp, 11 predicted proteins | sample Palsa_T0_2_FD_201948 | JGI IMG/M metagenome (GOLD analysis project Ga0302325, IMG submission 201948) | Peat permafrost microbial communities from Stordalen Mire near Abisko, Sweden - Palsa_T0_2 | ecosystem: Environmental > Terrestrial > Soil > Palsa > Peat permafrost | place: Sweden: Abisko...
CGACGGGCCGTGTGTCCGACCAGGAGTCGTTGGGCGGCGCGCGCATGCATAACGAAGTGAGCGGCGTGGCGCATTACTTCGCAAAGGACGATGCCGATGCGCTCCGGATGATCCGTGCGCGTTTCCGGCAGATGCCCGAGGGGAAGACCGGTTCAGGCAACGCGCCGGCCCTCGACCCGGGCAGTATCTACAAAGCGTTGCCGAGCGACCACCGGCTGCCTTATAACGTGCTGGATATTCTGCTGCGAATCCTGGATGGCGGGGATTACGAAGAGTTCCAGCCTATGCACGGGGCTGAGATGCTATGCGCGACGGCTCGCTTGAACGGGCATCCAGTGGCCGTGGTCGCGAACCGTCGCGGGTTTCTCGGCAAGAGAGTGGGTGGCATTATTTATACGGAATCGGCGAAGAAGGTGGCTTACTTTGTGGAGATGGCGGAGCGGGCGGGACTGCCGTTGATTTACGTGCAAGATGTCTCGGGGTTCATGGTGGGCGAGGAGGCCGAGAGCGAAGGCATCATCCGGGCGGGCGCGGAGATGGTGGAATCGATGGCGTGCGCAACCGTTCCGAAGATCGTGCTGACGATCAACCATGCCAGCGGCGCGGGCTATTACGCGATGGCGGGGCAAGGCTTCGATCCGCACTTCACGTTTAGCTGGCCGACGGCGCGCATCGGTGTGATGGAGGGCGATTCGGCGGTGGTCGCGCTGCATTCGGCGGAGATCGAACGCGTGAAGGCTGGCGGAGGCGCGATGCCGGAAGAGTTGCAGGAAGCGATGGCTCGCACGCGTGCCGATTACGAGCGCTGGCTCGACGCGAAGTATGCCGCGGCGCGAGGACATGTGGATGCGATTATCGATCCGAAAGAGACGCGCGCTGTGTTGACGCATGCGCTGGAAGTGGCGTTGATGCGGCCGCGGTCGGAATCGCCCGTGATGGAGACGCTGTGATCCGAATCGGGAACGGTCAGGGCTTCTGGGGCGATTGGCTGGAAGCGCCGGTTCGACTGGTGGAAGAGGGGCCACTCGATTACCTGATCCTGGACTATCTGGCTGAAGTAACGATGTCGATTCTGCAGAAGCAGAAGCTGGCCGATCCGGAGCGAGGTTATGCATCGGACTTCCCTCCCCTGATCGGGCGCATCGCGAAACAGATTCGCGAAAAGAAGATTCGTGTGATCGCCAATGCGGGCGGCGTGAACCCCATCGCATGTGCACGCGCTGTGCTTGAGGCTGCGCCGGGGTTGATGGTGGCGGTAGTTCTCGGTGACGATTTGTTCGGGCGTATTGATGAACTGCTCGCGAAGGGTCACGCGATGCGCGACATGGATACGGACCAGCCGCTCTCTTCGATTCGCGAACGCATCCTGAGCGCGAACGCTTATATAGGCGCATTTCCGCTGGCAGAGGCCCTTGCGACTGGGGCGGATGTGGTGATCGCGGGAAGGTCGACAGATACGGCGTTGGCTCTTGCGCCTATGGTGCATGAGTTCGGTTGGGGGCCGCTGGATTACGACAAGCTGGCCGCGGGCACCATCGCCGGGCACCTTCTGGAATGCGGGGCGCAGGTCACCGGCGGGAACTGCCAGACGGATTGGAAGAACATCCCGGACCTTGCAAACATTGGGTATCCGATCGTAGAAGCTGAGGCGGACGGAACGTTCGTCCTCACCAAACATGCCGGCACTGGCGGGCGTGTGAATCTCGATTCGGTGAAAGAGCAATTGCTCTATGAACTGGGTGATCCGGCGCGCTACCTGACGCCGGATTGTACAGCAGACTTCACGTCGATCCAGCTGCGGGAGGATGGCGAGAATCGTGTGCGGGTATCGGGCATTCGCGGAGGCGAACGGCCGCCGACGCTGAAGCTCTCTATCAGTTTCACGGACGGATGGAAGGCGATCGGAACGCTGGTGTATACATGGCCGGATGCGCTGGAGAAGGCGCGTGTGGCGGATGCTATCGTGCGGGAACGTTTGCGGGCTTTGGAACTCACCTTCGATGAAATCCACACCGAGTTCTTCGGCGTGAACGCGTGCCACGGGCCGGTTGCTCCGCCCGTACACGATCCGGCTGAGGTGCAACTCAGGATTGGCGCGCGCGGGCATGACAAGAAGGCCGTAGATCGCTTCACGCGGGAGTTGATTCCCCTGGTGTTGAGTGGTCCCCCGGGTGCTACGGGTTATGGAGAAGGCAGGCCGCGTGTGCGCGAGATTGTGGCGTATTGGCCGGCGCTATTGCCGCGAGGGGAGATATCGACACGCGTGGAGGTGTTTGCTTGAGAGTCAGGCTAAGTCAGATCGCGCACACGCGCTCGGGTGATAAGGGCGATACCGCGAATGTGGGCGTCATTGCGTACGATGGCAAAGATTACGCTATCCTCGAACGATATCTAACAGCGGAGCGCGTGAAAGAGTATTTGGGATCGTTGGTGGCAGGTAGAGTGGAGCGGTTTTGCCTGCCGAATCTAGGCGCTCTGAACTTCCTGCTGTACGAGAGCCTGGGCGGCGGCGGAACGGTGACTTTGCGGACCGATGCTCAGGGAAAAACTTATGGCGCGGCACTACTGGGCATTGAGATTGAAGCAGGAGATTAAGACATGATCGAAACCGAGCGGCACGAAACAGCTATTTTCCGGATTACTTTGAACCGACCCGAGAAGCGGAATGCGCTGAGCTTCGAAATGTGCCGGCAGTTGGTCCGCGCTTTCGACGAAGCGGAGAAAGATCCGGCAATTCGCGTGGTGTTTCTCACTGCCAACGGAAACTACTTTTGTTCGGGTATGGATTTGCAAGAACTCCGAGACGTAGACCTCGACGCAGTGGCGCACATCCACAACGCGATGTTCAATGTTGGCAAGAGGCTCTCGAAGCCGATTGTGGCGGCGGTTCATGGAGATGCCCTCGCAGGAGGAACAGGTTTGGTAGCGAACGCCCATGTGGTGATCGCTGGTCCGCGCGTGGCGTTCGGTCTCACGGAAATCAAAATCGGGCTCTGGCCTTTTCTGATCTATAAAACGGTGGCGGAAGCGATTGGGGACCGCCGGGCGACGGAATGGAGTCTCACGGGCCGTAGCGTGGACGTTGAGGAAGCGAGGTCTGCCGGCCTTGTTCATCGCATTTGCAAGAATCCCTACGAATCGGCCTTCGAAGTCGCAAGAGCGATTGCCACATCGAGCAAGGTTGCGGTCTCGAGCGGGCTCAGTTATATTCAGCAGTCCCGGGGCAAGTCCTGGGAGGAGTCTGGAAAAATCGGGCATCTGCTTCGAAATGAGGTGATGAAGAGCCGCGAGTTTTCCGCAGGCTTGCAGGCCTTCCTCGAGAAGCGAGGGGTGAAGCCCTCGCCTCCTCCTACTGCAGGTTGATCGTGACGCCACGCTCGCGATTGAGCTGCCGCGTCGTGGCCTGGTCGAGATCGGTCAAGGCACAAGTCTTCTGTTGCTTGTCGCGAGTAACGTAGTGGAGCGTTCCGTTTTCCGTCCAATAGGCGACTGCGACTTGCACTGAACCGTCAGGGAACGCAAACAGATACATGTTGGATTGGCTGTTCGCCATCGTTCCGTTAGCGTTACGGCCAGGAGGAGGCGCTTGGTACGCACGCAAGGGCGCCGACTGCTGTTGTGAATAAACGGGCGCCGGGGCCGTTGGCTGGGTATAGGCAGGTTGAGCGTAGGAGGGCTGAGCGTAAGTCACTGGCCCGGGGTCGGCATAGTAGCTGTCGTCGTAGGCGTAAGCGGGGTAGGAATAGTAAGAGGAGTAGTAGGGATAGCCATAGTACCCGCCGTACCAGGGATAGCCGTAGCCAAGGCCAAGGCCGAAACCCAGCCCGAAGCCGTAGCCGCCACGATAGCCATATCCGCCCCCGTATCCGCCACGATAGCTACCCCCATATCCGCCGCCACCACGGTAGCTGGAGCCGCCCGAAACGCCACGGCTCGCGCCACTAACAGAGCCGCCTCCGCGGGAAGCTCCGCCCCCACCGCGTGAAGCGCCGCCGCCTCCGCCGTGTGAGCCGCCACCACGAGATGCTGCCAGAGAAAGAGTTGGGGTCCCGATAACGAGGATGCCAAAAAGAAGGGCAAAGGAAAGCGCGAGCTTTCGCATAAAAAGAAATACCTCTATTTCCAGGGTACTCCAGAATTGTTAGCCTGGAGTTGATGACCATCTGGCGCGGTCCGGTTGCGATTGCCGTCCTGCTGGCGACGCTTGCGCTGGCCGGGCCGGGCGGCAGATCGGTATCGGGAGTCGTGACCGATAAGCGCGGGAACCTGCTTCCGGGCGCGGTGGTTGAGATCGACAATTCAGTCACGAAGGACATTCAGTCGTATATCGTGCAACAGGACGGCAAGTATCATTTCAACGATCTGAATCCTGACGTGGAGTTTGTTCTGCATGCTCTATACAAAGGGCACGTTTCGAAAAACTGGACTCTTTCGAAATTCAGCGGCGCAAAGATTTCCAAGGCTGATTTCGTGATTCCCATCGATTAGCAACCAACGAGGACTTCCCTTCGATAGCTTTTGCTCGTAGGATCGCAGTAAGCGGTTCTATGTTGATTGCCAATCTCAGCAACCTTTGCTGGACAAACAGCGAAGCGAGGCGGAATCAGTCGGTCTTTGAACATTTGCTGGATACGGATAGGTTCGAGGAAGGCTTCTTCGTGCAGCCGCCGATGGTAAGGAACGCGCGCGCTTTTCAATTCTCGCGGCCCACGGATCTGGAAGTTGTGTCTCGGCCACGGGGTCCCTCGCGGCCTGTGACTGTCTTGCAGCCGGTTCTAACGCTCCCCGCCGGGTATCCGGAGGTAGCGACAAGGCGGGCGATGGTGGAGTCAGCGCAGAAACTAGTGAAGGAATACTTTCAGAACAGGCCTTATCTGCTTTGGATCAATTCCATCACCCATTTCCAAGCGCAACTTGCCGAGCAATTGATGCCGGAGGCGGCGTTCCGGGTCTTCGATAGCTGCGGACTCATGATGATGTATGAGCGCAGTGGCGGCGAGCACATCAAACAGGCACGGGCCATTGTGAAGCGTTCCGATCTGGTGCTGTGCGATAGCGAGCAGGCTATGACGCAAATCTCGCACCCCGTGAAACATCTGCTTTCCGATACCGCCGAAAACAAGGTGCGCCCTCCTCTGGACGCTCCGCTAGACCTGCCGCCGCTATTTCCCAAACCTGAGGGCGCGGTGTATATCGGTTTTCTCGGTATGCTCACGGAGGAACGGACAGACTCCGATCTGCTGCACGCCATTTTCCTCCGATTTCCCGATTACCAGTTCATCTTCGTGGGTTCCACGAACCGGGCAAGTTTGCTGGCGCGTATGAAGAGCTACCCGAATTTCCATCACATTCACAAGATCCCGGAAGAACATGAAGGCTCGATCATTCAACAGTTCGACGTCGCCATTGTCCCCGAACTGGAGAACCATTACACGCGCGGCACCGATGGGACCAGGATCTTCGATTACCTGGCTTGCGGAACACCGGTGTTGAGCACGACCGCGAGGGACCGGAACCAGTTTGGAGATGCCATCCATGTGGCGCATTCGGTGTGGGAGTTTTCGTATCAGCTCGAACGGCTGGTGAAAACCCCGAAAACAGATGGCGGCGCAGCTACGAGTCTCGCCGGGCGCGATGCGACGGGCAGTCCGGAGCCTTGGAAGGCCGGGCTTGGGCCGCTCATGGAAGTACTATTAAAAACCGCCGCCAAATAGCTACCAAAGAGGACTTACAGGAGATAACTCTTCTCCGTACAATCCTAATTAGCCCCACATCGGAGAGGGCGTATGGTCATTGCCAATCTAAGCAATCTCTGTTGGGCAACAGGACAACAGAGACGCAATCAGGCTATTTTTAGCCATTTGCTGCTTGATACAGACGGTTTTGAAGAAGGCTTCTTCGTTCAGCCGCCAATGGTGAGGACCGCCCGGACGTTTCAGTTTTCGTGCCCGCCAGAATTAGAAGTTGTTTCACGGCAAAATGCATCCGGGCGTCCCGTTACCGTTCTGCAACCGGTGCTCACTCTGCCCTCCGGATTTCCGGCGGCAGCATCGCGGCGCGCTGTTGCGGAACTTGGGCAAAAGCTCGTGAAGGATTATTTTCGGGGCCGGCCTTATCTGCTCTGGATCAATTCGATCACGCATTATCAAGCGCAGCTTGCCGAGCAATTGATGCCGCGCGCGGACTTCCGCGTATTCGACGGCAGTGACTTATTGATGATGTATGAGCGCAATGGCGGAGAACACAGGAAACAGGCCAACGCGATTCTGAAGGGATCCGACGTTGCGATTTGCTCGAACGAGCGGACGATGAGTAACATCCCTCATCCGGTGAAATGCGTGCTCTCCCATTGCACGGAATTCAAAGCCTTCCAGCAACCCGACCCTCAGTTGAATCTGCCTCCTTTATTCCCGAAGCCGCCCGGAGCCGTGTATATCGGGTTCAAGGGGATGATCACTCCGGAACGCGTCGATTGCGACCTGCTGCACGCCATCTTCACGCGGTACCCGAGGTACCAGTTCATCTTTATCGGCGGAACCAATCGTCCCGCCATGCTGGCGCGCATGAAGACCTATCCGAACTTCCATCACATCCCGGAGTTGAAGGAAGATGTTCTTGCATCGGTCCTTCACCAGGTTGACGTTGCGATCGTACCGGAACTCGATAACGACTATACGCGCGGCTGTGACGGGACCAAGATCCTGGATTACCTGGCGTGCGGGGTTCCTGTTCTTAGCACTACGTCACCCAACGGGCTTGGCGAATCGGTGCATGTGGCGGGTTCGATTTGGGAATTCTCCTATTTGCTCGAAAGGCTGGTCACCGGAAGCCGCCCGCATGAGCCGAGATACGGGATGATGGTGGCCCAGCGAAACTCCTGGTGCAATAAAGTGCCGCAATTCATGGATTGGATGTTCGAACGCCAGCGCGAACGCCAGCGGGACGCTCAAACGGTGGGCAGCAGACTGGTCTCGACCATGAAAGCTTACCTGTAGGTACGCTGCTACTGGATCGCGATCATCGTCGCCGGACTTGAGATCGAACCAAGCTGTGCGGTAAGCGCCACGTTGCCGCTATCCACCTGCGGGACCACCACATTGAATTGATAAAGGCCGGGCGCAACCAGGCCGGCATAAACCACCTGCGCCGGATTGCCGCCAATCATGACGGACGGCGGCGTGACGAGTACAAGAGGAGCGGCGACTAAGCTTCCGTCAGGCTGCACGGGATTCGTCACGCCAAATCCGTTTCCGTAGATGGTAACGATCTCACCCACATGTGCCGGCTTGGTCGAACTCGTAAATAGGCCCAGCGGACCGATCAAGGTGCCGTCGGAGTGCGTGGCAGCCGCAAAGCCACTCGATCCAACTTGGAAAAAAGCGGGCGAAAGCTGGGAGAACTGTATGGGAATCGGCGCGCCGGCCAAACCATTATTGGTAAGAATGAGATTGCCAGGCGCGGTTGCGGAAGGCATCAAGACATTCAACTGAGTGGGGCTGACATACGAGACGTAGGCCGGGACGCCGTTGATGCTCGCGCTCACGCCATCGATCGAGCGCGGTAGTTGTCCGTTCACAAAATCAGACGATTGCCACTGGCGCGTAGTGGCCGCCAGATTGTTTCCGAGAATACTGACATATGTGTACGGCGCGGCTCCCAGCTGGAAACCCGCGGCATTGACGATGCCATTACCATTGACCACGGGCGCGGCCTGCAGACTGCCGAACAACCCATGGCTCTGACCCGCGGTGAAATAAATGGCGTTCGCATCGCCGGCGTTACCACCATTCCCAACGCTGAGCGCGCGGAGTCCGGGGATCGAGAGCGTCTGGCCCGATGCGTTCGCTAGAACTCCCAAAGCCCTTCCCGTGGTGATGTCGAAGGCATCTATCGTTCCGTCGCCAAAGTTACCCACCAGCAGCGCTCCGGCGAAATCTCCAAACTTTGGTGGAGCGATCGCCAAGCCCAGCGGCGCGTTGAGGGCGCCTCCACCGGCCAGGTGCTGAACCAGCGAGCCATTCACGTCGAACTGATCGACGTAGCCGTTACCGACCCCTGCGACCGGGTTGCTCTTCGTGGCATCCTGCTGAGCGAACGTTACGTATAGCTTGTTGCCCGAAGTCCAGATACTGAAGGGCACAAAGCCGGAGGGAATCAATGGATCCTGAAAGCTTCCGGACGTGGTCACCGGGTTGAAACTGCCGTCGTAAACTTCCACCGTTCCGGCATGAAAATTCACCGCATACAGCACCGATCCATTGGCGTTATTGGCGCGCGCGAGCCCCGTATACACTGCGCCTGACGACGAGTGATCGATCTTTACGACAGCGCCGCCGGAGCCGAGAGAGGAAGCCCACGCGGAGATGGTTCCGTTCTCGCCACAGAACAGAAACGCGGCCGGTACGCCGGCGGCCACCGGAAAATCCGTAGTGGAATTCTGGACGATTCCCGTGGGCTGAGGCGGAGTCGAAACCGCCGTCGCCATCATGCTTCCCGCTGAATTGTAAATCGCCGCCGTACCCGTCGATTGATCCGCAACCCAGAATGGACCCGTAGATGAAGAGGCAATGCCCCAAGGGCCGATCAGGTTCGGATCGGTATGATCTGCCGATGCGCCTGCTTGGTCTGCCACCAGATTGTGCTGGACGTAATTATTCGCCGCCAGCAGCGGCATCTGAAGCGCAATGGAAAAAAATACCGTCAGTGCCCGCATCACGTTCTATGCGAGCACGTGTAGGTCCGTACGTTAGAAGATCAACTTCATTGCGAATTGGATCTGCCGCGGCTGGAAAGTCGTGCGGATCTGGCCGAAGGTACCGCTTGTACTGATGTTGCTGGGCGGCCCAAAGTTGGTGTGGTTGATCACGTTGAACAGTTCGGAGCGGAACTGCAAACCGATTCCCTCGCGAATGCGGAAGGTCTTGTTTGCGGCAAGATCCGGTTGTTCCAGGCCCGGCATCCGGAAGGCGTTGCGGCCGAGGTTACCGAAGGGAGCGCTCGCGGACGGCGTAGTGAATGTGTAACCGGCGAAGTAATTATTCACCAGCGCATTGGTGCTCTGGCTGATCGACGCTCCGGTCACGTTGGGGCGCAGGAAATTCTCACCGCGGTAATCGGCGGTGAGGCCCGTGTTGTCGTTCGCAGCCGATGGCGAATAGTAGACGTTGATCGGCAAACCGGTATGGGCCGTGTTGATGAGATTCAACTCCCAACCACCTGCAATGGCGTCAAAAACAGGATTCATATTTGCGCCATACTTTCGTCCCTTGCCAAACGGCAGCGCGTAAACCAGGCTTGTGACGTTGTTCAACTTGATGTCATAGCTGGTAGGTCCGCGCTCCGCATCGAGGTTATGAATGTTCTGCACATTGGCCTCGGTAACGCCGGTTAGGTATTCCAGAGCCTGCTCGGAATCGCCGATGGCCTTACCCCAGGTGAACGAGTTCAGGAAGTAGAGACCGCCGCCTATGCGGTGCTCGAAACGGATTGACATGCCGTTATAGTTATTGTTCCCCGATGGATCAAGCCAGGTAATCGCGCCGAAGCTCTGAATCGGACGGCGCGCCTGAACCCCGAGCGTTTGTCCCGGCAAATTGGGAACGGCTTGATTGTAATCGGCAATGATCGGCAGGTTCGTTGTGTGGTTGCCGTTATAAGCCGCTTCGAGGACGGTGTCCTTCGCAAGCTGCCGTTGAATCGAGAGCAGCCACGATTGAGTCAGAGGCCATTTGGTATTGGGCGAAATGTAGTCGATGTTGGAGACGATCGGGTTGAAGTTCGCTGGAACATCGAGGCCGGTCGTGAAGCTCTTCTGCGTCGTGAGGAATGTCGTGGGAACAGGCCCGCCCGCCGGAATCGATTGCGTCAGGAGTCCGAACAGAGCCTGTGGCGCATTGATGCCCTCCTCCGCGCTGCCCGGCCGGTTGGTGAACGAATAGCTGATGCCATAGCCGGAACGAATCACGGTCTTCGGATCGATGCTATACGCCAATCCGATACGCGGTCCGAAGTCCTTGCAATCGGGATGGACAAGTGCTCTGTTGTAAAGGCTGCCGCCGGACGCCTTGATGAGCGTATCGGTGGTCGGATCGAAGTTGCTCCAATTGTTGTCGCGCTCCCACAGGGGCGTGGCGAAGTCCCATCGCAGTCCCAGATTGAGTGTCAACTTGGATGTGACGCGGTAATCGTCCTGGAAGTAAAGCGAGTGAATATGCTGGCGAAGATTGGTAACGACGTTGTTACCCAACTGGATCGTACTCGGAAGACCGAAGATGAAGTCGGCAAGGTTGTAAGTGGTCGCGTCGCTCACTGTTGAGCCGACGGGCTTGCTGAACTGCCCGGCGTAAGTGTCCTGCCCATAGAGAGGATTGATGTCGAGGACCTCAGTACGGATGATGTTGAGCTCGTAGCCGGCTTTGAACGAATGGCGGCCCTTCACCCACGAATAGCTGAACTTCGGCTCAAAAGATGTCGGATTCTGGAACTGCGGATTTGTCGCTTGGCGGCCAAAGAGTGAGAATCCGCTGATCGATTGCGAATCCAAACCGCCGGTAAGGTTAGGAGAGGTCGGCAAACCAGGGATGCCATACAGATCCTGCATGCTGGCGCCGCCGAGGATGGCGGGCTCCTTCCCGGCCAACACATGGTCGAATCCAAATCGCGCGTCGAAGACCGAAGACGGTGTGACGGACCACGTGTAGCCGATCGCCGCCTGCTGCTGAATGATGTGGATGTGGCCGTTTCCGTTGCCCCCATCGGGACCTGAGATGTCCGGCTGATAGTACTGTAGGTCCTTGCGCTGGCTAAAGCGGATGAAGCTATTCATGCGGCTGTTGATCTGGTAATCGAGCTTTGCATCGTACTTATCGCTGTAATCCTTAATCAGAAGCAGAGCTTCAAGGTTACTGGCAACGCCCGCGGACGTAGGCGCCGGAAGGTTGGCAAGCACTGTCGCGGCAAATGGGTTCAGCGTCGAGATGGGGATCTGCGTGCCTGCCGGGTAAGTGACCCCGGTGAGGGGATTGGTGACCGTTGAGGGGAGAATCCCGCTACGCTCGGCAACGCTCGGAATGGAATCGAAATTCAGGTAGCGCTGCAGTTGGCGGAAGCCTTCGTAATCGGCAAAAAAGAACAGCTTGTTCTTGACGATTGGTCCACCGATAGTGCCGCCAAATTGGTTGCGCTGAAGTGTGGGCTTATAAAACACCGCGGGCACTGTGAACTGGAAACCGACTGCATTCAAATCGGTGTTGCGAAGAAACTCATATGCCGTGCCGTGGAACTTGTTGCCGCCGGAACGCAGAGCCGCTGTAATCACGCCGCCGCCCACTCGGCCATACTCCGCGCTGAAGTTACTTGTGATCACTTTGAATTCGGCGATCGCGTCGGGAGACGGTTGAACCACCTGGCTCGAATAGCCCTGGTTGCTGGTGCCGTAGGCGTTGTTATCGACGCCATCGAGCAGAAAATTGTTGTAAGTGCTGCGCATGCCATTGATGTTGAACGAAGCTTCTCGCGGCGTACCCGTGGGACCGAATGCAACGCCGATCGGAGACCGAATCACGTTGGTGGATAACAGCGCGAGGTCCGCATAGTTGCGGCCGTTTAGCGGCAGTTCGACAATCTGCGCGGTGTTGATCAACTGGGCGTGCTCGCTGGAATCAGTATCGAGAATTGCAGCGGCGCCTGTTACTTCAACCGCATCCGAAACCGCTCCCACCGTTAACCCCGCGTCAACGCGTTGGCGATTGCCGACGTCGACCCGCACATCTTTCGTTTGAAACTTGGAGAAACCCGTAGCTTCAACCGTGATGGTGTAGATACCGACCTGCACATTGAAGAAATCGTAGTTTCCGGCATCGGTAGTAGTGGTTTTGGCCTCAATGCCGGTATCCTGATTGAGTAGGGTGACAGTGGCTTTCGAAACGGGCGCCTTTGAGGCGTCGACCACAGTACCCAACACTTCGCCGGTCGCCGACTGGCCATACAGCGAGCTAGCGGCAAAGTAACATCCGATCAATACAACGTGCTTTATGACACTTCTCATTCTTAGAAATCCCCTCCCCTGTTGCTCAATTTCCGATCCTAGCCAACAGAAGTTACAACTGAATTACGAATGCCGTTACTAATTAACCTGCAGGAGATTTCGAAGGCGTTCGGAGCGGCACCGCTTTTTGAAAACGTCACGATGACCGTCTCGGATGGAGACCGTATCGGCCTAATTGGCCCCAACGGCGCTGGAAAATCGACGCTGCTGCAGATCCTCGCGGGGATTCAGAATCCGGACAAGGGGATTCGATCCGTACGCAAACTGGTGCGGGTGGGCTACGTGCCGCAGGACTCGGTCTTCGAAGCAGGCGTGAAGGTAGAAGATCTGCTCTCGCCGGAAACGCTCGGCCGCGCGGGCTTCTCGGAAGGAAACGTGGAAGTAGCATCACTATCGGGCGGCTGGAAGAAGCGCGTGTCCATCGCCCAGGAACTGGCGAAAGAGCCCGACGTTTTATTGCTCGACGAGCCGACCAATCATTTGGATCTGGAGGGCATCTCCTGGCTGGAGAAGCTGCTCACCGGCGCGCCCTTCGCGTGCGTGGTGGTGAGCCACGACCGTTATTTTCTCGAGAACATCTCCAACGGCATGGCGGAGTTGAATCGGGTTTATCCCGATGGCATTTTCCGTACGGACGGCAATTACAGCACCTTCCTGCAGCGCCGCGAGGAATTTCTATCCGCGCAGGCCAAGCATCAGGAAGCTTTGGCAAATCGAGTCAACATCGAGATCGAGTGGTTACGGCGTGGCGCGAAAGCGCGGACGTCAAAGTCAAAGGCGCGCATTGATGCCGCGGGCAGAATGATCGGTGAGTTGGCGGAAGTAAATTCCCGTACCCAGACCTCTGTAACGCGGATCGATTTCAATGCCAGCGACCGCAAGACGAAAAAGCTGATCGAAATGGTTGGAATCAGCAAGACGCTTGGCGGCAGGCCGTTGTTCCGCGATTTGGATCTGACTCTCATGCCAGGACGGCGAATCGGCCTTGTGGGCGCGAATGGAACGGGCAAGAGCACGCTGCTGAAGATCATCCGCGGCGAGATGATGCCTGACTCGGGCGAAGTACGGCGCGCTGATAACGTGCGCATCGTCTACTTCGATCAGGCGCGCGAACAATTGCGTCCGGAACTCACGTTACGCAAAGCCCTCGCGGCCCATGGCGATTCCGTGATCTATCAGGACCAGACCGTACACGTGGTGGCATGGGCGAAGCGATTCTTGTTCCGCACGGAACAGCTCGAAATGCCCGTCGGGCGGCTTTCCGGCGGGGAGAAGGCACGCGTGCTGATTGCGCGTTTGATGCTGGAGCCGGCGGATGTGTTGCTGCTCGACGAGCCGACCAACGATCTGGACATTTCGACGCTCGAAGTATTGGAAGAGAATCTCACCGAGTTCGCGGGCGCTCTGGTACTGGTGACGCACGACCGCTTCATGCTGGATCGTGTCTCGACTCTTGTGATGGGTCTCGATGGCGAAGGGGGAGCGCAGGCGTTCGCCGAATACGCCCAATGGGAGCAGGCGCAGTTGAGCAAGAGAGCGCCGAAAAAAGAGAAAGATAGCGGCGGACGGCAGAAAGAATCCTCAGGGAAAAAACGCCTTTCCTATTTGGAGGCGAGAGAACTGGAGACGATGGAAACCCGGCTTCAGGAAGCGGAGGATCTGGCGGCGGCGAAAGAAGCCGCCTTGCAGGACCCGGCCGTCAATACGAATCCTGAGCTGTTAAAGAAGACATACGAGGAATCTCTGGCCGCGCAGGAAGTTGTCCACGATCTCTATTCGCGATGGGGGGAGTTAACGGAAAAAGCTTCTGCGTAATAAAAAAAGACCGGCAGTCTCCGGAGGAGTGAGGCTGCCGGCCAGGCTCGATGGCAATACGAAATCTACGCCAATCGAACCAACTCGTAAAAAACTTTGTGAACTCTCGCTCACTCATTCAAGTGTAACACTGGAAAATTGCATTGGAGAAGTTCTAGTACTTCTTCTTTAGTACGTACTGTTAATTCCAATTGGGCGTCCTCGATGAATGCCAGCATTTTCGAGAACTCAGGACCCGGGCGATATCCGGCTTCGATCAGGTCGCGTCCAGTGATCAGCGGCGTTGGTTTCAGCACTTCAGGTGGATGTTCCGCCAGTCTCGCGCGGGCGAACTCATAATTCTCCAGGTGGCCACTGCTGGATGAGCAGTCCAGACGGTGAAGTTCGAGATGCTGGTCGAAATCCGACATGCGCAGGAAGCGCTTGATCTTGCTTTCGCGCATGTTGGGCAGATCCTTAAACTTCATATGATTGGCGATGAGGGCTTCCACCTGGCCGATTTCATCGTTCGAGTAGCGTAGGCGGTTCAGAAGGGACCGTGCGATTTCGACCCCCGCCTCTACATGCCCGTCAAAGCGAATGCGGTCAGCTACGCAAAATGTGGCTGGTTTCCCGACATCGTGTAGCAGAACTCCGAGTGCCAATGTCAGCGGCGCACCGGCGGGGAGGCCTTCCAGCATCATGAGCGTATGGGTCCATACGTCGCCTTCGGGATGAAATTCGGGTGGCTGCTCAACACCTTTCAATGCACTGATTTCCGGCAGAATCTGCGGCAACAGTCCTGTCGAATCCAGCAGTTCGAAGCCCCGCCGGGCAGCGCCGGATGTTAGTATCCGGGAGATTTCGTCGCGTACGCGCTCGGCAGATACGCGGTTTACCATAGGCGCAAGTTCCCTGATGGCCGAGAGCGTGACCGGTTCAATCGTGAATCCCAACCGGGCAGCGAAACGGACAGCCCGAAGAAGGCGCAGGTGGTCCTCGCGAAAACGGGCGGCAGGCTCACCGATAGCCCGGATCAGCCGAGCGTCCAGATCCGCGCGCCCGCCAACGAAATCGAGAAGCTGCCCGGTCGCAGGGTCCAGCAAAAGCGCATTGATGGTGAAATCCCGGCGTATCACATCTTGCCGGGGATCTGACTCGAACTCGACGCGTCCAGGCCGGCGGCCATCTTCATAGGCGTGATCGCTGCGGAATGTCGCTACTTCAATGTGCTGGTCCACAATTACGACACCAAAATGCGCACCCACCAGCACAGCTCCCGGGAAGATGGCCGTAATCTGATCCGGCGTGGCGCTCGTAGCAATGTCGTAGTCCTTCGGCGGGGTCTGGAGTAGGAGGTCCCGAACGCAACCGCCGACAAAATAGGCTTGATGGCCATGGGAATGCAGCGTCGTCACAATCTGCCGGGCATGTTCCTGCATCGAGCTAGTTCAAGCTTAGCGTGCTGCTTCCTATAGATAAGTTTAATCGGCCCTAGAAGCACTCCCGCATGCACGGAAGATTTGAATCCATTAACATCAGAAGCGTAAGTTTAGGAACCATTTCGAAACAATGTCCACGAAGACAGCGCCCCATGAGATGCCGAAGATTGTCGTAGCAACGACAGTCGCCCTCTCATTTATATCTTTTTGGCGAGCAGCCTCCGTGGTGCTCAGCGACTTGGCCTCCTCCGCCTACTATGCGGGAGGAATCGCTGAACATTCCTTCGGACGCAGCGCTCCGTGGTTCATTCTCGGCGTCATGCTGTTCAGCTTTGCCGTGCGCTCCGTTTATATGGAGAGCAGCAGCATGTTCGTGCGTGGCGGCGTGTACGTTGTAGTTCGCGACTCCATGGGGCCCTTCGTGGCGCGGCTTTCGGTCTCTTCTCTGCTCTTCGACTATGTGCTGACCGGACCGATCAGC
>Ga0302325_10016290_pt1 | contig 15762 bp, 15 predicted proteins | sample Palsa_T0_2_FD_201948 | JGI IMG/M metagenome (GOLD analysis project Ga0302325, IMG submission 201948) | Peat permafrost microbial communities from Stordalen Mire near Abisko, Sweden - Palsa_T0_2 | ecosystem: Environmental > Terrestrial > Soil > Palsa > Peat permafrost | place: Sweden: Abisko...
ACCAAGGTTGAGAAAGGAGGTGCGCACGAGCGCATGGCCGCGCCGGTCCTCAAGCGATGGGATATAGCCTCCGGCGTCCTCTTCGGCAAAGGGACCGGCAACCCGTATTCCCACCGCTGACCACGAACCCGGGTATCGCAGTTCGTCGCCGGTGACGGTGTAGAGCACAATATCGTTGGGTGGCTTTTTTTCCCGGTCCGCCTCCGTGAGCTCCTCCGTTTTCAGGCACACGAGCCATTGCTGGTATCTTTCTCCCTCATAGGAGGTTACCAAAAGCACCACCGAATCGCCCGGACGCGCCTCCTCCGCCCGGTTCGCCAGCTCGATGCCATCAATCGGAATACCCTGGTCGGTCGCGAACTTCACGACCGACGGCAACGGGGGCAGGAAAATAGATTGGTCCGCGCCGGGCGCGTCGGCAGCGGCGTCCGCGGCCACGGACCGCGCGGTGAGCACAGCCATTAAAAAAGCGACCCCTAAAAGGCCGCGATGGAAGTTCATCGTGGCACCGTAGGGGCAACTTGTTGCGTTGCAAATTGGAACGTAAAAATGAGTTCGCCTCCCCGCCGCGCCGCTGCGAGGCTGCTCCCGCCCCATGAAATTGCCTTTCATTCGCCTGCTCGCGCTGAGTGCCGGAGTCATCGCTCTGCCGGTAACCGCCGCGCCCGTCACCCTCAGTCCGCTCGATCAACTGACGGGGCCGATCGCCCTCTATCCGGATCCCCTGATCGCTTTGATTCTGCCCGCATCCACCGTCCCGGCGGATATCGCCTCCGCAGCGCGATACTTGGGCGGAGACGACGATCCGTCCCAGATCGACAGCCAGCCGTGGGACCCAAGCGTCAGGGGCCTGGCCCATTATCCAAATGTCCTGGAGTGGATGGCGCAGAATCTTGATTGGACCGTGGCGCTAGGCAACGCGTTCGCCAGCCAGCCCGCCAGCGTGATGGACTCGATCCAACGGTTGCGGGCGATGGCACAAGCCGCCGGAACCCTCGTGAATACTCCGCAACAGGCCATCGTCGAAGAAGGCTCCACGATCGCCATCGTGCCCGCTGATCCCGAGATGATTTATGTGCCGAGCTATGATCCCGCGGTCGTGTACGAGGCAAGCCCCTATGATGCGAACAGCGGACCGTGGATTACTTTTGGAGTCGGCTTCCCGGTCGGCTTCTGGCTTGGCTACGACTTTGACTGGCAAAACCACGCCATCTGGTACGGCGATTGGCGCAATTGGCGCAATGACCGGGGTTGGGGCCATCCCGTTTTTCCGGGCCAGCGCGGTTATATAAATTCCGCGAATACCCGCCAATGGAGGCCGGCTCCCACCCGCACGGAGCCCGTATTTTCGCCCTCACCCCGAGGTTGGGTCGTCCGGCCCCAGCCCATGCCAGGCGCGCCGGGGCAGCCCGAACCCCGGTCCAGATGGGAGGGAGCGGCAGAAGCCCGTCCGGGCTTCCCGGCTCCTGGCGGTTGGCACCAGGGCGCTCCTCAAAATGGGTCTCACTTCTATGCAGCGCCGGCCCATCCGAAGCCGAATCCGCCCCCCTCCAGGAATACGTCGCCACCGAAGGACGACAAAAAGCCCGATCCAAGGTAGACGCCGCGTCTACAATAAAGTCCCCAGACCCGTGTGCGTCCGCTACACTCTCCATAAGCTGGACAAGGCCGTCGCCGCGATCGTGCAGGCGATCGAACACCCGCTCGCATTCTCGGCAGGTGCCAAGCCGCGGTATAATGTGGCACTCACGAGTGTGGTTCCCACCGTCGCGGTCCAGGATGGTAGGCCCGAGCTTCGCGACATGATGTGGGGGCTGGTCCTTCCCCCGTCAGGCAATCGACCCAAGAGCACGCTCCTGCCGAACGCCAAGGCGGAAACTGTGGCGAAGCTGCCCTCATTTAAAGCCGCCGCGCAGCGCCGGCGCTGTCTCGTCCCGGCCAACGGTTTTTACGAATGGCGGAAGGAGGGCGCGATCAAAGCGCCTTACGTGTTCATGCTCCACGACGAGGAACCTTTCGCCTTCGCCGGCATCTGGGAACCGGCGGCGGCCAATTTGCCGGAAACCTTCTGCATTCTGACCACCGCACCCAACGAACTCGTCGCCACCGTGCACAATCGAATGCCGGTGATGCTGACGGGCGAAATGATGCCGCGCTGGCTGGGCGACCAACCCCTGCCGGAATTGGAATTGCGAGACCTGACCCGCCCATTTCCCGCGGAGCGGATGACTGTTAGGGCGGTCAATCGCTTCGTGAGCAACAGCCGAAACGAGGGACCCCAATGCCTCGCTCCTCCGGACGAACCGGAGCCGGAACTGTGGCTCGGAGACGGGGTCCATTAGGTTGATGGAACGCCCGTTAACGAACTCCCGCCTCATTTCGCTCTTCGTTTTGACCGCCGGATGCGTGGCCTTGATCCTCGTCGCGGCATGTTCACGCCACGCGACGAGCACGCCCGCTCAAAGCGCATCTCCCCCTCCCACCGCTCAACCGCAAAACGCGGCCGCGGTTGCGGCCCAGGACGCCACCGCCCCGGCTCCTCCCGAATCAGTTCAAGGTCCTCCCCCAGCCCAAGGCGCCCCGGTTTCTCTTGACCCCCTGGAGCAGCTGGTCGCGCCCATCGCGCTTTATCCCGATCCACTCATCGCGCTGGTTCTGCCGGCCTCAACGGTGCCGTCCGACCTCGCGGCGGCGGCACAGTACCTGGGCGGGAACGGCGATCCCTCGCAGGTCGACAACCAGCCGTGGGACCCAAGTGTCAGAGGGCTGGCCCACTACCCGACTGTCCTCGAATGGATGGCGCAAAACCCTGCCTGGACGCAGGCGCTCGGCGCGGCCTTCGCGAGCCGTCCTGCCGACGTGATGGCGGCCATCCAGCAACTTCGATCCATGGCAAAAACGGCCGGCACGCTCACCAATACCTCGCAACAGGAAGTGGTGGACGAAGACGGGGCCATCGCCATCGAGCCCGCGCAGCCCGAAATGATTTACGTGCCCAGCTACGATCCTGATGTCGTCTTTGTGGGAGGCCCCTATTACGGATACGGCGGCCCATATATGACATTTGGGATGGGTTTTCCCGTCGGCTTTTGGCTCGGCTACGGTTTCGATTGGGGCCACCGCGCCTTTTGGCACGGCGATTGGCGAAACTGGCACAATGAAGGCGGCTGGGGCCATCCCGTTTTCCCCGGCCAGCGAGGTTATATTGATGCCGCCGGCGCCGGCCGATGGCGGGCCCCCGCCGACGCGCCGTCGGCCCGGTTTTCGCCTTCAGAACACACCGCCTTCGCCCGCCCCGGCCCCATGCCCGGCGCCCCCCATCCTCCTGAGGTGGGGCGGCGCGCCCCCGCGACGCCTTCTCCCGAACCGCGAGCCGCGCCGTCCCCATCCATGCATTTCGAAACGCCGTCAACACCCGCGCCCCGAGTCGACGACCGCCCGGAGTTTCGCGAACCGCCCCCCACCGAACGCCCCGAAGACCGCGCACCCTATTCCGCGCCACACTTCGCCCCCGCCCCCGACCACTCAAGACCGGCCCCCGCTGAAAAAAGGGAATCGCCCCCCCGCAAAGAGGAACGCGACAGAGATCGCGGGCCGAGGTAAAGAAGGTAGACGCCGCGTCCCCGCCGCGTTCCTCCAATGAACGGGGCGTCACGCCCCGTCTACCTTTCCCACCCCCTTCCTCTGACTTGACGCCCCGCCCTCCCCATTGCTTGATTGCCGTCTCCGTTTACGCAGGCGTAGCACAATGGATAGTGTGGTGGCCTCCGAAGCCATTGATCCGGGTTCGACTCCCGGCGCTTGCAAACTCTTTACATACAGTGATTTACAAATCTTGAAATCGGCGGTTTATAAGTATCATTGACATCTTATTGACAGATTCAGCCGGATGATCCCTATTAAGGGATGAGATCAACCAAGCCCCGGGTGGTGCGTTACAAATGGGGCGGCCCGAATTCGACATGGCAAGTCGATGGGTTGCGCGACGAAGGCGGGAAGCGCATGAGGAAATTCTTCTCCTCCCGCGATGATGCCAACGAATGGCTAAAAGAGAGACGCCCGCAGCTCCGGAACCAGGGCCGTGCGGCTATGGGTCTGACAGACGCGCAACGGGTCGATGCCGTTCGGGCGTTGGTCCTGCTTGAGCCCCACGGCGTCAGCCTCACCGCGGCAGCCGAGGCATTCCAAGCCCGGGCAAAGCTGCTTTCTCGCAGCGTAACATTCTCTGCCCTCCGGGACGAACTGGTCAAAGCCAAGAAGTCCGATAAAAAATCGGATCATTACGTCGCCGACTTGACAAGCCGATTGGCTGTTTTTGGACGCGAGTTCGACGACCGCCAAGTTGCCGCAATTGAGCCGAACGAGATCGACGATTGGCTTCGGAACCTGGGCCTCTCACAGACCTCGCGGTTCAACTTCCGGAAGGTTCTCCGGACCGCGTTCGCGTTCGCCGTAATGCGCGGGTACGCGGCTGAAAATGCGGTCCTCAAAACGGCCAAGGTGAAGGCCGACCCGACCGTGCCCGGTATCCTTACGCCAAAGGAGATCGCCGCACTGCTTGCTGCGGCCGACCCCCGGGTTGCGGCTGCCTTCGCCCTATCGGCCTTTGCCGGGTTGCGTGACGCCGAGGTCGGACGCATGACCTGGGACCGCGTAGACCTCGTCAGCGGTCACGTCAAAGTCGACGCTGCAATAGCCAAGACCTCCAGCCGGAGACTGATCCCGATCTCTGATAACCTACGTGCCTGGTTGGCTCCCCTTGCCCGCTCCGAGGGTCCAATCCGGCCCACTGGCCGCCTGCCCTATACCTTGCAGCGATATGCGCGGGACGCCGCCTTGAAGGCGCTGCTCGCGGCGGGTGGACCGGCGAAGAATCTCCAATCTTGGCCCAAGAATGCCCTGCGGCATTCCTTCGTTTCCTACCGGCTCGCGATCACCGCAAATCCCGCCCAGGTGGCAATGGAGGCGGGGCACAGCGTACAGGTAGCGAAACAGAGCTATCAGGAGCTCGTTACCCCTGCGGCGGCACGGGAGTGGTTCGGCGTAATGCCGCAAACTGCGGGATAGCCGCTACGGCCGCGTTTTCCAAGGGCGGTCGCCGGCCGAACTACGCGGCCGCCTGCGTCGCCGCCAAGTTCACGTAGCTGTCCAGGTCTGCGCAAAGGACTCGGCAAATCTGGGTCGACAGCTTGATTGCTCTAAGGCGGCCCCGCTTTATTTCCATCTCCAGGAACCGCCTACTGACCCCCAACTCGGCAGCGCACTCCGGCAAGCTCATCATGGTTCGACGACTATGCCGTGAGGCGATAGTGGTCGGGACGATGGCGGGAGGATTGCACGAATTTCGGTTGCTGGACGGGGATATCGTCTTTGCAGGAGAACGGCTGCTGTAAATAAATTGCCAGGCCGATGCGTGACGGGCATCGCGTTGCACGCGGTCTCCGCACGCCTTTGCCCGGAATCCCAAACCCCGTTCCAAGGACCCCATTCCCGGCGAGCTGGATTCCTCGGTGAGGGGTGCCCAGGCTCGTGGAAGAGGATTCCGTCAACCCGGCAGCGGATACCCTGGCCACGTGATGCGGTGTGCATCGAGCAGGACCACCTCGGGTCATCGAGTCCATCGTTGATGATTGCACTTTGAACGCGGAACTCTTCCACTATCGACCGCAGCGTCGCCCAACGGCAAAACAATGTCAGGGAGCTGCGATGGGATTGGCAATTTTAGTCCCAAGATTCGGGTCTCTCCATTGACGGCCCATTGACAGATACCGCTTGGTTTGCGCTCGTACTCGTTCGCAGAGCTGCGTACTGCTTCATAGCTAACTATCAGTCTCATAGGGAGATATGGTGGCCTCCGAAGCCATTGATCCGGGTTCGACTCCCGGCGCTTGCAATTTTTCGATCGCGCGGAGCGCCGATCGAAAAATTGTCGCGTCGTAACTCGCGTTCAGCGAGCGAAGACGGACCTTGCCGCTAATAACCAAGGCGAATTGGAAAAGTCACTCCCAGCCTCGACTCGAATCTTCACACCAACCGATACGCCGCGATAATGGTCCGCTTGAGCGCTCGCCGGCGCTCGGAACCGACGCTGCCATAAGCAGCCGTGATCGCATCCTTTTCGACCGTATAGAAATAACTGCAATCAACCGCAGTCAGAAAATCAAGCCCTTCCGCGGAGTTGAGGAGCGCCTGATGGGGACGGGCAGGATTGCCGGCGGAGATTTTTGTGCCGTAAAGAATATTGAGACGGGTCAGACGGGCGTCGCCGCAATGCTCGTCATTGGAGATGACGACGGCAGGATGCTCGTCGCGGTCGGTCGGTCGAAAGCGGACCCTGACCACGCTCCACTGCCGCAGTTCGACACTGTGCTTGTTCCTCATCGCCGGAGGGGGCCGGGATCGGTGCCCGCGGCATTAATCATCGCCACTTCCTCATCGGTATGGCTGAACGTGCCGGACGGATAGACCGGAGCGGGCTCGGACACCGCGCAGGGAACGAGCTGCATGTAATCCTGGCCGTTCTGGAGAATAATGATCTCGCCGCGCTTGGCCCGGGCGAAGATGCGGCTAAAGTTGCGTTTCGCCTCGGAAATCTTGATCGTTTTCACGAGTCTCAAATGGGTCTCGAACGAGACTTCTGTCAAGCCTTGCCTGGTTTGTGACGCCTATTGCCGCCGGCACCACACTAAACTCGACGTGACCCCTGGGACGGTCCCAGGTGACTTGACAAACACCCTACTAAGTAAGATATTCTTACCATGACCAGCACAGTTACAGTCAAAGGCCAAACGGTGGTTCCGAAAGGATTGCGGACGCAGTTCGGGATCGAACCTGGGACCACCCTGGATTGGCGCGCCGAGGGGGACTCCATTCGAGTAGTCAAGTTGACGGTGCCTGGATCCGGAGGCGGCTTCCTGCACTCATTGCGCCGTTTGGGCGGCGTTCCCGCCGCCGCGCGCGACCATCGTCCGGTTGAAGCACCGTGAGATTCCTGCTCGACACCAACGTAATTTCGGAAGCGGGCAAGCCGAGTCCGGATCCCAAAGTACTGAATTGGCTCCTCGCTCACGAGGCCGCCTGCGCCGTGCCGAGCATCGCTGTGGCCGAGCGCTGCCAAGGCGCTCACGCGGTCGAACCACGCCGCCGCGCAAAGCTATTAGCGGAGATCGCCCTCTTTGTTCGGGAGGCGGGAGAACGGCTCCTGCCCTTCGATGCTGCCGCGGCCGAAGCGTGGGGCGAATACGTTTCGCGGCCGGCGCTCAAGCGCCAACCGCGATCCTATCCCGATACCCAGATTGCGGCGATTGCCATCAGCCGCCGCTTGACCGTGGTGACCCGCAACACGAATGATTTTCCCGAAGTCGATACCTTGAATCCTTTCGAAGCCTGAACAGCCAAGGAGAATTGATGATTTCGGCCGCGTTCCCGTGGCTCTATCCCGCCCTTACCGGCAATTCTCGCGAGCGGACTCCAATGGCGTCGCAGGGGCGCGTCGCCCCACCCCGGTGTCGTAACCGAGCCTTGCGTCAGCGAATCAGCGTTAATAACTTTTTTGGGCTGATCGCCGCCACATTTTCCGGCCATGAAAACCATCCTCATCCCGATTTTAGTGATGCCTTTGTGCGGTTTTGCGCAGGGATTTGACGGACCGTCATCTGCATCTGCGCCGTCTCCGATTCCTGCCGCGCCCAGCGCCCTTGCGCAGGCCAATAACAGTTTTGCGACGGACCTTTACGGCAGCCTCCGAGCGGGACCGGGCAACATCTTCTTTTCACCTTACAACATATCGGTGGCCCTCGCGATGACCTATGGCGGCGCGCGCGGGCAAACGGCCGCCGAAATGGCGAAAGTTCTGCATTTTGCCACGCCTGCCGACTCAATTGCCAAAGCGTATGGTGCTCTAGACGCGCAGCTTCAGTCCGAGGAACCCGCCGGCACCCTGAACGTCGCCAGCTCCCTCTGGGGCGAACAGGATTTTCATTTCTTGCCCGCGTTTCTCGACTCGACCCAAAAGGACTATGCCGCGGTGGTGCAATCGGTCGATTTCAAGAACGCAAGTGAAGCCGCCCGCAGCGCGATCAACCAATGGGTCGCAGGCGCCACCCAGGACAAGATTCAAAACCTGATCGCGCCAGGCGGCGTGACTTCCCGGACCCGGCTGGTTCTCTGCAGCGCCATCTATTTCAAGGGCAAATGGGACAGCACCTTCGATCCATCGTCGACGCAGCCAACGCCATTTTTCGTCAGCCCATCCGCTCCGGTCTCCGTGCCGATGATGTCCCAGAGGGCGCATTTTCAGTCGGTGTTCCTGGATGGCTTCGGCCTGCTGGAAATGCCTTACAAAGGCGGACACCTCTCGATGATCATTCTCCTGCCGACCGCCAATGACGGCCTGCCCGGCGTCGAGAGCCGGCTGAAGGCCGGGGCCCTCAGCGGCTGGCTGGCCAGCCTCGACCACGCCCCCGAAAGCGATACCCAGCTTTCCGTGCCCCGGTTCGAGAGCACCCAGTCCCTTGACTTGTCGGGCCCGCTCAAACAATTGGGCATGCCGACGGCATTCCTCGGGGATGGGGCGGATTTTTCCGGCATGACCGGGAAACCCGACCTGTTCATCTCCGCCGTGGTGCACAAAGCCTACATCGACGTGGATGAGGAGGGAACAGTGGCGGCGGCGGCCACCGCCGTGGAGGAGTTCCAGGCCACGGCCGTGATGCCCCGCCCGCCTGCGGTGACCTTCACGGCGGATCATCCCTTCCTCTATCTCATCCGCGACAATTCGTCCGGAAGCATATTGTTTTTAGGCCGGATACTCGACCCGCGCTGACGAATGAGCGGGAGCGGTGCGGTCAATTTCCCGTACCGCGAAGGCGCTGCAAGCCCTGCTGGGCGATGGGTTGGCCCTGGGCCGCCGCCTTTTCGTACCAATAGATCGCCTGGCTATTATCCTTGGCCACACCGTAGCCATTCTCATAGATCATGCCGAGAGTTGCCTCCGCTTCGCCCTGCCCCTGGGCGGCGGCCTTCTGACACCAGGTCATCGCCAGGCCGTAATCCTTGGCCACCCCGTAGCCGTTGTAATATATCGCTCCCAGGCCGCTCTCCCCCAAGGCGCTTCCCTGGGCGGCGGCCTTTTGCCACCACATCAACGCCTGATTGTAGTCCAGGGTAACGCCGTATCCATTATAATAGAGGCCGCCGACGTCGTACTGCGCGTCGGCGTTACCTTGGTTCGCGGATTTCTGAAACCAGCCCATGGCTTGGCTGTAGTCCTTGGCCGCGCCATAGCCAAACTCATACATGTAGCCAATCATCAATTGCGCGTCGGCATGACCCTGGTCGGCGGCCTTCTGATACCAGGCGATCGCGTGGCTGTAGTCCTGGGTCACGCCGCAACCAGAATAATAGAGACCGCCAATGCCGTACTGCGCATCGGCGTTACCCTGACTTGCCGCCTTCTGAAACCAGGCCATCGCCTGGCTGTAATCCTTGGCCACGCCATAGCCACTTTCATACATCAAGCCGAGACTTTTTTGGGCAAGGGCCAGCCCTTGGTCGGCGGCCTTCTGATACCACGCCATCGCCTGGCTGTAATCCTGGGCGACCCCGATGCCCTTCTCATACATCAGGCCGATATGGTATTGACCCAGGGCATATCCCTGGTCGGCCGCCTTCTGATACCAACTCAACGCCTGGCCGGAATCCTTGGCCACGCCGAAGCCACTCTCATACATCAAGCCAATGCAGTACTGCGCGGCGTCGTACCCTTGGTCGGCGGCTTTCTGAAGCCAATTCACCGCCTGGCTGTAGTCCTTTGTCACCCCATTTCCAGTCTCATACATCCAGCCGACGTTGGCCTCCGCGGGAGCAAATCCTTGGTCGGCCGCCCTGGCAAACCAGCTTCGGGACTGGGCATCGTCCCGGATCACTCCCGTGCCGGCCACGTAGCAAACGCCCAGCTGGTTTTCGGCCAACTTGTTTCCGGCCGACGCCAATTCATTGTAGGCCGCAATGGCTTGGGAAATGTCGACGGCCACGCCCAGGCCATATTGGGCCGCCAGAGCGGCGGCGAATCGATCACCTTTTGCCACGGCGAACTGGAGCCATTTCGACGCCTCGTCCTGATTTACCGTCACGCCATAACCCATGAGGTAATCGTAGCCCAGCTGCGCGGCCGAATCGGCGTCGCCAATCATCGCCAAGGTCCGGTATTTGGCGTCCACGTAAGAGTCGGAGGCCAGGCTGGCCGGGCCCGGAGGGGAAATCGACGGCACGGCCGGCGACGGCACCGCCGGGGTCACGATCGGCAAAGGAGTCGGGGTCACGATCGGCAAGGGAGTCGGGGTCACCCGCGTAATAGGGGATGGGGGCGACAAAGGGCCCTCGAGTTGCGGCGACCCGGCGCGATTCCGAAGGCAAACAAATAAAATTGCGGCCAGGGCCAGCACACCGGAAGGCACCCAAAAAAACCAACGACGCCCTCTCTTGGGACTCGGCGCCTCCGGCGAGGCGGCTAACGCTCGCTCCGCGTCTTTTCCCGCCTTCAGGGGCTCAACTGACGGCAGGGGCGACGGCGCGGCGGCCGCTGAAGTAAGGCTTCGCTCGAGGTGAGAGATGATGAAATTGACGTCCGCGTTAAAATGCGGGTCGGGCCGGATCGAGACGCCGTTGCGGTACGAGAGCGCCTGGATCGACTCCGGAAGCTGGCTCGGTTCCGGATGCTGCGCATCGTGGACCATTACCGGGATCACCGGCACCTGCTGCTTGAGCACCGACTGGATCTCCAATCTTACGTGGTCGAGCTCCTCGTCAATCCGGCGGTGGCCGTCGGCGCCCTTGGCCTCCAGCCATCTCCGGCCGATGACAACGACCGCCACGGAACATTGCTTGATCGTAGCGTCGATGTGGGAACGAAAGTCCGCTCCCAGCGGAATCGAGTCCACATCCTTGAAAATGGCGTCGCGGCCAAAACGAGCCACCAGCCGGTCATAGAAACGACCGGTGATGTCGGCAGAGTCGTCACGGCGATAGCAAATAAAGAGCTTTCCGCTGGCAGGACCGCTCATATCACCCGAGACGACCATCGTTCCGGTCAAACTTCAAGCCTGTGGTTGACGGCTGACGCCCCCTCAACGCGGAGTCCGGTCAGTTTCAATATGAAACCTGGCCCGGATCGCGTCCAGGGCCGCCCTCGCCCGGTGCTCTTCGATCGTCCAATCGCGCAAAACGGCAATTTCCTCCGGAGTCAGAATTTCAGCCTCGCGCGCCAACAGTTCTTTTTCCAGCCCGGTCAAGCCGGTCTTCGGATCAATCCGGCTGGCGCCGGAACCGGAGCGAGCCTCGGGGTTCAGGACAAAAACCTCGTACCGGATCAATGCCAGCTTGACCAGCTGGCCGGTGCTCACGTTGAAGCCCGCCTCATCCAGGGTGACAGCGTCCTGGGCCGCCGGGCCATCCGGGGCGTTGCCATAGGTATAGATCGCGCCGTTCCACTCGTTTAACTTCCGGGCGATGGCGTCACCGGTCAGCCGCTCGATCTTGAGATCGACGTCGTCCGTGGCGCGGGCCACCGCCGCTATAACTTCCGGCGAATTGAATCTCTGACCGGTTTCCCGCAGGTGATGCGCGAGGTACCGGGTGGCGATGGCGCGCTCGACCAGTAATTCCTCCAGGGGAGCGAGCTTTTCGGGCGGGATTTCGAGGGCGGGAAGCAGGATATTGTACCGCGAGAGAATCCGCCGTCTCTCCAGGCTGCGATAAAAGGGCGCCCAGACCGGGTCGCGATCCACCGCGGCATTGAACTGGTCGATGGTCCCAGGCGACGGGACCGGTCCGTGCTCGGGAAACACCCTCCGGATATTCAGTTCGCCTGGGCCTTGCAGGCCGGCCTCAGCCGCCACGCGGGCCTTCTCCACCACGGCCAGCCGGTCCTCCAGGTCGGCTACGGCCCGGCTTTCCGTCGCCGCCTCCTGGCGCTCACGGATCAGCTCCCGGCGCTGCCGCACCCCGCAAAAAACCGAGATCGCGAAGGCGACCAGCAGGGCAGCGAACAGCCAACGAAGAGGTTCACGCATGGGATCCAAATAACCGGGGTTTACGGCACCAGCAACCACACTCGCAAATCGAGATCACGCTCGCCCGACCCGGCGGACAGCCGGAGCGCTAGATTTCCGTGCGTGTCGATCCAGTTTTGAATCTGGTCCCGGGTCCAATTGTGCGCCGGCCGCCCCTCGATTTGGGTCACGAGGTCGCCCACGCTGATCGCGGCCTCTTCCGCGGGACTATTCGGAATGATTCCGGCCACGCGCCAGCCGCTGGCATCGGCGAGCAGGCTCAGGCCGACGCTGCGCTCCGGGGGAGACGGCAACGGACCGTCGTCGTAAGCACAGAGCCAAAGTTTGTCCTCCGCCTCGTGGAAAACGAGGGAGAAAGAGCGCAACAAACCAACGCCAATGGTCGGCGCCCCGCCGCTGACGTCGACCACCGGCTTCATCTGGCGCACTTGGCCCAATTCGAGCGCGCCGGACAGCCGCCCAATCTGCTCGCGGCCGGTCCCACCGGCCACGGCCAGCAGCATGCCGGGGCGCGGTTCGGCTTCCCAGCTAAGCGACGCCGCCTCCTCCGGCGGGAGATGAAGCCTGCCATTGGCGCCGGTGTCGATCATCACCTCGAACTCCCTCCCCTGCAGTTTCACGGCAACAAACGGCACTTCGGCTTGCTCCACGATGGCCAGTTCCGCGCGGACTGGCGGCATATTTTTCGGCCAGTCATCGCTCAGCACCAGGCCCTGATCCGGAAAATCGAGCGCAAAGAACAAATCGGAAAAAAGCGAGTAGCCCAGCAGGCCGTCCAACGCCCGGCTGTCGACTTTCGACTGCAACTCCAGGGGAACAACGCCGGCGACCACCCCCTTGAACTGGACGCCTCCCAGCGTGACCGAATCCAGCAGCACCCGCGGAATCGCAACGAGATCGCCGAGCGCGTTGACCGCCTGCGCGTCGTCGTCCTCCGGGTCGATGCCGCGCGCCTCAACCGCGGCCGCCACCTCCGGCGAGATCATCGAGATGGAGCAACCCGTATCGACCTCCATGCGGAACGGTCCCTGCCCGTTGATCATCACGCTGACGAACATCCCAAGACTGCTGACCTCCGCCGGAACGATCACCGGCTGGCTGACCCCGGTGAAAAGCGGGGCAAACTCATGGGTCGCCGACGCGCCGAGTTTGGCGGCGCCCGCGGCCACAATCCACCCCCAAAGACACAGTTGTTTTAACGCCATGGGCCGGTTACCACCATCCTTCGCCGGCGCCGATAAGCAAATCGGCGCAACTTAAATGAGCCGAAAAAATTCGAAGACTACCAGGCGTATTGGGAGCAATCCGCCCCACCCTAAGCCAGATGCGACGGCGGAGGCAGACGAAAGGCGTATTGGGGACAATTCGCCCCACCTAAATAATGATCGATGGCGGTGGGCGGGGGTGCTGGCGATCGCCGTTCTTGGGATAGGAGTGTACTACAACAGCCTGAAGGGCGCGTTTTTTTTCGACGACGAATTCAATATCGTCGAGAACGAGAGCATTCGCCAGTGGCGCGATTGGCACCGTCTGCTTTTTGCCGACCCGGAGGATTTCGGGGTCGCCGGACACCCGTTGTTCAACCTTCTGTTCGCCCTTAACTATTGGGTCGGAGGGTTTCGGACGACCGGCTACCATGTGGTCAATCTGGCGATCCACCTTTTGGCTGCAATGGTCTTGCTGGGCGTCCTGCGGCGCACCTTTGAGCTGCGCTCCATGCCGGAGGCCATCAGGCAGGGCGCGAACCCCTTGGCTCTCCTTGTCACATTGGTGTGGCTGGTCCATCCCCTTCAGACCAATAGCGTCACCTACGTGTCACAGCGGGCGGAGAGCCTGGTCGGCCTCTTTTATCTGCTGGCCCTTTACGGTTTGATTCGGACTGCCGCGGATCCGAAAGCGCGGCGCTGGACCCTGCTGGCCATTGCCAGCGGATTGCTCGGCATGCAGGTAAAGGAGAATATCGCCACGGTGCCGGTGTTGCTGCTGGTCTACGACCGGGTGTTTCTCGCCGGATCGTGGCGCCAGGCGTGGCGCCAGCGGTGGCCTTTCCACCTCGGCATGGCCTGCATCTGGCTTTTGCTGCTCAACGTGAAGTTCAACCAGCGCGGCTATGGTTTTGCGCTCGGCGTCGACCCCTGGCACTATCTTCTGACCGAGTCGCGCGTGCTCTGCCGCTATGTCGCGGTTATTTTTTGGCCGCCCCTGATGGTCTTTGATTATGGGCATAACTTCGCGCACTCGCTGGGCGAGGTCTGGCCATGGGCGATGCTGGTGATCGCGGGGCTCGCCGCCACGGCGTGGGCCTGGCGCCGGGATCCGCGGCGGGGATTTGTCGGCGTGGCTTTTTTCCTGCTGCTCGCGCCAACCTCGAGCATCGTCCCGTTTAATGAGATGCCCTATGCGGAAAGCCGGCTCTACCTGCCGCTGGCCGTGGTGGTTTCGGCTCTCTTCGTCGCCGCCTGGAAATGGGCCGGGCGTTGGACCGCGGCCATCGGACTCGCGCTGATCCCGGCGCTGGCTTACAGCACGGTCGCGCGCAATCGACTGTTTGTCGACGAGATCGGCCTGTATCAGGCCGATCTCGCCCACAACCCGCGAAATGCGCGGATCCGCGCCAATCTGGGGAAAGTCTACCTCGGCCGGGGCATGATCGATCAAGCCGAGTCGGAGTTTCAGCAGGCGACCCAGCTCGATCCCAGTTTTGCGATGGCGTTTAACAACCTCGGCGCCGTGCGCGAGCGCCAGGGCCGGTACGCCGAGGCGATCGATATTTATTACAAGGCGAGAAAGCTTGATCCCTTCAACACCCTCACCCGGGAGAACCTGGCCGACCTCCTGGCGGAGCAGCAGCAATGGAGCCGGGCGGCCGATGAGTACCGCCAGCTTCTGCTGCTCAAGCCGGAAACGGCGAAGTACGAGTGCAATCTCGGCCTTTGCTACCAGCACCTGAATCAATTCGACGACGCGCTGAATTCCTATCAGTCGGCGCTGGAATGGGACGACGATCTGGACGCAGCGCGCAACGACTTGGGCAGCCTTTATCTGCTGATGCAGCGCTACCCCGAGGCCATCGCCACGCTCCGGGACGAGGTGCGCCGCGCCCCCCGCTACGCCGAGGCGTATTTCAACCTGGGCGCCGCCCTGGCCGCGACCGGGCAAAACCAGGCTGCGCTGCAAGCCTATGCGACAGGCCTAAGGATGAGTCCAAATTCCCCCCAGGCCATCCAGGCGGTTCAGGAACTCGCCAAAGGGATCGCCGGGGTCAAGAGCAGGCCATGAGATTGTCATTTGAAATCACGACCCGATCCCTCCTGCGCTGGCTGATTGCCATCGTCCTGATTTGGGCTGCGCTGGGCAAGCTGGCGAACCTCCAGGAATTTTACGGGACGCTGACCGCCTACCGGCTGCCCCTGCCGGCCGTGTCGCTTCGCCTGGCCGCGATTGTCCTGCCCTGGCTCGAATTGGTATGCGCCCTGTTGCTGGCCACCGGCCTCTGGCGGAAGGCCGCGCTCAGCTGGGCGGTGGCGCTCTTTGCGATCTTTGCCCTTGGCACGCTCCAGGCCTGGTGGCGCGGGTTGGCGATCAATTGCGGCTGCCTCGACCTCAGGGTGATCGGCGTGAGCCCCGGATCCGCCGCCGCCTCATGGCTCGAATCCGTCCCGTTCGCCTTCTTTCGGGCCGCCGCGCTTTG
>Ga0302325_10016291_pt1 | contig 15760 bp, 13 predicted proteins | sample Palsa_T0_2_FD_201948 | JGI IMG/M metagenome (GOLD analysis project Ga0302325, IMG submission 201948) | Peat permafrost microbial communities from Stordalen Mire near Abisko, Sweden - Palsa_T0_2 | ecosystem: Environmental > Terrestrial > Soil > Palsa > Peat permafrost | place: Sweden: Abisko...
ACCAAGCAGTCACCGTGGTTCGTCGTCCCCTCCGACGACAAGAAGGTGGCGCGCCTCAACTGCATCCATCACCTCCTGAGCGTGATCCCCTACGCCGACCACGACCCCCCGGTACCCGGGCTACTCCCGCCCCGCCCCGTCGGGACCGGGTACGTGCGTCCCCCGCGCGAGGACCAGACCTACATCCCGACCGTCTACTCCTAAACCCGGAACGGCGTTTCGAGAGCCGTTACAGATGAGGCGCCACCGACGTGACCGCTCCGCTCACTCCGCCCGTAACAGGAGCGACGTGGGGGTGCGGGCGGCGATGCGCCCGGGGAAGGTGGCCACCAGGTTGGCGAAGGTGAGCGCCCCGAGCGCCACGAGCGCCACGGTCAGGACCGGCACGGAGGGCTCGGGGACGGCGTAGATCCCCCGGGCGAACAAGGTCCAGAGCCACCGCCCGAGGGCGATGCCGAGGGGCACGCCGAAGATGACCCCGACGACGGCGGACACCGAGGACTGCCAGGCCACCGTGGCCGCCAGCTGCCGCTGGGTGAAGCCGAGAGCCTTGAGCAGCGCGAACTCCCGTCGCCGACGCCGGACCGAGGCGACCAGGGTGAGCCCCAACCCCCCCATGGCCCCGGCGGCCAGGATCCCGGCCAGGATCGAGGGGGTCGACCCGACGGCGCGGTAATCGGCGATCTCGGCCGGGCGGAGGACGGACACCACCCCACTGGCCGGGGCCTCCCCGGTCGAGGGATGGCTCAGAACCCCGTCGATCCGATTCAGGGAGCGCAGAGCGACCGCAGGGCTCACCCCACGGCGCACGGTGACGAACACCGCGTTCGGGCCCGGAATCGCACTCCCCTGCTGGTTCAGTTCGGCGGCGGTGAAGAGGGAGGTGGCCAGCACTGCACCCGTGCCCATCTGGAGCTCAGGGTCCCCGGAGCCGCCGATGGTGGGAAGCGTCGCCGTCCCCACGATGCGCAACCGGAGCGGGGACTTCCTTCCGGTGCCGGCCAACACCGTGTCGCCGATGTGCTTGTGCAGGGCGGCCAGGGTGGCCGGCCCGAGCACCACCTCGCGGTCTGACTCGAGGCCGTGCCCCGACAACGGCGTCGGGCGCACCGCTGCATCGGGGCGCTCGGCCAGGACGGGTACCCCCTGCCCGTCGAGCGTTGCGCTCTCGAAGTACACGCCGCTCCAGTGGCCCACGTCCGGGTCGTGTTGGATCAGCGCGGCCGTCTGCGCGGCCGGCAGGTCCTCGGCGGCCGAGAAGCCCGCCAGCAGTGCGTAGTTCCAGTTCCACCCGTACAGCTTGGGCTGGGACACCAAGGAGTTCAGGCTGGCGCCGAAGGTGAAGGAGGCGACCACGACGACGACTGCCAGCACCGCGCCGAGCACAGCGGAGCGCACCGGCGCCGAGTCTCGACCTGCGCCTCCTCCGAGAGCCGAACGGATCCCCGTGGACGCCGCCGGGGACAGGCCCGAAGCGGTGGCGGCTCGGGCCAGGCGCGACTCAGGCGTCACACGAGCGCGGTGCGCCGACGCGGCGCGGTGCGGCACCACCCGGTAGGCCATCACGACCGCCGTGGCCCCCAGCACCGCGACCAAGAGCGCGGCACCGGAACCGAGCACCGTCCAGTCGAAGGCCACGCCGGGATCCGGATAGACGGGCCGTACCGCGCCGATGGGCGCCAGCGGCGACAACCCGACCGCCACCGCCATCGCCAGCACCACCCCGGCGGCCACGGCGACGAAGATCCCGATAAGCCCGTCGGACGTGGTCATGAGGGGCCCGGCACCCAGGGCGCGCAGCACCTCGCCGTCCTCGGCGTTGCGCCGCACCAGGCGGGCGATCACCTGGCCGCAGATCAGCAGCGCGGCGAGCGCGGCGGCGAGCCCGAACACCCCGAAAGCGACGGCTTCGGGCCGGATGACCCGCTCCGCTTCCGTCACCGTGGCGGCGTCGGTCTGGCCGCCCCCGCTGCTGCCGAGGCTCGTGCTCGGCACAATCTTGTCCACGGCCGCGCTCACCGCCGCCTCGTGCCGGGCGGCGTCGTCGATCTGCAAACCCACGTAGGTGTAATAAGCGCAGCACGTGGCCAGTCGGCGTGTGAGGGCCGGGGTGATCACGGCGAGCTGGTCGCCCAGGGCGGCGTCGTCGTCCTGCACGACCTGCTGGCTTGCCTCGATGATGCCGACCAGCTTCAGGGTGATCGCCAGGTGGGGCTTGTCGGCGGGATACCCCGAAAATGTCGGCGACTCCGCCTGTTTGTCCGTGTAGAAGCCCAGCGGCAGGGTGGAGCCGATGTGCAGGCCGTACTTTGCGGCGCCCCCCGCCGACATGACCACCTCGTCCTCACGCCGGGGATCGGCCATCCGCCCCCGCAGCAGCGTGACCCGGTCCACCGCGTCGTACTCCCCGTTGAGGCTCCCCTCGAGCGAGGGTGGCGCCTCCCCCGGGGCCGCGTCCTTTGGGAGCGGCCGGAGCACCTGCAAGGTGCCGTCGAAGCCGACGACGACCACCGATCGCCGCACATAGGGGACCCGGGCGATGGCACGGTCGACGCGCGCCGAGTACCCGATGTTCGTGCTGGGGGCGAATTCGGTGAAGAACTGCACGTCCGACGGGTTGGTGCTGGCCAAATAGACGGGAAATGAGGACTGCGTCCGTCGGGCGCCGGCCACGGCGCCCATGGAGAGCCCGCCTACCAGGCCCACCAGCAATACGACGGCCAGGTAGCCGGACCAACGGCGGCCGAACGTGGACCGGAACCGCCACCAGGAGAACCGCAGGACGTTCTCCACCTCAGTACACCCCGCCCGCGCACGGCGCGGGTGCGCCGGGTCGGGCGGACGGCTCACCGAAAGGAACAACGGAGATCCCCGTAGCCCCTCTGCCCGTGCCGACCATACGGCTCCGTTGTCGCACATCGGGTCGCCTGACCACAAGGGCGCTATCAGGCGTGTGCCGGGTAGTGGTAGTCACACCGGCGAGAAGCGTCCCCACAAATCGACGGCAACTTTGCCCGAGCCGGGTGAGACGTCGGCCCTCGGCGGCCGAATCAGCCGAGGCGCCTCCGCGTCACTCGTCGAGCCGCTCTGCCCGGCGACGGATCTCGACCAGCGACGGGGCTGGGTAGGTGTCCTTGGCCGGGCGCCATCCCAAGGCCACTTTCTGCTGCCCGATGCCACCCTCGGCCCAGAGATGGCAGGTGTTGGTGAGCCACTGCACCCCGCTCTCGCCCAGCACCCCGCTCTCGTCCCCACCGTTCTCGCGTACCTGCGCCGCCAAGCTGGTGAGGGACTGGATCACGACCGGACCGAGGGACCGGGCCAGGAACTCCAGATGGCTGCAGCCGCGTTCACGCCCGAAACGCTGCTGGACGGCGTTGGTGTAGCCACGGGAGATCGACAGCCCGATCAGGTCGGAGAAGGATCCTTCGATGGTCGGACACTCGGCGTGCGGGAAGGCATGCATGATGGCCTCGGCATCGACGATCACCAGGTCGGATCGTCGCACCACAATGCCCAACTCCATGCGGTGCACGCTGCGGGGCCCGAACTCGCCCGACGCCCACGGGCGCTGGTCGTGCAGGATGCCGATGACCACCAGATGGCCGTCCCGTTCGAACGCCTGCATGTCGATGGTGCGCTGGTGCAGCGGAGGCTCGGACGAGCCGGCCGATGGTCGCAGCGCAGCGAGCGTGGGCGAGGACACGGCCCCGGCGGATTCGGGCCCCGACGTTTCAGACATGGCGTGATTGTGACGTGTCGAAGCGGTCGGGCGCCACCTGGTTGAACCCGTGGAGGACCGGGACATCGTTGCCCCACCCGATGCGGGTCACCGACGCCGTCTGGAGATGGAGCCGCCAGGCGATCTCGCCGCCGACCCCCAGAGCCCAGGCCACCGCCGCCTTTATCGGCGTGACATGGCTCACGATCACCACGTCGCCGTCGGTCGCCCTGGCCCCCGCACCGTCCTCGGCGAAGAGCTCGTCGCAGGCGGCGCCGACCCTGGCATCGACCTCGGCCAGGGTCTCGCCACCGGGCGGGCGGAAGTGCGGGTTGCGCCGCCACTCGAGCCACACGTCAGCCGGGACGTCACGCAGCGGTTGGCAGTCGTACTCGCCGTAGTCGACCTCTATCCAACGCGCATCGACCTCGGCGGGCAGGCCGAGGTCGAGAGCCGCCGCGGTGTCACGTGCCCGCCGCAGGGGGCTGGTCCGCAAGGATCGGACCGGCCCGGACAGGAGCTGGCGCACCGAGACGGCCTGGGCCCATCCCTTCTCGGTCAGCTCCACGTCGGTACGCCCCACCAGCAGGGCCTGCGCGTTGGCCGACGACTCCCCGTGCCTGACCAGGATCAGCATGCCGGCCCTCCCGATGTCAGGTCGGGACCAGAATGCGCCCGCACTGGTCGCAGGTGACCACGGTGTCGGGTGACATGGCCCGGATGCGGTCGACCTCCACCGGGGACAGCTCCAGGTGACAGCCGCTGCAACGGTGGCCGACCAGTCGTGCCGCCCCGGTCCCCTTGAGGCGGGCCCGCAGCACTTCGTACCGCTCCGACAGTGCGGGTGGGAGCTGCGCCGCCTCGCTGGCCCGCGCCGCCGTTGCGGTCTCCAGCTCACCGTCGATCTCGGCCTGACCCTGCGCCACCTCGGCGCGCAGGACGTTCGCCTTCTCCTGAATCGGCGCCTTCTTACCGGCCAGCGCGGCCAGTGCGGCATCGATCGGCTCCTGGTCGACCATGGCCACCAGTTCCTCGTCTTCGAGCTCTCTCCGGCGCTGGCTGAGGTGGCGGACCTCCTCGTCCATGGCTTGGAGGTCACGGGTGGAGGAGCCGCGGGCGGCGTACATGCGCTGCTCGATGCCGGTACGGCGTTCGTCGGCCACGGCGATCTGCGCCTCGAGGTCCTTCTGGGTCGCCACCAGTTCACGACGGCGTGCCGCCAGGGTCGCCTCCTCTGCCGCCAGCGCGCCCAACTCGACGTCGAGGGCGACCAACCCGACCCGCTCGGCCAACGCGGCCCGGCGATGGCTCAGCTGGGTGATCAACGTATCGAGGTCCTGGACGACCAGCAGCCGGTCCAACGAGCCGTCACTCATCGGCACCCGCCTCCGACGCGTCCCACTCCGCCCGGGCGATCGGCAACGCGGGGGCGAGGGCCTCGTCCGCGATCGCCTCTGCCTCCACCCAGTCGAACCAGCGCGCCTCGGGGCTCTCGCCCGGGGGCGGGTGCGGGTCGTCCGCCGCTCCGAGCAGGACGTAGCGCAGGTCGAGGTGGGTATGGCCGAGGGCCGCCTCATGGACGTCGAGGTGGATCAGACGCGGCCCACCACGAGGATGCGCCACGTCGAGCCCGAGCTCTTCGACGGCTTCGCGCAGGGCGGCATCGGGTGGCTCCTCGCCGGGGTCGATGTGCCCCCCGGGCTGCATCCAGCGGGCGAGACGCTTGTGCAGGTGGAGGACGGTTCCCCGCCGGCCCACGACGATCGCCGAGGCGGTGACGTGGGTGGGGTCGGCGTGCTCGTCGAAGGGGTCGGCGAGGTTGTCCAACTCGGCCAGGAAGCGGGCCTTGGCCTCGGCCTCCCTCTTCGAGGTGGGTCGATGCTCGGCCACCAGAGCCCGGACCTGCATGGACGGCGCGGCCATGCGGCTCACCCTAGGCACAGGTCACCCGTGAACACCGTGATGGCATTCCCCCCGATATGCACCCGGTCGCCGTCGGGACGCACGTAGAGCACCGCACCCCGGGGCGAGAGCTGGTGCGCCACCATTTCGTGACGTCCGAGGACGCTCGACCAGTAGGGGCCCGCCACGCACTGCGCCGACCCGGTGGCCGGGTCCTCGTCGATGCCCACATTGGGCCCGAAGACCCGCAGGACGTAGTCGGCCCCCGATCCGGGGTCGGCGGCGGCGGTGACGAGCAGCGCCTTTTGACCGGTGGCGGCGATGGCGGCGAGGTCGGGCCGGTACTGGCGCACCGCCGCCTCGCTGCGCAGGACCACCACGGCGAAGAAGGTGGTGGTGCCGGCGCCGAGGACCGCGCCCGCATCCCATTCGCCCGCCAGCGCGTCGGGGACGGGGGCTTCGACCATGCTGTCGGCGGGGAAGTCGAGCTCGATGAGATCCCCCGCGAAGGCCGCCCGCAGCGCACCACTCTTGGTGTCGAAGGTGACCGGTGTGGCGCCGTCAATCACACTCTGGGCGCGCAGGGCATGCGCGGAGGCGAGGGTGGCGTGCCCGCACAGGTCGATCTCGATCAGGGGGGAGAACCAGCGCAGGTCGAAGGTGCCCGGCGCGCGGGAGGGTGTCACGAACGCGGTCTCGGCGATGCCCAACTCGGCGGCGAGCGACTGCATGGTCGCGACGGGCAGGGGCTCATTCAGAAGGCAGACTCCGGCGGGATTTCCCGCGAATCGCGTGTCGGTGAACGCGTCAACCCAGGAAAGAGAGATCGACAAGACCGACATGATGCGCTCATGTTAGTGGCGACCGTGGCGGTGACGGAGAGGCCGTCGCGCTGACGGAGAGAGAGGACGTGACGACCGGGCGTCAACCCCACGAGGCGAGTCGGGCCAGCGCCTCTTCCAACACCTCGACGCGTTTGCAGAAGGCCCAGCGGACGAGGGTCCGCCCCGCGTCCGGATCGCCGGGGTCGTAGAAGACCGAGCTGGGGATCGCCACCACACCGCAGCGTTGCGGCAGGGCGCGGCAGAAGGCGTGTGCGTCCATGCCGGGAGCCACGGTCTCGATGTCGGTGGTGGCGAAGTACGTCGCCGCCGGCCGGTGCACGGTGAAGCCCAGCGCGTCCAGCCCGTCGCAGAACAGGTCGCGCTTGGCCCGCAGCGCGGCGCCGAAGCCGTTGATCACGGCGGGCTCGAGGGCGAGCCCGTGCGCGATGGCCAACTGGAAGGGGGCGCCCGAGGTGTAGGTGAGGAACTGCTTGGCCGCCCTCACCGCTGCCACCAGCGGCGCCGGACCGCTGACCCAACCCACCTTCCAGCCGGTGAACGAGAAGGTCTTGCCGCCCGAGGAGATGGAGAGGGTCCGCTCCGCCATACCGGGCAGGGCGCCCAGGGGGACGTGGGTGCCGTCGAACACGAGGTGCTCATAGACCTCGTCGGTCATGGCCACAATGTCATGGGCGCAACACAGTTCGGCTATGGCTGCGAGCTCGTGAGGGCTGAACACCTTTCCGGTCGGGTTGTGGGGCGAGTTGAGCAGGAGCATGCGGGTACGGGGGCCGAAGGCCGCGGCCAGCTCGTCGGCGTCGAACGCCCAGTCGGGCGCGTGGAGGCGGACCAGGCGCGGGACCGCACCCGCCATCGACGCGCAGGCGGCGTACGAGTCGTAGGACGGTTCGAACATCACCACCTCGTCGCCCGGATTGCAGAGGGCGAGGAACGCGGCGGCGATGGCCTCGGTGGCTCCCGTGGTCACCAGCACTTCGTCCTCGGGGGAGAACTCGAGGCCGTACCACGACGCCTGGTGCGCCGCCACGGCGGCCCGCAGCTCGGGCACGCCTTGACCCGGCGGGTACTGGTTGCGCCCGGCGGCGATGGCCGCGGTCGCCACCCGGGCCACCTCGGCCGGACCGTCGGTGTCGGGAAAGCCCTGACCCAGGTTGAGGGACCCGGTGGCCACTGCAAGCTCGGACATTTCCGAGAAGATCGTCGTCGTGAAGGCCCGGAGCCGCTCGGCGAGGACGTTCGTGGCTCCGATCGGCACGCACAGGATGGTACCGGTGGCCTATCGTCTGCCCGAACCGTGCTGACCGTTGCCAACTTCAATATGCATGCCGGGGTGGACGGGTGGGGGCGGCCGTTTGATCCCATCGCCGTGTGCGCGACCTTCGAGGCGGACGTCCTCGTGCTCGAAGAGTCCTGGACCAACGAGGCCGACGGGCCGGGGTCGGGGCAGGCCGAACGGATCGCGGCCGCGCTCGGGTACCAGGTGGTGACGTGCCCGCTCGCCGGCGGGCGGCTGGCCCCGCCCCACCCCGACGCCACGGCCAGCTGGCTCCCCCGCCTGGGCTTTCGCGCCGAGCAGCGGGCGCTCTACCTCTCCAGCGTGCGCCCGCTGCGGGCGCGTGAGCTGGCGACGGCCCGCTACCAGGGGGCCGAGCCGGGGACCTGGGGGATCGCGGTGCTCACACGGGACGACCTGGTGGTGGAGGGTTCGCAGATACTGCATCTCCCGTCGCTCCCGCGAGACCGGGTGCGCCGGGCGGCCATTGTGGTGGACGTGACGGCGGAGGGCGTGCCCCTGTCCATTGTGGGCACCCACATGTCACACCTGCAGTACGGGTCGCACCGCCATTACGGCACGCTCAACACGCTGTTGCGCACCGAAGCGAGACCCGATGCCGTGCTGCTCGGCGACATGAACCTCTGGGGGCCACCGGTGCGGGCCTTCCTGCCCGACTGGCGCCGGGCGGTGAAGGGGCGCACCTGGCCGGCCTGGAACCCCCACAGCCAGATCGACCACATACTGGTCCGCGGCGACATCGGGATCGGCGTGGCGTCGGTTCTCCCCGCCGCGGGCTCCGATCATCGCCCCGTGCGGGCCGAGCTGATCCTGCGATAATCGCCTCGTGCTCCATACCGACATCCACCTGCTCGCCCGGGTGGCGATCGCCTGCGGTCTCGCCTACGCCTTCGGGTTCGAGCGGCAACTCCGGGGATCGCCCGCCGGCAACCGGACCTTCGTCCTGATCGGGGGCACCGCCGCCGCCATCACCTCGGTGGCCGGGAGGACATCGCCCCAGGCCATCGCCGGCATCCTCACCGGCATCGGCTTCATCGGCGCCGGCCTGGTCTTCGTGCACGGAGCGACGATCCGCGGGCTTACCTCGGCCGCCACCGTCTTCGCCGTGGCCGGGATCGGGATCGTCCTCGGGTACGGGCACCTGTATCTTGGGCTGTTCGTCGCGGCGGGCTTCCTGTTCATGCTCGAGCTGCAGCACATCCCCGGGTTGCGCTTCCTCGACGCCAGCACTTACGCCGCCCGCTTCGCCAACGACTACGAACTGCCGCTGCGGCCGGGGGCGGCGGGCGTGCCTCCCGATACGGTGGCTCCCGGGCACGGCGATCATCGCCCCATCTCGCCGCCGGTCGACCCGGCCGCACCCTGAGGCTGCCGCCACCACGACCGGCCGCCATCCGGCCGGCCACTCACCGGCACGACCGGCAGCCTGACCCCAGCCGCCAACTGAAGGAGGACACGAGGTCCATGAGTACCTACCCCTACGCCGACCGCTTCGAGATCCATCGGACCCTGCCCGAGGTGGGCCTGCCCCGCGAGGAGGTCCTGTCCCAGCTGCGCACCATGGCGGTCGAGGAGGACGCGTTCTGGGAGACGGGCAAGTGCTCGGGAACCATGTACTGCGGCGATCACGACCACTATCACTTCATGAACGAGGCGTTCGGCCTCTTCGCCCACGTCAACGTCCTCCAGCGCGACATGTGTCCCAGCGCCACCAAGTTCGAGGCCGAGATCATCTCCATGACCCTGGGGCTGCACCACGGCGAAGCGGCGACGGCCGCAGGAGACGACCCGTGCGGGTTGGTCACCACCGGGGGAACGGGGAGCATCCTGCACGCCATCCTCGCCTATCGCGAGCACGCGGCCCAGAGCCGGGGCGTCACCCACCCGAACGTGATCAAGCCCGAGACCGCGCACCCGGCCTTCGACAAGGCCTGCCACCTCTTCGGCGTGGAGTTGCGGCGCGCCCCGGTCGACCCGGTGACGACGCAGGTGGACGTCGACTGGGTCCGGGACAATGTCGACGATCAGACGGTCGCGCTCGTCGGCTCGGCCTGCAACTACGGCTACGGCACGGTCGACCCCATCGACGATCTGTCCGACGTCGCCCTCGAGCGCGGCATAGGCCTGCACGTCGACGGCTGCCTGGGCGGTTTCATCCTCCCCTTCGGTCAAGAGCTCGGGTACGACATCCCCGTGTTCGACTACCGGATCCCCGGGGTGACGTCGATCTCGGCCGACACCCACAAGTACGGCTACGCATTCAAGGGCTCGTCGGTGCTCAGCTTCCGTTCCAAGGAGCTGCGCAACGCGCAGTACTTCTACCTGACCGACTGGAGTGGGGGGAAGTACACCTCGCCGGGCATGGAGGGCTCACGGTCCGGGGGCCTGATCGCCGCCACCTGGGCGGCCATGGTGCAGCTCGGCCACCAGGGCTACCTGGGCTACGCGGCGCAGATCTTCGAGACGTCGTTTGCCATGCAGGATGCCGTACGCAGCCACCCGGAGCTGAGGATGATGGGCCACCCCACGTTCCTCTTCTCCTTCACTTCCGACGAGTTCGACGTCTACCACGTGAACGACTTCATGCGGACCCGCGGCTGGCGGTTCAACGGACAGCAGTACCCCAACGGCCTGCACATGGCCGTCACCCGCCCGCAGACCCAGCCCGATGTGGCCGCCACCTTTGCCGCCGACCTGTCCGACGCAGTGGACTACGCCAAGGAGCACGCCGCGGAAGCGCCGAAATCGGGGGCGATCTACGGCGGGGTGGCCGGTGGCATGACCGACGACGCCGATACGTTCATCCGCGCCGTGATGGCCGACATGCTCGACGCCCAGTCGGTGATACCGGCGAGCTGACTGCGCGGCGAGCTGACCGCTCCGGCGACGAGACTGCGGCGGCGAGTCGACGACCGCTCCGAGGAGGGTTACTCAGCCGAGGGCGCCGACGGCGCGTGGAGCGAGAACCTGCGGCGTGACCGCCGCCGCCCCGGCGGCCTCCTTGAACAGGTAGGGCACCACTGCGTCAGAGGTCATCGGCCGGGCGAATATGAAGCCCTGGCCGTAGGCGCAGTGCTCGCTGCGCAGCCCCTCGAGCTGCGAGCAGGTCTCGATGCCCTCGGCGACGATCGACAGCCCCAGCGTCCGGCCCAGCTCGACCAAGGTGTGCAGGAGGGCCGTCGACTCGCGCGAGCCGTCGATAGCCCCGATGAAGGAGCGGTCGATCTTGAACTCGTCGATGGGGAACCGGCGCAGGTAGGTCAGCGAGGACTGCCCCGATCCGAAGTCGTCGATGGCGATCTTCACGCCCAGATCCTTGAGCCGGCACAGGTGCGCCACCGTCGCCTCGGCGTCGCGCATCAGGACCGACTCGGTCACTTCCAGCGTCACGGTGTCCGGGTCGAGACGGCTGGCCGCCAGTGCCTCGACCACGTCGCCGACCAACTGGGGCGAGGCGATCTGGCGCATGGAGACGTTGACCGACATCTGGACCCGGTAGCCCTGGCTGTGCCACGTGGCCGCCTGGGCACAGGCCTGTTGCAACACCCAGGCGCCGACGCCCAGGATCAGGCCGTTCTCCTCGAGCACGGGGATGAACTCGTCGGGCGAGATGATGCCCCGCGTCGGGTGCCGCCAACGCAAGAGCGCCTCGACCCCGCGCACCGCCATGGTGTCGAGCTCGAAGATGGGCTGATAGAGCAAGAAGAACTGGCCGTTCGCCAGGGCCGAGTACAGGTTGGACTTGAGGGCCAGGCGGTCGACGGCGGCCGACTGCATTTCGGGCTCGAAGAGCACGGAGCAGTCCTTGCCCACCGCCTTGGCCCGGTACAGGGCAACATCGGCGTCGCGGAGCAACTCTTGGGCCGACTGGCGGTCACCCGTGGCGATGCCGACACTGGCGGTCACCGTGATGGGCAGGCCCTCGTAGCCCTCGAGGGAAAAGGGCTCGTGCAGGGCTGCCCGTATGCGCTCGGCCACCAGGAGGGGGCCGTCCGCCAAGGAAGCGCCCTCCGTCAGGATCACGAACTCGTCCCCCCCGAGGCGCCCTACGGTGTCGCCGCCGCGCAACATGCCCGACAGGCGCGCCGCCACCGCGCACAGCAGCTTGTCCCCCGCCGCGTGGCCGAGCGAGTCATTGGTGTCTTTGAAGTTGTCGAGGTCGATGAAGCACAGCGCAACCGAACCCTGGTCGCGCCGGGCCCGCAACAGCATCTGCTCGGCGCGGTCCACCGTCAGCTGTCGATTGGCCAGCCCGGTGAGCGAATCGTGCAGGGCCTGGTGCGCCAGGAGGGCCTCGAACTCCTTGCGCTCGGTGATGTCGCGCACGTTGGCCACGTAGCCCCCGATGGAGGGCCGATCCCTCTGATCGGTGATCACGGCTTCGACGTTGAGGAAGGTGCCGTCCCGTTTCTGCATGCGGAACTGTTGGAGCAACGACGGGACCTCGCTCGTCCTGGGGACCGCGGCGAACCGGTTCCTCACGTACTCGTGGTCATCGGGGTGGACGATCTCGGTGGCCCGCCGTCCAACCAGCTCGCTCGGCTCGAACCCGAGCAACTGGATGACCACCGGACTGACGTACGAAAGGCGACCCTCCTCGTCGACGACGATGGTGACATCGGAGGAGTTCTGGATCAACGAGCGGAACCGGTCCTCGCTCAGCCGCATCGAGTTCTCGGCCTTCTCCTTCTGCTCCATCACCACACCCGCCATACGGATGACGAAGAGAAGGACGACCGCTCCCATCAAGGCCAGGGCATTGGCCCGCGGCGTCGAGAGGAACGACGGAGCCCAGTGTTGCCAGATGGCGACCTGCCCGGCGACGATTCCGGCGAGGCTCCACGAGGCCGTGGTGCGCCAGACCTGCGCGCCGCCCGCCGCGATGTTCTCCAGGACCAAGAACGCAAAGGCCAGCACCAGGGCCGGGCCCCAACCGGTGAGGTAGATGACCATCGTCACCGACGCCGCGCTGGCGGCGATCCGGATGTGCAGGCGCCGAGGGGTCGGCGCCAGCAGATAGAGGCGGTTGCACACGAAGCTCGCCAACGGGCTGGCGATGAAGACGGCGAGCCAGAGCCACGTCGACTCCCGGGCCAACACATTGAGTCGCATCAGGAGGAGGATGATCGCAAAGGCGATGGGTCCCATGAGATAGGCCAACGCCGAGACGCTCAGCACCGGAACGTGCCAGCGGCGCACACGGCCGTCCGCCCCCGCGTGCTGCGTCAGGTCGTCCGGCACCTCCGGCTCGTCGGGACCCCGGCCCGAGCCACCCGCGGTGGGCCGTTCGTGGTGCTCCTGTGCTGCTGACGACATGCTGCTGTCCACCCTCCGACATGACGCGGCCCCCGGTTCGGTGGCGGAACCCCGCGCGTGCGTCCGGGCGTGCGACCGACTGGTGCGGTCCACCGGGGTTTCCCCCACGAATGGTACGGCGCGGGTGCCCCCGAAAAGCCGAATCACCGAAATGTTGTCGAGTTATTGGGCACCCGTTGTCCCGGCCCGGTGACGCGGTCGCCGCGGCGCCGGGCTTGTTCAGACGGGGCGGCTCACGGTCGCCGGGCGGGCGCCGAGCGGTCCGGCTCGAAGGCACGATGGCGCGACCACGTATCGAGCACGATGAGGGTCTTGGTGCCGGTCACCCTGCCGCGCCGGCGAAGTTGCTCAATCACCTGACCTAGGCGCTCCACGTCGGGCACCTGCAACCAGACGAGTGCATCGGGGTCACCGGCCGTGGTGAACACGGCCTGCACCTCGGGTAGTTGGATCGCCGTCTCCTTTATCTCCTTGAGATCGGCCGTGCCCGCGTAGCGCACCTCGGTGAAGGCCTGAATAGGGCGCCCCGCCTTGCGATGATCGACCACGACCGTGTACCCGGCGATCACCCCGGACCGCTCGAGCCGCTCGATGCGCCGGGTGACGGCCGACGCCGACAGCGAGACCCGTTCGCCGATGTCGGCCATGGTCCGCCGGGCGTTCTGGGACAACAGCTCGATGATCTTGTGATCGGTCTGATCGAGGTCGACGGCGCTCATGGACCAAGCATAAGTACTGGGGCTTCTTCCTGCACGTTCCGTGCGCCCAACGCGCGTTACTCCCTCTCTCCATTGCGCGAGAGCAGGAAAAGCAGAGTACTTGCACGCCCGGACGGCCTCGGGGTGTTGACTGTATTGGTGAGTATTTCGACGGTTTCCCAGGTTGCAACACCAGAGCTGGAGGGCACGTCGGAGCTGGTCCCGGGTACGGGCGCCCCACTCGGCGAGACGCTGTTGCTGTGCCACGACCGGCCCACCGGGCTCTCGGCGGCCATCGCGGTCGACGACACCACGCTCGGACCGGGGTTGGGTGGCGTCCGTTGGATGCCGTATCACTCCTTTGACGCCGTCGTCGAGGAGGCGTGCCGCCTGTCGCGGGTGATGACGCTGAAGAACGCCCTGGCCGAAATCCCCTACGGCGGGGCGAAGTCGGTGATCATGCGCCGAGAGGGCGACGGCGGCGACCCCGCCTGGCGCGAAGCCCAATTGCGGGCCTTCGCCACCTCCGTCAGCCGGCTCGGCGGTGCCTACATTCCCGGCGTCGACATGGGCACCACCGTGTCCGACCTCGCCGTGATCGCCACCATCGCCCCGTGGGTCAGCTGCAACCACGAAGACCCGTCTCCGGCGACCGCCCTCGGGGTGTTCCACGCCATCGCCGCCGCAGTCCGCCACACGTTGGGCCGCGACCTCTCGGGCGTGCAGGTGACCGTGCAGGGGGCCGGGCACGTCGGATCGACTCTGGCGCGCCTTCTCGCTGATCGGGGCGCCCTCGTCGGCGTGGCCGATGTCGATGCCCGCCGCGCCGACGCGGTGGCGCGGAGCGTCGGCGGCATGGTGGTGCCCCCCGAGAGGGCGCACGCACGCGCCTGCGACGTCTTCGCACCCTGCGCGTCGGCGCGCGTCCTGGACCACGCCTCAATCGATGAGCTCCGCTGCCGGCTGGTCGTCGGCGCGGCCAACGATGTCCTGGCCGCACGTTCGTGCGCGGAGGCACTGGCCCACCGGGACATCGTCTATGTCCCCGATTTCGTGTCCAATGCCGGTGGCGTTCTGCAGATACATGCCGAACGGGCAGCGTGGGATGCGGATCGGCTCGACCTCTCGCTCGCCGCCATCGGCCGGCGTACCTTCGATCTGCTCGACGAGGGGGACGCCGCCCGTGCCCTGCCCCTCCATGTGGCCGAGCAGTGGGCCTCGGCCCGACTCGGACGTACCGTTACCATCCCTGATTGAGCGAGGAGGAACGGTGCGGACCGTAAGCATCAGCGACCGCTACGAAGCAACCGAGGGCACGGTGCTCCTCTCGGGCATTGAGGCGTTGGTCCGACTCTTGTTGACCCAGCGCCGTCTCGACCGCCTGCGCAACCTTTCGACCGCTGCGTTCATCAGCGGGTACGAGGGATCGCCGCTGGGCGGCCTCGACCAGCAGCTGCACCGGGCCCACGCATTGCTGAGCGAGGCAGACATCGTCTTCGCCCCCGGCCTCAACGAGGAGCTGGCCGCCACTGCGGTCGGAGGGACACAGCTGACCGGAGAACTGCCGGGGCGGCGCTTCGACGGGGTTGTGGGATTCTGGTTCGGCAAGAACCCCGGGCTCGATCGGGCGGCCGATGCCATCCGCCACGCCAGCGTCTCGGGCACGTCGCCCCTCGGCGGGGCCGTTGCCTTGGTGGGCGACGACCCGCTCTCGAAGTCCTCCACGCTGCCCAGTTCGTGCGAGCAGATGGCGCGGGCGCTGGGCGTGCCGGTTCTCGTACCGTCCTCGGTCGGCGACATCATCCCCCTGGGGCTCCACGCCGTGGCGCTCTCGCGCTACGCCGGTCTGTGGGGTGCCCTCAAGATAGTGGCCGACATCGCCGACGCCAGTGCCACCGTCACCATCCCGGCCCTGGGGGCGCTGGGCATTCCGCCGCCCGACCAGTCCCGTATCTGGCACCCGCGGGCCCTGGTGGGACCGGGC
>Ga0302325_10016294_pt1 | contig 15757 bp, 12 predicted proteins | sample Palsa_T0_2_FD_201948 | JGI IMG/M metagenome (GOLD analysis project Ga0302325, IMG submission 201948) | Peat permafrost microbial communities from Stordalen Mire near Abisko, Sweden - Palsa_T0_2 | ecosystem: Environmental > Terrestrial > Soil > Palsa > Peat permafrost | place: Sweden: Abisko...
CCACCATAACCCGTTCGCGCAGCCGTTCGTGCACCCGTTCGCGCAGCCGTTCGTGCACCCGTTCCCGCAACCGCCCCCACATTCGCCGCCCGCCCATTGACCAAAGGCTGCCCTTGCCCCTGCGGCACTCTCCGGCTGTGGTCAATCGCGACAAAACCGCCATGCCGTTCATACCTGAAATGATGGCCGGGCTTCGCAATAGGATAAGCCGGATGATAAATACCCGGAACACCCCGGCCTCCCCCATAACCCCCGCCATAACCCCCTCCCCACACAAAACCAAACCCGGCATCCCAGCCCCAGCCGCAATCGAACAGGTCACCATCATAGTCCATCCCAAACGCCCAGCCATACCAGGGGTCATAGCACATCCCAAACCCCCATGTCCAGGGACGCGGATAATAAAAGCCCCGCCGCCAGGGACGATAATAAAAGCCCGTCCCATACACCACCGTACAGTCGCCGATATAACTGTTGAGATATCCCGGCGTATAACCATCATAGACATAGTCATTCGACACCTGGTAGACATCTACATACCTCGCATTGTATATCGGACAATCCGGCGGCACGAGGTCCATCTCATCCGGGCGAACCGTACTCACCGTCCATGGTCCCATAGGAGTGCCCGCAGTAAACCAGACCCCGTCATCCACCGCATAAAATTGAGCCCGCCAGCCCACCACCGTCGCACAGGTATTGACCGCATACTGCATATCCGTCCCTTCGATCGCCTGGAACTGCGGCGCCCCGTCATACACAACATCCGTCATAGTGGCCTTGCGGTCTATCTTCTCCACCTGCGGCACCTGGGCATCCATGATGGCCTCCTTAGCCTCAGGGGTTCCCGCCACACTGGGCAGTACATCGGCTATCGGTGAACCGGCCGGGATCCGGCCAAAATCCCATGGCAACTGATCAGCCGCTACATATTGCCACTGCCCGTTTTCATTCAGTGAATCCGACCGGTACCATCGTCCCGACAACAGCACATAATATAGCCTGGTAGCCGTATCCATCAAAATAGCATTGCCGGAATTCGACACATAACATAGGGTAGTAGTCGCCACCGGCTGCAGGTCGGGGCTTCCGTCCGACTGGATCAATTCTGCGGGGACGGTGCTGACGACGATATCGTACACCGGTGCTTTGCCCTTTGCGCGCGCAGTCGCCTCTCCCGCAGTCACCCCGCCCGTAGCCGCCGCAGCCGCCTCATTCGCTGCTGTCCCCCCGCTCCTTTTAGCAGCTTTTTCCAGCCCCCGGGCAATCACCCTCAGAGGGTGCTGCACCTCATCCGTATACGCATAGGGCCCGGTAGCAGCCGGCGCCACATACCAGTTACCCCCTGCATAGAGATAAAATTGGCCGTCCTTATTTTTGATGATCGTAGCCGGACTGTTGACTACGACATCCAGCCCCCAGTCCTTATTCTCCCTGAGAATAGGCTGACCGTCGATCGGCACCAGCATCGAAGGGCTCGTCCGGAAAATCAGCCTGGGCGCCCCGTTGCTGATATCCCCCGCCAGTGTCGTTTCCTGATCCGACCGGTCAAGTGAAGCCAGTACCCCGTCCAGTGATAAATGGTGCACCAGCTTGGGGATACAGGCCTCCAGCGCCGGTTTCACGTCATCCTCTGCAAAAGGGAGATCGTCTGCCGCCATTCTGATGTCATTGACCTTGACGGACCGGATCGTCACTTCGCGCTTGTGGCGGTCAGTCTTCACCGTATCGGTTGTCCAAAAGACACCAAAAACAGGATCATCGGATCCATAGGCGACCATAGAAATGGTTGATTTGAAGGTCATGATGTTTCCGATGAATGACTCCACCTGTGGCCTATAGATATGGATGTAGCCGCCGTGGGGGACGTAAATGGTTTTCGGCCAGCGATCATGTGCCAGGTCTTGCGCCAGGCAATGGCCGGACAGCAGCATGTATGCTGATATCATCAGTTGAGTGAAAAGGGATTTCATACAAGTATTTTTGATAGGCTTGTATGAAGTTAATACCGATAAGAAGGGAATGCAATACCCCGCATCATCTTTAATCCAACTTTAAGCGTGCTTTAACGGGGCTTTAATGTCTTCGGCCCACTGACATAAGGGCTGCCCTTTATAAATAGGCGGTACGGCAGCCCCGCATCTACTCCCGCATAATCCACTCCGATCCTCGGCCCCGCAACAATCTCCGACCGCTTCGGCCGGTAACCGTCATCCCCGATCCAGATCTCGTCCCCCAGCAATGAGGCGCCCGTATGCAGCGTCCGCAATCCCAACGCCCGCGAAAGATTGCCCGGCCCCCGCGTCAGTGAATAGTCCGGCTTTAGCGCCTCGTTCACCCCGTCCCGTTGCGCCCCATCTCCGCCGTCCCCTTTCCGCGCTCCGCCGCCGCGCCGCGCCACGTCCCCACTCCGTTCCCTCATCACCTCAATCCCCTCCATCGGCTCCAGCGCCCTGACCAGCACCGCATGCGGGATATCTTTTTTGTTCGTCACTACATTGAACAGGTGATGAATGCCATAGATGAGATAGACATAGGCCATCCCGCCAACCCCATACATCACCTCAGTCCGTTGCGTACGCCGGCCAGACCATGCATGGCTCGCACGGTCTCCCACACCGTTATAGGCCTCCACCTCCACGATACGACCCGAAGTCCGCCGGCCGTCGAATTCCGTCACCAGCACCTTGCCCAGCAGGTCGCGCGCGACAGTCACTACTCCCGGCCGATCATAAAAAGCGTTGTCTAGTTTGTGCATTGCCCATTTTAATGTAGGTTTGAAGAGAGTAACCCCACCGATTAGTCGGACAAAACTAAAAGAATTGCACTTTGCTCAAAGAAATTATTATAGCCTTCCAGTCCTATATCAAGGCGCATCACTTCATTACCAAGCACCGCCTGTGGAAATGGATACTGATCCCGGGCATCCTGTACACCATCCTGTTCGTCGTCGGGCTGTATTTTTTTTGGGTTTCCGCCGCCACCGTCGTCGCCGCGCTCAGCCATCTCGTACACATCGACCGGTTCCTGCAACATCGTCAGAGCGCACTCCTGTCCTTCTTCTTCGTCATGGGCGGCCTGATGGTCCACCTCGTCCTCGTCTTCCTTTATTTTTCCATTTTTAAATATCTTATTCTCATCATCGGCTCCCCGTTGTTCACGTATCTCAGCGAGCAGACCGACGCCCTCCTCAACGGAAAAGAGTATAAAATGGGGTTCAATCGCGCGTTCCGGCAGGACATGCTGATCGGAATCCGCGTGGCCTTACGAAACTCCCTGTGGCAGACCGTCTATTTGATTTGCCTGCTGATCCTTTCGTTCATCCCCATCGTCGGCTGGATCACGCCCGTTATCTGCATCTTTGTAGAATGTTATTACTATGGGTTTTCCATGCTGGACTATAGCTGCCGCCGTCACCAGATGTCGCCATCCGCCAGCGTGGCGTACATCAGCCAGCGCAAAGGCCTGGCCATCGGCAATGGTATGATCTTCTATGGACTGCACTTCGTCCCGGTACTCGCCCCCGCCTATGCCGTCATCGCCGCGACGATCAGCCTTTATCACCAGAATTTGGAATAATGTTCGGCCCCTACGCGGTGCGGGGCCGGGCGGCGCTACACGGTGCGCGCCGCCTATTCCGACCTCAGGCTGCCAGCCGGATTCGCCAGCGCCGCCCGCAATGCCCGATAACCCACCGTCCCCCACGCAATAGCCACCGCCGCCAGCACCGTCACAATAAAGAACCCCGGCCCCAGGCTAATCCGATAGGAATACTTCTGCAGCCACTGATTCATAAAATACCACGACAGCGGCGTCGCCAGCGCAAAAGCCACCAGCACCAGCAAGGTAAATTCCTTCGACAGCAGGAACACCAGCTGCCCCACGGAGGCGCCCAGCACCTTGCGGATGCCAATCTCTTTGTTCCGCTGCACCGCCATAAAGGAAATCAATCCATAGAGGCCCAGACAGGATATGAAGATCGCAATCCCCGCAAAGACCTTATACAGCACCGATAGCTGATCCTCCTGCTTGTAGAGGCTGGCCAGCTTGTCATCCAGGAAGTTATATTCGAAATAATTGGTCGGAAAAGCCGTCGTCCAGGCCTTTTCAATTGCGGAAAGCGTCTCCTTACTGCGCGCCGGCTGGATCTTGATATTGGCCGTGAAATAAAGCCCGGGCCAGGGAGACATCACGACGGAGTTCATGGAGTCTTTCAGGGAATTCACATGAAAATCCTTCACCACCCCCACGATGTGGCCTATCTGGCCCCCATCCCAGAGATTGATCTCATGGCCGATGGCATCCTGCGGATGGAGAACGCCCAACTTCCTGACACAGGTCTCATTCACGATATACTCCCTCGTCGTATCGCTGCTGACGGTATTCCGATACATGTGACCCGCTACAAGACGCAGGTGATAAAGGCTGAAATAGCTGGTATCGGCCCAACGCAGACTGGAATTGAAGTTCGTCTTCGCCGGTGAATGGTCATACCGGAAATCACTGTACCATTCAGAATAATCGGTAGGCGCCGCAAAGCTATAGCTGAAGCCTTCCACCCCCGGATTACGCAACAGGTCCTGCCGCAGCGAAGTCTGCCGGCTCCTGCTGACGCTATCTGAAGGGATGCCGACCGTAATAATGGCGTCTTTGGCAAATCCCAGGTCCGCATGCCGGAAATAATTCATCTGGCTGACGATGACCAGTACCCCCGTGATCAGTACCTGTGCGATCACGAATTGCAGCACCACTAACCCACGGCGCAACGACAGGCCCTTCGCGGAAGAAGCCATCAGTTTGCTTTTCAAGGCGCTGATCGGGTTGAAGCCCGACAGCACCAGTGAGGGATATACGCCCGATAGTAACGTCACGACCACCCAGATGCCCACCAGGAAGAGGATGACCACCGGCTCTGCCAGCGGCGCCGCACTCAGCTGCGTTTCCAGCAACGCATTCAGCGGTCCCAGTAAAGGAGCGGCCATCAGGATCGAGGCCGCTAATGCCAACCCCGAAATCATCCCCGTCTCTGCCAGGAACCGGAAGACCAGCTGACGACGGCCGCTGCCCAATACCTTCCGTACACCCACCTCACGTGCACGGTTAACTGCCTGTGCCGTCGCCAGGTTGATGAAATTGATGCAGGCGATCCCCACCAGGAAGAGCCCGATCAGGACGAGGGCCCTGATCAGGTTACGGCTGAATTTCGAGTTGGAATACACATCCATGTTTTCGCCCTCATCATAATGCATATCGCCCAGTGCCTGTAATCCGGCTCCGTTCTTCGAATATTCGGAAGGCCGGTGAGTCCGCACCAGTTTATCGATAGACTTTTCCACCGCCGGGACTAAACTGCCCGGTTTCAGCAGGACATAACAGTTCGTACCTCCATTCACCGTCATCCAGTCATTCGGACCGCTGCTGGTAATATTGGCTGCTTCCAGCGTGGAGTGAGCTATCACAACCTTGAACGGAAGATCCGTATTCGCCGGCGGGTCCTGCAGGATGCCCGCCACCTTCACCAGCACATGATCATGTATTGTTAAAGTCTTGCCTATGGCCGATTTCCAGTCCCCGAAATATTTCTCTGCCGTAGACTTCGTCAGCATGGCGGTATAGGGTGCATCCAGCAGTACTTTCGGGTCGCCGTCGAGGCCGCCAAAATCAAAGATTTTGAAGAAGGCGCCCCCGGCATACAGCACATTCTCTTTAAACACTTTCGGCGCCTGTCCTTCCCCACGCTGGATCACCAGTTGCGCACCCCAGTCCAAATAGGAAGGAGCCACCTGTTCCAACTGGGGATAGCCCGACTTCAGTGCACCCGCCAGCGGATAAGGCACGCCGCTCATACGATTTTCTCCCTCCGGCCCCCGGTTCACGCTGATCACCCGGTAGATCCGGTCCTTCTTCGTATGGAAGGTATCGAAGCTTGTCTCATACCGCACCAGCAGGAACAGCAGCAGACAGGCCGCCATACCCACTGTCAGGCCCAGGAAATTGATGAGGGTGTAGCTCTTATTGCGCTGCAGGCTGCGCAACGCAGTGATCCAATAGTTTTTAAGCATATTCTCCATGCACGAAAAGCCATGCCGGATTGCAAACATATAAAAATCAATATTTTGCCCAGGCTTCCCCCGCTGGACTGTTCATTTCCGATACAGCAGCCGACCGCTTTCGTGGCACACCACCCCCCGCCCCGTTCCGGGGCAGCGGCCAATTTTTCCCTACTTTTGGCCCGTGCAAAAAACACCCACTCTCTATCTCATCCCCTGCTGGCTCGACGAGCAGGTCACCGCCCCGCTGCCCGCCTATCTGCTGGACGCCGTGAAGCAATGCAGCGTCTTCTTCGTAGAAAACGAACGCTCCGCCCGACGTTACCTCAAAGCCCTCTGGAAAGAAATGGTGATCGATGACTATGAATGGCATCCCATCCACAAGGCAGAAGAAGAAGTGAAGGCGGTCTTCCGCCAGCGGCTGGCAGCAGGCATGAACATTGGCCTCATCAGTGAAGCCGGGTGCCCCGGCATAGCCGATCCCGGTCAGATCCTCACGGAGGCCGCTCACCAGGCCGGCGCCATCGTGCGTCCGCTCGTAGGGCCCAGCAGCATTTTACTGGCGTTGATGGCCAGTGGGCTGAATGGGCAGCAGTTCCGATTCTCCGGGTATCTGCCGGTAGACGGCGCCGCCCGCACCAAAGCCCTGAAAGATCTCGAAGCCGATTCCCAGCGCCTCCACAGTACCCAGATCTTTATCGAAACACCCTATCGGAATAACCAGCTGCTGGCCTCCATCCTCGCCACCTGCCGTCCCACTACCCGCCTCTGCATCGCCGCCAACCTCACCGGCCCCGGCGAATATATCCGCACCCTCAGCGTGGGGGAGTGGAACAAACTCGCCGCCCTTCCTGAACTGCACAAACAACCCACTATTTTTTGTCTGCTCGGGTAAGCCCACCCGGTCAACCGCCCCAAACAACCCTAACTTTGTAACAAGATTCGCCGAAAACACCCATAACTTTGTAACAAGATTGGCCAAAACAACCCTAACTTTATAACAAAAAAATCAAAAAACAACCCTAACTTTGTAACAAATTAAAATACATAATATTATAGGTCAATGTTTTATAGGAATATAGAAAAGGAGTTAAAATTATGGTCTGAAAAGGCCAGTCGTAAGCCATTGCTGCTGAGGGGAGCGCGGCAGGTCGGAAAAACGACGACGGTCAACACATTTGCCAAAAATTTCAGGCAATACATTTACCTGAATCTTGAAAATCCTGTCGATAAAGATCTATTCGTGCAATCCGGAGGTGATATTCACCTCCTTGTTCAGGCAATATTTATCGCAAAAGACAAAATGCTCCTCGCCAGACATGAAACCTTACTGTTCATCGATGAGATCCAGCAAATTCCCGAAGCGATCAACCTATTGAGGTATTTCTTCGAAGACTATCCCGAGATAAAGGTGATTGCCGCGGGCTCCTTACTGGAAAGTATTTTTAACGAAAAACGTAGCGTACCCGTAGGCCGCGTAGAATATCTGGTCATGCGACCTGTAAGCTTCCCGGAATTTCTGGGTGCCATAGGGCAAACGGCGGCCCTGGAACAATTCGGTATAATGCCCATCAATGGTTTTGCCCATCACACTTTGCTTAGACTCTTTCATACCTATGCCCTGATCGGAGGAATGCCCGAAATTGTAAACAAATATGCTGCAACAAAGGACCTGACTGCACTCTCCTCCATCTATGAGGAACTCATTAATGCTTATCTGGATGATGTAGAAAAATATGGCAGGAACGATACATTGATCAGGGTTATCCGTCAGTGCATCCGCGTCAGTTTCACCGAAGCCGGAAAGAGAATAAAATTCCAGCATTTCGGTCAATCCGATTATAAGTCCCGGGAAGTGGCCGAGGCCTTGCGAGTTCTGGAAAAGACTTTCCTTCTGTCTTTATTATATCCTACGATCAGTGCAACCCTGCCCCTTCAACCTGACCTGAGAAAATCACCTCGTTTGCAGGTGCTGGATACAGGCATGATGAATTATTTTTTAGGTATCCAGATCGATATCCTTGGAACAGAAGACATGAGTATGATACATCAAGGTACAATTATAGAACACCTGGTTGGCCAGGAATTGCTTGCCAGTCAATTCAATATTCTTAGCAGCCTGAATTTTTGGGCGAGAGAAAAAAAGACGTCCCAGGCAGAAGTAGATTATGTTTACCCATTCGAAGGTCAACTAATTCCAATAGAGGTTAAATCCGGGAAAGACGGATCGCTAAAATCTCTTCATTTATTCATGGACGAGGCGCCCCACGATATGGCCATACGTTTTTATTCAGAAGGACTGAATCTAACCGTAGTAACCACTCCGGCAGGCAAACCTTTTCGCCTGCTAAATCTTCCCTACTACCTCGCCTCACAGACAAAAGAATATATCGCGTGGTTGAAAAATGAGGCTAAAACCCACCCCCCGGCTTCCCCGGCTCGATCGAAATAATGCTGTCGACGATGAATTGGCTATAACCACGCCAGGGAATGGAACCCAGATATTCCGTGTAATGCAGCTGCACCTCTTTGCCAGTGGCCAACTCCAGCTTTTCGGCCACCGCCTTGTTCTCGACAGAAAACGAAAACTCGTTCGACTGCAGGGCATTTGGAGCTTTTGATTGCAACCCCGTCTGGATCAGTTCACCCTCATAGGTCTTGAAGATGTACCCCTTCCGCACCACGTAATTCAACGTTCCAGCTTTTACGCCATCGCCAAAATCCCTGTAATACCGATAGTAGACAAAGAAAACCAGCCCCAGGATCACCACGGTCACAAAAATGCGAAGGAACTTTTTCATAGCCTGTTAGTTTAAAATATCATTGCCCGGCCCAATCATATTTATCGACCAGATAGATCAGCGCCGCCATATTTACCGCTCCCAACTCCAGCTCGCGTTTGTTGACATTTTCCAGCACATCCGTCCGCGCATGATGGTAATCGAAATACCGTTGCGAATCCGGCCGCAGTTCACCCACCACCGCGCCTACCGCGGCCTGCATCGGGTTAGTATCCGATCCGCCGCCGCCTTTCTCGAACATATAAACACCATAAGGCCGCAACAGGTCCAGCCAGGGCCGGATCGCCGCCAGGCTGTCAGCCGACAGCGAGAGTTGAAAAGCCCGCGGGGTAAATCCGCCGGCATCGGTCTCCAGCGCCAGCAGGTGTTTCTCGCCGTTGGCCTTCGCCGCCTCGGCATACTTGCGCCCACCGCGGCCGCCATTTTCTTCATTGGCGAACAACACCACACGGATAGTATGGCGCGGCTTATAACCGATGGCCTTCAATGCCCGCAGCACTTCGATAGATTGTACACAGCCTGCCCCATCATCCATGGCGCCCTCTGCCGGGTCCCAGCTGTCGAGGTGGCCGCCGACGGTAATATATTGATCCGGAAATTCCGAACCGCGAAGTTCACCGATCACATTGTGCGCGATCGTATCCGGCAGCATCTGCCCGCCCGTATGCAGGCTCACCGTCACCGCCCCCGGATACTCCGTCAATTCCGTTGCTAAATTATCCGCATCCTGCAGTCCCACAGCAGCAGCCGGGATCTTCGGAAAAGAATCGTTATACATCAGCGCACCCGTATGCGGCACATTGTCGACCGATTCAGACATCGACCGCACCAACACCCCTACTGCCCCATACTTCGCGGCCCGGCTGGCGCCGCCTCCGCGATATCGTACCGCATCCCCATAGGCCATGAACGTCTCGACAAATAAAGGATTGAAATGATAATTATAGAAAACGATTTTGCCTTTCAGGTCATTCTTATGCCGCTCCAATTCGTCGAAGGTATTGATCAGCACCACCGGCGCCCGAATGCCTTTCGGTCCGGTCCCCATGGAATTACCGAGGGCAATAATGTCGAGATCGCCGCCTTCTTTTCCTGCAGGCGTCTGCGCCCACCAAAGTGCCACGTCCTTCCCGCCCCTGATCCAATGCGGCACCATACACTCCTGCAGCCACACCTTGTCCGCCAGCGCATCATTCAATGCCGCCTGCCCCCATATCTCCGCCTTGTAAAAGCCCGGACTACCCGACAACCGCGCCCCTACCTTCTTGGTCAGCGTCCGGAGATTCGCCCACGCACTGCCATCCGTGAGGATCGTGTCCGCCAGCCGCCGGATCAATGCAGAGTCCGCGGCGGGATCGCTCATGTGCGCCGCGCCGGTCGTCGCCACTCCCACCGCTCCTACAACCGGTCCCTGGCTAAAAGCATTAATAGTAACCAACAAAAATAATAGCAGCCAGCAGCCGAACAATTTCATGTACATTGACGTTAATTTGCGCTAAATATACACATTCTATGCGTATAGGAATTGTTTGTTACCCGACCTTTGGCGGCAGCGGAGTCCTTGCTACAGAATTAGGTAAAGCGCTGGCTGACAAGGGACATCAGGTCCACTTTATTACTTACCAGCAACCCGTTCGGCTGAACGAGTTCAATGCAAATATTTTCTATCACGAAGTCCGGGTCACCACCTACCCCCTCTTCGATTATCCCCCTTATGAGACGGCGCTATCCAGCACCATGGTCGACGTCATGATCAATCACCAACTCGACCTGCTGCACGTCCACTATGCCATCCCCCACGCCTCGGCCGCCTATCTGGCCAAAAAGATCGTGGAGGCCCAGAGCGGCAGGGTCGTCCCCGTCATTACCACCCTTCACGGCACCGATATCACCCTCGTAGGCCGCGACAAGACCTTCGCCCCCGTCGTCGCCTTCTCCATTAACCAGAGCGACGCCATCACTGCCGTATCCGAAAACCTCCGTGACGAAACCTACCGGACCTTCCCTATCGAAAAAGAGATCCGCGTCATCTACAACTTCGTAGACACCCGGCGATTCCATAAGAAGCCTATTGATGCCTTCCGCAAGGCCATCGCCCCCAACGGCGAAAGGATCCTCATGCACGCCAGCAATTTCCGCAAGGTGAAAAGAGTACAGGACGTCGTCCGCATCTTCGAGATCGTCCGGCGAAAAATGCCCGCTAAACTGATGTTTGTAGGAGATGGCCCCGAACGCTCCGGCGCGGAAAGCCTGTGCCGTGAGCTGGGATTATGTGACGATATACGCTTTGTAGGTAAGCAGGAGCAAATGGAAGAGATCCTGGCCATCGCCGACCTTTTCCTGCTGACGTCGGACTATGAAAGCTTCGGGCTGGCTGCGCTGGAGGCCATGGCGGCAGGAGTACCCGTCATCTCCACCAATGCCGGCGGTCTTCCCGAGATCGCCATCCAGGGCGAGACCGGCTACCTCAACGACGTCGGCGACATCTATGGGATGAGTGATAACGCTATCCGGATCCTCGAAGACGATGCCGTCCTCAAACAATTCAAGGCCAATGCCGCCGCTCACGCGAAAAATTTCGATATTCACCGGATCGTCCCGCAGTATGAGGCGCTGTATAACCGCTTCCTCAAGCCTGAACCGTTACAACCCTTGTTAACGTAGGCGCGGCGGTCAGCGCTTCAACCATTTCTCGGGATCGTAATTCCTCCTGTTCTCATCCGACAGCACGAACTCCAGCTGCGCGATGTCCGCTACGCGGCCAATGATCTGGCCGGTCGTGACCTGGTCACCCTTCGCGACAGATACCGTCGACAAATTACTATAGGTGGTAAAATATTTCCCGTGACGGATCATCACCGCATTGACGTCCCCGATGCTGAATACGCTCTGTACCACTCCCTTGAAGACAGACTTCACCGCCGCGCCCGCCGCTACGTCGATCGTCACGCCGATATTATTATGCTTCACCCCCGGGATATATTCATGCTCGCCAAAGGCCATAGAGATCGTACCCGTCACCGGCCAGGGAAGGTGAGCCTTATTCTTCTCGAAATCGCCGGACAGATGAATGTCCGCATCAGTATTGAACACACTCTTCGAAGAGGACTTCACCGTATTGAGCTTCGCCGGTTCGACGGCGGCAGAGACATCAGTATTCGCAGCCGATTCATCACTCCGTCCGGCCTTCACAGCAGCAGCCTTGTCGGCAGCAGCCTCGTTACGCTGACGGGTAGTCGCCTCCTTGATCGCCAGGTCGCGCGCCCGTTTGACGGCAGCCGAGATTGCACCCGACAGCTTCTGGTCCTGGCGTTGCTTAGCCGCCATTTCCTTTTTCAACTCCTTCTCCTGGGACTGTAATTGACTGACCACCGCATCCTTTTCCTGCTTCTCGCGATCCAGCATTTCCTTCTCCTTGCTCGCCTTCTTCAGCACATCGTCCTTTTCCGCCCGCGTCACCCTCAGCCCGTCGATCTTGCTTTGCAACAGCGCCTGGGTATTGCGGATATTCTCGGCCCGCTCCTCACGGTAGGCCCGGTATGATTTGAGGTATTCTATCCGCCGCATCGCATCATTGAAGGTGGTGGCCGAAAAGATAAAATTCAGAAAGTCGTAGCTGCTGCGGTTCTTATAGGCGAAGACGATGCTTTCGGCATATTGGATGCGCAGGGTATCGAGTTCATTGCGCAGCTTGAGGATCTCGCGCCATGACTCGTTCATGTCCCCCTGGATCATGTCGATCTGGGTGTTGATATTGCGGATGGCAGATTCCCGCAGGTGCAGGCGGCGTTGCAACAGGGCCAGTTGTCCAAGCGTCTCCTTTTTGTTCCGGTGGGTTTCGTCCAGGGTTTGTTTGACCTGCTCGATCTCCTGCTGGATAGCCGCACGCTCTTTTTCCAGGTCGGCCCGGCTCTGCGGCGGGGGAGGCTGGGGGGGCGCCTGCGCGACGACCCGGCCCGTCACCAACAACAATAAAAGGACTCCTGCGGCGAGTTGCTTTACCATAATCCGAATTTAACCCATTACACGTGATAACGTTTATCTCCGCTTATAATTTTTCGGAACCGAAAAAGTATAGCTTAAAGGTTCGTTAAACTTATAATGCTTGTTGATCCCGATCTCAATATCCACCTTTCCGTTCTCCGCCACCGAGATCTTCCGGTAAGTCGAGAACGGCACCGTCGCCGGCCCCCCATAGTCATAGTCCCCATAGGTGATATCGCAGGTCCGCGCCCGCAGCGGGTCCGTGTCATCCAGCTTGCTGTGATTGGGGGTGTTGTCCTGGTTCAGGGTCAGAAAATTGGTAAAGATCCGCCCCACGCTGAACAGCGAGAGCCCCTTCGGCTCCGTCCGGTAATACAGGATATTGGTCGTGTCGAGGAAAATAGGGTTCCCGATCAGGATGTCCTGCACAATGCTGAAGTTCACGGGCAGGTTTACCTGCTCCCGCAGAAAGCTGACCGAACGCAGCCGCACCACCTTCTTCTGCAGGTCCTTGATCTTCACGCTGTCGGGGGTGATCAGCACGTCGAAGGCCCTGACCGTCAGCGGTCCTACCTTTATATAAATCTCGATAAAGATGGCGCTGTCCTTCTTGATCTTGACGACGGCATTAAACTCGTAATCCTGCCCGTTGCTGCCCTGATAATGAACACGCATGACGCCGCTGAAAGTCTGGAAATCGATATGATTGCGGACGATGCCGGCCAGTGCCGTATGGATCACCGCCATGGAGTCCGCATGCACATCCCGGACCGTGGCCACCGCCGCCTTTGCCGCATTCCCTGTCGTATCGGAATGGACGGCAGGGGTAGCAATCACCTTTCGTAAGTTCTTCGTCGAACTACAGCCTGTCATGGCGGCCGCCAGCGCCACGACGGTAATAAAAAATGCTATTAATTTGTAGTTTGTCATGCCTTACCCGTATGTCCGAAACCTCCTGCATTTCTTTCCGTCACACTGATCTCTTTCACCTCTTCCCAGCTGACCTGCACCACGGGACCGACGACCATCTGCGCGATCCGGTCACCCGGATGAAGCGTCTGTACCTCTGCCGAGAGGTTAATGAGAATGACTTTCAGCTCGCCACGGTAATCCGAGTCGATGGTGCCGGGAGAATTAAGGCAGGTGATCCCGTGCTTGATCGCCAGGCCGCTGCGCGGACGTACCTGTGCTTCATAACCCAAAGGCAATTCTATGAATAGCCCCGTCGGCACCAGCTGCCGCTCCAGGGGTTTCAGTTCCAGCGGCGCCGCGAGATGCGCCCGGAGATCCACCCCTGCCGACCCATCGGTAGCATATTCCGGCAACTCATTCGGTGACTGGTTAATGATCTTGACCTTGATTTTTGACATGGCGCAAATATAGGGGATATCGGTCACTGTACCGACCCTCCGGTACGCTGCGCCAGCACCGGCCATTACTCTTCACTCCGCTGCGCCCGCCTTCGGCAGGCTAACCGGGCCCATGTCTGCTCCGCCTGTCGGAGCTTCGCTCCTACCGGCTCCGCGGAGCGCCCTCCGGGCGCTCCAGCAGCACCGTCGCATACGCCACCAGCCCTTCCCCGCGCCCGACAAAACCCATCTGCTCCGTCGTCGTCGCCTTGATCGAAATATCATCCACCCCGATCTGCAGGATCGCCGCCATCGTCTCCCGCATGGCCCCGGCATACTTCATGATCTTCGGCGCCTCGAGACACACCGTAGAGTCGATATTCACGACCCGGTACCCCCGATCGCGCACCAGCGCATAACTCCGCTGCAACAATATCTTGCTGTCAATATCCTTGTAGGCAGCGTCCGTATTGGGAAAATGCTGGCCGATATCCCCCAGGGCAAGCGCGCCCAGCAGCGCATCGCAGATGGCATGGATCAGCACGTCGGCATCGCTGTGCCCCACCGCGCCCCGGTCATGCGGAATGAGCACCCCGCCTAACCAGAATTCCCTTCCTTCCGCCAGTTGATGAAAGTCTATGCCAAAACCGATCCTGTAGCTCATAGATGAATACGCTTGGGTGCATTAAAATAAAACGGCCCCGAAGGTTTCCCCGGGACCATTCAAAGATATAGTAAATATCGCGCACGCGAGGCGTCGCGCCTATTGCGTACTGCTGGACGTATTGCTGCTGCTGTTATCATTCTTGCCGTCGATGTTAAACACTAACCCAAAGCGTAGTGTGTTCGACAACGGGTTCCTGTTCGTCCCACTGCCCGAAGGCACCAGGTAAGAGAAATTCAGCTCCATCACACTGTACCGCAGACCGATACCGGTGGTGAAATATTTCAGGTCGCCCTGCTGTGCACTCTCGTAATAGTAGCCCAGCCGGAGAAAGAACTGGTCCTGATAGGCATATTCCACACCCAGGTCCGCCATCACCGTCTGCAATTGATTGCCGCCGCTGAAGCTGCTGAACCAGCTGCCCGTTAGCGACTTCGAATAATAGTTAGCCATCTGGGCGCTATCGGCATTATTCGGCGTCTGCGGCACCAGCAACTTGTGGAAGTCCAGCCCGAACATCACTTTGTTATCTTCGTTGAAAACATTCGTATAGCTCGCACCCAGGCCCAGGTCAGCCGGGATATAGTCCTTTTGTGTCGCATCGTTCGTATAGCCAATCTTGCCCCCCAGGTTCGTCAGCGCCAGCCCGAAGTTCCAGCCGCCATGCTCCACCGTCACCCCATGATAATACAGAGAGATGTCAACGGCGAAAGTCTTGCCCGGTTGATAGGTAGCCCCGCTGGAAGCATAGCCCGATGCCAGGTTCGAATAGATATACCGGCCGGTCAGCCCGATACCGAAATTATCACTGAGTTTACGCGAATAGCCCAGATCGAACGCTAATTCGTTCGGATGACCACTGCCCAGCGTGTTGCCGTTATAATCCGTGAACTGGATATTACCCAGGCT
>Ga0302325_10016295_pt1 | contig 15757 bp, 17 predicted proteins | sample Palsa_T0_2_FD_201948 | JGI IMG/M metagenome (GOLD analysis project Ga0302325, IMG submission 201948) | Peat permafrost microbial communities from Stordalen Mire near Abisko, Sweden - Palsa_T0_2 | ecosystem: Environmental > Terrestrial > Soil > Palsa > Peat permafrost | place: Sweden: Abisko...
CAAATTCGAAATGGAGATTGCGGGAGTCACGGGGACGTTTCAGCTTGTGTTTCCGAGCTCGTTCGTGGCCATCCTGATTGCGCAGATCAAGCTGGATGAGCCGCAGAAGAAGAAAGGCGGGTTGCGCTATTTTCCCGCGGCCGGCATTCGCGAGCGCATTCTCGATTGCGATGTTACGGTGGCTGCCGGCGTGCCCCGCATGAAAGTCGCAGTGCGGGACTTGATTGCGCTGCAGCCGGGATGCGTGCTGAAGCTGCGGGCGCCGGTTCGGACTCCGGGCACGTTGACCGCGGAGGGGATGGAATTATTTGAAGCGATACCTGTCAGGAACGGTTCGCAGAAAGCTGCACAACTGGTTCGCCGGATTCAGGCGACGGGTTGGGGAAGAGGGTAGAGACGATGGTCAATCAAGGCAATCACCCGGCCGCGCGGGCATTTGCGGGTGTCTTCGCCGAATCTTTCGCTGACGTGCTGACGCAGGCGTCCGGACTTCCATGGCAGCTCAAGGTCCTGGAACATCCGGATCTTTCCTCGCAACAGGGCGAGGCGGTTCAATTCCAGTTGACTCTGGACGGAACGCTGCATGGCTCTTTCTTTGTCGAGTTTTACGAGCAACAGGTCAAAGAGCTTTCCGCACAGATGGGCGGAACGCCCGTGGGGGTTCTGGGCGACGGGCACCTGGAGGCGCTGGAAGAATTCATCGCATCGGCGACGGAAGGGCTGGCCGCTTCTCTGCTGGCAGAATACGGCGCCTTCACGGGCAAGGTTGAGCGCGCATCCGGTCTCGCATTCGGAGGCATGCTGCATATCCCGCTCATCGCTTCCCAGGGAGACCAGCCTGGCATATCGTCGGCTCTCTACTTCGACGGCCATCTTTTGTCGGCCCTGGCGACCCAGCCGCAGGCTCAGGATGAATCTGGAGAACGAAACGCTCCGATCGATCCGTTCAATCTGGGCCTGGTCATGGACGTTGAGCTGAATGTGTCACTCCGGTTTGGCCAGCGACAGTTGCCGCTGCGTGAAGTGCTGGAGCTGGCAAGCGGATCAGTGATCGAGCTGGATCGCCAGGTCGACGATCCGGTTGAGCTGCTGCTGGATGGAAAAGTGATTGCGCGCGGCGAGGCTGTCATTGTGGATGGCAACTACGGCTTGCGCGTTACGGAAATTCCGCAACCCATGGCGTCCCATTTCGTTCGTTGATTCTGCGAGAGGTGAATTCCGATGAGAATGTCGATTGAATCGTTTCGGACGGCGGTAGACCGCGGCTGGAAGAACATGCACTCGGTGTGCGCGCTCCGTACTTGCCGGAATACCATGCTGATACGCAGCGTGCCGCAGAGGCGCGTTGGCGTGACGGTGGGCCAGCTCTGGTATTGCAGCGTCGATTGCTTCGTGGGTGCCGCGCTCACCCGGCTCGCCGAGCTTTCCGACGAACGCATCGTGGAGATGCAGCATCGGCCGCGCCTGCCCATCGGCCTGGTGATGGTGTCAAAGGATTACTTGACCGGCGAGCAGCTTCGCTACGCTACGGCGCAGAGTGTTTTGCACGGCGAGGAACTGGAATTTGCGCTGGTGCGGTTAGGCCTGGCCAGCGAAAGGCAACTGGCCTCGGCGCGGGCGGCGCAGTGGGGGTGTCCGGTGGTGAAGCAGGAAGGGGTGGGGCAGATGGTCGAGGCGGATATTCCGGCCACATTGTTGCGCTCCTCCTGCGCCGTGCCGTTACACTACTCCGAAGCAACAAAACGGTTGCTGCTGGGATTTGTCTTCCGCGTGGAACATACGCTTCTTCATGCTCTTGAGCAGGTGATTGGCTGCAAAGCGCAGCCCTGCTTCATCACTCCAACAGAATTCGAAATCCAGATGACGCGCCTGGCGGCAGTGCCGGACTATAAGGAAGTGGCCTTCGAGCAGCTGATGACGCCGATGCAGATGGCAAACACGCTGGGAGGCCTGGCGGTGGAAATCTCGGCCAGAGAAGCCAACTTTGTGAACTGCAGGGACTATATTTGGACTAGACTTTCAGGCAAGCGCCGTCGCGTTGACGTGCTCTTTCGAGCCAGGCGTAAGATCGATAGCGCAACGAGTGAAAAGTTTATGTACCAAGAGGAAAACTTCGGCTCTTTGGGGTAGACAAAAACCCATGAGTTGCCGATAGCTGTGTCGGAGGTGGCATGGTGCGAAAAAAGACCGTTCGCCGGGCCGAACCGGACAGCAACTCGACCAGAGGACTGGAGCCGTGGGAGGGTGAGTTTGCGCAGGATCTTCCCGACGTCCCCGTATTGCCGGAGACGCTGCTGCGCCTCGACCTTGGGGTTCAGGAGTCCTGCGTGGATTTGCGGGAAATGTCGCAAGTGGTCTTGAGCGATCTGGGCGCGACGGTGCAGATATTGCGTTTGTCCGGGCTTGAATTGAACGACCCGGAGACCCGCTCGAATCGAATTGAAGACTGCATCTGCGACCTTGGCGTGGCAGCCTGCCTCGAAGCAATCGCGGCGGGGACCGTCGCTCGCGACTACCGTTATGACGGCGTTCAAGAAACCTGGGCGCATTCCCGCGAGATTGCGCACTATTCAAAACTGGTTGCGGAGGATATGCCGGACGTTAACCCGGACGAAGCCTATCTGGTGGGCCTGTTGCACACCATCGGATTGCTGCCCCAGGCGCTGGGATGGTATGGGAGCCACGGCAAGCCGGTGGATGCGGCTCTTGCAGGATTGCAGATGGCCAGGCAATGGTCGCTTCCTCAAGTTGCAGTGGAGTACTTCCGTGAAGTCAATCTGGACCAGCACACCTCACCGTGGCCGGAGATTGTTCACAGGGCCCATCGCCTTGCAAGCAGGTCTTCCATTCTTTGCCCGCTGGAACGCGGGGTTCGCCCACTGCTTTACCGAGCCGTGTAACCGGAGCCTGACGGTTTCTTGAACGACGCGCCGCGATGGAGCGGCTTCTCAAGTTGTCTTCTTATGAGAGAAACGCCCCATCTCAAAAATGCTGGCGTCGCATCAGAGCGGTTCTCATCATTCCCTCATCAACAATCGGATTTGCGGGCCGCAAAGGCAGCTTTTCGGGCAAAGATTGCCTAGCGGGATGGCACGCGCAATGCACTGTTCTTGAGCATGGACAGTGGATACTATGCAGCGTGCACAGCTCTGTCATCGCGCACGGCTGCATTGGATACGATTGCCAACAACCTTGCCAATGCAAGCACGCCGGGTTATCGCGCGGAACACAACGTGTTCAGCGCCGTAATGGCCGATACCGAACGTGGGCCGGGCTCGAACTTCAGCAGGGCCGTCAACAACTTCGGAATCATGAGCGGAACAACGCTGGATCGCAGCCAGGGTGCCTTGCAGAAGACCGGAAACCCTCTCGATGTGGCAATTCAGGGGTCGGGCTTCTTTGCCGTGCAAACCGCCAAAGGCGTGATGTATACGCGCGACGGCAGCTTCCAGGTTTCCGCCACCGGACAGTTGACCACGGGAGTGGGCGATCCGGTGCTGAGCGATCATGGCGTCATCAATCTGCTTCCCGGTCCTGTTTCCATCAGCCCGGATGGAACCATCTCGTCGAGGGGCGCAGTTGCCGGCAAGTTCAAAATAGTTGACTTCAAACCTGGGACGCAGGTGAGCAGCGTGGGAGGCACCTACTATTCGGCGCCCGAAAACAGTGAGACGCCGTCGGTGGATTCGACCGTGCAGCAGGGAGCGCTGGAAAACTCCAATGTAAATCCCGTCGCCAGCGTGGTGGAATTGATTACCGCACAGCGAGCTGCGGAGATGAGCCAGCGCGCGCTTACGATGTTCAGCTCAGAGATGGACAAGACGGCAGCGCAGGATCTGCCGAAAGTCGGCTAAAGGAGTTCGCCATGTTTCACGCTCTCTACACAGCGGCCAGCGGCATGACCGCTCAGCAGATCAACCTGGACAACATTGCGAACAATCTGGCCAATGCCAGCACCTCCGGGTTTCAAGCACGGCGAGTGCAGTTTTCCGATCTTCTCTATCAGAATGAAGTGATGCCGGGCGCGGCGGCCACGCAGCAAACAACAGTCGCTTCCGGATTGCAGATCGGGCTCGGCACCAGGCCGGGCAACACTGAGATTATCCAGTTGCAGGGCGATTTGAGCAGCACCGGCAACCCGATGGACTTTGCCATTCAGGGCACAGGCTTCTTTCAGGTTCTGATGCCGAACAATCAAATCGGCTATACGCGCGCGGGTTCGTTTCAGCCGGATGCGCAGGGCGTTCTTGTAACCGCGAACGGCAACGCGCTGCAGCCGGCCATTACCATTCCGGCCAATGCGACCAATGTTACCGTCGGCAGCGATGGAACCGTCAGCGTCAACCTGCCGGGACAGACGAACGCCCAGCAGGTAGGAGTCATTCAACTGGCGAGTTTCCAAAATCCCGGAGGCCTGAACGCCATCGGCAACAACATCTACCTGCAAACCACCGCATCGGGCAATCCGATCGTCGGCGCACCGGGAGGCCCTGACGGACTGGGAACCATTCAGCAGGGAATGCTCGAACAGGCGAACGTAAACATCGTTGACGAGTTCGTGAACATGATTCTGGCGCAGCGCTCGTATGAGTCGAACTCGCGCGTCGTCAAGGCAGCCGATGAGATGCTGCAAGGGTTGAACCAGCTAACGCAATAGAGTGTGCCGCAATGACGAAACACGGGTTGATTTCGGCTCTCATTCTTGGTGCTGCGATGGCATCGGCCGCCGCGCCTGCACCGGGACATTCCGCCATTACGCCGGCGCAGATTGCCGCTGCAATCAGGGCTGCGGGAATGCAGATCGGCGCAGACCAGATCGTGCTGCTGACCGATGTTGTGGCGACAACCGCCTCCCCAAGGCTCAAGGTCGAATCCATTGAGCCGTGGGGCGATGGCCGCATGAGGGTGCGCGTGGCATGCGCGGCAAGCGAGCAGTGCCTGCCGTTCTATGTAGCTATCCGAGTGGGCCAGGACGCTTCATCGCGGCCGGCGATGGCGGCTTCAGATTCCTCGCCGACCGAGGCCCTGGGCGTGCGGATCGATGCGAAATCCTTTGTGGTGCGAGCCGGCGCCACGGCCACGCTGCTGCTTGACGGCGCTCACGTGCATATCCGCATTGCCGTGGTATGTCTTGAAAACGGCGCGGCGGGCCAGACGATCCGCGTTGCAAGCAAGGATCGCCGGCAGACTTACACGGCCAAAGTGATCGACGAAGCAGTATTGAGGGCCAGCCTGTGAAGGGTCCAAGGTTGAATGCCCGTGCCTGGCGGCGATTGCCGATTGCACTCCTGCTCGTTGTTGCGGTTGCGCAACTTGGCGCGGCCGGATTCGGCAAGAAAAACAAGAACAGCAATAGCGCGCTTCAACTGCGGGCGGACTACATCTCGAAGCTCAAAGAGCAGGATGGGCAGGCGGGCGCCGGGAAAACGGTTGGCAGCCTCTGGTCGCCGAGAGGCAGCGTGCTGGGCGATCTATCCACCGACTACAAGGCGCAAAAGCTCAATGACACCATTGTCATCGTGGCCGCTGTCCAGACCACTGCGGCGCAGAGCGGAGATTCCGGCTATCAGCGCACCTTCACCACCGCTTCCGGAATCACCGGCCTCGCTGGAGATTTGAAGACCACCGGTTTGAACCCGCTGTTCAATGCGAATTCCGCTACCCAGTTGCAGGGCAAGGGATCGACGGATTCGAATACGACGTTCCAAACCACTTTGACGGGACGCGTGATCGCCGTGCTCCCCAGCGGCAACCTGGTGGTTGAAGCAGAGCGCAAAATCTTCATGAACAATCAGCATGAAGACGTGACAGTGCGCGGAGTGGTTCGCCCTGGAGATATCGGCCCCAACAACACGGTTGCCTCTGCGTCGCTGAGCAGCCTGGAGATTGAGATGAAGGGCAAGGGGATCATCGCGGACAGCACGCGTCCGCTCAACCCGATCACCAAGGCGCTGTTGTGGCTCATAGGATTCTGACGACGATGCAGCTTGCACTCACAATCGCGAAGGCCGGACAAAGGTCATTCACCGTCCCTGGCGTGGTGCTGTGCGGCATCGTGTTCCTGCTTGCGCCGGTTGCGCACGCGGTGGATACCAACCGTCAGGCAATGGTGCGGGACATTACCACGATTCAGGGAGTAAGAGACAACCCGCTTGTGGGCTACGGGCTGGTGGTGGGTTTGCACGGAACGGGGGACACGCAGCAGACCATCTTTACTGTGCAGTCACTGGCCAATGCGATGCAAAAGATGGGTGTGCTGATCAATCCCAGCACCGTCGTCGTCAAAAACGTGGCAGCGGTCTTTGTCACTGCATCCCTGCCTCCGTTTGCGCGTCCGGGCGCAAAGCTCGATGTTACGGTCGGCTCTGTTGGCGATGCACGCAGCCTGGAAGGCGGCGTGCTGCTGATGAGCGCGCTGCACGGCCCGGATGGCGAAGTCTACGCCGTGGCGCAGGGGGCGCTGTTGCTGGGCGGATATTCAGCGGGCAGCGGCGCCAACCGCAAGGAAGTGAATGCCGCCAATACCGCTACGATTCCCAACGGGGCCATGATCGAGCGAGACACCGCGGTGGACCTGAGCGGGTTCAAAATGGTCTCGCTGCTGTTGAACAATCCTGATTTCACCACCGCGACCGACATTGCAACGGCCGTGAACACCGAGTTCGGCAAGACGGTTGCAACCGCGCTGGACAGCAGGCGGGTCGACATCAGCGTTGCCGATACCACTCCGCAATCGGTGCCTCTGCTGATCGCGCGGGTGCAGGGCCTTATGCTCAACGTGCATACGCCGGCCAAGATCGTTATCAATGAGCGCACCGGCACCATCGTCATGGGCGGCAGCGTCAAGCTCTCGCCGGTTTCGGTCATTCATGGCTCTCTTTCGATTCAGGTGGTGACGACGTATAAGGCGGCGCAGCCCGGAATGTTGCCGCTTGCCCCGCCGGGGTTTGCGCCCAATGGGCCGGCTCAACAGGCTGGGCAAGCTGGGGCGGCTGGTTATCCAAACGGAATACCACAGCCGGGAATGTCGCAGCAGGGTTTGCCGCCCCCTGTGCTTGTGCCGCAGACGAACGTGGATGTAAGCGACGGGCCCGCGGAGTCAATGAAACTGGACGAGGGAGCCAATGTGGATGAGCTGGTCAGCGGCCTGCACGCAATTGGCACCACGGCTCACGACGTTGTTGCAATTCTGGAGGCCATTAAAGCCGAAGGCGGCATGCAGGCCGATCTGGAGGTGCAATAAATGGGAACGACGACCAGTATTGGCTCGTTAAGCGCGCAGACCGACATGCTGCAATCCAGAGAAGACACGATGCTGCGGCAAATGAAGTCCAACGCAGGCGCGAGCGACGACGCCAAGATCGAGAAAGGCTCAAAGGAGTTCGAGGCGATTCTTGTGGGCAGTTGGCTGCAGCAAGCAGAGCAGTCGTTTGCCACCGTACCCGGCGCCGATGAGGACCAGGACGCCGGTGGACAGCAGATGATGAGCCTGGGCGTGCAGCAGTTGGCGACAGCCATGGCGGCGAACGGCGGCCTTGGAATCGGCAAAATGATCGCCAAAGCGATGCATGAGAACGCAGAAAAAGCAAACACACACGCCGCGTCGCCGCCGGAACCGGCCGCGACGCAACCAGAATCAGTGGACACGGGCGGAATTCGCGCAAAGAGCACCGGTTTGGACTAAAATCGGGAGTAGAAACTGCCGATAGTGATAATGGTCCAAATCGAGGAGGCGAGATGAGAATCGATCTATCCAATTCATCAGCCGGTGAGCTTTCGAGCGAACTGAGTGCGCAGCAGGTCAGCGCACAAAACGCAGCACAGGCAGGCAAGTCGGGCGCTGAAGACCGGGCGACCTTTACGTCGGATTCCACGTCTGTAAATTCGCTGGTGAGCGCCGCTCTCACTTCCCCTGAGATCCGGCAAGACAAGGTAGATAGCCTGCGTTTATCGGTCAGCAGCGGGCAATACGAACTCGACCCGGCCAAAATTGCTGCGTCGATGGTCGACCAGTACGCCTAAGCACCCTGGCGGCGCGGTCGACCCCCATGTGAAGGAACTTCACAGAGAGTGCGCGGTATGACTGCAAATGCCGTTCAAGATCGCAAGGTCAAGGCCGCCGAATATCTTGAGCTATTGCGATCCCTGGCAGGCGAGATGGAAAGAGCCATGCAGGCAATTGCGCACAACGCATTGCCTGATCTGGAAGAGAGCGTAGCCAGCCAGCAGATCATGAGTGCCAGGCTCCTGGTGCTTGCGGACGAAATTTCGCCTTCCCTGAAATCGAATCCCGCCATTTCACCGGCAGGCGCTGATGCGGACATGATGCAGCAAGTCCTGGTTGCAGGCGACACCCTTCAAAAACTCAACCGGCGCTACGCCGCGTTGCTGCAGCATTCCAGCCGTTCCGTCGCGTTGATGGCGTCGCTTTTCAGTTCATACAAAGGACAATTCAAGGAGGCTTCTGGTCCCAGGTTGAAACATCAGACCTGGTCCTGCCAGATGTAACCACTATGGGCGGCTTGAGCACAGCGCTGTTGATCGGCATAGACGGACTTGATGCGGCGCAGGGTGCGCTGGATGCAACCAGCAACAACATCGCCAATGTCAACACGCCGGGGTATACGCGCGAAGTAGCGCAACTCAGCGAACTCGCGGAGAACGACTCCAACAACCAGATTACCGGAGGCGGGGTCACGCTGGATGGTCTGCAGAGTATTCGCGATGAGCTGCTCAACATGCAGATTAACCAGCAGACTTCGCTGCAAAACGCGGCGGACACGGAATCTTCAAGCCTCCAGCAGCTTCAAACCAACTTCACCTCTACAGGCACCGATATTGGCAGCGCGCTGACGGCATTCTCCAGCAGCCTGGTGCAGCTGAGCGGCAATTCGAACAGTTCGGCCGTCCAGCAAAGCGTTCTCTCCGCCGGCCAGAATCTCGCGGCTGCTTTTAACTCCACGGCCAACGGCCTCACCAGCGCGCAGACGGCGGCCAACGAGCAGGTTCCGGATACGGTATCCCAGATCAACTCGCTCACCCAGCAGATTGCGCAGTTGAACGGTCAGTTGGCGCAGGTTCCGTCCGCAGAAAATGGCGGAACGACCCAGGATCAGCTCGACCAGGCGGTGCAGCAACTGGCCGGATTGACGAACATCTCCGTTACGCAAACCAATAACGGAGAGACCATCACCACCGGAAGCGGAGCGCCGCTCGTGATTGGCAACCAGAGCTTCAGCCTGCAGACAGCGACCGGCCCCGGCGGGCTGGATGAAGTTCTGGACTCGAACGGCAACAACATTACCTCCACAATCACGGGGGGCACACTGGGCGGATCGCTGAATATCGCCGACCAGGTCATTCCTGGATTCCTGACGCAGTTGAATTCGCTGGCCAGCCAGTTTGCCACGGCGTTCAACGCCGCCCAGGCGGCAGGCACCGACTCGAACGGAAATCCAGGCGCCGCTTTCTTTACCGGCACAGCAACCCTCAGCACTGCGGCAGCCGACATCAACGTGGGGCTCACCAGCCCCTCGCAGATTGCCATCAGTTCCGACGGTTCCGCGGGCGGCAACGGCAACGTCGCCAATCTTTCCGCGGTGCTCACCACTGCATTGCCTTCCGGAGAGTCGCCGGAAAATTCGTACGCAAGCCTGGTCTTCAATGTAGGCGCGGCTGGCTCGAATGCGAGCACGCAATCCACTGCCATAGGCGACAACCTGACCCAGTTGAATAATCTTCAAGGTTCGGTTTCCGCAGTCAATATCGATGAAGAGACCGCCAACCTGCTGCGCTTCCAAACGGCCTATGAGGCCGCCACGCGCATCGTAAGCACCGTTCAAGTCCTCAACAACGCAGCACTCAACATGGGATCCAGTTCGAGCTTCTGACTGATATGCGCATTGACCCAAACATGGTTCCAAGTCTTCTCGCTGAGCTGCAGCAGAGCCAGGTGTCGCTCAACACTGCGTTGCAGCAAGTGTCCACTGGCTTACGTGTAAACCAGCCTTCCGACGATCCAACCGCCGCCGCAGCCATGGTGCAAAATACTATTGAGACTGGCGACCTGGACCAATACACGCAGAACGTGAGCACCTCTCTCTCCACGGTTCAATCGGCCAGTTCGGTGTTGAGTTCTGTGGTCACCTCGCTTAATTCTGCCTTGTCCGCGGGAACTGAAGGCGCCAACGGCACCAATTCCACCGCAGACCTGCAGGCGCTTGCCAACCAGGTGCAAGGCATCCTCACCAGCGTGGTGTCGGCGGCAAACACCTCCGTCAGCGGCACCTACCTGTTCGGTGGAACAAGCACTGCGACTCCCTACACTGCTGATCCGGCATCACCGACAGGTTACACGTACAACGGCAACAACGATACGAACTCCGTGGTCATCGGCGACCAGACGAGCGTTCAGATCAATGTGCCTGGCAGCCAGATTTTCTCCGCAGCCGGCAACAACGTAATCGGCTCGTTGAGTTCACTTGTCACCGCGCTGCAGGGCGGAAACAGCGCGGACATTGAAACAGCAACAACTGCGGTCGATTCCGCGCTCAACTTCGTAGGCCAGCAGCAGGTTTTCTATGGCAATGCCGAGACCCAATTGAACTCGCAGGAGACTTTCCTGCAGCAGGATAAAGTCACGCTCTCGACGCAGGCGAACACTCTGATCGGCGTGAATGAATCCACCGCGGCTACGGAACTGAGCCAGGCTGAAACAGACAACAGCGCGGCTCTGGCCGCGGTAGCAAAGGTGCTTCCCAACAGCTTGCTCAGTTACCTCTCGCCGCCAGCCTGACGCTCGCCTCATGCGCGGCGCGAAGCGGACTTACGAATTCATAAAAAAGCGGCATCGAGGCCTGCTGTCCTCGATGCCGTAAAATCGTCCAGCTTCGTATGTCTAAGCCGACCACCCCGATGCGCTGTGCTCATATCGCAATGGCGGAGAGTTGGGATAGCTTGCGGGTGGAGCCCATGTCTGTGCTTCCTGCCTGGAAGGCGAACCGCCAAGTTCGAACCGCTGCCATATTTCTCTCGTCTTCAAAACCTGCGCCATCTGCTCTTCAAGAATTTCCGCCGACCTTTTGACCTGGGCCTCAATCATTTTGCGCCGAAGGGACCTGTAAAACGCGACCAGATGATCGGCTAGTTTTCCGCCGCTCCCGCGTTCGACATATTCTTCCAGGTAGGCCACGACAAGCAGCGCGTGGTTCAATTCCCTGGTCCTTTTCTCAATGTCGTTGTTGCGCTCGGCCTCTGCAGCACGCCGCAGGTCGCCGGCAAGCGTATCGTAAAGGGCGATTAGCAAGCCGAAGCCGCTGGCGCCTCCGATTGCCGTCTTGCGATAGGCCATTTCTGTGGGACTCATGTTTGTCTCCGGTTAGCTGCTAGATGAAGATGTGTTGATACCCAGTTCCGCGTCGACATCTCGAATCTGGTTGGGCAACTGCTGCAATGCGATTTCTGCCGCGCTGAACTCCGCTGTCAACTGCACTTTCAGCGGGGCGATGATATTGTTCTGGAAGTTGGTGATATCGGTCTGCAGCCCTGTGTTCTCGGTGCTGATGCTCTGCAGGTCGACGGTGAATGCGCCATCCGCCGGATTGGTGAAGCTGGTCAACTGCTGATCGAGGGAGCCGGCGAACCCGTTCAGCGCCGATCCTTGAAAGAAGTTCTGTACATCGCTGAAGTCGTTTTGCAGGGCGTCATTCAATGAGGCGCTGTTCACCGTGAGCGTGCCATCGGTGTTCACTGAGATTCCCATTGATGCCAGGCTGGTCACCACTGCGCTGCTTCCTGTTCCGGTTGTCGACGTGTAATCCAACGATCCCAGTAAATCGCTCTGCAACGTCTGCACGGTCGGATCCTGGGCCAGAGATCCCTGCCCCGATCCGGATGTGTCAGCAAACTCCGTATTCAGATCGCCGATGAGCGTGTTGTAGTCGGAAACGAACTGGTTGATCGCCTCGGACGCCGCAGATGTATTCGGCTCCACGGAAAGACTCACCTGGGTTCCGGGGCTGGCGCTCTGTAAGTTCAGCGTTACGCCAGGGATTGCGCCCGTCACGGTATTCGAGGCGCTTGAAATCGTGATTCCGTTTACGGAAAGCGATGCATTGGTTCCTGAGGCCCCAGCGGTAAACCCGAAGCTTCCTCCAGAGGACGTGACCGTGAAACTGCCTGCGCTGCCGCTGGTGTTGCTGACAATCGCCAGTCTGGAACCGGTGGCGTCGGAGACAATGCTCGCAGTTACTCCAAGGCCAGCAGTGTTGATCGCATTTTCCAGGTCGGTCAGCGTATTCACGCCGCTGCCGGTGGTGATGGTTGTGGCGGCGCCGCCGGCAGGCGTAATGATGATGCTCTCCGCGGGCAGGTCGGTGGTGGCGTCAGTCACTGCGCTTGAAGAGTAAGAGGCGGTGCTGGCCAGATTATTGACCACCACAACGTTGTCGCCGGTGGTGCTTCCGGCCGCGGCGGAGGCGGTGACAATACCCGAATTCGAAGAGGATACCGTCACGCTGGTCAATGGCCCGGTGAGACTGTTGAGCGCCTGCATGTCATTGTCGAGGCTGGTTGCGTTGGTCTGGATCGTAGTCAAGTCGCTGGTCTGAGTTGCCAGCCTGCTCTCCTGCGATTGCCATGTATCCTCCGGGCCTTCAGCAGCGGTTATCGCTGCATTGACCGCTGAAGTTACGTCGATGCCTGGAGTGGACGCGCCTGTAGCCGCTTCCAGAATCTGGCTCAGATCGATGGCGTCTGCGGAGTTCGAGCCGGAAAGCAGCGAATTCAATGCGGAGACTGAGCTCATAAGCCTTGACGATTCCTTTGCGCGGAGCGTGTTTCTATCTGGCGCATCCGGGTTACAAGAATTCTAGAGCGGATTCTCACTTTGAGAGCCTCGCTTGCATTGCCCCAGATCGCTTTCCTGAGGAAAAATCCGCTTGTGCCAATCCGTCTGAAATCCATCCATTGCAAATTCGAAATGGCCGCACAACTATATCGGCAAAAGCAACTACAACTTTCAGGCAGGCAGAAAGAAAAAGCGGTGGCGCTTCGAGGGCGCCACCGCTCAGGTGAAAGTGAATGGATTACTGCAGGAGCTTCAGCACGTTCTGCTCAGCCGAGTTGGACTGCGCGAGAGCGTCAAAGCCAGTCTGCTCAAGGATGTTGTACTGCGTCAGGTTCGAGGTGACCGAAGCAATGTTGGCGTTCTGTACGCTGTTTTGAGCGCTGGTCAGGTTCTGGACTTCGGTGGATTCGACACCCGTATCCGCTGTCAACTGGTTGATGGAAGCGCCGATTGCGCCGCGCTGCGCGGCAACCGTGGCAATGGCGGCAGTAACCGCAGTCAGCGCCGACTGCGCGGCTGTCGTCGAGCTCAGGTTGCTGGTAGCGAGACTCAGCGAAGCGGCCGAGAGCGTGTTGATGGTCGTGTCGGTGTTGGTGGCCCCGGTGCCGGTGCCATCGGAGGTGAACACATTGGCGCTGTTGCCTGCGACCACGGTGGGATCGAATCCGCCAAGCAGCGGTTCGGTAGTGGTGATCTTGAGTGAGTCGCCGACCGGACCCGCGATGACATACTGTCCGTTAACGATCGAGCCCGTTGTGCCTGTGCTCAGGGTCGTCCCGGCGGCTGCGTCGATGGCCGTCGTCAAGTCTGCAAGCGTAGATCCAGCGCCTGCCGTGAATACAAAGGTGCCGCCTGTCTCGCTGTCGTTAATCGTTGTTACCGAGCCAGCGTTCAAGGTATCGGTGGCCAACAGAGGACTTGCAACCGAGCCCTGAGTGGAGGTGAGAGAGTTGGTTGAATTGCTGTTGAACACCGAGGTTCCGTTGAAATTCGTGGTCGAGCCAATCTGGTCGATCTCATTCAGAATCGACGTGAATTCCGTATTCAGAGCGGTGGACTGGGCTGTTGTAAGTCCGCCGTTGCCGGCTTCGGTCGCGATAGTGATTGCCTGGTTGAGAATCGTGGTGACCTGGGAGAGCGCGCCGTCAGCGGTCTGCAAGAGACCAATGCCGTTGGATGCGTTCTGGCCGGACTGCGTGAGTGCCGAAATGTTGGCGCCCAGGCCGTCGGCGATCGACAGTCCCGCTGGGTCATCCGCTCCGGAGTTGATCTTCAACCCGGTGGACAGTTGCTGGAGGGTGTTCTGCAGGTTTGCCTGCGTATTGGAAACGGCATTCTCCGCCACGAGCGAAGCAATGTTGTTGATTACCTGAATGCTCATTGTTACAGCTCCTTATATCGATTTCCGCCTGCACCGAACCCGTTCCGACGACGTCGAGGTCCAGAATCGCTACTTGGAGCAGGTGGTTGTTGGTACGGGCATTCTATCGGCACCTGGTTTTCGGAATTCCAGTCGATGCATGAGAATTCTTTCCGCCTACGTTACTCCGTTGATGCGGGGTGCGTGCGTCGCGGCGGACCGTGCTAAGCGAACAATACGTTAGCGTTACGGCCATTGGGGCGGATGTGAAGCGGGTCAACGGACCTGTGCGGCCTCACACTTTCGGGGCATGCGCCATTCTCGCTCGCCTGGATCGCCGATGGCCGCGCAGTCCCGATTCATCCCCGCATTCCTGCCGCTTATCTGTTTATTCGACCCTTCGTCCGGAAGATCGCGCACGCTCTTTGCGTCCGCGCGTATGTTGGAAATCGGTAGGTTGGTTGAGAAAAGGAGCGGCCCATGAATGAGATTGTCAGAGTCGAAAAAGTCACGCGACGGTTCCCCCTGAACCACGACCGAACACGAAACCTGGTGAGCGCGCTCAATGACGCCAGCCTGCGTGTTGAGGCCGGAGAATTTCTGGCCATCGCCGGTCCCAGCGGAAGCGGCAAGACCACGCTCCTCAACCTGATCGGCTGCATCGATCAACCAACCAGCGGGCGGGTGCTCATTGATGGCATCGATACATCCAGGCTGAGCCCAACGCAATTGACGACGCTGCGCCGCGAAAAGATTGGTTTCGTCTTTCAGACCTTCAACTTGATCCCCGTTTTCACCGCCGCCGAGAACGTAGAGTTTCCTCTGCTGATCGCCGGCGTAAGCAGCCGCGAGCGTCGTGAGCGAGTGGCCGAGGCGCTCGAATCCGTGGGACTCTCCGCGCGAGCCGGCCATCGTCCTGACCTGCTCTCCGGCGGCGAACGTCAACGCGTGGCCGTCGCCCGCGCCATCGTGCATCGCCCTGCGCTGGTACTGGCCGACGAACCTACCGCCAATCTGGACACGAACAACGCCACGCAACTCATTGACCTGGTGCACGGCCTCAATCGCCGCTTCGGACTCACCTTTATTTTCTCTACGCATGACGCGCGGCTGCTCGAGCACACTGACCGCATCGTCCGCCTTTGCGACGGAACAATTCAATCTGACAGCCAAATTCAATCCGAAAGCCTGAATCAAGGAGGCATCCGTGAGCAAGTTCTTGCTTCTAGCGTTTCGTAACGTCTTTCGCAATCGCCGGCGCACGATCATGACTCTGCTCATGGTGGGCGGTGGTGTCACGGGCCTGCTCATGGCCGGCGGCTTCTTCGCCTTCATGATCAGCGGCCTGCGCGAACACACCATTCAAGAAGGCCTCGGCCATTTGCAGATTTTCACCGCGGAGCATTTCAAACGCGACGAGGTGCGGGTCCTCGATACCGGCATTGAAAACTGGCGCCAGGTGGCCGCAACCGTGCAGGCCGGCCCGCACGTCCGAGGAGTTGCTCCGCGCATCGAATTCTACGGCATGGTCTCGAATGGCTCGAAATCGT
>Ga0302325_10016296_pt1 | contig 15757 bp, 7 predicted proteins | sample Palsa_T0_2_FD_201948 | JGI IMG/M metagenome (GOLD analysis project Ga0302325, IMG submission 201948) | Peat permafrost microbial communities from Stordalen Mire near Abisko, Sweden - Palsa_T0_2 | ecosystem: Environmental > Terrestrial > Soil > Palsa > Peat permafrost | place: Sweden: Abisko...
CGTCGTTCCCGGACTATTTCTATTTCAATGAGAGCCAGTTGAACTTCACGACCGAAGGCTACGCCGGCGACGGAGGAGTTTCCGAATTCGACGAATCAGGCTGGAACCTTCTGCCCAATGGGCAGATCATGATGGTCGATGTTCCTCTTGGCGCCGGCAGCACCTCGTTCATGAGTTCGTCAATCTATGACCCACCGAGCAATACCTGGCTTGCGCCACAGAGTACGCAAGTGCAACTCTGGGACGACGGTTGCGGGGACTTTGCGACCGCCAGCTATGAACTCGGGCCGGTCATGCTGATGCCCAACGGAACCCTCTTTGCCACTGGCGCTAGCAATTGCACGCCCGGCAACCTTGCGACCTACAACTTGAGCACGGGGGTGTGGACGGCTCTGCCGCCATTTCCGGGGAAGAGCGCGGCAAACGACGCGCCTGGCGCAACCGAAATCAACGGCAACGCCATCGTAATCACGAGCCCCTACACCAATACGTTCTCCACGCCGCTTACCATCTACGAATGGAATGGCACGACCTTAAGCACGTTTCCCAACGTAACCAACGCGTCCAAGGACGATTCGTATGTTACGCACTTGCTGAACCTGCCCAACGGTCAGATCATGTTCACGGATTTTTCGACCAATGGTATAGAGTTCCTGACCAGCGCGGGTACCTACCAGGCGGCCTGGCAACCGACCATAACCTCCGCCCCAACTAGTCTAACGGTCGGGCAGACGTACCAGATTTCTGGAACCCAGTTTAACGGCGTGACGACTGGCTCAGCCTATGGGGATGATTTCCAGGACAACACCAACTACCCGCTGGTGCGAATTGTGAACAACGCCGATGGACACGTGTTTTACGCGCGGACTCACGGCCACAGCACGATGGGCGTGGCCACTGGTTCGACACCGGTATCCACCAACTTCGACGTGCTGAGTGGCACGGAAACCGGTCCCTGCGAGTTGTACGTAGTGGCCAACGGCATCCCATCGGCTCCTTCGGCCTGCAATGTCGGCGAGCCGATAGGAATTTACAGCCCGGCGAACAATACCCCACTGACCAGCACCTCGGTGACGTTCTTGTGGGGCGGCACTGGGAGCGCTACGGCGTACTGGCTGGACGTGGGTGCGGAACAGGGAGGGAACGAATACGAGCAATCGGGAAGTCTCTCCAGTTCCACGTTGTCTTTGGCTGTTACTGACCTTCCAAATAATGGCAGCGCGGTGTGGGCCCGCTTGTACTACATGGTTAGCGGGACCTGGCAATACATCGACAACAACTACACGGCGATAGGCGGTCCCGCCAGCTTGGGCTCGATCAATACACCGGCTCCGGGTGCGACTCTGACGAGCACCTCGCAGGCGTTTACCTGGAGTGCCGGCACGGGCGCAACCGCGTACGAACTGACCGCCGGAAGCACCATGTATGGAACCCAGTACTACTCCTCGGGAAACCTCGGCAACGTGGTCACCGCGACTGCAACGGGTTTGCCCACCAATGGCAGCACGGTCTACATCACGCTGTACTCACTCGTCGGTGGATCGTGGTCCAACAACTCCTACACCTACACCGCAGTCAACCCCGCAGCAGGGGGAGGCGCAACCATGACTACGCCGGTAAATGGAACGACGTTGGCCGGCTCAACTGTTGTCTTCACTTGGGCGAAAGGCACAGCCACGGCTGGGGCATACTGGCTGTACGCCGGATCCTCGCCGGGTACCAGTAATTACTATAATTCGGGGAGTATTTCCAGCAGAACGCTCACCGCAACGGCGAAGACCTTGCCGACCAATGGAAGCACGGTTTACGTGACCCTGTTCACGGAAATCGCAGGCACATATGTTGGCACGCCATACACCTACACTGCGGCTGGCGGCGCCAGCACCCTGGCAACGCTTAGCTCACCAACCGGCGGATCAGCGCTCTGCTCGACGACGGAGACGTTCTCCTGGAATGCTCCGGCTAGCGGCACACCCATAGCGTACTGGGTGGACATAGGCACCACTGCTGGCAGCAACAATATCTACCAGTCGGGAAGCCTTAGCACCGCGACACTATCGCTCACGGTAAGTGACGTGCCATTGGGTGGCAATCCGCTCTACGTTACCTTGTATACCGAGATCAGCAGCAGTCCGGTTACCTGGCAGCACAACTCGTACAACTTCACGGAAGCGAGTTTGGACGTCGTAAATTCGCCCACGAACAGTAGCGTGATTGGCTCGCCCCAGCAGGCCTTTGGCTGGACCAACAACAACCCAGGATGCACCATGACGTACGAGCTGGACATCAGTGCCATCTCTCCGGGTGGAAATGATGTCTGGCAGTCTGGCGATCAGCTTACTGGGTCCGGCGTTACGAATCCGGCAAGCAATCCGCTGCCTGCTAACAGCAACATCTACACCACGCTCTATACGGTCAATAACGGGACTGTTCTTGGCAACACGCAAAACAGCTACACCACGAATGGCTCCGGCTCGAAACTAACCGCTGGGAAACTCAACGGTGGTAAACGTTGAGATTCCGCAGTAGAAAACGCTAGACGCTAGAGGAGGGCACGGACTTCGGTCCGTGCCCTTTTTTTCCTTGCTCCTCCTGCCGCTGCAGTCATCTGGCAGGGGCGGAAGGTTGAGGATGCGTTCCGAGTTCTCTGAGTCTGCTTTTCATGAACCCGCTAATCAGCCGGGAGCGAGATTTGCTGCTGTTAGACTTTAACTTTATGTCATTGACTCGATGGCTGCTGTGCGTGGTATGGCTCACGACGAGCGCCCTGGCAGGCGCATCTGCGCCTCCCAACGTTATTCTGATCACGCTGGACACGGTCCGAGCCGATCGTATGGGCTTCCTGGGTTCCGAGCGTGGATTGACGCCGAATTTGGATGCATTGGCTCAACAGTCAGTCGTTTTTACTCGCGCTTACTCGCAGGCTCCGCTGACCCCCACGTCCCATGCCACGATACTCACTGGCACCTATCCGCAGTTTCACAAGGTGAATGACTTTAGGGTGCCATTGGCGAAAGACCTGCCCTACGCTCCCGACCTGTTGCATGCTAGCGGATATCGCACGGCGGCATTCGTCGGTTCGTTCGCGCTCGATCCGGCGCAACCGTTTGCCCAGGGCTTTGGCCGTGGGTTTGACATTTATGACGCCGGCTTTACGGATTGGCGTCCTGGGCTTGATCGCTACCACACCACAGAAAGACGGGCGCATGACGTGGTGGTGCACGCTCTGTCGTGGTTAGACGAGCGTAAGGAAGGCCAGAACACGGCAGGGCCGTTCTTCATGTGGGTGCATCTTTATGATGCGCATCATCCGTATGATCCTCCCGAACCCTACAAGACGAAGTATGCCGCGGCGCCCTATGACGGCGAGATCGCGTATGTGGATTCGGCAGTGGGCGAATTGCTGAGCCAGTTGCGAGCCCGTGGGCTTTACGACGGCGCGGTCATCGCGGTGATGGCCGATCATGGCGAGGCTCTCGGAGATCACGGGGAGGATCAGCACGGGATTTTTCTCTACGACGAAACCATCCATGTGCCGCTCGTGATCAAGTTGCCGGCAGATGCTGCGGCCGCGAAGAGTTCAGGCGGAGAGAGGATTGAGAACCAGGTCGAACTGGTGGATGTTCTGCCCACGATTCTGCAGGCCGTGGGCGTTGCGATTCCCAGGGAAGTGCAAGGCCAATCGCTGCTCGAACTGATGACGAGCAAGGCTAAGCCGTCGTCGGCTCAAAAAACCGCTGAAAGCGATGCCAGTTCGGTGCCACAGGCATTTCGTGATCGGCCAGCCTATTCGGAGACGGACTATCCGCGGCTCGTGTACGGATGGAGTTCGTTGCAGTCGTTACGAACGGGAAAGTATTTGTACGTGGAAGCGCCGAGAGCGGAGCTGTATGACCAATCGGTCGACCCGAATGCAGGGCGCAATCTGTTCTCGACGTCGGGGGCCGTGAGCGGCACGTTGGCGAGCCAACTCGATGCTTTCCGGCAGAAGACGACTAGCGCCAGGGAAGCGCCCCCGCTGGTCCTGGATGCTCGAGCCCAGCATAATCTTGGGGCGCTCGGGTACCTCACATCGGGGACTAACCATGCGAAAGCCGGGGGCAATAGTAAGGATGATAAGGGTAAGGGTCAGCTCACTGATCCCAAGGACAAGATCGAGGTTGCCAATCAGCTTAGCCAGACCACCTTCCTGACCAACAATCTTCGTTTCACGGAAGCGATTCCGCTGCTCCAGCAACTGATCGTCAAAGAGCCGGAAATGCCTCTGCCTTTTGGGCAACTCGGCCGGAGCTACGTATCGGTCGGAGAGTACGCCAAGGCAGTGCCTGTGCTGCGCAAGTTCGTGGAACTGGATCAAGATTCTGATCCCGCCAACTCGCATTTCGAACTTGGAATGGCGCTGCTGGCTTCCGGAGACGCGGCTGGGGCCGCACCCGAGTTTGAGATCGTGGTCAAGAAGGCTCCGCGGTGGGATCAACCTCACCTCCAACTGGCGACCGCCTATGCGCGAACCCAGCGATTGCGGGAGGCGGTCACCGAATGCGAGACGGTGCTCGAAACCAACCCCAGCCACTACGGAGCGCTCCTGCTGGAAGGGATCTTTTTGGTTTTAGAGAAACAACCTCAGGCCGCTTTGCCGAGACTGGAGCGGGCGGCGGCGCTGCAGCCAAAGGCGCCCGAGCCGCGCGCGTACCTGGGCGACGCCTTTGCCCAGTTAGGGCGAGAGACGGAAGCCGAACGCGAGCGAGCGGCGGCCAAACAACTGAAGGAAAACCGGGTGGAGTGAGTCTGCCTGAACGAGATGGTTGCTGGAGCACCGAGAAGAAATGCAGGTATAATTTTTAGGCATCGGCACGAAAGACCCTTATAAAAGGCGGTGTTGGATGGTGTTGCGAAGGATGTTTTCTAAAGGTTTGATCTTTTCATTCCTGCCGCTGTTTTTGTCTTTGCCAGGGGTCGGTCAGGCGCAGAGCACGGCCAAACCGAAGCCCCACGTGGTGGTATTGAGCGTGAACGGCATGGAGTTAGACGTTATTCGGCCTCTCTTGTTGGAAGGCAAAATGCCCAACCTGTCGAGCGTGATCAAGAAGGGCGCGTACGGCAAGCTGCGAACGGTCTCGGCCCCGAATTGCCCGCGAGTCTTCAGCACCATGTTCACCAGCACCCAACCGGAAGAGGACGGCGTAACCGGCTTCATCGTAGGTGGGATCACAGCCAATACCAACATGCTGAAAGAAGAGCCGCTCTGGTCGATGCTGTCGAAGCACGGAGTTACAGTGGGGATGGCCAATGTGCCCGCAACTTTTCCGGTCATGCCGGTGAATGGGTACATGATCAGCGGCATGCTCACGAGAGGCAAGAATTGCGAGGATGGCGTATTATGCGCGCCCAAGCTCTCGGAAGTAGAAGGTGGGGACGCGGTCTATCCTCCCGCCTTGAAGGCAGAATTGCTTAAAAACGTGGGCGATTTCTATATTGACTGCGAACGCATGCCCTCGGCCGCAGATTTGCAGGGACACGAAACCGCAGTCATCGACGCCTGGCTGAAAAAAGTCCAGCTCATTCGCGATCAGCAAACTCAGCTTTTCGACTATCTGCTGGAACGCCATCCCACGGATTTCACCTGGCTGGGGCAGTCTTGCGAGGACCGTACCGGGCATTGGCTCTATCCCATCGCGCCTTACAACGCGGGCTACAACCCGAAGATCAATGGGGTGCGCACAGAAGCCTTCCCCGATCAATACATTGCCTTCGATAAAGTGCTCGGCGAGGTTCTGAAGCACATCGACGACAACACTTATCTTGTTATCATCTCCGATCATGGCATCAAGCCGCTGCGAGAGTTCGAAGAGACCGATCCGCACGCGCATATGGACCATGAGAAGACCACGCCAGTTGTAGCCAAACATGACTTTGCCGACGGCGACGATGTACCGGGTTCATTTTTTGCGATGGGCCCCGGCATTAAACATGACCTGCGGCTGATGGGATTTGAGGCTTCGGTGTATGACATCGCGCCTACCATCCTGCACCTCTACGGCATTGAACAGCCGGCGCAGATGCGTGGACATGTCGTGAGCGCAATCTTCGAAAGTCCGGGCGGGACGGTAGCGCAGAAATAGCGGCGGTTTTTTTGCTGAAGGAGCGGGACCCACAGGTGTCTGGGAGTGGGGCTACTGGTGCCGGCGCAAGAGCCTGGCTTGAGCTTCGGCCTGCTGCGCTTCCGTTTTCCTTCCCGACCCTAGATAAGCTTGCGCCAACAACTCGAAGACCCCGGCATTCGTGGGCTGCGATTTCGCCAGGAGATCGAGTTGCTTTATGGCATCGGCGAACTTACCCTCGGCGATTTGCGCCTTCGCTATGCCGAGTTGGGCCTCGACGCTAGCCGGTTGCAGCAAAAGCGCGGCTTCCATCTGGTCCTCGGCAGCCTTTGGATTTTTCAGAGCCAGATAGACCTGGCCGAGCAGCAAGCGGGCCGGAAACTGTAATGGCATCAATTTCAGGCTAGTTTCCAGAGCATCGCGCGCGCCCGCAAGATCGTGGGTCTTCTCCAACGCCTGCCCTTCATAGAACGCGGCGGTTGCGTCATCGGGGCGAGCTTCGAGAGCGCCTTTCAGGTGTTGTGCGGCACTGGCATAGTCTCCCGCTTTCAGTTCCAATTCCCCGAGTTGGCGCAGTGCTGGTAGCGACTTCGGGTCGAGCTGCAACACTTTCCTTAGAGATTCGCGAGCCTCTGCTTCGCGATCGTCTTCCGACGCCATCATCGCCGCGTGAAGCAGATTCTGCTCTTGAATCCTATCCTTGGGATCAGGCAACAGCGATGGCACGGGAACATTGGTTGCACTCCCGGCGTCGGCTCTCCCCAGATATCCCAGCGCTTTCAATTCATCGACCGTTCCCTCGCCCACAACGCCCGGGGAAGGCGCCGGCGGTGCCTTCGCCCTGAGATCAGCTAACATCCCACGGAATTTCTGCACTTGCACATTCCAGGGCTCATACTTGTTGTCGAGTTCGGCGGCATCGGTTTGCAGATCATAGAACTCCGGACGCGGCGCCTCAATAAACTTGAGCCCGTTGGCGCGCACCGATCGCAGCGGCGCCCATCCGAAACGCAGAGGATAATCCGTCTCGCCGAAAGCAATTCGCGGAGCCATATCCGTGCCAGCGAAATAGGGTTTCATCGATTCGCCATCCAGTCGCTCGGGAGCGGGCGCGCCAACGAGGTCGAGCACAGTCGGCAGGATGTCTGTCGTACGCACCTGGGCCTCCACCACTTTAACGGTGCCTTTGTTAGCGCCTCCTGCCGGCAGTTTAAAAATCAAAGGGACATGAGTCGTCGAGTCATAGAGAAAAATTCCGTGCGTGTCTTCGTGATGTTCTCCCAAGCCTTCGCCATGATCGCCCACGACCACGACGACTGAGTTGTCATACCATCCATGTTTTTTCAGGAAACCGACGAAGCTGGCCAGCGCCGAATCGGCGTACGCAATCTCACCGTCGTATAAGTGACCTTTGTAAATTTGCGAATAGGGAGCGGGAGGCTCGTAGGGATCATGAGGATCGTAGAGATGAACCCACACGAAGTGAGGTCCGGTGGGATGGGCGCTCAACCAGGCTTCGGCACGTTCCACTACGTCCATGCCACGGCGCTCAACGCGGCCCCAGCGCGATTTTGTGTTTGAGTGCTCGGGAAAATTGTCGTAGAAATCAAAGCCGCGATCCAATCCCGGAGCCAGTGTTTTGCTGTCGAGAATCACAGCCCCAATGAAAGCTGCCGTGTGATAGGACCGCCGCTGCAGCAGTTCCGCCCAGGTTGGATGCGTGGGCGACAACGGCACGGCAAAGTCGGTGACGCTGTGCGTGCTGGGAAGCAATCCGGTAAGAATGGTGGCGTGGGAGGTGTTGGTGATGGGGCTTGGCGTAAAGGCCTGCGCGAAACGGACGCCATCTTTCGCCAATCCGTCTAGTGTGGGCGTCTCGACATTCACGTACCCGTAGCAGTGAACGTGGTCGGCACGCAGTGTATCGACGGTTATGAGAAAAACATCGGGGGCTACAGAGGAAACATCCGGCTGGGGCGTTTTCGTCTGCGCCAGTCCACGGGCATTCAGACTTGCAACCAGACAGCAGATCAGCAGCAGGCGAGAGGACTTCACGGTCAATGTAAAAAAGACTAGCACAGCGGCCGACGCTTTCGGCACCCAGAAAGAGCACCTTGCCGGTACTGTCACAGGTGGGCGAACTGCGTGAATTGCAATCCGCGATTCGCCAGCTAGTTCTATCTAAGTAGCCCAGTTCTGGATCTTCAACCCCCTTACCCTACGTTGTCCTCTTCGCAGCCAGCCCGCTCTCATCCCTATAGCTCAGACAACCGCGAATGCGGTCAAGATGTCCAGGGGTTGAAGACTGAGACTCCCGAAATGGCCACGTTGCGGGTGACCAAAGTGAGGTTATGCTGCAGGGTAGTAGCCGCAAGAAGACCGTCAATCACCGGGACGGGACACTTTGCGGCGACCGCCTTCGCCGTGATCTTGCCCCAGCGATCAGCGATCGCTTGATCAATCGATAGAATGCGGCCCGCGAAACGCAAAGGAAGTTCTTGGTCTAACCACACTTCAAGAGAGACGCGGCGAGAAGACGCATCCGGCAAGGAAGAGATGCCCTTGCGAATCTCACCGAAGGTGAGAACCCTCAAGCAAAGAAGATCTTCATCAGTGGCATCGACCCACCTTGCAACCGTGGGCGCAGGTCGGGGCTTCACGAGTTCAGAGATAACGTTGGTATCCAGCAAGTATCCACTCACAAATCTAGCGTCCGGCCGTAATCCGGCGTCCTTTCCAAATCGATGGACACCTTTGCCAGCGGTGATTCGGCAAAGAACTTAGCGAGTCTCCGTGGCTGCCGGGCACGTCGGGTGAGGCGTTCGAACTCTTCCGCAGGTAGCATGACAACCGCCTCTCGGTTCTGGCGCGTGATCCACTGCGGTCCCTCGGAGCGGGCGCGACGGAACACTTCGCTGAAGCGGGCTTTTGCAGTTTGCAGCTGCCAACGCGGCGCGGTCTGTTGGTCGGCAGCTTTATCGTGGCGTGGTTTTTTCGAAGTTTTTCCGGATTTTACCATAGTTTACGATACTAGTCTGACTAGTCAGAAAATACTGGAGCTCGACAAGAACGGCAAGCGCAATCTCAACGCGGCTCCGGCAACTCAAGGTTTGTGTACCCGGAGCGCACAAACTTGGACCTGACCCCACCCGGGCCGAAGGGCCGTACCTAGATCGATTGATCGATTCGAGCCACCGCGTTGAAACACTGAGGATTTTTTGCGTTCGTTTGCCAGGGAGCCCTGTGTCAAGCTCCAGGAGTCCTGGTCGCCCTATCCCGTATTGTGCAGACCGGCGGCGATGCCGTTCATCGTAGCGCCGATGGCGTAGTCGAGAGAAGGATTGAGATCGGAATCCGCGGCGATGCTACGCTTGCGGCGTAACAGATCGACCTGAATGAGGCTGAGTGGATCGACGTACGGATTACGCAGGCGCACGGACCGGAAGAGAACGGGATTGTTTTCGAGCAACTCCCGTTGGCCGGTCACCGTGAGAATCAATTGCCGCGTGCGCTCGAATTCCTGGCGCAACATCGCGAAGACGCGGTCGCGCACGGCGGCATCGGTTACGAGATCGGCGTAGAGCCGGGCGATAGCGAAGTCGGCTTTGGCCATGGCGATTTCCACGCTGCGGATGAGGCTCGCGAAAATCGGGGAATCGCGCATCATTTCGCGCAGAAGATGCTGATGGCTGGGACTGCGGGTGGCGAAGAGCTCGAGCGCATAACCGACTCCGAACCACGCTGGTACGGCGTGGCGGCTTTGCATCCAGCCAAACACCCAGGGAATGGCACGCAGATCATTGAGGTCCAGTGTGAGGTCGAGACCGAGATGGCGATTCGCGGTCCGGCGCGCGGGGCGCGAGCCGATGCGAGCGTGTTCCAGTTCGTTGACCGGCGTGGCCTGCTCGAAGTATTCGAGGACTTCGGGATTTTCGGCAATGTGTTTTCGATAGAACGCAAAAGCGTCGGCGGACATCGCTTCCATTGCATCATCCCAGCGCCGCTTGGTTTCGGGTGAAGCTTGCGTGGGCATGGTTACGGCTTCGAGGCAGGCGGCGATCATGATTTCCAGATTCCACTCGGCGAGCACGGGATCGGAATATTTCCAGCTCAGGACCTCGCCCTGCTCGGTGATGCGTATCTCGCCCGAGAAATCGCCGGCGGGCTGAGCGAGGATGGCGGCGTGGGTAGGACCTCCACCGCGGCCCACCGTGCCGCCTCGGCCATGGAAGAGACGAAGATTGACATGGCACTCGCGTGCGACCTCATGCAGTTGGTGTTGCGCTTTGTGCAATTCCCAAGTGCTGGTGAGCATACCTCCGTCTTTGTTGGAGTCTGAGTAGCCGAGCATCACGTCGTGCCTTCGTCCCCACGAGTCGAGTAATGGCCGGTACTCGGGCGTCATCCAGACGCTGCGCATGATGGCGTGCGAGGAGCGAAGCGCTTCGATGGATTCAAAAAGAGGCACGGGCATCAGGCCGGGGTCGTCAGCGTCGATGCTGGCGGCGACGGAGACTCCGCCCAGTGCGGCCAGGCGGACAACGGCGAAGATGTCTTGTTCGGATTGCGTGCCGCTGATCACGAAGTGGCGGATGGCTTTTGGGGAGTGAGTCTTTTTGAGTTCGGCAACGACGCGGAAGGTTTCGAGAAGCTCGACTGACTGCGGGGACAACTCCTGAGCAAATTGGCTAGTGGGTGCGGTCGGAGCTACGGCGGATGCCAGCTCGGCGAGTGCTTCGGACTGTATCCGGGCGTGCTGACGAATGTCGAGCGCATGCAGGTGAAAGCCGAAGGTCCGGACCTTGCGCAGGAGGGGCTCGACGATTTCAGCCAAGCGTTGGCCGTGGTTGCTGCGGAGGCTGTCGCAGATGATGCGGAGATCGTTTTCGAAATGCTGCGACGATTTGTAGGCGTGCACGGGTTCGGACGAATCGCGGCTGAAGCGCAGGCGAGCGATCAAGAACTCGAGAAACTGGCGATAGAGTTCGGCCGCGGTAATTTGTTTCCAGCGGGAATGTTCCTCGCCTAGTTTTTCTTCGTATTCCTGGACGCGCTGCGCGAGCGCGCCGGACACGTCGATGCGGCGCGTTGACATGCTTAAGTGTCCTATCAGGCGTGCGGTTTCGGCGATGTAGTGATCGATGATTACGTGGCGCGCCATGTTGACCGCTTCGCGCGTCGAAGCCGAGGTAACGTTGGGATTGCCGTCGCGGTCGCCACCGATCCAGGATCCGAACGACAAGGGTTCGAACGACAAGGATGCGGGTGATCGCAGTTCGGGAACTTCAGCGTCGGCGCCGTACACGTCGCGCACTGATTCCTCGAGTTCCGCGAACAGCCGCGGAAGAGTCTCAAACAGAATCATGGGAAAGTAATCGAGACCCATGTAAATCTCATCGCGCACGGTTGGTTTGTTGAGGCGAACCTCGTCGGTCTGCCAGAGCGCAGTGATCTCGGCCAGGATCAGCGATTCATATTCACGAGCTTCGGAATCGGAAAGCGGCAACTGGTCCAGACCCTCAAGATAGGCGGCCATACGGCGACGTTTCAGACGGACGGTGTGGCGCGAGATTTCGGTCGGGTGTGCGGTAAAGACGGGCGTTACCTTGATCTTATGCAGCGCTTCGAGCATGGCGTCGGCGGAGACTCCCTTTGCGCGGATGCGGAGGAGTGTGCCTCGGAAGGAACCCTCGACGGGAGCTTTTCCGGACAAAGACTCATCGGATAACATGCGGGCGGCGCGGCGACGGCGCTTGCGATGGTTGGTTTCGGCGAGGTTGGTGAGTTCGAAATAAATCGCGAATGCCTTGGTGACACGATAGGCGTCTTCAACCGTTAGGCTGCTGATCATCTCGCGAGCTTGACTCATCAGACGGTGGTTCGGGTCGGATGCGGTGTCAGACGGAGATTGCTCACGGTGCTCGATCAGCAGGTGACGCAACCGTTCGATGGCGGCAAGAAAAGTTTCGCCTTCTTGCTCGACCAGCACGCGGCCGAGCAGAATGCCGAGCGAACGAACGTCGCGGCGCAGAGGAAGTTCTTTGGCCGGATCGGCAGTGTCTGCCGTCAACTCAGCGAGCCTAGCGGCCTGAGCGCCTTCGCTCCACAGGGGATGTTCGGGCATGGGATATTTTAGCGGAACCGAGTCGGGATGAAGTCGGAATTGCTGAGTATGGAAAGAGGTGGCCAGTCGGCGACGCCCGATGAGGCGATCTGGATCGCGACGCTCGAAATACTTGGTGAACCCGGCGACCGCTCTTCCGTCTTGTCCTTTTGGGCCACCAGTCGGCCGCGAGATTGAGAATTTAGAAAGGCGAATATCGGATTCTAGCGAGCGACGCCTCTCGACCTTCTCAAGCAGCGCTTGTTCTCGCTGACCGATCGACAAGCAGTCCGACTTCGAGAGTGCTGCAAGAAAGAACTATTCCGCCGCCCAGCAGCTGCGTTCCGCTCACTTGGTCACTTGTACTTGCCGTTTTTCTGGCATCCCACAATTGCCAACATAAGCGCGAGCCCGCGCGCAGATACCAAAGCCGACTCGAGTTTGGGGCTGGGTACCATCTTCCACGCAAGCCCATGCCGATATCAACGGACTCGTTAGCCCACGCTCCGGCAACTTGAATGCATCCGAATTGCTTTACTTGAGATGCTCGACCAGAAACAAGTCAGATAAGTTGCGGGTGTAGCCAAACACGTAGTGCTGCTCATCATCGGCAATAAGGGGACAGGAAGCGCCCGTCACACCAGCCACATCTGCGGGACTGAACGATTTCCATGGGGTGCTGGCGCCGGTCTGGAGATCTAGGCGAGACACCGCGCACGCGGTATCGCCGCGGCGTCCGACGAATAATACCTGCCCATCTTTGGCCCAAAGCAAGGCCACGTCGCCGGGTTGGGAACCACGTACGAATTGTGGTTCACCACCATCGACCGAGACCAAGGCGATGCCATCGCCCGTAATAGCGGCAATCCGTTTCCCATCAGGTGCCAGCGATTGCGAGCGCCCCAGGCTGAATCCTTCCGGGGTTATGGCGCGCGGCTCGCCGCCGTCGAGATTTATAACGTAGATGCGCGACCCGTGCTGGGGTTCATGACCATCGAACACAAGGCGCTTGGAATCGGGGAAGAAGACACCTCTATTCGGCACGACTTTGCCGGATTTGAGGATTCGCGGTTGTCCTACACCGGTAGGAAGAAGGATGAAATCCGGAGACGACATGTTCTGCCGCAACACCAAAGCCCATTTTCCGTCGGCCGAAAGCGCGCGCGCCGATCCTTGTCCCAACCGCACCGCCGACGCTCCACTGGTATCCCGAGTGAACACAGCATATTCACCGCCACCGGCCTCGCCTGCCTCGATGAATAAAAACAGTTTTCCATCCTTGGAGAGGTCACCCGGAACGGTCCAGTCCTGCCAACTCAGGTCTCGCTCTTTGCTTTCACCTGGCGCCAGGCCGATCGCACCGGCACGCATGGCGTCACGCGAAATCAAGGCGCGGCCACCGGTGCCGACGTCATGCAAAGTTAGTGTGCCGGGAGCGCTGAGCAGTTCACGCACTTTGCCGGACAAGCTGACGCCGAGCAGGGAACGGCTGAACCCCGAATCGGTGGCTGTGAACCAGATCTCCTCCCCCGATGGCGACCAGGCCAAACCGAAAGCGCTGGCCCAACGCTCCGTCAGATCGGATTTCCCGCCGCTAAGGTCGATGATACTGATGGTGCCACCGTCATCACCGAGCAGTGGATGATCGACGAAGGCCAAGCGATCGCCCTTGGGCGAGAAGCGCATATTGCTGATCCAGCCCGCGGTTTCATAGAGGACCTTGCCGATAGGGTATTCCAAACGTCCTTTTCCGGCCACGACGTGGAGAACAGCCAAGCCGCTTCCGTCCGGTGTCCAGTCGGCTTCCTCAACGTTGTCCAATAGGTCACGGGGAGCATCGGCGCCGATCGAAAGCTGGGCTAAGGTTCCGATGTGCGTGAAGACATTGTCACTCGTACGAAAATTGCGCAACACCGCCATTTGCCCAGTGGAGGAAACCGCCAAAACTTGCGTTTGCGAAAGTCCCAAGTTCCGGGATTCGGTGGAATTTGGCGAACTGATGAAGACCTCATGCGGAGCGCCTTCCCATGAAGCGCTATAGATGGCCGAGCGGGGATCTGGAGCAAACCGGGCCGACACCAGGGCGCCGCGACGGAATGTTAGCTCGCGAAAGGTGGGCACGGTCGGAGTGGAGGATCGCTTCCCAATCAGAAAGCCAGCGAACGTTGTTGCCAGAAGCGCGACTAGGACAGCGCCGCCAATAATAAGTGGAAGGCGATTGCTTGTCTTGGGATCAAAAACCGTAGATCTCGAGCTCTCGTTCGCGGACTCAACTTGGACTGGGGAGCTCCCTGTCTCGACTGACGTCCGCGACGAGGACTGCCGGTCGCGTTGCAGGCGCTTGAGGTCGCCTCGCATATCAGCCGCGCTCTGATAACGAAGATCGCGATCCTTTTCCAACGCCTTGTTGACGATGCGCTCCAGTTCCGAAGGAAGCTCGGGGTTCATGCGGACGGGTGCTGCTGGAACCTTGTTGAGAATGGCGTTGAAGATCGCCGCGGATGTAACCCCCTCAAAGGGCAGGTGGCCCGTACTCATTTCGTAGAGCACGACGCCGAAGGAAAACAGATCGGTGCGCGCATCCAAGTTTTCGCCGAGCGCTTGTTCGGGGCTCATGTACGCTACCGTGCCCAGCGCAGAGCCAGGCGAAGTTAGGTGATCGAGGCTGACTCTGACGGAGGGCCCGGCCGTAGGACCGGCCGTGCCTGCCTCCACTTCCATGAACTTGCTACGCTCCGAGATGACTTTCGCCAGTCCGAAATCGAGGATCTTGGCGTGTCCACGTTCGGTCACGAATAGGTTAGCGGGCTTGATATCACGGTGAATGATACCTTTCGCATGCGCTGCCTCCAGTGCTTCGGCAATCTCAACACCCAGAGTTAGCAACAGGCCCACTTCGAGAGGACGGTGGGTAATGCGATGCTTCAGCGTTGACCCGTCGAGAAACTCCATGGCGATGAAAGCTTGGCCGTTTTCCTCCCCAATGTCGTGAATCGTGCAGATATTGGGGTGGTTAAGCGCGGAAGCAGCCTGAGCCTCGCGTTGGAAACGACTGAGCGCCTGAGGATCGCGGGCGACGTCGTCGGGCAGGAATTTGAGGGCAACGAAACGGCGTAGTCGAGTGTCTTCGGCCTTATAAACCACGCCCATGCCACCGCCACCAAGTTTCTCGATGATCCGGTAATGGGAAATGGTTTGGCCGATCATTGGCGTTCGGCCATCTTAGGCGGTAGACAACGGGCAAGTCAATCGATCCACCCCAGGGTTACATTCTTAAACGGCTTGACACGTCGACCCAGGAATCCTTAGGAAACCTTTTCCTTCCTAAAAGCCGACTCGGGAAAACTGCCTAGACAACCGCAGGCAGAACTCCCTCCGGGGAGCGAATCTCGAAGAACGCTCCAATCAATCGTTGTATCGCTAACGTTTCATTGAAAACAGAGAACTTCTTGGATTCGTTTCGTAATTTGCCTCCTCACCCGACCCTCATTTCGCCCGTACTTTAGGTAACAAGGCCAGGTCTCGAACGCCCTTTCGCAATCGAGACCCAGCT
>Ga0302325_10016298_pt1 | contig 15756 bp, 8 predicted proteins | sample Palsa_T0_2_FD_201948 | JGI IMG/M metagenome (GOLD analysis project Ga0302325, IMG submission 201948) | Peat permafrost microbial communities from Stordalen Mire near Abisko, Sweden - Palsa_T0_2 | ecosystem: Environmental > Terrestrial > Soil > Palsa > Peat permafrost | place: Sweden: Abisko...
GGAAGTTCGCGTCCTGAGTGGAAGCGCCGTGCGGCAATGCGGGCTGCGGGTAAACAGGACAGATCATCGCGTCTCGCTTGCGCAGAAAGGACGCCATCTCCGAACGATAGCTATCCCACTCGGCCCAGTAGCCCTGGAAGCCGGCGAGATCGGTGCGGTAGGCTTCGAGTTTGTCCAGCCAACCGGTCAGGAGGGAGTGCACGCAGCGGGAGCCAAGTTCGGCGAGATAGGCCCTCAGGGAGTCCCCGCCATCGGCGCCGAGCAGCTTCATTTCGAGATCGTAGGCATCACTGAGACATGCGGGACTCGCCTCCTCGACCACGGCGAGATCGGGCGCAAGAGCGCTGGCCGCGGATCGGACCACAGCCGCTACTTCCTCAGTGGCGGCGCAGATTCCATTGCCGGTGTGGAATGCAATTCGAAGGCCGGCAAATTCTCTCTCATCAAGAGGCATGAACCGGACGTCGGCAACGGTTGGATCCTCTCCGTCGGGGCCGGCCAGGATCTCCATCGCCAGCACAAGATCCTCAATTTGCCGGGCCATGGGTCCGATCTGCCACAAGGCTTCGATCCATCCGCCCGCGGGCGGGAAATGCCCGGTGCGAGGCAGGCGCCCCGACGTCGGCTTGATCCCGGCGATGCCGCAGAACGCGGCGGGCAAGCGGACGCTGCCGGCGCAGTCGCTTCCCAAGCCCATCGGGGAACCACAGGAAGCGATCAGCGCAGCCTCGCCCCCACTGCTGCCGCCGGAAGTGCGCGAGAGGTCGTAGGGGTTATTTGTCCGGCCAAATAGCAGATTGTCGCTCTCGAAGGCGAACAGAAGATCCGGAAGATTCGTTTTCGCGATTGGTATTGCGCCGGCTTGCCGCAAGCGCGCGACAAGAGTTGCGTCCATCGCGGAGATCGGCGCCGTGGAGCGGCCAACTGTTCCCGCGGTGCAATGAGTCCCTTCGACTTCAATCGAGTCTTTGACGCTGAAGGGTACGCCGTGCAGTGGGCCGCACGAATGACCCCCGGCCAGGGCGTCATCCGCGGCGCGCGCTTGATCGAGTGCGCGATCGCTGAGTAGTTCGACGACAGCGTTAATAGCGGGATTTACCGCTGAGATATGGCTCAGGTGGGTCTGAATCAGTTCTACCGACGAGAGCTCCCGATTGCGAATCAATGCCGCTTGTTTGATCGCGGAAAGCGATAGGAGAGAATTCACCCTCCTATTCTATTCGCACTAAGACACGAAGGCCGGCAATTGTCGGGCCGGCCTTCGGTTACTTCCTTGGATTGCGTTTGACCTACTTCACCAGGTAAATGTATTTCGCCGGTTTGCCGGAGACATTGATCTGAGTGTGGGCGGTGATGCCGGTTGAAGGAACTCGGTATGCGGTCCCAGCGGGGAGTTTGCGAAGCTCCTTGCCGAGAAGCATTTCGACGTCGCCCTCGGTGGCAATCCAGATTTCCTCGACGCCCGGGTTGTCGCTGTAGGGCCGGGATATCGTCATGTTGCCCTGCTCGACCTGGGTGAGCGAGGCGTATTGGCTGAGGCCGTCTGCCTTCGTGATGAGCGGGCGTTCCTTGTCGACCCAGAGGTCCGTCGTCTGAGGCTTGTTGCGGTTATCGACGACGGTGAGGGTCGAATTCGGCGTGAAGCCTTCGGGGAGCTTTTCGGTGACGGCGTAGAAGGTCATGTATTTTTCGCCTGTGGCGGTGAGCTTATAGTCAAGGCCGGGAGTGATGATGAAGGCCATATCCTTCTGGAGTTCGGTGGTTTTGCCGCCGGAAGCGATGATGCCGGCGCCCGAATTGACGATGAAGGTCTCCTGCACGCCTTTGAGATCGCCTTCAACGGGATGGGCGGAGGAGTGGGGTTCGAGCTGGACGAAGCTGACGGCTTGGGCGTTGGTGAGAACGCCGCCGCGGCGCTGAGGATGCAGCGGGTCGTTGCCTGCGAGGGCAGTGAGCATGTCGCGGAAGTACATGTTGCCGTGCTCAATGCGGGGGAAGCCATTGTGCCAGTCGCCCATGAACATGTCGATGTCCTGCTCGTTGCCGTAATTGTAGGGAGAGTTATCGAGGCGGGCGAAGTCGGTTGCCGGCTGGCCGCCGCGTGCGGGTTGGCCGGGTTGAGCGCCGGGACCGCCGGCGGCGCCGCCACGGCCGCGTCCGCCGCCGTTATTTGCGGGGCCCATGAAAATGAGCTCGATGGGTTCTTCGCTGAGGTTGATATTGCTGTGGGCGGCGATGCCGGAGGGAGGAATCTTGTAGGCCATGCCAGGGGTCATTTTCAGGGTGACCTTACCCAGCGAGAGGATGGTTTCGCCTTTGACGGAGAGCCAGCACTCTTCACCCGGATGGCTGTGGGGCTGAGGCATGGTGCGGGGCGCGACCGTGATGAGGCTCAGGCCCTGCGGGCCGCCGTTGCCGATGTGGGCCCAGTGGGCGCCGACGCGGCGGTCGTTATCCCAGCGGCTGACCACGACGATGTCGGGGCTGGAGGGGGTACCGGCCGGGATGGGTTCGGTACGGACGTAGAACTCGAGAGCTCTGGCGGCGGTGAGCTTGAAGTCGAAGTCGGGAGTGAGGGTAAAGCCGACGCCTTCCTTGACGTCGAAGTTCTTGCCGCCGGAAGAGAGAGTGCCTTCGCCGGATACGGTGTAGAAGACCATGCGCTCGCCGGCCTGTTCGCGGCCGGAGGCAGTGGCGCCGGCCGCCAGCATGGCGTGGCTGATGGCGGTAATGCCGGTGAGGACTGCGCCCTTGCGGGTGGGATGCTGCGGGTCAGGGCCTTCGAGCTTGGTCAGCATGTCCTGAATGGCGAGTTTGCCGAAGACGGTGCGGACGGGCGACTTGCGCCAGTCGTTGATGAACTTGTCGGTATCGAGATCGGTGGCTGCGCCGATGGGAGAAGGGTCGAGGCTGTCTTGGCGGCCGTCGGCCTGGCCTCCGCCGCCGGGACCCCGTTGGGCGAACGCCGGTGCGCTGGCCAGGCAGACTGCAACGAGGGAAAGCGTGATGGTTCGTTTCATAATGTCCTTCCGGTTAGACTGGTCGAGACCTGTTTAACATGTTAGAGTTTATCACGGGGGAGACAGGATCCGGTTTCCCGTAAAGGTTTCCTGTTATATAGGCCAACAGATCGATTATGATATACCACGAGGCGGGAGTTGGCAGCCCCGAATCTTTCCATGGATCACCGAATCCCCACGATTATCATCGCCGGCGCGGCCCTGGCGCTCGGCGTAGCTGTGTTGGCGGCGGCCGCGTTTCAGGGAGGGCCGTATGAGCAAACGGCGGCCTTCGCGTCAGCGGCGCTGCCTCAAGCCCCGCCGGTCTTGCCAGGCATCAGCGACGCTCCGCCGGGGGGACTCAAACCCGCTCAAGCTGTGCTAAGTCCTCTGTCCAGAACTTCCGTAAAGTTCGAGGGAGGAAAGGTCGCCATCGCTTATGGGGCTCCCTCCATGCGCAAGCGGGTAATCTTCGGCGATCTGGTGCCCTTCGGCGCGGTCTGGCGGGCGGGCGCCAACGACGCGACAGCCCTGCACACCGATCTGGATCTGAAACTGAACGGGCTCGACGTTCCCAAGGGCGATTACACGCTCTTTGTTTGGGTAGACCCCAAGCAATGGCAGCTCATTGTGAACAAGCAGACGGGCCAATCCGGCTTAGAATACGATCGCCGGCAGGATTTCGGCCGCGTGCCCATGCAGATGAGTCAATCGGCAAAGCCGATCGAACGTTTTCGCATTAACCTCTCGCGGCCCGACAAGAGCGATCGCGGTCAGCTGGAGTTGGCATGGGAAAAAACCATCGCCACCGTCGATTTCTCCGTGCATCCGAAGTAATCGCGCGCGTGAGTCATTCCTCCTTTATGGTCATATAGGAGTCCATGCGCGGATTGAGAATCCGTTGTACTTTGCGGCTCGGTTTTGGCCACGCGATATCTACCCAGTCGATTTTCGCGATGGGTCCGGCGCCGAGCACCACGCGTGGATCGTGCGCCGAGAGGTAACTGCCTCCGCCATTGATGAACCTCGACCGCACTACGCCACCGGCCGACCAGCGAACTTTCGCGCCGATCGCGTCGCGATTGCAGGTCACGCCCTGCAGTTTCAGGCCCAGCCAGTGGTTGCCCGGCCGTGACTGGTTTTTCAGTAGCACTGGGGCGCCCCCGTTGGTGGTAATCAGGACGTCGACGAGCCCGTCATTATTGAAATCGCCGATTGCGAGTCCCCGGGCCGCGTAGGGAACGGAGAACGCCGGTCCCGCCACGTCGCTCTCGATATGCCGCAGCCGTGCCGCCTCCTGATGAAACAGCAAGAGCGGCTCCTTGTAACTGACGCTGGAAGCGGAGCGGTCGCCGATGCGATCGTCGGGATGGCCGTTGGCGATGATCAGGTCGAGCGCGCCGTCGTTATCGTAGTCAAAAAACTTCAGGCCCCATCCGCTCATGGAACGCGTAAGGGGAGCGAGCGCGTTCTCCGCGGCCGCGTCGCGGAAGGTTTCATTTTTTGAATTGCGGTAAAGCGAATAGATTTCCTCGTCGATGTTGGCGACGAAGAGATCCTGATATCCGGACGCGAATACGTCGGCCGCGTCCACGCCCATTCCGGAGCGCGCCACGCCATCCATGCTGTAAGCCACGCCGGCGGGCAGGGCGATCTCTTCGAATCCCCAGAGGCCGGCTTTATCCGGACCGCGATTCATGTACAGGAAATTCGGCGCCGTATCGTTGGCAACGAACAGATCCATGAGGCCGTCGTTGTTGAGGTCTGCGGCCACAACTCCCAGACCTTTGCCGAGCGATCTCTCTACCTCCGTTCCCTTGCGGACCTCAGTGAACGTTCCATCGCCGTTGTTGTGGTAGAGGTAACTCAGCGTGCCGGAGAAAATGCGCGGCGGGCAGTAGTAATTGAGCGTGGTCTTGTTGTCGCCGCACTTGAAATGCTCTTTGCCGCTGTAGTCGACATAGCTGCAGACGAACAGGTCCAGTTTGCCGTCGTTGTCGTAATCGAACCAGACCGCGCTGGTGGTCCAGCCCGGGGTTCTAACTCCGGCCTTATCCGTGACGTCGGTGAATGTACCGTTGCGGTTGTTCCGGTAGAGGATGCAGTTGCCGTAGGATGTCACGAAAAGGTCGGGCCAGCCGTCGTTGTCGAAATCCCCCACCGCGATGCCCATGCCGAAAGTTCCGCCCGCGACTCCGGCTGCTTCGGTCACATCGGTGAAAGTGCCGTCGCGGTTATTTCGGTAGAGGGCATTTCTCAGCGGCTTTTGCGGCCGAAAGAAATCGCATGGGCCGCTGTTTACCAGGTAGATGTCCATCCATCCGTCGTTGTCGTAGTCGAAAAACGCGCAACCCGGGCCCATGGTTTCGGGGAGGTAGCGGCTATCCGAGCGGGCGTTTTCGTGGACCCACGAAATTCCGCTGCGTGTCGCCGGAATTTCCACAAATAGCGGATCCTTGAGGACTGCACCCCGGCTTGGCCTCCCAAATCCAGCGCTCAAGGCCAACGACAGCAAGTTGCGGCGCGTAAGCCTCATTCCAACATCAATCTACACGTGAGGTCAGTCGAATAGCAACTTCTTATCGGCTATTCCAATCGCCGGGTGCGATAACCGCCGTAACCCCTGCTAAGCCCCATGCATGCTCCTCATTGTTTACGCGCTTGGGGATTGACTTCGATTCACAAAAATGATAATGTTCAACCTGTTTAATTAGTTATCGCTAATCGGGGAGCGATCTAAATTGGGTGCTCTAGCTTCGTGAGCATGGTTTCAAGGGGTTTCACAAACTTGATTTCGGCACTGGAAATCTAGGTGATGGGACGCACCACGTCGGGTGCATCAAGGGGGGTGCAGTGAATCGAATATTTGCAAGATGGTTTACGGCGGTCGCTTTGACTGCCGTTATGTTGTTGATCGGTATACAAATGGCCTTTGGCCAGACCGTCACCGCAACGCTGACGGGTTCGGTGGTGGACGCTTCCGGAGCGTACGTTCCCGAGGCCGCCATCACTCTGACGAACACGCTGTCAGGCAACGTTCGTAAGACCGTGACGAATACAGCGGGCTACTACGTGTTGCCTGCAATTCCCGCCGGTAGCTACACCCTTACAGTCGAGGCCAAGGGGTTCGAAAAATCCGTAGTCAGTAATTTCGCCCTGAACAGCGCGGACGAACGCAAGATCGACGTCACGATGACGGTGGGCGCGGTTTCGGAGACGGTTTCAGTCAGCGCCAGCGCCGAGCAGGTTGAAGTTTCGTCCGGTGAAAAGGCCCAGGTTCTCGATAACCAGACGCTGCAGAACGTGGCTGTTGTCGGACGCAGCGCCGCGGAGTTTATCAAGATCCTCCCGGGCATGGCTCAGACCGGTAACGGCGTGACCAACGCCCCTGGGTACGACGGCGAGGTCATCGGAATCAACGGCAACGGCAACGCGGGAAAACAAAGCGCGCTCGGCAACTATGCCGCGAATGGCACGCCGACGGCGTCCATGGAAATTACTTCGGATGGAGCGCATGTCTCCGATCCCGGGTGCAATTGCGCAACGCCGGTAAATCCCAACCCCGAGATGCTTCAGGAAGTGAAGGTTCTTCAGGCTGCGTTCTCGGCCGAGAATTCCTACGGTCCGGTGGTTATCAACACGACGACCAAAGCCGGCGGCAATACGTTTCACGGCGAGGCATATCTGTCGGCCCGAAACTACGTCCTGAACGCCAACGATTCCTCCAACAACGCCAAGGGCGATAATCTGGCCGGCGCGCAGGCGGCGCCCCGTCCGCAAAATATTTACTACTTCCCCGGCGCCAACATCGGCGGACCCGTCATCCTTCCTCACTTCAATAAGCACCGCGACAAGCTGTTTTTCTTCAGCGGGTTTGAATACTTCTATCAAGCCCTGAATGCCAATCCCGTTCTGGCGGTGGTTCCGGACGCGAATATGAAAGCGGGCAACTTCTCGCAGGCTGAGATCAACACGCTCGATCCGGCGGCGGGCGTCGGCGGCGGCATCAAGCCGCCCAACCCAGCTCTGTACCCGAACGGGCAGGTTCCGGTAAGCCTGATGAATCCGATTGGGGTCGCATTGGCGAATCTTTTTCCTGCGCCGAACGCCAATCCGTTTATAACGGGTGGGTATAACTTCGTCGAGCAGGTTCCTTTCCAGCAGAACGGCTGGCAGATGGTGCACCGCATCGACTATTCCTTCAGCGACAACACCAAACTGTTTGTCCGTTACTACCATCAGCAGGAGGCGCAGCATTTCCCCATCAACCTGTGGGCTCAGGCTTCCGACCAGGTTCCCTATCCGTCGCAGATCGTCGGCAACAATCACTCCGAGTCGGTTGCCATCAATCTGACGCATGTGTTCGACCCGAGCCTGACCAACGAATTCGTGGTTAACTACAGCTACATAGGCTTCCCGAACAGCTATGTGGATCCGGCGGCCGCGAAGATGGCCACTTACAATTTTAACTTCCCCGGCGCCTTCCACAACAACGACCCGTACCTCCCGAACGTCAATATCGGCGGCGTCGCGCTGCTGCAAAGCGCAGGCGGGTTCAGCGTCGCCTATCCCTACTTCGCCAATAAGCCGCTTTCCAGCCTTGGCGACAACGTAATCAAATCGTGGCGGACACACACCATCAGGATCGGCTTCTGGGCTGAATACTATGGCAACTATCAGCCGAGCAACAGCGCCGCGAACGGGACCATCACTACCGCCTTGAACGATCCTACCGGTTCCGGAAACGCATTTGCCGACCTGTTCCTCGGTAATGTATCGGCCTACACTCAGCAGAACAACAATGCCGTAATTAAAGCCGAATCGACGATCTTCGAGGGTTATGTGCAGGACAGTTGGAAAGTCACCCGGCGCCTGAATCTGGACTTCGGCGTCCGTATCCAGCACGACCCGCAGGCCAAAGATCTGGAACACCTCGGCCACGCGGTCTGGGTTCCTTCTACCTGGACCAATAATCCCACAGCGGTGCTGCCGGGGATCCAGTGGATGGCCCGCGATGCTGCGATCTCGAATGAAGGCTACCCGACGCGTGCTGCGTTCTTCGCGCCCCGCTTTGGCGAAGCCTATGACTTGTTCGGCAACGGAAAGACCATTCTTCGCGGCGGAATCGGAGAATATCGCTATCGCGGCCCGACCGGCGGTTCCGGCAGCGGCCCGCCGACCGGTTCGTATGCCTACAATCTGCCAAATTCCAACGGAAGCACGCTGGCTCTGATCCCGACTCTTTCCGTGCCCGGCTTTACCGGACAGAACTCGGCCGTGAGCGCCATCGCCAACCAGAACTCATCCCAACTCTCCATGACGTGGACGTATGACTTCACGATTGCGCAACAATTGCCGTGGAGCACTACGCTCGAAGTGGCTTATGTGGGCACGAAGGCGCGGCACCTTGCGGAATCCGGCTTTCACAATGTCAACATCGTACCTTTCGGCGCCATGTTGTCGAATCCCACGGCGAATAACCAGTTGTATCGCCCGTATCCGAACTATACGGATGTTACGATCAACGAATTCGACGCCCCATCGGACTACAATGCGCTTCAGGTTACATGGAGACGCCAGGGCAACCGTTACTCAATTGGCGGCAACTACACGTTCTCCAAGGTTCTTGGAATCGTGAATCAGGCCGATCCGTTCAACCCGGCCAATGACTATGGTCCTCTGGCCTTTGACCGCCGCAACAGCTTCAACATGAACTATGTGCTGAAGCTTGGCGCCCCGATCCGCGGCAACATGTTTCTGAAGGGTGCGATCAACGACTGGAGCATCTCCGGAATCATCCAATACCAAACCGGGGCGTTCCTTCAGGCAGGCGGCGCTCTCGGTCTAACGCTGCCCGCGGGATACGTAAGCGGCGCCGCCATAGGCATCACGGGGACCCCCGACATGGCTGCTTTCCCGGTGCTGACATGCGATCCCCGCAAGAACCTGGGGCCCAATCAGTACCTCAATCCGAGCTGTTTCGCCCTGCCGACGCCCGGGCACGACGGCTCCATCATCGAGCCGGAAGCTTTTGGGCCGGGCTACTTCAACACGGATATGTCGTTGTTCAAGACTTTCCAGATGGGCGAGAAACGCAGCCTGCAGTTCCGTGCGGAGGGCTTCAACTTCTTGAATCATCCTAATCCCACGTTCGGACTGGATAACAACTTGAGTCTGGCCTTCAACCTCGCCGGGCAACAGACCAACGCTTTGTTCGGAACCGCGACCACCAAGACGGATCACAGAATCCTTCAGTTCGCTGCGAAGTTCTACTTCTAGGCGAGCGATAGTGATGGGTTGGCGGCGGCGCATCGGCCGCCGATTGAAACGGGGCAGGGCGCGAACTAATCGCGCCCTGCCTCGGTTTTATACTCGGGTTATGTCCTTCCTCTCGCCGACCATGACGCCGCGAAGCGCAGTCCTTTTCCTGCTCGTCGTAACTCTTATTTTTTCCGCGGCTATCGCGCAGACTCCGAGCGATCCCGAATCCACGCTCAAGCGAGCGATCGAGCTCCAGCAGGCCGGCGATTGCGCCAAAGCCATTCCTCTCTACCGGGAATATCTCAAGATTCACCCCTCTTCACCCAGCGTCATTTCCAATCTCGGCGCGGCGCTGGCGCACGAGGGACGATATTCGGAAGCGATCGCCGAATATACAAGATCCCTGGCTGTTCAACCTGGGAATCCACAGGCGCTGGCAAATCTGGGCCTCGCCTATTACAAGACCGGACAAATTCTACGCGCCCGAGAAGATCTGCAGGCCGCTCTAGGGCTGATGCCCGGCAATCAACAGGTCACGTTTCTGGTAGCCGACTGCGACATTCGCCTGGGCGATTATAAGGCCGCCGTTGCCATTCTGGAACCGCTCCAGAAAACCCTCGCGGACGATCAAGCGTTCGACTACCTTCTGGGCACCGCGCTGCTTCGCGATAACCAGATGGACAAAGGCAGTATACTGATCGACCGGATCCTGCGCCACGGCGAATCCGCGGAGGCGCGCCTTCTGTTGGGCACGGCGAAACTCGATGTGCACGACTATCTTGCGGCGCGAGAAGACTTCGAGAAGGCCGTAACCCTGAATCCCAAGCTGCCCGAGGCGCACGCGTATCTTGGTCTCGCGCTCGCAAGGGTCAGCGACGTGGAAAAGGCGACCGCGCAGTTTCGGGCCGAGTTGGCTCTCGATCCCAATAACTTCCTCGCCACATTTGAACTGGGCGTTCTGGCTGCGAAGGAACAGCGGGCCGCGGAGGCCCGGAAGTTGTTCGAGCGCAGTTTGATCTTGCGCCCCGGCGACGCCGCAGTCCGTTATCAGCTTGCCGCTCTGGACCTTGCCGATGGTCAGGTGGACAAGGCCCGCATCGCCCTGGAGGCGATCGTCAAGGAATCGCCCGATTTCACCGCGGCGCATGTCAACCTGGCGACTGTATATTACCGTCTGCAACGAAAGGAAGATGGCGACCGGGAACGGGCCATTGTGCGCAAATTGAACGCTGCGTCGCAGGCGGCGGAGCCTGGCGTAAACCCGTCCGGCGTGATCAAACGGGATGTGCCGGAAAAATGATCCTGCCGATGCTTGTATTCGCCGCGCAGACTGTTACGCATGCGGGTCAAGCCGCGCAATGCGGAGCGTGCCATCAGCGGGAGGCCGCAACGTTCGGCGATTCTCCGATGACCCGCGCCGCGCAGAGACCGGCCGATAGCCCTTTCCTCAAGGACAATCCCGAACTCACGTTTCGCATCGGAAAGTTTACGTATTCCGTAAAGCAGGAGCGTGGCCGCTCAGTCTATTCCGTCACCGACGGGACGAATACGCTTACCGCTCCGATAGGTTGGGCTATCGGCAAGGGTGTTGTGGGGCAGACCTGGCTGGTCGAAAAGGGCGGCGTTCTGTATGAAGGCGCGGTGAGTTACTATCCAGCCACGAAATCTCTCGATCTGACTCCCGGCCACGCGGAACTTCCCCGCAATACTCTCGAAGAAGCCTTCGGTAGAAGGCTCGATTCCTCGCAAGCCAGGCTCTGCTTCGGATGTCACGCGACCGATGCCGTCTGGAAAACTGGAGCGCACCCGGAGTCCTGGACCCCGGGTGTCCAGTGTCACTCCAAAGCGTTGCAGCACGCAGCTGCAATGACGACGGGTACCAATCTACAGGCCGCCAAGATGCAGCATCTCGGCGCAATCTCGCCGGAGGATCTGGCGGTTGTCTGCGCGAAGTGCCATCCGAGCTGGGCCGACGTCGCCGCCAAGGGACCGAAGGGCGTTCTCAACGTTCGGATGCAATTTTACCGTCTGACTAATAGCCGCTGTTATGATTCAGCGGACCGGCGCATTTCGTGCACCGCCTGCCACGATCCGCACGGGAACCTCTCAAACGATACCGCATTCTACGATTCACGTTGTCAGCAATGCCATTCGCCCTCAGGCGCCGGCCAACGTAAAGCGGCGGCCGCGACGAAGAAGTGTCCCGTCGCCATCGCGAACTGCATCAGTTGTCATATGCCGAAGGTGGATATTCCGGGGCTGCATTATCAATTCACCGATCACGAGATCCGAGTCGTGAGAAAAGGAGACGCCTATCCGGATTGATCGTAAGCGCCGGAGCGTACGAACCCATGAAAGAAATGCCTCAACACAACACCCTGAACCGGTGGCTGCTCGTACTCACGGTGTGCACCGCCACGGCAACGGCCTTTGCCCAGAAGACATCGTGGATCGACTACGGCGGCGGCCCCGACAACAGTCACTTCGTCGAGAGCAAACAAATCACCAAGGCCAATGTCGGTCAACTCGACGTCGCATGGTCCTATCCTTACGGTCAGACCGGCTTCAATCCGCTGGTTATCGATAACGCGATGTACGTAACCGGCCGCGGCGCGCTGATTGCGCTCGACGCTACAACCGGCAAAGAGATCTGGATTCACGAAGGCCTGCAAGGCATCAACAGCCGCGGCATCAACTACTGGGAGAGTAAGGACCGAAAAGACCGGAGACTCATTTTCTCGGTGAACAGCTATCTGCAGGAGGTGGATGCCAACACCGGCAAGACCATCCTGACTTTCGGAAAAGACGGCGCGGTCAATCTGCGCGAAGGTCTCGGCCGCGATCCCCTGCGGGTGAGCCAGGTGCAGTCGAATAGTCCGGGAAAGATCTTCGAGAATCTCGTAATTCTCGGCTCCGCGCCGGGTGAAGGCTATGTCTCGCCGCCCGGAGATCTGAGGGCGTACGACGTGATTTCGGGCAAGCTGGCGTGGCAGTTCCATACCGTTCCGCATCCGGGAGAATTCGGCTATGAAACCAACCCCAAGAACGGCTGGCAGTATATGGGCGGCAACAACACCTGGGGCGACATGTCGGTCGACCAGAAACGCGGCATCGTCTATTTCCCGTTAGGCGCGCCAACCTATGATTTCTACGGCGCCGACCGCAAAGGCGACAACCTGTTCGGCGACTGCCTGCTGGCGCTCGATGCGCGTACCGGCAAACGCCTCTGGCACTTCCAGATGATTCACCACGATCTTTGGGACTACGACGAAACTGCCGCTCCGCAACTCACCACCGTCAAACAGAACGGCAAGAGCATTGACGTTGTGGCGCAGGCGGGTAAGGACGGCTTCCTTTATGTGTTCGATCGCGTGACAGGCAAGCCGATCTGGCCTATTCCCGAGCGGCCCGTTCCCCAAAGCGACGTACCGGGCGAATATTCCTCGCCCACGCAGCCCATCCCGACGGCGCCGCCGCCCTTCGTCAGTATGAAATTTACGGTTGACGACATCAATCCTTATCTTCCGGCCGAAGAGCGCGCCTACATCCGCGATCAGATTTTGAGTTCACGCAACGAGGGTGTTTTCACGCCCCCTTCGCTCAAAGGTACGGTGCAGATGCCGGACAATCCAGGGGGCGCCAACTGGGGCGTGACGGCCGCCGATCCGACGAACGGGATGGTGTTTGTGCTCGGAACTAACGGCCCCGCCCTGTTGAAGTTGGAAATGAACGACCCGACCAAAACCGCGGGCGCGAATGCATCGTTTGGCGCGCCATCGGGACGGGGCGGACGGGGAGGCGGCGCCAATCCGGCAGCCGCAGGGCGCGCTCTTTACATGCAAAATTGCCAGAGTTGTCACGGGGCGAACCTTGAGGGCGGCTCCGGTCCCGCGCTCACGGGCGTTACTGCCAAAATGGGCGCCGATGCGATCAAGAGCATCATCGCCGGGGGCAAAGGCTTCATGCCATCGTTCTCGAAGCTGGCCCAATCGGAAATGGATTCAATCGTCGCCTTCCTCACCAATCCGGCGGTCGCGCAGGGAGGCCGCGGCGGACGAGGAGGACAAGTAGCGGAAGGTCCGCTGACGTGGCTCGGAGGCAAGGTAGTGGAATCCGGACCGGCGCCGCCGTCCCTCACTCCGGCGCCGGTCATTCCGGAGGAATCGCGCGCGAACTACGGCGGCAATGGAGGGACGGTTCCTTACCCCCCCAACCTGGGCACTCCGGACGTACGCTACAACAGCGGCTACGGTCTGTCGCCCAATGCAGTCAAACCGCCATGGACAACTGTCACGGCTTATGACCTGAACAAGGGCACGATCAAATGGCAGATTCCCGCGGGCGACGACCTCGCGCTAGCCGCCCAGGGTATTCACGACACGGGCGCGCGCGGTATGCGCAATGGCCTTGTGCCCACCGGAACCGGGCTTGTATTTCTCGTAGGCGGCGACAACAAGGTTCGCGCATACGACGAAGACAACGGCAAGGTTCTCTGGGAGCACGACATCGCAGGCACGTCGCTTGGATGTCCATCTATGTACGAGGTTGGCGGCCGCGAGTATCTCGTGATCACGGTGGCAGCGCCCGGAGCGCCGGGCCGCGGCGGACGCGGTCCTGCCGCCCCAATCGATCCGAAGTACGCAAAACTTCCTTCGGGCTACGTGGTCTTCGCTCTGCCAACCGCAAGAGGAAACTAGACGGTCCCACCCGCGAAGATTTGGCGGAGGGCGCAGCCATCGCGGGCTCCCTCTCACCAATAGTGGTGGCCGCTCGGAATCACTGCCGGGAACACGTAAGCGATCAGTATCACGATTAGCCCGACAACGGCCAGTAGACCGAGGCTGTGCTTCAAGACCGCGCGGAAGAGGTCGCCTTCTTTGCCTGACTGTCCAGTCGCAGCGCAGGCAATTACCAGGGATTGGGCCGCGATCATTTTCCCCATGACGCCGCCAGCGCTGTTGGCGGCGCCCATCAGAATAGGGCTGAGCCCGAGCTTGTTGGCTGTGATTGCCTGGAAACTACCAAAGAGCGCGTTCGAGCCCGCGTCGGTTCCGCTCAGGGCTACGCCCAGCCACCCGATAGCCGTGGCGAAAAACGGAAACAGCACGCCAGTGCGGGCCATCGCCATCCCCATGGTGGCGTCCATGCCGCAATAGCGCGTGATGTATCCCACGCCGAGCATCGCCATGATCGCGATCAGGCTGAGCTTCAGCCGCCCCATGCAGCGCGTGAAGATTTGCAACGTCCTCCGAAACGAAAGGCCAACCAGCGGACCGGCCAGGAATCCGGCCAATACCGTTCCGGTCCCGGATGTGGATAGCCAGGAAACGTCAAAGAACGCCGATTCTGCATACGGTTTGGGCACCACCGGCGGCATGCGGACCACCATCAGATGGAGTCCCGGAACAGGTTGTTTCCACGAAACCAGATCAAGGGTCCTGACCACCGAGGGGATGCCCCAGACCACTACCATGGCGGCCAATAGGAGAAACGGAGACCACGCCCAGACAATCCGGCCGAATCCGATTTTCTGTTCAGCCGCCGTCTTGACCGGAGTCGCCGGCTCGCCGGGATAGCGCCATATCTTACGGGGGCGCCAGACTTTGTGAAAGAACAGGCCCAGAATCACGACCGTCCCGAGACCAGCGGTGACGCTAGCCAGCGTGGGCCCAACATAATTCGACCAGAAGAGCTGGATGCCCCCAAACGTCACGCCGCATACCAGCAGCGCCGGCCAGACAGCCAGCGTATCGCGCGTCTTCGTGAGCACGCGAACCAGCCAGAAGGGTAGCAGCAAAATGGCGAAGAACAGGACGCGCCCGATCATGGCGCTGAAATCCGCCTCCGGCAAACCCGTTACCGCGACCAAGGTGCGCACCGGATTCCCCAGCCCGCCATAGGCTACCGGAGTGGAGTTCCCGATGAGGCACATGACGGCCGTTTCGAATGGCGGGAAACCGAGACCAATCATCATGGAGGCGGTGACGGCCACCGGGGCGCCGCCGCCGCCAGCGCCTTCCAGCACCGATCCGAAGGCGATAGCGATCAGCAGCAGCTGCAGACGGCGGTCGTCGGAAATATCGCTGATCGACCGCTTGATGATCTCGAACTGCCCGGATTCGACGGTAATATCGTAGACGAAGACGGCGCCTACCACCATCCACGCGATGCGGAACCAGCCGAAGACCAGGCCGTCCGCTACGGCCCCCGCAATCATGAGCGGGGGCATGCGAAAGACCAACAACGCCACCAACACCGCCGCCACAAAGCCATAGATTGCAGCCTTCCACGCGGGCGCGCGCCGCACAGCCAAGAAGAAAAACAGCGTACACGCCGGAATGGCCGCGGCCAACGTGGACAAGAAAATATTTCCCAGGGGGTCGAAGTTTTGCAGCCAGGGCTGAGGCATATTCTGTTTACCGGATTACGCGCGCGCCTTTGCATTTCATGGCCGCCTCGACCTCCTTTAGGTTCGCCATACTAGTATCGCCGGGAG
>Ga0302325_10016299_pt1 | contig 15756 bp, 18 predicted proteins | sample Palsa_T0_2_FD_201948 | JGI IMG/M metagenome (GOLD analysis project Ga0302325, IMG submission 201948) | Peat permafrost microbial communities from Stordalen Mire near Abisko, Sweden - Palsa_T0_2 | ecosystem: Environmental > Terrestrial > Soil > Palsa > Peat permafrost | place: Sweden: Abisko...
CACGACAAGAAGGCCTTGCCCTTGGCAATCCCCTTTGACAAGGCCTGGGACGCGGTGCTTAAGCTTGCGCGACAGATGGCGGTACCAGTTTCGGACCAGGTGATTGGATAAAGTAAAGTGAAAGGGCCGCCGGCGGCGATCGGTCCAAGTGTGGAGGAATATGGGAAACCGAGGGGAGCACAGGCGGCTGGCGATCATCGGCGGCGGGCCAGGCGGTCTGATGACCGCCTATCTGCTCCAGCAGCGATATCGGGCACCGGTGGACATCACGCTTTTTGAAGCCAGCGATCGGCTGGGCGGGAAGATCGTCACTCGGAGATTTGAACAATGCGATGCCATCTACGAGGCTGGGGCAGCGGAGTTGTACGACTATTCGGGCGTTGGCCCCGATCCATTGAAAGAACTGGTGGCCGAGCTTGGTCTTACTACCCATCCTATAAATGGGCGCGGCGTGTTCCTCGGCGATCAGTTTCTGAGAACCGGAGAAGACCTGGACCGGATCTCTGGGCCGGAGGCGTTGGCTGCGTACCGCGCATTCACAAGAAAGGCACGGTCACTGATCACCCCGGAGGAATATTACGAATCCGACTGGAAGGAAGACCACGGCGACCCACTGTCGCGTCAGACGTTTGATGCGTTTCTCAGCGGGATTAAGAATCAAACCGTCCGTCGGTATATCGAGGTGATCGTTCACAGCGACATTGCAACAGAGCCGAGGCATACCAATGCCACCTATGGCCTGCAGGGGCAACTGAAGGGGACACGACCCTTTAGGCGAGGCTGGAGGAAAGAGCGGAACGAAAATGTGCTGGATTAAGGGTCCTGTCCCCTTCAGTTATCTTCAGTTATCTCCGTGCTTGTCCCCTTCAGTTATCTCCGTGCTGTAAAAAAAACTCATCGGCGGATCATGCGGCCTCCCGGTAGGGAAAACCGAAGGGGACAACCCCGATATAGGCAAATGTAGTCAGCGAAAAATAAAAGGGGGCGGCCCGTTCATCCCTTGGAGCGTGCAACAGGACCGTGAGCGGCTTAGCCACGATATGCTGTTGCTGCATGGAAGCCAACCGCGTCAGCTTCGGGACACACAAGGACGGACACGATAAACGGGACCAACCCTGGACGGTAACGTGCTAGTGGCCAGCCGATAGATTCAGCTCGGCATCCGTCCACAAGATCCAGTCGTCGATCCCCGCTTTGCGCGAGTCCGTCGATACAAGCGTCAGAAAGCGATCGTGCTGCTGCAGGGGCACATCGATAATGACGCTGCCGTCCGGGCTGGTGACATGCGGATTCATATAACGCGCGATGCCATCGACCAGCACGTACGCCGTGGCAACAGCATTGTGCGTGGGTTTTGGACTTGCAGGCGCGGTGTTACCCACCCGGCAATGGAAACTCGCCAGTGTTCGATCGGGGTAGATCCTTCGAATCGCATCCAGATCCAGCGTCAAAGCATTGTTGGGGTGAATGCAAATAAGCCCGTGATCGAGAGTGGCATAATCAACTCCATCGAGCACAGTCGAGATTTCCCTGGCGACCGGCCAGGGAATCCTGCCGCCGGTATAGATGTTGTTATACGCTGAATTCCCTACGGATAAGAATTGGAACTGGTGTCCGGCTGAATCCACAACCATCGGCCCCTTGGTGCCATCCGCGATGCACGCGCCGTCGATGACAGGATATCCCCTTACCTGATGATACTTCCCATCGCTCACGCGGGTTTCCGTCGGCGGAAGTGCACCGATGGCACCGGTGTTTGCGTCGATCCCGATTCCACGCCGATGGGTTGTACCGTTGCCTCCCGATATCAAATCAGTGACATCCAGAGACGTGACCTTGCCATTCACCAGGCTGCAGACAAACCGCTGTGCCGCAGCTCCATCTGTAGTTAAGGCCAACGCTTTGTCAGTCATCGTCGCAGCCTGGCCGACTTTCAGGAGCAACTCCTTGGTGCCTTGAGTGGTTGCCGTTGAACTGAGCGATGCGGAGACGCGCCCCTGGAACACGGCAACCTCAGTTCCACCGTTGGAATCCACAGCCAATCCAAACTCAGTTCCCAGATCGGTAACCAGGCCCATTGGACAAACAACGACCAACCCTCCTCCGGGTATTGTCGCTACAATTTTTCCTCGATGAAGCGAGATTTTGGCATCGGATACAAATTCAAGCTCTGCCGGTCCCTCCACGACCAGCCGGCCACCGCGATGAAATAAAAGCTGGACATCGCCGCTTTTCAACGAAAGCGATTGTCCGGCGACAAAGTTTGCATCGTGCGGAGGCAAATCCGTTGTTCCCCAAACTGGATTGGCGGCAAGCTCAACAGTCGCGATGGGCACGGGCGGAGGAAGTATCGCATCCTCTGTAGTTGCCGCTGGAACAGTCGGGGTCACCGCGGGAGCGATGCCCACGACATTGACGGCGGGGGATTTGACCTTGTGCGAGAGCAGGACATATCCCCAAAGCCCCACACCCACCGCCAAAAGGGCGGCAAATCCGCCTTTCAGATAGAGAGAACGGCTGCCATCAGTTCGTGGACGGAGTTTCTCGGATAACTGAGACTGCACTTGGTAAGGCGCAGCCAACTCGTTGCTATCGGCAAATTCGGGTTCCGTTATCGCCGGCAGCACCATGCTTTCATCCATTCCGAAAGCTCGTCCGCCATCACGCACCCTTTCTCCGCTGAGAATATCGATGTCATCCTCCCGTGACATCGGCTGCGAAAAATAACTAGCGAAACGATGCAGCGACGCATCAAGGTGAATCATGCTGACATAGAACCGCGCCACCTCGGGATCGTTGCAGACCAATGATTCCAATTCACGAAACTGCTCTGGCGTGATGCGATCATCGCAAAGTGCGGAGGTTAACTGCATCGCATTTTGCAATTTCGGGCTGAGGTCCGACGTTTCTTCGGTATTTTCTTCGCTCATGCTGCGCCTGCCGCACGACGGCTGATGCATTTGTGAAGGACCAGACGGATTCGGCTCAGCGCCTTGTAGACGCCCTCGATCGGCCGATCGAGCAATTGCGCAACGGAGCCGACGGAGCGTCTCTCATCGTAACGAAGCCGAAGCAATTCCCGATGTTTTTGCGAGAGCTTTGCGACGCACTCTTGCAGATAATCGATCCGCGTTTGCAGTTCGTCCTGATGTTCGACAGTCCGTGCAGTTACCGCATCCATAAAGTCATCGCTAAAGATATTTCTGTTCCGCGCGGCCGTCTTCCAGTATTTCTGAACCTCGAACCGCGCGATCTGGCATGCCCAGGCGAAAAAATTGGTCCCCGGTTCAAACTGGCCGAATCTTTTCCACAGGATCAGACTGCATTGCTGGGTGATGTCCTCCGCATCCGACCACCGAGGTACCAGCGATTGCACGTAGCCGCGCAGCCGCATCTCATGGTTTGAGTACAACTCCATGAATTCTGATGCATCTGCCTGCAGATTCACTCCCGTCCCGTCGCATGGATGACCGCGCGAAATCCTCATCTCGATCCAAGCCTTCCTGAAACCCTCGGCAAACGCAAAATTGGACATGTTTTCGGAAACAATTTGCTAAAAAGTACAACAAACCGGTGCCGCTTCCGCTTGCAACCTCGACACGGTTGGGCACTTCGTGCCAATTTTATTAAAAAAGGTTGTCCAATTCGCTGCCGTAATGGGATATGCCAAGGCTGCATTTCTGGGTTTGCTGGCTATTAGGGCATGCGACGGCAATCGCAAACCGGGAGTTTGCTGAGGGTTCTAACGTCTCTCGATGGCGGAGCGACAAGCCGGCCAGTATTCATGAAGGAGACCGCGTGGCGACGAAGTTTTCTCGAAGGCGATCCACGGCGTTTACATTGGTCGAGTTGCTTGTAGTGATCGCGATCATCGCAATTCTAATTGGCATCCTGCTCCCGGCTCTAAGTCGTGCCCGCGCACAGGCGAAGCTTGTGGCATGCGAATCCAACCTGCGCCAGATTGCTTTGGCGACGCTCGGCTACGCGGCCGATCACAAAGGATCTCTCCCGCCCAGGCATGCCGCCGGCGATTATCCCATTGCTGGTACGCAAGCCAATGCTTCGGGAGATCCCGATGCGCTGGACGAATATACTGGCCTGTACTACACGCCCGGCTGGCCAGCCGTGACGACCACCAACGCTTTGGCGGGCTCGAATATCGGCATGCTGCTGACTACCGGATACCTTGGCAGCGACGATATTCTTTATCTTCACAATCATTACGCGGACCAAACGTATGCTCCCGTGCGGTTCTGCCCGGCGCTTCTGGGCAACCAGGATCTGGCCGTTACATTTGCAAGCGGTTTGGCGGGGGGTACTGGATATTTGGCTTACGGAAATACAAGCTATCTGTTCAACCCGCACTGGGCGTATTGCAGGCTCACCGGAAACTGGCCCAACGGCGGCGAATCGCTGCTCAACTCGAAGGTGAGTTGGTTCATCAAGGTCAGCAGTTTCGACGCTTATAAATGCCTGGCCTGCGACATGGTCTTTCAACCCTCGTACGTGGCACATACTAACAACAAAGGGACCGTTTTCAGCTTTAACATGGTGTTCATCGACGGGCACGTTGCGACAGTGAATGACAAGATCCTTGCGACGAATAAGTCGGTCGTTTGGCCTTACCAAAATAACGCACTCAAGGGGACGGGGTCGGAATCCACTGGGCTTCAGAGCCTTGATGATGACCTGGATATTCTGGAAACCGAAGCTGACGGGCGCGATGCGGCGACCGCGAACGCCGATCCGTACCTGACCGCATTCCCCGCGCGCCCGTCGACTACCTGGTATGTCAATCGGGAACAGAACGTCACGTCCGTGGCTAGTCCTAATCCACTGGTTTCCGATCATCCCGCGGTCCCATGGCGATGAGTGGCGACCTGGGGCGAAGATTCCCAATCCTCTTACGCAAGTGACCAAGGATAATGTTGATCAGTTCGCCAGTTATTGGGATAGATGGCTGAAGAAATGAACTTTGCCGGCGCCAATCTGCCACGTTTGAAGGGCATACTCGTGAAAACATGCTTTCGACTGCTCGCTCTTCTGTGCGTAGCATTAGCGTTCCCCGTCCAGGCTTATGCTCAGGCCGCGCCCGACGCGGCAACGCCAGAGATACTCACGCCTCCCGCCGCAAAAACACCCCGGATAAACGGACCCAAAGTCTTCGGCGTGCGGCCGGGCTCACCGTTCATCTATTCAATTCCCGCAACTGGTGATCGGCCGATGCAGTTCTCCGCGGATGGACTCCCGACCGGACTGGCACTCGACGGCGCGACGGGTCGAATCACCGGACAATTGGAAACCGCGGGCGAATACTCCATCGTGTTCCACGCAAGCAACTCGCTGGGGCACGCAGACCGGCCTTTCAAAATCATCGTCGGCCACGAAATTGGCTTGACGCCCGCCATGGGTTGGAATAACTACAACCTCACGGGTGCGCATATCGACCAGACCATTGTGCTGGCGCAAGCGCATGCGATGGTGGATTCAGGACTGGCCCAGCATGGCTGGACCTACTGCAATACCGATGATGGCTGGCAGGGGGTACGCGGCGGCGAGTTGAATGCCATCCAGCCAAACAACCAGGATTTCCCCGACATTGCGGCCATGGTGAAGGAAATTCACAGTCTCGGTCTCAAAGCCGGAATCTATTCCTCACCCTGGGTGACGACCTATGACCGCCATATCGGAAGCACCTCCGACGATCCCGATGGGAAATGGAGCACCGACTTCGCCAAGCAGAACAACCACGATCACAGCCTGAAATTCCCCTTCATCATCGGGAAATATCATTTCATCGATCAGGATGCTAAACAGATCGCCGAGTGGGGATTCGACTATCTGAAATATGACTGGGCCCCGGTTCATGTGGACGCCACCAAGGAAATGTTCGATGCGCTGCGCGCGACACACCGGGATTTTTTATTCAGTCTGTCCAACAATGGCAGCTACACGCTTTTGAAGGAAATTGATCAGGTTTCCCCTTATGCAAACTCCTGGCGCGTCACCGACGATGTGCATGACAGATGGGCGATGGTCGCCAAGAGCGCGTTCACGCAGGACCCGTGGGCTCCCTTTTCTCGTCCGGGTCATTTCAATGATCCTGACATGCTTGTCGTCGGCGTCATTGGTTGGGGAAGACCGCATCCCACCCACCTGACACCGGATGAGCAATACACCCAAATAAGCATGTGGTCCCTGCTTTCGGCTCCGTTGCTGCTGGGGTGTGATTTGCAGAAACTCGATCCGTTCACATACAGCCTGATCTCCAATGACGAAGTGCTGGATGTGGACCAGGACAGCTTGGGGAAGCAGGCTACCAGCATCTCGAAGGATGGCGACATCAGCGTCTATGCAAAACCCCTGGACGATGGGCGCTGGGCGGTAGGTTTATTCAACACCGGGAAGACTCCGGCAGACGCCACGGTGAAATGGTCTGATCTCAAACTCGCGGGCAAACCGGCCGTGCGGGATCTATGGCGTCAAAAAGATCTGGGTCAGTTCGATGGCGAGTTTTCAACGCCCGTGGCTCCGCATGGAGTAGTGCTGCTCGCGGTGTCGCCAAAATGAGCATTCTGAAATCATATTTCGCGTGGAATACTTCTGCGCTCGCGTCGAATTCGCACTGGAGTTCAGGATGAAACGTCTGCCATTGATCGTTATCGCCGTCGTTTCCTTGATCTGTCTCCTGAGTGATTCGGGGCTTGCGCAGTCAACGCAACCCGTCATCGCCTCGGTCCCGCGGCCGCAGGTTCCCCTGCCGCCGGGAATGACTCCCATCTTCGACGGCAAAACGCTCGACGGCTGGGTGCAGGTGCCCGCCAATTCGTGGACCGTAAAGGACGGCATCCTCGCCAGCCTCGGCGTTGCACGCGGAGTTCTCTACACCGTCGATCAATACAGCAAGTACCGGATCATTTTCGATATCCGCCACGCAGCATTCGCGGCAAAACCCGATCATCAGGCATGCGTCCTGTTTTTCGGAACCGCTCCCGCCGACGGTGAAAAACCCACCGATGCACTTGGCGCGGTGCAGATTCAGGTGCCGCCTGGATACACGTGGGATTACCGCAAGGGTCACAACAACGCCGGCAAGGGTGAGTTCAAATCGTTCAAGCACCCCAGGTTTGATGCCAAGCAATGGAGCCGGGTCGAGCTATTGATTGATGCCACTAAAGGAACTGCGCGGATGGCGGTCGCTCAGCCGGTGGGAAGCGATGCAGTAGAGGTCGTCGATTTTGACGTGCCCGAGGCCGGGAAAACCGGACCCTTCGCATTGCAGATGCACAACAAAGGATTGTTTGATGAGTATGCGAATATGGCGATCGAAGTAAATCCGGTCAACGATGACTTGATCACCGTCAAGCCGCATCCATAAGAGAACGCAATGGAATCTCGACAATTGGTGTTCCAATGTCGGTGGAGAGGGATGTGGGCGGCGGTTTGCCTCCTGGGCATTGCCGGATGCGCGCCGGTCGCATCGCGTTGGGCGGGAGCTGGCGCGGCGGGGCGGCCGCCGGCGTTTTACCTCTCCGATGATGCCGCTGCGACCGGCGTTTCGCCGGAAGTTGTGATCGATGCCAGCGCCCACGGTGCGATCGGCGACGGCGCAACCCTCAACACCTCCGCCATTCAAACCGCCATCGATTCGCTCAGTGTCCAGGGCGGCGGCGTGCTCGCCTTTCCCGCCGGCCGCTATGCGACAGGTACGATCCAATTGAAAAACAACGTCCGCCTTCGGCTCGCCGATCAGGCGGTGTTGCTCGGTAGCCACAACGCCGCCGACTATCAGAATCTCGATCCATTCACTGGCGGCGATAACAAGGGAACGCTCGGATACGCCCTGATCACGGCCGTGGGCGCAAGCCATGTTGGGATTGAAGGGACTGGAACCATTGATGGCCAGGGCAAGGCGCTCAAGGCCGCTCAATCAAAATACAACGTGCGCCCGTTTCTCATCCGCTGGGAACACTGCACCGATGTCACCGTCAAAGACGTTCACCTGACCGACCCCGGCGCCTGGACCATGCAATTCTTTCAGTGCACCAAGGTGGTCGCCCAAAACGTCAACATCCGCAGTGCCGCATCGCATTTGATCAACAACGATGGAATCGACATCGACTCCTGCCAGGGCGTTCAAATCACAAATTGCGACATCGAAAGCGGCGACGATGCCATCTGCATGAAGGCGACCAGTCCGCAGCCGTGCGGCGACATCACCGTCACCGGCTGCACGCTCAAAACGCGCTGCAATGGTATCAAGCTGGGGACCGAATCCCTTGGTGATTTCTCGCATATTCAGGCCAGCAATTGTCATCTGCGCGATATCGGTCTGGCGGGAATCGCGCTCTATTCGGTGGATGGTGCGCAATTGCATGATGTCACCATCACCGATGTGGACATGGACGGCGTTGCTGTCCCCATCAGCGTGCGCTTGGGAGCACGACTCAAAACATTCCGCGCCGGCGACCAGCCGCGCCCCATCGGATCACTGAGCGATATTACCCTCGAAAACATCCACGCCATCGGAGCGCGCCAGATCGGCCTGCTCATCAACGGCATCCCCGACCATCCCGTGCAGTCGCTTCATCTGAAGAACATCGACGTCACGCTCGCCGGCGGTGGCAGCGCGAAGGATGCCGACGTAAAGCTTCCCGAAAAAGAAGCCGGCTATCCGGAGATGAGCATGTTCGGCAAAATCATGCCCGCCTTCGGCGTCTACCTCCGCCATGTCAATGGCGTGACCTGCGACCATGTTACATTATCCGTCACCCGCCCCGATGCGCGCCCTGCGGTTGATTTGGTGGATGTCGAAGGCGTGAAAACAGCCGATTTTCTGGTTGGAGCTCAACCATGAACAAGCGACCCCTGTTTCTCGTGATTCTGCTTCCCGCCATATTGATTGGATGTGCCGCCCAGGAACCGAAAGACAATTTCCCTCCGGACCTCACCAAGCTCCAGAGAAATATCCCCGCCGACGTTTCAACCATCCGGGGATTCAACTACGAATCCGCGCCCACCATCGGCCACAACGAAATGTGGTTGCAATACAATCCCGCCGAGACCGAGCGCGACATGGACTACGCCAGGCGTCTCAATCTCAATCAGGTGCGCGTCTTCCTCGGGTACACCGCGTACTCGAGAGACAAGACGGCGTTTCGCAAGAACCTCGTCCACTTCATCCGTGCCTGTCACCAGCGCGGCATCGGCGTCATGCCTACGCTCCAGTATCCCCGCGAGTGGTCGCAGGACCAGGCTAACTGGCCTCTGGCTCGCGAGTACGCTGCGGATCTGGTCAACACCATCGGCAATGGCAAGGAACCGGGACTCGCGTTCTGGGATGTTCACAACGAGCCGGGAAAGGCGCGAATTGAGTTCGCCCGGCACATGGCCGGTGTGTTCCGTGAACTGGACAAGGTTACGCCGATCACCATCGGTTCCACCACCGAATCGGAGATGGAGGCAACCGGCAGCGACTTGGTCGATGTGCTCTGCTTCCACGATTACAGCTCGACGCGGGAAGGAATTCGCACCAACATCGAGAAGGCCAAAAAATATGCGGCCAGCCAGCACAAACAAGTCATGAACACCGAGATCGGCTGCATTGCCCGATCCAACCCGTATGACGTGACGCTTCAGGAGTACATGAATTCAGGCGTCGGTTGGTACATCTGGGAATTGATGATCACCAAGCAGTGGGGAACGGTGCACGGAGTGCTATACGCGGATGGAACCGTGCGCGATCCTTCGATTGCCGCGGCGCTGATGGGATTTTTCCGAAACCGAGGACCGGATGTCGTGCCGGAAGTTCCGGATCGAGAAGGGCGGGTCACGCGCGCCGTGGCCGATGGAAAGCGGTGGCTGGCCGATCCCAACGCCGATTGGACGGCCGGATTGGATATCGCCGAAAGGTCGGCGAACCTTCTTGAGGCAGCTCAATTGATCGAAATGCACGATCTGCCGACACGGCAAGTGGATTTGCTGCGCAAGGGACAGCCGGACATGACCGCGCTACGTGCACTGATAGAGAAATTCACAGGAATTCTCGAGCCGTACCAGTTGCCGGCCGGCGATCCAGGGCGCGACAGGCCGCCGGGTTGGATAAGGTAGAGAATCACGTCTCCCGACCCATTTGAATTGGCGTTATCGGGAATTCCTTTGCGGCAGATAAACACCGATGGCCTGCACAGCGATGTCATAGATATTGTCGCTATGTGTCTGTTCGGGTATTTTTAGCGCATGGCGAAAAAGGGGACCACAGGAAAACCCGCCGTCAAACCAGCGACAGCCGCGCCCGCCGTTCATGCCGGTCGGCCGTCGTCTGCAAGACCGTCGGCCCTGCTCGATACCCGTGTTGTCTATTGCGGCGACAACCTCGAACAACTCGCCAAGCTGCCCGATGCGTGCGTTGATCTGATCTACATCGATCCGCCGTTCAACTCCAATCGCAATCATGAGGTCTTCTGGGGCGAGACCAAGGAGAAGCGATCGTTCGAAGACCGCCACGCCTCCACGCAGGCCTACATCGATTACATGCGGCCGCGCTGCGTTCAGCTCGCCCGCGTCCTCAAGAAAACCGGTAGCTTCTACTATCACTGCGACTGGCGCGCATCGCGTCAATTTGGAGGATCAAGCTGTGGCATCTGAGCGTACGGCAACCAGCGACCCCGATCAACGTTACCTGGACATCATCCAATCAGCGCTTCGGGTATGTCTGAACTACAAGCCAAAGTTCGGAAAAGGGAAAGCCGGTGGGTTTACGCTCGAATCCTTCCAAAAGATGTATCGAGAGGACGAGTTTTATGAATGGTTCGGGCTCGATTCGCCATTGGTTTACGCGGCTCACAAAGCTGCTGGGGGCATGACGTCGGTTTACCGGCAGATCGGAATTGGTTGCCAGACGGTGTTCCAGCAAATTCTGCGGGATCAATTGGGGCTTTCGGTCGCGGATTCGGTTTGGTCGTACAAGGTTCCGAGCACGCGCGGGACGATGAGAACACTTTCCCTCGACGGTTGGATTCCGTTGGAAAAGGTGGGTATCGAGTGTCGCAAGTCTCCAACTGTCAACTGGCTCGCACAAGCGGCGGAGTCCGTGGGACTGAAGCGATCCGACGCGAAAGCGCTGCGCGGGGCCGTGTTTGAGGTGCGCCAAGGTTACAAGAGCAAGGACTCCAAGCGACAAAACGCCGACGTGTCCAACGCTGCGAACGCGTACGCCTCGATGCACTTGCCGGTGGTCCTGCTGCTTTCAACCCAGATTGATTCAGATGTTGCCGAGCGGTACGCCCGTGCCCAGTGGGTCATTCTTCGCGGGACTGTCGGCGGCACGTCACTTGATTCAACCTATGTGTTTTGTCGTGAAGTTCTCGGGTATGATCTCACTGACTTCTTCCGCCGCAATTCGAAGAAAATCAAAGCCGAAACATTGGCTGTATTTGAAGGGCTTCTGCGATGAGTCATGGGTTGTTTGGACCAGTCGAAGCGGAAGTGATAACGCCGAAGTCTCTGGGCCGTCGCGACCATCTGACCTTTCGCGGCAATGTTGCCTTGGGGCGGCACGGTTGGCTGCGCCTAACGCCGGCGTATTCGCTTCGTCTGGTCCACGAGCTTCTCAAGCAGTCAGGGCCAGACGAGTTTGTCCTTGAGCCATTTTCCGGCACCGGGACAACTCCGCTCGCCTGCGCATCCCTTGGTATCCGTTGCCACGCCGTGGACATCAATCCATTTCTCGTGTGGCTGGGGAACCTGAAACTGACTCAACTCGACGCAGGGGTGGACAAGGCCGTCCGGTCCGCCGCCGCTCGCATCGCCGAGAAAGCTCGCGATAACAGCGACATCGGATGGAAGCCGGACCTGCATCAAATTGAGAAATGGTGGGACGCGTCGACGCTACACGTTCTCGCTGCGCTGTGCGACGGTATCCGCAATCCCTCGCGCGAGCGAGCTGGTGGTGTGTCAGATCTGCTGCGCGTCGCCTTCTGCCGGGTGATGATTCAAACCGCAAACGTGTCGTTCGCGCACCAATCCATGTCCTTCAAGAAGAAGAATGACGATGCGAGCCTGATTGAAGAAACGCCAAAGCGGGCCGCGGCGCGCGTGACCGATGCGTTTATGGACGCCGCCAATGACGTCGCCGACAGCTTGAACGTCGGGGTTCCCGCGACCGAGTGCAGTGTGTTCCTCGGCGATTCGCGTAACCTGCCTGCTGCCCTCCCGGTTGGCGAGCCTCGCTATACCGCCGTGATTACGTCGCCGCCATATCCGAATCGGATGAGCTACATTCGAGAGCTTCGACCGTATATGTACTGGCTCGGCTTCCTTTCCGACGGCCGCGCTGCCGGCGAACTCGATTGGAAGGCGATCGGCGGCACGTGGGGATGCGCAACCAGTCTCCTGAACACTTGGCGTCCGAGCGGCGATGGCGAAATCCCGTTCGATCACTTTGACCGCATAGTCGGCGACATCGGCAAAGGCCATCAACTGCTGGGTCGGTATGTCCACAAGTATTTCGAAGACATCAAAAGCCACATCATCGGACTGCGGAAAGTTCTCGCGGCTGGCGCGCGCTGTCATTACATCGTCGGGAACAGCAAATTCTACGACACGATGCTCCCCGTCGAACACATATATGCGGCGATTTTTTCGGATGCTGGATTCGTCGACGTAAGTGTGGAGACGATACGCAAACGCACGTCAAAGAAAGAGCTGTATGAATTCGTCGTGCATGCCCACGCGCCCTGCATGTAGTGCTTACGGCAAACGGGAAATAACTGGGCCGTCATCGCGCTGGGTGGCATTCCAAACAAGGTGCAGGTCGGCGATATGGGTATCGATGGCCGCATCTTCCCCGTCGGCACCAAACCCGCCGAAGGCGGCCTCTTCTCCGATGATTGGTTCCCCATTCAGGTCAAGCAGATGGACAAGGTCGGCCGCCCCGATATCGACGCCTTCCAAGCCGTCATGGAGCGCGAAGGCGAAGGCGGCCGCCAACGCGGCTTCTTCGTCAGCTTCGGCTATACAAAAGACGCCGAAGACGAATGCCGCGCATTCTTCAAACGCACCGGTAGAATCATCAAGCTCCTAACCGTGCAGGAAATCCTGGATGAGGAGCATGTACAAAAGATGTAAGGAGTAAACCTAACATGGCTGAGGTACCCGAAAACAGTTTCTTTGAAAGCTCGGAAGACTTGCTGAAATTTCTGCGAGAGAGGGCAGACGACATAGAGGCGGTCGTAATTCCGACAGGAGGCGGGCCAATCGGAGCGTGAAACCGGGACGTGAGCGATTGGTCAGAACCTCTCCCGTCCCCGTTTCACGCTCCGTGAGTTATTCGGAACCAAGCTGGGTGGATGTATTAACTATGCTGTACAATATTTATAGTCGCAGAATGGGAAGAGCTTCCAACATATTCTTGGCGCATTGTCTCACCCTATTATTTTCTGGCATTTTGATTGTATTTTCCGCAGTGACATCGGGCTGCGTCGACCAACACCTATTCTATACATGGAGCCACGCGCTACAGCAATCTTCTCCTGCCCCATTAATCTGGCGGAGCAATTGGCCGGTTATGCCGGGCCAGTGGCTTCCCATCGAATATTACATTAGCCGAGACCACAAGGTTAAAGCGGTGATGCAACCGTCTTCCAATGCGCCGATTTTTACAGAGTGGGGCACTTTCGACGAACCGCGGCCGGCATCTGTGTCCAGCGGTCTTTCACCGGGCTCGACCGTGGTGCGGATGACGTTCCCGGAGGGAAGCCAGGAGTATCTTGTAGACGCTGCAACCGGTTTGCTCAGCGTGGTCCCCGGCTCTGGGCCACAAGCGAGGCAGCCGAGCGCGCGGCAGGAGCAGTGATATGTGGAATAAGTATTTGAAGCTGGTAACGGCTGTTTTCGGCGTGACAATGATGGTCGGCTGCTACGATCAAACCCTTCAAGTGTCAGCACTTTCCGTGCCGTCACCGTTGTGGCAGCACGACCCGAGAACGGCCGGCTGGGGTCGCCTCACGCTCTGGTACAACGTGTTCTCGGACGACGTCGAAGCGCACGTATGGTCAGAAGAGCGGAAGCAAGGATTTATCGAACACGGGCACGTAACCGAAAACCAAATACGGGATGCCCATAACCCATCCGACCCAGGCTACTGGGAGTTAGATACAACCTTCCACGGCGTCAATGAGAAGTACACCAACACCTTAAACACGAATGAGATTTACGTGGTGCCAGCACCGAAATGAGAACGGATGGTACGTCCCGCGCCATCAAATTCCTCGCCCGCCGGATCCGAGGGGGAACTGGTTGGCCCATCTCTCCAAGACCAGCGGGACGACGGACCTGAATCAGACCCGAACGGTCAACACAGTCAAGGAGATTACCACCATCGGGGGCACCCCAAGCTGAGCGACGCCGCCGGCGTTCGATGCGGCGGGAACATGACCCGCTTCCCGAAGCCTGCCACTCCATCCAACACCTTCACTGCCACCTATGATGCGTGGAATCGGATGGTCAGCATAAGCGGCGGCGGATCACCAGTGGCGATGAAGAAAAAGGGTCTTCACTGGTTAGCACAGCCGGGCTCGCGAAAACGAAATCTGTGAGCGCGGAGAGAAAGAAAAAGGGTCATCACTGATTCGTCTGACGCCGCTCGCGGAAGCGCCGCGAAACGCGCAAATGCGCTGATCGCGTGTGCAGTACGCCCGATTACACACGAGATCGCGTTGATCGTGCACGGAATCAGATCGATCGCACACGAAATCGCTCCGATGGCGCACAGAATTCTGCTGATTCCACTAAGGATCGATCACAGTTCGTTCGACATCGAAGAAGAAGACGGGGACAGCCGCGCATTTCAGCTGGGATATCGGCGGCTGTACCTGTCGCTCCTGACGTACTTAAGCCAAGCAGAATCGTGTGTTTGCCGCGCAAAAAAGCGGGAATGGCGCGGGGAAACGTGCGTTTTGCGCGAACAAATGCGCGAATGGAGCGGGCAAACGCGCGTTTCGCGCGAGGAAACGCGCGTTTCAGCAGAGGAAACGCGCGTTTTGCGCGAAGAAACGCGTGTTTTACGCGAGGAAACGCGCGTTTTGCGCCGGGAAACGCGCGTTTAAGGCGGGGAAACATCTGTTTTGCGCGGGGAAACGCGCGAATGACGATCGGTTGTTGCGGGATCGGCCGCGGTGTCAGCGTGATGATCGCGGATTTTATTTGGCGGTGTTCTGGCTGGGGTGTGGCTGGGGCGCGGGGGAGGATTTTATTGAACCGGGCTGGAGGGGCAGTGCCCATTTCGACGGCCCGTGACGACAGCCCGTTGCGATCGGCGGCGGCGGGCCATGATGATGCAACGCGACTGCGGCCGTGTGGCGTCGCCGGCTACTCCGGCGGCAAACCGTCGAGCCAGCCCTGCACCTTCTTCACCATATGCGGCATGCCGATGCGGGCGTAGAGGTCGCGGCTCTGCGTCCACAGCCGCCGGGCTTCGGTCATGTCGCCATGCTGCTTGGCAATCGAGCCGAGGTTGCCGAGTTGGTTCGCCTGCCCCTCCAGGCGGCCGAGCTTGCGGAATATCTCCAGCGACTCGCGGAGGAGCTTCTCGGCTTCGTCCAGGTTGCCGCGGGCTTTGGCGATCAAGCCGAGGTTGCCGAGTTGGCTCGCCTGCCCCTCCAGGCGGCCGAGCTTGCGGTTGATCTCCAGCGATTCGCGGAGGAGCTTCTCGGCTTCGTCCAGGTTGCCGCGATCTTGGGCGATCAGGCCGAGGTT
>Ga0302325_10016302_pt1 | contig 15754 bp, 17 predicted proteins | sample Palsa_T0_2_FD_201948 | JGI IMG/M metagenome (GOLD analysis project Ga0302325, IMG submission 201948) | Peat permafrost microbial communities from Stordalen Mire near Abisko, Sweden - Palsa_T0_2 | ecosystem: Environmental > Terrestrial > Soil > Palsa > Peat permafrost | place: Sweden: Abisko...
GGATCGGCGTTGAAGCGGCGCCTCCAGTAGGCATCGCTGATGACGACCGTCTGCGCCTCGTCCTTGAGGTCGGATTGGAGAAAGACGCGGCCCTTCTGCGGCTGAGCGCCGAGGACGCTGAAGAAGTTCGGCGTTACATACTGCAGCCTTATCGGCTCCGGGGTACCCAGCCCGGAGATGCTTGAGGTCTGAGTAAAGCTGGTCTGCGCGATATCTTCAAAGGCGCGGTTCTGCCTTCGCAGATCGTCGATGACGAGAATGGGAGGCGCCATCCTTGCATCTGGATGGGTCCGCATCGTATCCCAAAGGGTGACCAGACGAGCAGGTTCGACGTAGGGCATGGGCCTGTACATGACCGCGTCGATCACACTGAAGATCGTCGTGTTGGCCCCGATGCCTAGCGCTAGAGATAGAATAACGACTGTGACAAAGCCGGGACTCTTGAAGAGGCCTCGGAGGCTGTACCGGATGTCTTGCAGGAGCGATCCCATATTTCTCCTCGCGAACGGGCTTAATTGCTCTATAGATAGCAGACATAGCTCCATTCATCTTTCGACCAAGTCGTTCATTCCGCTGGTAGATGAGAGGAGATGGCCTCGTCTCTCCGTTCGTTTTCGGAAATCGGTGTCCGGAAGCGGACATTCGGTGATCCAGCTGGCTTATGGGTTCAATGGCCATTTTTGCCCAACCCCTCGAAAAGGTCCATTTGGCGCTTCGAGGGTTGGGGAGTGCGAAAAGTCTACCTCTTGCACCCACGAAGCGCCGGTTCCGATGAATAGAAGGGGCGTTTGAAGACAATGCAAGAACCGTTGCAAGAATCGAAGTGCGAAAACGGGGCCGATGCAACGAGTTCTTGCACGGAAATCCGGGGCCACGGGGAGCACTATTCAGCGCAGCAGGATTGCGCCGTTTCCCTGTATGGCGAGCGCCTTGTCGAAGGTTACAAGGGTTAAGTTTGCGGCTTCCGCGAACGCTGCAAGGTAAGCGTCGGCCCACTGCTTGGTCGAGATTTCATCGCGGTCGGAACGTTTGCGGAACGTCTCTTCTACACCACGCGGTTCGTTGAGCATTCTCGCAGTCGATAGTTGCAACAGTGTATCGAAAGCCTTCCATGCTTCTGCCTGAGTCAGAACGTCCGCTTGCATGGCAGCGGAATTGGTAAGCAGCCGCAATAAACCCAGCTGCGTGAATCGGCAGAAGACCAAAACGGCGCTTGCGGGAAGGGATCGCTCCCAGGCCGCCGCGGACTTGTGGTGCGGATGGATTTCGTGCGCCAGTGCCAGCCAGACATTCACGTCAGGGAAAAGGAATGTATTCGTAGACACCTTCGTCTCCCAACTGAAGTGAGCCAGGGTTTTTCGAGCGAAGGACAGGGAACGGGGCGCGCCGCTTCGCCGGTTCAACAGGTTGGCCCTTGCGCATTTTCTCAGCCAGAGAGTCGAGAATGATCTCTTTGATGGTGGTGCCTTCAGTCGCGGCGCGTACCTTCAGTTCGCGATAGATGGGGTCGGGAATGTCAACGGTGGTGCGCATGAACCCATCGTAGCATATTTATGTTTTTATGGCTGATTCAGTCTCTCTCCAGCAAAATCTCCGCCAGCATCTCCGGCGCTACGTTGCCGCCGCTTACGATTGCGACCGCTTGCCGGTATTCCGGCAGCTCATGCGCGTGGAAGAGCAGCGCAGCCGTGGTGACAGCGCCGCTGGGCTCGGGGACGAGGCGTGCGACGGCGACGATGGCCCGCATGGCGGCGCGAATTTCGGCTTCCGTGACGTTGACGATGCGGTCGACATAGGCCTGAATGTGGGCGAAGTTGCGCACGCCGACGCTCTGAGTGCGAAGCCCATCGGCAATCGTCCGGCTGGTGAGTTCGGCCGGCCACGTGACAATTTTGCCGCTGCGGAAGCTTTCGGTAGCGTCGGCGGCAAGTTCCGGTTCTACGCCGACAACGAGTGCCTTGGGGCTGAGTTGGCGAACGGCCGTCGCAACACCGCTGAGCAGTCCGCCGCCGCTGACTGGGCTGAGGACGAGGTCGACTTCGGGAAGCTCTTCGACGATTTCGAGGCCGCAGGTGGCCTGGCCGGCGATGATCGCTTCGTCGTCGTAGGGCGGGATGGTGACGTAGCCGTAGCGCGAAACCAACTCATCCGACTTGGCCAGCCGCTCACTGGAGGCGACGCCGACTTCGACGATCTCCGCGCCGAGGGCCAGCGTGGCGGCGCGCTTGATGGCCGGCGCGTTCGACGGCATCACGATGACCGCCTTCGCGCCTACTTCACGCGCCGCGTACGCCACGCCCTGGGCGTGGTTGCCGCTCGAATAGGTGATAACGCCGCGGGAGATTTCCTCTGGAGTAAGCTGGAGGATTTTGTTTGCCGCCCCGCGCAGTTTAAAGCTGCCGATAGGCTGCAGGCTCTCGGCTTTGAGCCAGATATGCTTTTCGCCGCCGTGAGGTGCGACTCGAGGAAACGGCGCGCGGACCAGCGGCGTGCGCAGGGCGACGCCGGAGATGCGCGCGGCTGCTGCACGGATGGTGTCGAGGGAGATGAGCGATTCGCTTGCTTGCATGTGTTTGCCTTGGGAGGGGTGCTAAGGATGAATTGCTTCGATATCGGTGTAACGTTCAAAGTCCCGCGTGTTGAAAGTGAGAATACGCCTGACGCGGTGAATGTGCATGGCGGCGACGAGTCTGGCTTCGTGAGCTTGAACGCCGGAAACGCGGTGGTCGATCAGCAGCCTTCGCCATTCCTGGTGAACCGCTAGACTGTCCGGCAGGAGAAGGAACGCGTCCTCAATGTCCCTGGCTTGGACTTCGGCCTGCTCCGGAGTGAGACCGTATCCGTTACGGTTTGCAGGCCGCGTCAATACGTTCCAAAGTTCTCCCAGGTTCTGGGAGACGTAACATGGCGCAGAACTCGAGCGCATCAGCTGCTTAACCGCAGACCTGACAATGGGATAGCTTAGGTCGTCATGCTGTACCCAGCGAATCAGTATATTTGTATCGACCAGGAACGGTTCACTGGCCATTTACCAGCGGTCCTCATAATAGCTGGCTCGTTCGTTCGCTTCAAGCGATAGGACCGGCATGTTTTCCGACCCTTCCGACAGTTTCTTCGAGAACGCATCGACATTTTCGAGCGTGAGCATCCCCGCGCCGCCTCGAAATGGAGCGAGCGCTTCCTGGAGCAGGGTTCCAGCGTAGGTTTCGACTGGAATTCCGCGTGCGCCAGCTGCGGCTGTGAGCCGCGCTTCGGCTTCGGGGCTGATTTCCACCTGAATCGTCATGGCGGTCCCTCCGTGTCTCCATTATCCACTGGAATAGCGAAAGAACTCAGGGCAGATATTGAGAAGGAATCTGCTCTTCCGGCGTTTCGGCTTCCCAAACGATCTCCTGGATCTTCCAGCTCTTGCCGTCGTTCGCGGCCTGAATGCTGTTGATTCCTTTTACCTGGGACTGAACTTTTCCATCAATCTCGACGCGGGTTTCGTAGGTGCTCCAAAGATGCGCCAGGTGCCCATATACCTCGGTTCCTACCTTGATCTGATGCTCCATCAGAGAGGCGCTGCCGCGCTTGTGAACTGCCTCGATCCAGCCATCGACCGTCAAAATGTGCGGCGAAAAGCCGCCATCCGCATTCTTTGCGAGCGGAACCAGCCGCGCCTCCGGCAAGAACAGCGCGCGGAAGCAGGTCCGGTCTTTATCCGCCGGGCCGGTGACTGCGGAGTCGATGGCTTTGACCAGGTCGTCGAGCGTGGCTGTGGATCGGCAGGCGGGGGGAGTTGCCTGCGCGGGTGCTGCTTGCGCGTGAAGCTGCGGCGTGAGCACGACGGCGGCGAGGGCCAGGAAAAGAACAGTCTTTCGCATAGCGCGATTCTACAGAATCGCGCTCGCTTGTCCTGCGGGATTCTGTCAGGGGTGCTTGGTGCTGGGCAGATAGCGGCGCGGAAGCGGATGACCAGGCGATGCATCCTGCCAGAGCATGGCAAAGACTTTCCATTCCGATTGGGCGCCGGTCGTTCTCTCCCGGACGAGTTCGAAATCCTCAATGCCGGTCGCGATAACAGGAGCAGTCGGCGAAGAGCGCACTTCGTACGTTCGAGTGATACGAGCGACATTGTCGTAAACTTCGACGGAAGAATGGAGCGTTCTCTCCCAGAAGGTTTCGTTGGGCCGCTTCTCATACCAGCCAACAAACTCCTGTGGCGTCTCGGCGATGCGGGTCGATTTACCGTCCTTGTCGAGTACAACGCCTGTAATGCGGGCATCCGGTGTGAGCAGTTGCAGCGTGCAGGCGTGGCTGCGGTTGCCGGGACCGATGACCGCGTCGTTCCAGACCTGAACGAATTGGTGGATGTCGAGGACGGTGCGGCAGGATTTTTCGGTGAGCGTTTGCGCTGACGAGACACAGGCAGACAAGACAAAAGCCCATCCGAACAGGAGCGATCTCCTGCTGGGATGGGCTTTTGCCGCAATTGCGGATACCACTTAAATCTCCATCACAACGGGCATCACCATAGGCCGGCGGCCGGTGGTTTTCTGGATGTAGCGCTTCAACTCGACGCGGATCTTCTCTTTCACCATGCCGTAGTCGGCTTTTTCTTCCGGACTCAGCGCTTCTACTGCGCGCAGCATCACGTCGCGGGCGCCGTTTGTGATGTCCTGGCCGCCGAAGCCGCGCATGATCACCTCCGGCTGCTGCTCGACCTGGCCGGTGCGCTTGTTCAGCGCGATTACGGCGAGAACGATGCCGTCTTCCGACAGCGTGCGGCGGTCCTTGATGACCAGGTCTTCGACCACGTCGGTGCTGGAGCCTGAGTCGATGAGAATGCGCCCGGCGGTGACTTTGCCGTTCTTGCGCGCCTGCGTCTTGTCGAGTTCGAGCACGTCGCCGTCTTCGATGACGATGGCCGAGCCGACTGCGCCGGTATCGATGGCTACCTGGGCGTGCTTCTTGAGGTAGCGATAGTCGCCGTGGACGGGGATGAAGAACTGCGGGCGGACGAGGTTGATGAGCAGGCGCATCTCTTCCTGGCTGCCGTGGCCGCTCACATGGATCAGGCCCTGGGAGCCGTCGTCGTAGATGACGTTGGCGTCGCGGCGGGTAAGGTGGTCGATGACGCGGAAGATGCCTTTTTCGTTGCCGGGGATGACGCGCGAACTGAGGATGACCGTGTCGCCGGATTCGATGTGGGCCTGCTTGTGGGTGTTCACGGCGGCTCGGCTCAAGGCGGACATGGGCTCGCCCTGGGTACCGCTGATCATGATGAGCAGCTTTTCCGGCGGAAAGTCCTTGATCTGACCGGGATGGATGACCAAGCCGGGAGGAATGTCGAGATAGCCGAGATCCTGCGCGATTTCCGTGCTCTCGTTCATGGAGCGACCGATCACCGCAACCTTGCGGCCGTGGGAGCGCGCCAGTTCCAGGGCGATGCGGATGCGATAAATGGAGCTTGAAAAGCAGCTGAAGAAGAGCTTTTTCTTGGTTCGCGAGAAGATTTCGTCCAGCCTCGGCTTTACCGCCCATTCGCTGGGGGTGTAGCCGGGGCGCTCGACGTTGGTCGAGTCCTGCAAGAGGGCCAGGACGCCGCGCTTGCCGTATTCGGCAAAGGTGTGCAGGTCAAAGGCTTTGCCGTCAGGCGGGGAAAGATCGATCTTGAAGTCGCCCGTATGAATCACGACGCCGACCGGGGTCTCGATGGCGAAAGCCACGCAATCCACAAGAGAGTGCGTGACTCGGATCGGCTCGATGGTGAACGGCCCAATAGTGAACTTGACCTTGGGTTCGATCTCGATCAACTCGACCAGGTCGGTGAGCTTGTGCTCTTCGAGCTTGCCGTCCACATAGGCCAGCGTGAACTCCGTGGCGTAGACCGGGACCCGGATTTCCTGCAGCATCCAAGGCAGGCCGCCGATGTGGTCCTCGTGGCCGTGGGTGAGCAGGATGGCGCGCACATGCGCCCTGTTTTCAATTAGATAGGTGAGATCGGGGACGACAATATCCACGCCCAGAAGCTCGGACTCAGGGAACATGAGCCCGGCATCGATGACAATAATATCGTCTTCCCAACGCAGCGCCAGGCAGTTCATACCGAACTCGCCCAAACCGCCCAGGGGGATTATTTTCAGTTTTTTAGTTTGCATCACTCGTCTCTTCCATGCTAACACTCGCGACGGTAACGCAAATTTCTCGATTTACTCCGCTCGCAACGCTTGTACCGGATTGACGCTGGCGGCGCGGCGTGCTGGAAGATAACTTGCCAGCATGGCTGCGCCGCCGAGGACGAGAGCTACGCTGGCCAGCGTTCCGGCGTCCCATGCGGCCGTGCCAAAGAGCAGCCCGCGCATCAGCGTAGCTGCGCCGACGGAGGCGATGAGACCCAGCGAGATGCCGATGGCCGTGAGCCAACCCGCTTCTTTCAACACCATTGCGTAGACTGAGCCGCGCGGCGCGCCGAGGGCCATGCGAACGCCGATTTCACGCGTGCGCTGCGCGACTGAGTAAGCGATGACGCCGTAGAGGCCAACCACAGCCAGCAGCAATGCGACCGATGCGAATCCGCCAACCAGCCAAGCCGAAGACTGATGCAGATAAGCAGTGGGCGAACTGCGCATGTACTCTTCCATGGTGGAAGGGTCGACGATGCCAAGTCCGGGGTCGATGGAGTGTATTATGGTGGCCAAAGTGGGCAGCAGCGAAGACTCGGACTGCGACGTGCGCACAATCAGCGTAACGAGATGGTCTTCACTCTGGAACAGCGGGTAGTAGACGGCGGGCATCATCTCGGAGTCGAGCGCGCCTTCCTTGATGTTGTCCACTACGCCGATCACTTCCTTGATGGAATCCGGCGAAAGGCCGTCGTCGCCGAAGTGCTGGCCAATGGGATTCTGGCCTGGGTAGTAGATGTCGGCCAGTTTCTGGTTGATCACTACTACTTTGTGAACGTTCAGGCTCTCGGAGTCGGTGAAGAGCCGCCCGCGCAGCAATCGCGCTTGCAATGTGGGGATGAAATCGGCTGTGACGTCGCGCTCGTTCACTTCATTGTGTTCGCCGTTGTAAGGTCTGCCAACGAAGCGGATCCAGTCCGTGTTGCCGTTGTAGCTGAGTGGCGCGACGGTGGTCATGCCGGCGGATTGCACTCCGGGCAGGGCGCGGACTCGAGCCAGAATTTGCTGCTGGAGCGTGATTACGGTCTGGTCGTTGGGATAGAGCGGCTTGGGCAGGAACACGCGAATCATGGCCAGATGGTCGGGGTGGAAATTGACTTCCACATGCAGCAGCCGGTAGAAGCTCTTGCCCAGCAGTCCTGCGCCGCAGAGCAGGACCACGGCTACGGCCAGTTCCGCGGTCACCAGGTTTGCGCCCAGCCTGCGCCACAGCCTGCCGGCTGAGCCGTGGCCGCCTTCCTGCAGACCTTCGCGCATCGAAGCGGCCGGAAGACGCAGCATCGGCGAAACGGCAAAGAGACATAACGCAATCGTCGCGACCACTCCGGCAAAGGCAAGCACATGAGAGTTGAGTCCAACGGTGCGCAGGAACGGCATGCGCCAGGCCATGTTGATGGGCACCAGGCCGCGCAGCAGCCTCATGCTCGCGTAGGCCGCTCCCACTCCAAGCAGCGCTCCAAGGGCGGTCAACAGCGAGCCCTCGGCGACGAACTGGCGGATCAAACGCGTACGGGAAGCTCCGAGCGCGCCTCGTAGAGCAAACTCACGGCGACGGCTCTCGCTTCGCACCAGCAGCAGGCTAGCGACATTGATGCAGGCAATGACCAGCAACAGCGCGGCTCCGGCGAGCAGCGTAAGCAGAATGGGCCGATAGTCCCCAACGAGTCCCTCCGCGAGCGATTCGACAAAGGCTCCCTGACCGCGATTCGAGCCTGGGTACTCGCGTTCCAGTTGCGCCGCGACCGATTGCATCTGGGATAGTGCGGCGGCAACGGTGATGTCGTCCTTGAGCCGGGCTATGCCGTTCAGATTGTGGCAGGAGCGGTTGAGGTCGCAGCCCGGTTGCGCGTGAAAGGGCGTCCAGAACTGCGCTCCGCCGGTGGGAGCGAAATCGAAGCTCTCGGGAAGCACGCCGATGATGGTGTAGGGAGTGCCGTTGAGCGTGACCTTCGTTCCAATCACATCAGCTCGGCCTCCGGAAATTTGCTTCCAACCGCGGTAACTCAGGATGACGATATCCGCCGTGCCGGGCAGATCCTCGCCCGGTCGAAAGTCGCGGCCAAGAACGGGAGTTACTCCCAGCGTCTTGAAGAAGCCATCGCTGACGCGCACACCCGACATGGGCTTCGGCCCATCCGGTGTGTTCATCAGAAAGCCGTTTCCGTTGTAGACGTCGAGCGAACTGAAAACAGTATTTCTCCGCTTCCAGTCCAGATAGTCGGGATAAGACAGGTTCGCGCGCACATCGTAGGATTGGATCGACTCGGTGACATCCACTAGCCGAGCAGGGTCGCGATAGGGGAGTGGTTGGATCAGCGCCGCGTCCACAAAGGCGAAGATAGCCACGCTGGCGCCGATGCCGAGCGCCAGAATGAAGATCGCCGTAGCGGCGAAGCCAGGGTTGCGGCGCAGTTGGCGCGTGGCAAAGCGCAGATCCTGAAGGACCGTTTCAAAGCGAAAGCCGATGGCTTCGGTGCTGCGCTCTTTCAGTTGTTCCAGATTGCCAAACTCCAACGCCGCAGTTTTCCGCGCCTGCTTCGCGGACATTCCTGCCGCTTCCAACTCGCGTTGGCGCTCGGCGCGGTGAAAGACCATTTCTTCGTCCAGTTCGCTGCGGAAGCGATCCCGGCGGAGAAGCAATGCCAGTCTGAGGAGGAGCTTGGACATCTCAGGCCTCCTGGGGGTCTTGCAAGACGCGGCCGATCGCCGCAATCATGCGCTCGAATTCCGAGACTTCCAGGCCAAGCTGTTTGCGGCCCTCGTCGGTGAGCGTGTAGTAGCGCGCGCGACGGTTGGTTTCGGTCATCTTCCACTCGGCCTTTACCCAGCCCTGGACGAGCAGCCGCTGCAAGGCCGGGTAGAGCGAGCCCTCTTCCACAGTCAGCACCTCGTCCGAGATGCGCTTGATGGAAAGCGCAATGCCGTAGCCATGCAGCGGCGCACGCGTCAGAGTTTTCAGGATGAGCATGTCCAAGGTGCCTGGGAGCAGGTCAGGTTTCTTTGCCATGACCGTTGTATAGACTATCTATGGATAGAAAGTCAATGGGCGGCTTCGTCCAGGTATAACAAAAATCGGACGATCGGTGGAACCTGCGCCGGATTGGCGCGTTGCGCGGTTAAGCAGGCGTCGCGTCGTCCTTTTGGCCATTTTCAGGCTGCAATTCGTCCAGCATCAGCCGGTTTCCAAATGGATCGAGGAGGTTCAGTTGCAGCGCTCCGTAGAAGGTCTTTTGCAGGCCGGGACGCAAGTAGCCGTAGTTCTTCGCCGTCAATTCTGCGTGGAACTCGCGCACTCCCTCCACATGGACCGTTACGGCCGCTCCGGGCGATCCGTCGCCGTAGTGCTCGGAAAGGCGCAGGGTCAGGCCGTCGCGCGACACTTGCATGAACAGCGGAGCGCGGTCGTCGAAGCGATGCTCGAAATCCACCTGGAAGCCGAGGTAGTCGAGATAAAACTCGCGCGCCTTTTCGACGGAAAAGATGCGCAGAACGGGCATGACTTTCAGGGCACGGAAGCTCATGCCCGAAATCTTATCGCAGCAGGTCTTCTAGAGCGGTGGAGAGATCCGTTTTTTCATCGCGATATTTCACGATGACCGGAGCGTAGAGGCTCAGGCCCCACTCCGCTCCTTTGCCGCGTGTGACGGCTCGCGAACCTGGGACGACAACCGCGTTTTCAGGGATGATCAGTGGCATTTCGGGGGTGGCTTTGAGGACGTTGCCGTTGACCAGGTCATAGACCGGCGTGCCGCGGGTGAGGATCGTTCCCGCTGCCAGAACCGCGCCTTTGCGCACGATGGTGCCCTCGTAGACGCCGGTGTTGCCGCCGACCAGCACGTCGTCTTCGATGATCACCGGGCTGGCGTTGACCGGCTCTAGTACGCCGCCAATCTGGGCGGCAGCGCTCAGATGCACGCGCTTGCCGATCTGAGCGCAGGAGCCGACCAGAGCGTGAGAGTCGACCATGGCGCCTTCGTCGACATAGGCCCCGGTGTTCACATACATCGGCGGCACGCAGATGACGCCGCGCGCAAGATACGCGCCGGCGCGCACGCTGGAGCCGCCGGCTACGATGCGAATGCCATCGTCGGGAGTGAAACGGCGCAATGGGTAGGTGTTTTTGTCGACAAGAGAAAGAGTTTCGCCGGGTAATTCCGTCAACACGCCAAGCCGGAAGCCGAGCAGGATGCCTTGCTTGACCCACGCGTTGACGCGCCAGCCGGTGGGGCTGTCGGAATCCGGCTCGGCGGAGCGCAATTCGCCCTTTTCGAGTGCGGTGCGCAGGGCAAAAAACGCCTCGAGCGCTTTGGCCTGGACGGTGAAATCCGTGGCGGCTTCCGGGTGGGAGAAATAATGCTCAATTGCTCGCTGCAAAGGATGGTGGGGATGGTCGGTCATCACTTTTCAGTCTAGCAACTTGGCGCCGGTCCGGCTTGCGTCCCAGGTCGCGGCGGCGCCGATCCAGCAGATCGGTAGCGGCGACAAGCGGCGCGAAATAAGCCGGCGTGGGCGGTCGGGGGAGCGCAAAGTCGGCGTGGTCTCTGGGAACCGATTCGAGGCCAATTTGCACCTTGAATGCGTATTTCCCGCAGGGAATCATGGTTATCGGGGCTTCATTGGCGCTGAGTTTGCCGCTGCTTCGCTTGGATTCAAGCCAACTACTGAGCCGCGTGTCGTGAATCTCGGGATGGCCTTCCCAGAAAGAGGGATCGAGCGAGCAGGCAATCTGCAGATGGTCCAATTCAAGCTCGATTGTCGAAACGTGGGGAGGGAAATACTGCTGAACGTTCTCTGCCCCTACGTGCAACCCCATTGCGCCGCGATGGCCGGGGCGTCTGTCTTGCGTCTTGACTACCATCTTCCACCTCCAGAGGGGGCTTGAGTATGGAGTTTATTGAGTTGAGTGATCGAATAGTTGGATTGAGCAAGAATAGATCGGTTCAGTCGGTGCCAGAAAGGGAAATTCCGATTGTCAATACCGATCCGGTAACCGGAGGATACTTCCAGTAACGTGTACTGTACGTTACATCTTGGGAAAAAATCAAACGCAAGGGCTGACCGATCTGCCCTTGCGTGAGTTACCTGCTTGTTTTGTTTGCTTTGGCTCAAGTGAGCATCGATGGGTATGAGCAGGCTAAATCCAACGATTTAGTAAGAAAAGCCGACTGCGTAGCTAGTTCCGCGTTCTTCGCTGTGATCGATGGGTTGCAGGCGGAAGGAGTGCTCGCCGGCGGGAATTAAGGCCACCGGGGCGGGCCTTGAAGCGAGTTTCCCGGCGTCTCGCTTCGATTCCAGCCAGGCGATCAGCCTTTCGTCGTGAATTTCCGGGTCGCCATCCCAGAACTCCGGCTTCAAGGTACAAACAATCCTCAGATGATCGAGTTCCAACTCGACTGCCGGCACATCGGGCGGGAAAAGCCGCTGCACATTGCCGTCCCCGACATGCAGCCCCGTCATCCCCAGGCGTCCGCTACCAATGCGCACTACCATACTTCACCCCTGCCTTGGGAGGCTCGTTCTGTTGTTGCTCTTAGTACGATGCGTTGCGGGGGCGGGAACGTGTAGCAAAAGTGAGCGATTTAGAACGCATTTTTTCGAGAATTAAAGGTAAAGGGTTACATCGCTGTTTTTGAGGGAACTCGGCCCCCAGATAGGGCCGGTTGTCGCAGCTAGAACATGCGCATATTGCCTTCCGGGAGGGGCGCTTCGCGGAGCAGGCCTAACTCGCCGGCGAGGCGTTCGAGCTTCTGGCGCATGGCGCGGTCGGGCTGGACCAGCGGCAGGCGGAGTGTGGCGTTGCAACGGCCCATCATGCTGAGAATGGTTTTGGCGGGGCCGGGGTTCGATTCCCAGAAGTTGGCTTCGAAGAGGCGGGCGTATTTGCGCTCGATTTCGCGAGCCAGGGGCCAGTGGTTGGCGAGCGCGGCGCGGATCATCTTTGCCAGCTCAGCCGGGGCTTCGTTGGAGGCGACGCTGATGAGGCCGCTGGCGCCGATGCCAAGGGCGGCGAGGGCCAGATTGTCGTCTCCGGAGAAGACCTTGAAGCTGCGCGGCAGGGCGTGGACGAGCGCGGAGACCTGGGTGAGTTTGCCGCTGGCTTCTTTGATGGCCGTGATGTTTTCCTGGGCTTCGGCGAGGCGGATTACGGTTTCTGGATCGAGATTGACGCTGGTGCGGCCAGGGACGTTGTAGAGGACGACGGGCAGCGGATCGACCGCTCTGGCGAGGGCGAGGAAGTGCTGAAACTGGCCCTCTTGCGTGGGCTTGTTGTAGTAGGGGTTGGCGGAGAGGATGGCGTCAATGCCGCGGATGCGGGCCAGCTTTTCGGCCTGGCGGAGGAGGGTGCGGGTGGAGTTGTGAGTGCATCCGGCCCAGACGGGGACGCGGCCGGCGGCGGCTTCGACGACGATCTGGATGGCGGCTAGCCATTCGTCCTCTTCAAGCGTGGCTGCTTCGCCGGTGGAGCCGCAGGCTACGAGGAAGTCGATGCCGGAGTTGATCTGCCAGTTGACGAGTGCGTGAAGGGCTGATTCGTCGAGTGCTCCATCTCCCTTGAAGGGAGTGATAAGAGCTGTGCCGCAACCTGTGGTTTCCATGCCTTGTCTATTCCGTCTTGGTCCGTTTGCGGCTTTGCCGCCATGGGTGAGTTTACAACGTTGGACGCGAAAATGCGGCTCTCGCGCTGGCCGGGAAGTTTGGCAATCGAAGTGCGATTTTTTCAGAAAGGGGGTGGGGGGTGCGTGTTTTCTCCGCAACCCATGTCTTATCAGATGGATACGCTGTGGAAAGTGCCACTTAAGGACCGTTTTGCGCCACATTTGTGCATGTTTGGTGAGGCTGATTGAGGCATTGGCGTGGGGAGCCATCCGGAGTTTTGCTGTGTTGATTTGATTCTACGCTTTTTGGCAATAATTCTACGCAACGCGCGGCGACTGGCACGGGAACAAAGTTGGCGGGGGTATCTCACTCGATGGCGAAGACGGCGTACACTGTGGCGACTCTGCTGACTTTCTGCGGTTCAATTGAGAGGGGTGCGACCACGGGAGTTCGGCGCTTTTCATCGAAGGCAGAATTGTTCGCGTACCCATTGACGTAAATCCCCGAAGTGGAAACTTGGTTGCTCATATATATGGGCAGCCCCAGCTTGACGCCCATGCTCTGTGCCAGAACGCCGGCATTGGCCTTGGCGCGCGCGCCGGCCTGATCAAGCGCCTGCTGCTCAAGTGTCTTCTCGTCCTTGACGGTCCAGTCGATGTCGCCGCTCTCGGTCGCTCCAGCTGTCACGGCTACGTCGAGGATTTCTGCTGCCTGATCCGGAGGCGCCTTGACCGTCCATTGCTGCACCAGCTTGAACTTGTGCGGCTTGTCGTAGACGCGCTCCAGATGCTGGCTCTCGCTGCGAATCGAGGTTTCTGGAATGCCTGCTTGTTTGAGAGCGGAGACGATCTGATTCGAAGTCTTCGATCCTTCCGCGTAGGCGGATTTCGCGTCTGACGGCTGGGTGGTAAAGCCGATGTGAAGGACGGCAATTTCGGGATCGGCGGTGACGCGTCCTTCTGCGCTGACGGTGAGCGTGCGGTTTGAGGGTTCGATCTTCAATTGCACTTGATTGGCCTGTTGAGCGCTGGCTGCGGCGCAGCCGGCAAAAAGGGTGACTGCCGCGAGGGCTTGTTTCGCAAACATAGTTGGGATTCTCCGTAGCTTTCGACTTGGATGCGGTTGATTTGTTTCGTTGGTTTAAGTTTTTCCCGCGAGTTATTTCATAGGGCCTTGACTTCGCGAGTCTGTGGGCCTTCAGGGGAACAATTCGAGCGGCTCCGGTGTCTACTGGAGTTATGTCCCTCTCTTTGAAATGGCGCAGGATGCTGCGGTTTGCTGGAATTGCTGTTGGTGCTGTGGTGATTGCTTTGGCGGGGTTGATTGTGATTCAGCGGCATATTTTGCGCTGGCGCGCGGAGCGGTTACTGGCGGATGTGCGGGATTTGGAACTGGGGAAGAGTACATGGGCGGATGCGCAGAGGATCATGATGCACTGGGGTGCTTGGGGGCACTACGACGGCTCGTGTACTCCGCAAAGGTGTAGCTATCGGATTCGGCTACAAGGGATCGAATGTCCGCCCTGCGTCCATGACCCGTCTGAGGCGCTAACTTTGTGGGCGACCCGCGACGCCTTCATTGAGGGCGATTTGGAAGTCGTCGACGGCGTTGTTTGGGGAAAGGACTTTGTCGTCGTCCTGAACGTCTCGGGCGGACCCTTCCGGGACGAATACGGGTATGGTTTACTGGCTTCTGCGCGAACTGTTTGGAGGACGGCTGAATTCAATCGATATAGATCTGCGGGCCATCCGGACTACGTCGTTGGGCATCCCGGCGCTTGCGAGGGCTGCAAGTCCGTTTACTCGAAATTCACGCCATTTGCCGATCCCGCAGAGGTGCGCGGTTTGATGGATTTCAATCTCGATTGCCTGACGCGGTTGTTCCAGTGTAAGGATCAGATCGACATTATGCCGTCCGTCTGGAGGCAAGTGCTGGCCGAGGATGTGGCATTGAAAGCCGCCAGGAAGGCAAATCCGAGATCAGTCTACCCGCCCACTGCCTCGCCGGAGTTTCTCGGTCGTGACAGGGATAACGTCGTGCGTGCAGTGGTCTTTTCTACGCGGATAGATGAGCGGGGAGAGGATCCGCGTACGATTGCGACTTTTCGACTTGATCGGCGGTTGAAACGAGCTGACTTCTGGGATGAGAAAAGCCTTGCGGGCCAGGAGTCGCCCAGAGACATTACATCGGTGGGTGAGAGCGACAAGGGAAGGCTGATTTCGCCCGGGCGGAAGGTAATTTTAGCCTTCGATACGCCTTATCAAGTCGTGCCGGCTCGTTCGATAGACCTCAGTGACTTCGACGTGCTTCCCTTCAATGACGAGAATCTTGCGGCGGTGCTCAGGGGTATGAGTCTCGATATCTTCCCGCCGAAGACGTACCGCTATCCCTGAGATTGAGCGTCCCTCAGGGGCTAAAGCCCCGCTGATCCTGCGGAGTAGATGTACGGGCTGAAGCCCGTACCCTTCCAACTGTGAGGGGTTTCCAGGAACCCGAAGCTTTTCTATAAGCTGAGCGAACTGAGGCCCTTTGCTCCCTCCTATGCATGGCAGGGGCTGAAGCCCGGTTAGTTTAGTTGGCTTCATCGGCACGACTGAAGTCGTGCCCTGTTACGAGGCTAATCGGTTGGAATGAGTGAAGCAAGAGCATTGGCGGGGGCAACAGCAGATTCCCTTCGGGAATGACAGAAAGAAATGCAAAGGCAAAAGCTAACAGCAGATTCCCTTCAGGAATGACAGAAAGAAATGCAAAGGCAAAAGCTAACAGCAGATTCCCTTCAGGAATGACAGAAAGAAATGCAAAGGCAAAAGCTAACAGCAGATTCCCTTCAGGAATGACAGAAAGAAATGCAAGGGCAAAAGCTAACAGCAGATTCCCTTCGGGAATGACAGAAAGAAATGCAAAGGCAAAAGCTAACAGCAGATTCCCTTCAGGAATGACAGAAAGAAATGCAAAGGCAAAAGCTAACAGCAGATTCCCTTCAGGAATGA
>Ga0302325_10016303_pt1 | contig 15754 bp, 9 predicted proteins | sample Palsa_T0_2_FD_201948 | JGI IMG/M metagenome (GOLD analysis project Ga0302325, IMG submission 201948) | Peat permafrost microbial communities from Stordalen Mire near Abisko, Sweden - Palsa_T0_2 | ecosystem: Environmental > Terrestrial > Soil > Palsa > Peat permafrost | place: Sweden: Abisko...
TGAGAAACCTTCTCCTCTGGGTCATTTTGTTGACGATCTGGGAGGCAGCATTTAGGCATTTCCAATGGCGCTCGTTCATCTTCCCCGCTCCCAGCGGCGTGCTGGATGCCATGCTGAACCTGCTGGGCATCAACAGCGGCTTTGCCCTGCCCCTGCACGCCGGCTGGCCGGCCGCGCCGGCGACGAACATGAATCAGGGCCCGCTGTTTCATCGTGTGCTGCACAGCGAATTGCTTGAGGCGAACCTGGTCAGCGGGATTCGGCTGGCCGTGGGATTTTCCATCAGCATTCTTCTGGGCGCGTTCCTTGGGATTGCGATGTGGCGATTTGCGCCGCTGGATGAATTCCTCGGCCCGCTGTTTCTCGGATTGCAAACGCTGCCGAGTGTCTGCTGGGTACCGCTGGCGGTGTTACTCTTTGGCCTCAGTGAACAGGGGATTTTATTCGTGCTCGTGCTCGGCAGCGCGTTTGGCATCGCCATCTCATTGCGCGATGGTTTGCGCACGATTCCCCCGCTTTATCGCCGCGCTGGCCTGATGCTCGGCGCCGACGGCTGGCGGCTTTATCGTCATGTGATTCTCCCCGCTTCCATGCCCGCGCTGGCCAGCAGTTTGCGGCAGGGATTCAGTTTCGCCTGGCGATCCCTCATGGGCGCGGAATTGATTCTCATGGCCGATCGACACGGGCTGGGATGGATTTTGGCTGACGGGCAGAATGAAGGAACCGTCGCCGAGGTGGTCGCCATCATGATCATTATGGTAGTAATCGGCATGCTGGCGGACCGACTAATTTTTGGCCCATTTGAACGGCGCGTGCACGCGCGATTCGGATTGCTGGCGATCGCGTGATTTCAAAAGAAAAAATTTAGCCACCGATGAACACCGATTAAAAACTGATTGAAATTATTCTTCATCGGTGCCCATCGGTGTTCATCGGTGGCTAAATTTGTATTTCAGAGAATCAAATGAATCCCGCAACATTAAACCAGACCTTCGCCACCGCGATGCAGTTGCAGAATGCCGGTCGGCTAGCGGAAGCAGAGTCGGTTTACCGTCAGATTCTCCGCGACAGCCCGGATCAGCCAGAGACGCTTTGCGCGCTGGGCGTGCTGACATTTCAGTTTGGCCAGCGTGATGCGGGAATCGAATTAGTGCGGCGGGCGATCACCCTGCGGCCGGACAATGCGGATTTTTTTGCCAACCTCGGCGGATTGCTCTCGGCCACCCACCAGCGCGACGCCGCTATCGACGCGCTGAAGCACGCGCTTGAACTGCGACCGAATTTTCCCGAAGTTCTCGCTCCCCTGGCCGCCCTGCTCTATCGTCGCCAACGCCGGCAGGAAGCGATTGCCATGGCCAACGCCGCCCTCGCCCAGCAGCCGATCAATCCGCAGGTTTATTGTGTTCTGGGCGATTGCTATTTCGACGAAAACAATCTGGCCCAGGCGGCCGCTTGTTACAAGAAGGCGCTGGCGCAGCAGTTCAACGTCCGCGCGCCGGTCCATTCGGCGATTGCCCCGGCGATGGCGCGGGCCATCGGTCCGTCGCTCTGGCCGGATTATCATGGGCCGCCAATCGATCCCGGCTCGGCAGTTGCCAAGGCGCTTTGGATCGAGGAGAACGATTGTCCGCCGCCTAACGAATCGCCGGACTTGACGTTTTTGAAAGAAGCCGCCAGTCGTTCCGATCTGCCGAGCAGCGAGGAAATATTTTCCGCCGAAGGAGTAATGCTGCCGTGTTGGAATGTGGGCCAGGAATCCTGGATGACGTCGCCGGATTGTTTCCCTAAATATTTCGCCATCTTTCAGGCACTGGGCAAACGGCGGATGCTGGATATCGGCGCGGGAGATGGATTCATCGCCGCCACGTTCGCTAAGGCGATTACCGCGCCGCGATTTTATTTTGGCATCGAAGCGGATTGTGCCAAGCCTGCGCCGACGTTGAAGAAACTTCGCTCGTTCCATACGGATTTTGACTTTGCTCTGATCGAGGGATTTTCCTGGGGCCGGGCGGAGCAGAATGCGTTGATCGGCAGCGGGCCGTTTGATCTGGTTCACGTCAATGGGGATGTGAGTCTGCCGGCGAGGCTCTCGGATTTGGAATTGGCGCGGCGATTGTGTGCGCCGGGGGAATTTGTGTTGGCGAACAATTTTGGGTTGCCGAGCGTGCAGCAGGCGGTGGCGAGGGCGATGCGGGCGGGGATGTTTGAGAAGTTTATTTCGGTTCCGGTGTTGGGGGGGCTGGCGGTGATGCAGGTCGCGGGGTGATTGGGAGCGTCGAACGCCGTTTGGCTAACCACTGAAGTGGTTAGCCCGGTGAGTCGTGGGGTTCAATGATCGGTGATCTTCTTTTTCATTCGACGCAGGGTTTCCAGGGCGTCTTTTTCGCTCAAATTGTCGGTGTCCAGGCCCGCGAGTTCCGTGGCGATTTCTCTGGCGGGATCGGCGAAGAGCTGGAGTTGATTGGCATCGATGTTTTTTCCGCGGCGGGAGAGTTTTGGGGATGCGACGTGCTGGACCGCCAATTCGGAGAGCAACTGCTTGGCGCGGCCGAGCACCTCGGGGGGAATACCGGCGAGTCTTGCGACGTGTATGCCGTAACTGCGATCGGTCCGGCCTTCGACGATCCGGTGCAGAAAAACCACCTGATCTTCCCACTCGCGCACGGCGACGTTGAGATTGAAGATGCCCCCGATGCGCGCGGCCAGTTCGGTCAACTCATGATAATGCGTCGCAAACAGCGTGCGGCAGCGGACATCGACGGCAATCTGTTCGGCAATCGCCCACGCCAGGCTCAGACCGTCCAGCGTGCTGGTGCCGCGGCCGATCTCGTCGAGCACTACCAAACTTCGGTCGGTGGCATTGTTGAGAATGTTGGCGGTCTCGATCATCTCGACCATGAACGTCGATTGCCCGCCATGAATCTCATCGCTGGCGCCGATGCGGGCGAACAAACGGTCGGCCATGCCGATGGTTGCGCTTTTGGCCGGAACGTAACTGCCGATCTGTGCCAGCAGCGTGATGAGCGCGACCTGGCGGATGTATGTCGATTTGCCCGCCATGTTCGGGCCGGTGATCAGCGCCAGGCTCTGGTCCTCGCCGATGCGGGTGTCGTTGGAGACGAACTGGCTGGAAAGTTGCTGTTCCAAAACCGGATGCCGGCCGTCGATGATTTCGATGGCGCGATCCTCGTTGATCTCGGGCCGGCAATATCGCCGGTCCCGCGCCAGCATCGCCAGCGACGAGAGCACGTCCAGCCGCGCGATGCCCTGGGCGAGTTCAGCAAAGATCGGAATATGCAACAGCAATTCCTGGCGGACGCGCTCGTACAATTCCTGCTCCAATGCGATCGATTTTTCCTGTGCGCCAAGCGCTTCGTTTTCGAGATTCTTCAGTTCCTCAGTGATATATCGCTCGGCATTTTTAACGGTTTGTTTTCGCGTCCAGGCCGATGGGACTTTGGGGCGATGGGCATCGGTGACTTCGATGTAGTAGCCGAAGACTCTGTTGAAGCCGACCTTGAGCGTCGGGATGCCGCTCTCACTGCTGAGGCGGGCCTGGTAGCTGGCGAGCCACTGGGCGCTGTTGGCGCCGATGAGGCGGAGGCGATCCAGTTCGTCATCGAATCCCGGCGCGATCACGCCGCCCTCGCGCAGATGCGGGGCGGGATCAGACTGGATGGCATCGGTGAGATATTTGCGGCGCAGCACGCAGAAATCCCGCAGCTTGGGCAATTCCGGGGCAACGTCATCTCGCGCCGGCAGCGCGGCCAGACGATCCAACAGCGCCGGCATGGATTTGAGACAACGGCAAAGGGCGGCCAGATCGCGCGGCGGAACCCGACCCAAGGACACCCGCGCGATGATTCGCTCGATGTCGCACACATCATCCAGCGCATCGGACAAAGCCGAGAGATGCTCCGGCGCCGCCAGCAGCGCGGCAATGGCCGCCTGGCGGGCGCGGATGTGCTCGACATCCGCCAGCGGCGTGCGAATCCATTGCCGCAGCAGCCGCGCGCCCATGCTGGTGCGCGTGCGGTCGATGGCCGAGAGGAGCGAACCCTCGATGGTTCCGGCGCGAACGGTGCGGTCGATTTCCAGACTTCGCCAGGTGGCCGGGTCTATGGAAAGATGTTTTTCGACCAGATGCTTTTTCGGCGGGCGAATGTGGGCGAGCGAGGTTCGTTGGGTCTCGCCCAGATAACTCAAGAGCGCCGCGGCGGCGATGACGGCGGGATCATCGGGAGTAAATCCCAGTCCCTCCGTCGTTGCCAGTTGCCATTGTTTTTGGAATTGCTCGCGCGCATGGTGCGGAGAGAATTGCCAATCGGGGCGCGAGGTAATCGTCATATCGCCCAGAGGCTGGATATCGCGGGACAATTCGTGCGGTTGGCCGCTGGCCAATTCCGGGACGAGCACTTCCGCCGGGCGCAGCCGGGCGATTTCATCGAGCACCTGGCCTTCCGTGCCGCTCATGGCGGCGCACTGTCCGGTGGAAAGTTCCACCCACGCCAGCGCGGCCTTGTAGCCGTCGATTTTGCTGATGCCGAAGGCGACGGCGGCGAGATAATTGTCGGCCCGGCCGTCCAGCAGCGGATCATCGGTGATCGTGCCCGGCGTCATGAGCCGAACGACATCGCGGCGAATCACGCCTTTGGCTTCAGATGGATTCTCCATCTGCTCGCAAATCGCCACTTTGTGCCCCGCGGCGATCATCTTCCGCAGATATCCATCCACCGCATGAAACGGCACGCCGGCCATGGGAATGGCGTCCTCGGCATCGAGTCCCCCGCGGCTGCGGCTGGTCAGCGCCACGCCGAGCACGCGCGCGGCCAGTTTGGCGTCGTCCCAGAACATCTCGTAAAAATCCCCCATGCGGAAGAAGAGGACGTAGCCGGGGTATTGCGATTTGAACTGCTGGTATTGCCGCATGGCCGGGGAGAGCGCGGGTTTGGACTCGGCGGGAGCGGCGGAATCTTTGGTGGTTATTTCCGACATGGCGATGAGAACGAGTTTAGCCGCCGCGGCCTCGCGGCGGTAGCGCAAACCGCCGCGAGGCCGCGCTTCGGCGAAGCTCAGCGAAGCCGGCGGCTAAATTTTTGGGATTACGAACCATCAAAAAAACACCCCGGGACTCACCTTAAATCGTGCGGCCAGCCGGCGGATGTGGGATTTGCTCAGCTCTCGCTTGCCGTTGAGAACGAGCGAAGCGGCGGTTTTGTTGCCGAGCACCTTTCCCAGTGCTTCGGTATTCATTCCATTTTCTCGCATCAGAAATCGCAACATTTCCAGCGGCGTGAACTTCTCGCGGGAAAACGGATGCTTTTTGTCTCCGAAGTCATCGATCAGGCGTCCGAGGACATCGGCGTAATCGCGCTCGCCGTCGCTCATTTGACCGTTCGGCCGAGCCAGAAGTCGAGTGAGAATCCTTATCGCCTCTGCGTGCTCGGCGTCCGATCGCAAAGTCCGCAAGGGAAACATGCGAATCAATTGAAGGTAATCATCCGCCACTGGCGAGTGACTCGGTCGCAATGTGCTTTTCATATTCGATCCTTCCACTGGCCTTTGTCGTATTCCGCATGGGTCAGGATTTCCAGCACCAGAACCGTCGCGGCGGAGTAGTTGATCGCGGTGATCAGACGATACTCATTGCCCTTGATGTTAAATACGGTCGCGACGATCTGAATGCTCCCGGAAGATTTTATGACGACACCGTCGGCTGAAGGAAATGTTCTGCGGACGTCCATAAGGTTGGTCCATGACGCGGACTCGGTCACATGAAGCCATTGGTCCAAGGCTTTGCGTAGCGGCACGTTTTTGCGTCCCGCCTTGGCCAATTCCGCCGTGTTTCGCACGATCATGGACGATGATTACGTTATGTAAACTTGTCGGGGAAATCAAGCGCTGCCTCGGTATCCGGAGCCAGATGGGGAACACCGATCAGCCACAGGATACCGGCGACGGCCGTCGTCGCGGTGACGACGCCGAACGCCGCGCTCCAGCCGAAGTGGCCGGCGATGTTGCCGAGGATCGGGGCGCTGATGGCGTCGCCGAGCAGGTGGATCAGGAAAATATTGACCGCAAATGCGGAGGCGCGGACCGTGGGGTGCGTGACGTTGGCCAGGATCGTGTTGGATGGGCCGGTGTTGAAGAAGAGCCAGAATTCGGCGAGAAAAATCATGACCCAGGCGGCGGGAAAGGGGACATACAACATGAGCAGAATGAACGGGCAACTGATGAGGATGCCGATCGCGGAGACCAGGAAATAGGAGCCGGGAAATCGCGGGCGGAGTTTGTCGCCGGCGATTCCGCCCAGCAATGTCGCGGCGATGCCGGCGACGACGGTGATGGCGCCGAAGATCAGGTTGGCGGTGCCCAGGTCGGCGGCGTGACGCTCGGATGCGACGTAGCGCGGCATCCAGTAGGAAATGCCGCCCATGGCGAAGGTCATGGCGGTCATGCCAGCGGTGTCGAGCAGGTAGGAGCGATTTCGCAGCAGCGCCAGATAATCCTGCAGATGAGCGCGGCGGGAAGAGACATGACTGGTATCCACAGCGCCGCGCGGCGGATCGCGCATGAAAAAACAGAGGATGCCCAGGAGCAATCCCGGCGGGGTGACGGCGAAGAATGCCCGACGCCAGCCGAAAGCAGAGCCGATGACACCGCCGAGGCCGTAACCCAGCGCGCTGCCGACAGGGATGGCCATGTAAAACCACGCCAGGACCGAGCCGCGGCGTTTGATGGGATAGAGATCGGAGATGATCGTGGGCGCGGCCGGGCCATAACCGGCTTCGCCGATGCCAACGAACAAGCGCATGGCCAGCATGGCGGCGAAGGTGGGCGCGAGGCCCGAACCGCCGGTGGCCAGGCTCCAAATCAATACGCTGATGCCGCACAGCATCCAGCGCGAATATCGATCAGCCAACCAGCCCAAGAGCGGCGCGGCCACCATGTAGGAGACGATGAACGCGGTGCCGAGCAGTCCCATCATGCTCAGGGCGTGCGGATCGTTGGCGGACAGATCGGGGAAAAGGGCCGCCTGAATTTTCGGCTCGACGGCGGCCAGAACGTAGCGATCGACGTAGTTGAAGAGATTGATGCTCAGCAGCAGGACCAGCGAAATGCGCGCGGCGGACAGCGGGGTCGCGGGCGAATCCTCGGTGGCTTGCGTCATCGCGCCGGAATGATGCCGTGGGCCGATGGGAATGACAAACCAGTGGGGGAAAAAAGAAAAACCCCCGGCCGCTGCGGCCGGGGGTTCAAGTTGCTTGCGAGTGAAGAGCGAAATCTACCTGGGGATCTTAGTGTCCTTGCAGCAGAGTCAGCGCTTCGTCAGGGATGGCGTTCGCGGTGGACAACACGGTGGTCGCCGACTGCGACAGAATCTGTGCTCGCGTCAGGTTGCTGGTCTCTTGGGCGAAGTCCGTGTCGGTGATCGCCGACTCGGCCGCCGAGACGTTTTCGTAGGCGACGCCCAGGCTGTTCACCGTCGAACCGATGGTGTAATCCTGAAACGCGCCCAATCGGCCACGCAGGCTGCTGACCTGGTTGATCGCGCTGGTGATGATGTCCTGCGCTGTGGAGAGATTGTCGCTGGACAAATCATTGGCGCCGCCGCTGCCGATGGAATTGAGATACCCGTTGATCGAGTCGCCCAGGCTGCCGGTGGAAACAGAATCGATGCCGATGGATGCGGTGTTGGCTTCATCCACCTCCGAGCCCAGGGCGAAAGTTGCTCCGCCGCCGGTGATGTAGAAGGTGCTGGAGTTCGGCTTATCGAGCAGGGGATTGATATTGAGATTGACGTCGAGGTTGGAATTGCGATAGCTGACCGCAAGGCCGGCGACGTTGGCCTGGGCGCCGTTGACGGTGACGTCGGCATCCTTGCCGGTGGCCTTGGTGCCGCTCAGTCCGGTAAATGTTCCCGAAATCGCCTGAATGCTGACGAACTGGGCCGAGCCGAATTGCGTGGAATTCACACGCAGATCGGTGCCGCTCACCTGGGCGGATAAGCCCGTCGAGGTTGACACGCCATTGATGGCCGCCGCGATGCCGCTGACAGTGGTGCCCGAGGCGAACGACAACTGTGTGGTGCCCTGGTTGCCGGCCACTTGCAATGTGACCGTGTTTCCGGTGACGGTTCCGCCGGTGTAGGTGAGCGCGGCAGTCTTGCCGGATGCCACAACCTGCACGGCCACCGCAACATGCCCGCCATCAGGAACCAGAGCGCTGTTCACCTGCACATCGGTGATGGCCGATCCCTGCACGCTGCTGGTGGTGTAGGCGAGATTGCCGTTGAGGAGTTGCGTTCCCTCGAATGTGGTGGATTGAGCAATTCGGTTGATGGTGGAAAGAATGGAATCCACCTGAAGCTGGTCAGCGCCGACTTCCTCGGAGCTCAGACCGCCGGTGTTAGCGGCCTGACCGACCAGGCCGTCGAGCTGGGTCAGCAGCGAGCTGACTTCGTTGAGGCCGCCTTCGGCGGTGCCGATGACGTTGCCGGCCAGATTCGCGTTGTTGATCGCGGTCTGAATGCCGGTCTGTTCGGCCTGAAGATTCTGGCTGGCGATCAGGCCGGCCGGATCATCAGCGCCGCTGTTGATCTTGAGGCCCGTGCTCAACCGCTCAAGGCTGGTGCTTAGGGCCTGGTTATTTTGTTGCAATGCTCGCTGTGCGATCAACGAGCTGACGTTGGTATTGATTACGCTCATAGTATTTGTCTCTCCGTGACATTGATAGTCCGCCGCTCATGCAGCGGCACAGATCCTGAATGGTTCATTCGACGCCGGGCCGAAAACACGGGGCGTGCAAATGCAGCGCCGCCTTTTCGGGAAGGGAAAGCCTTTTGCTTTCCAGCATAGCCATCGCCATATGCTCCTTTCTCACGATTCATCACAACCTCGCGGGCGACGGAATGAATGTCGTTTCCGCGTTTGCCTTTCGGGACACTTGATCGTCTGGCAACTTGAGCAATCTTGAGAATGTGATGCGGCAGACAAAGCGGCGATTTATGGGTCTCTCGGTTCGAGACAACTCCGCGCTCAATGCCGGAAAGGCGGTTGATTAGAAGTTTTTTATCGGAACCGCGGCGCGGCTGAATTTCGGGCAAGAACCTGGCAAAAGAAAAGCCCCCGACCGCGATGGTCGGGGGCTCAAATTGCTTGCCTATGAAGAGCGAAATCTACTCGGGGACTTTAGTGTCCTTGCAGCAGAGTCAGCGCTTCGTCGGGGATGGCGTTAGCCGTGGACAACACGGTGGTCGCCGACTGCGACAGAATCTGTGCTCGCGTCAGGTTGCTGGTCTCCTGAGCGAAATCGGTGTCGGTCACGGCGGATTCCGCGGCCGAGACGTTTTCGTAGGCGACGCCCAGGCTGTTCACCGTCGAACCGATGGTGTAATCCTGGAACGCACCCAATCGGCCACGAAGACTACTGACCTGGTTGATCGCGCTGGTGATGATATTTTGCGCGGTCTGTAAGTTGTCACTGGACAGGTCGTTGGCTCCGCCACTGCCGATGGAGTTGAGATACCCGTTGATGGAGTCGCCGAGACTGCCGGTGGAAACCGATCCGATGCCGATCGACGCGGTGTTGGCCGCGCTGACGGTTGAGCCCAGTGCGAAATTGGCTCCGCCGCCGGTGATGTAGAAGGTGCTGGCGTTCGGCTTGTCCAGAATGGGGTTGATGTTGAGGCTGACGTCCAGACTGGCATTGCGGTAGCTGACTGCCAGGCCGGCGACCGTCGCGGCAGCGCCGTTGACGGTGACGTCGGCATCCTTGCCGGTGGCCTTGGTGCCGCTCAGTCCGGTAAATGTTCCCGAAATCGCCTGAATGCTGACGAATTGGGCCGAACCATATTGCGTGGAGTTCACGCGCAGATCGGTGCCGCTCACTTGGGCCGACAGACCGGTTGAGGTCGACACGCCATTGATGGCCGCCGCGATGCCGCTGACAGTGGTGCCCGAGGCGAACGACAACTGCGTCGTGCCCTCGTTGCCACCGACTTGCAGGGTCACGGTATTTCCAGTGACGGTGCCGCCGGTATATGTGATGGCAGCGGTTTTGCCGGAAGCCACGACCTGCACGGCCACCGCGACTTTCCCGCCATCGGGAACCAGAGCGCTATTCACCTGAACGTCGGTGACCGCTGAGGCCTGCACGCTGCTGGTGGTGTAGGCGAGATTGCCGTTGAGGAGTTGCGTTCCCTCGAACGTGGTGGACTGGGAGATGCGATTGATGGTGGACAAAATAGAGTCCACTTGAAGCTGGTCGGCGCCGATTTCCTCGGAGCTCAGACCGCCGGTGTTGGCAGCCTGGCCGACCAGGCCGTCGAGCTGGGTCAGCAGCGAGCTGACTTCGTTGAGGCCGCCTTCGGCGGTGCCGATGACGTTGCCGGCCAGATTCGCATTGTTGATCGCGGTCTGGATGCCGGTCTGTTCGGCCTGAAGGTCCTGGCTTGCGATGAGTCCGGCCGGATCATCAGCGCCGCTGTTGATCTTCAGACCCGTGCTCAGTCGCTCAAGGCTGGTGCTCAGAGCTTGGTTGTTCTGCTGCAAAGCCCGTTGAGCGATCAGTGAGCTGACGTTGGTGTTGATAACGCTCATTGTCTCTCCATGACGGATGTCACAATCCCTGTAATATTCATCCGCTGCTGGGTCAGGGGATACCCAGCAGCAGACGGGCCATCGGCAGTCATTCGCCGCACAACAGCGCTTTGGCGCCGTTTTTTGGCCCACACGGGAATCTGTCTTGCGAGCTTCCTTGCCCGTAAGTTGCTTCGCCGGCCTCTGATCAGTAAGCCAGCTTGCGATAGCCTCATCGGTGCCGCCCCATTTTCACTTTAGGTGAGATGGGGTACTTTTCCGGGTTGTGAGGCTTGCCCCATAATGCAGGCTGTGAATAGGCAATGAAATTCAACCCCTCTGCCGATGGGCGGGAGTTTTCGGACGGTTAGAATCGGCAGGTGGATTATGGGCCGCGTTGGCTTTACTTCGGAGGAACCATGAATTGCAGACTTTTGCCATGGATATCGGTACTTCTTTGGGCCGCGATTGTGCTTTCGATGTTCTCTCGCGCCGGCGCGCAGACAAACCCCTCCGATGCGTATCTCAATCCGGATTTACCATTCGATGTGCGCGTGCATGATCTGATCGGCCGGCTCACGCTGGAAGAGAAAGCGGACCTGCTCAACCACCTCGGACCGGAAGTGACCCGATTCAACATCCTATCCGACCGCTGGAATCAATGTCTCCACGGTGTCTGGTGGACCCGGCCGACGACCATGTATCCCGTCTCCATCGCACTCGCGGCGACATGGGACACCGATCTTGTCCACCAGGAAGCGGATGCAATTTCGGACGAAGCGCGCGGAATCTATAACGGCTGGCACATCGACCCCAACGCGCCTGGCGAGCACAAAGGTCTGATATATCGCGCTCCGGTGATCAATGTCAGCCGAAATCCCTATTGGGGGAGAATCAACGAGTGTTTCGGCGAAGACCCGTATCTCGACGGCCGGATCGGAGTCGCATACGTCAAAGGACTGCAGGGCCACGATCCGCATTACCTCAAGATCGCCGCGACGCTCAAGCATTTCGCCGTTAACAATGTCGAGTTGAACCGCAAAAAGCTCAACGCTGTCGTGCCGGAGCGGATGCTTTATGAATTTTGGCTGCCGCATTTTCGTGATTGCGTCGTCGAAGGCGGGGCGCAATCCGTGATGGCTTCCTACAACGCCATCAACGGCACGCCCAATAACATCAACTCGCTGCTACTCACCGACATTCTCAAAAAACAATGGGGATTCACCGGCTTCGTCGTCTCGGACCTCGGCGGCGTGGGAACGATGGTCAACGGCCACGAGCAGGGGAAAATGTCCGTGGAGAATGCCGTCGCACAGTCGCTGATGGCCGGGTGCGATTTCTCGGACGATGAATTCACCAAGCAAATCCCCGCCGCGATAAAGGATGGATTGCTTACGGAAGACCGGCTGGATGATGCGCTGTTTCGAGTTCTGATGGTGCGATTCAAGCTGGGCGAATTCGATCCGCCGGACCGCGTGCCCTACACAAAAATCTCTCCCGATGTCATTTGCAGCCCAGAGCATCGCGCGCTGGCGTTGCATGTGGCCCAGGAATCGATCGTGCTGCTGACCAATCCCAGCAACATCCTTCCGCTGGATCGAGACAAAATCAAAACGCTGGCCATCATCGGCCCACACGCTGATATCTTCACCCCCGGCGGATATAGCGGAGTGCCCGATCATCCGGTGACGCCTCTGGTGGGAATTCGCAACCGCGCTAATCCGCAAACGCAAATCCTTTTCGCCGCCGGTTGCCCGATGACGCCGGACCGGAATTCACGCGCCACTCGCCCCGCATTTGATCGGGCCGCGGAATTGCAGAAAGCCGTCGATGCCGCCAAATCCGCTGATGTCGCGGTGGTTTTTGTCGGAACGACAACGGCGCACGAATCTGAAGATCATGACCGGATATCCCTGAGTTTGCCGGAGGATCAGGAAGCGCTGGTCGCTGCAGTGATCGCCGCCAATCCCAAAACCATCGTCGTGGAGATGAACGCCGGGCCGTTGACCGAGCCGACGATCAAGCAAAACGCCGCCGCCATGCTCGAAGCATGGTGGGACGGCGAAGAGGGCGGCGACGCCATCGCGGATGTGCTCTTCGGCAACGTCAACCCCGGCGCCAAGATGCCGCTCACGGTGTACGCCTCGCCCGATCAGGTTCCCCCGCAGGATGAATACGATGTCACCAAGGGTTTCACCTACATGTACATCAAAGGCAAACCCCTCTTCGCCTTCGGACACGGCCTCAGCTACACCACCTTCGCCTATTCCAATCTGCAAGTCACCCCGCGCGAAATGAAACCCGACGGACAGGCGACGATCACGGTCGATGTACAAAACACCGGCGCCCGCGCCGGCGATGAAGTCGCCCAGATGTACGTGCATGAAGTCACCCCCGCCGTCATCCGGCCGATCGAGCAGCTCCGTGGCTTCTCTCGCATCTCGCTTGCTCCGGGAGAGAAAAAGACGGTCACGTTCAGCCTGCCGGGCAGCCAACTGGCGTATTACGATGTGAACGTCCACAACTTCGTCACCAAGCCCGGCGCATTCGACATCCTGGTCGGCAGCGCATCGGATGACATCCGCGCAACCGATCAGATTCGAGTGGACGCGCCCAACTAATGTTTAGCGGCGGGGGCTTGCCCCGCGCTGGGATTCCCGATTGGCGCTCGCATCGCGGGGCAAGCCCGCGCCGCTAAGCGCCGTTTTTGCCTCATCAAAACAAACACATCCGTTCAAAATAACCATGTCCATTTCCAGCCTCGGCCCGGACTGGACTTAGGCACCCTTTCGGCCAATTTGCGCTAGTTAAAACAACCCGTTTCACCCTCCGACTTCTCAAGTTTCAGCAACTACCAGTTTCTCACCTATACTGCTTTAAGCCAACCACTTACGAACAATCTTTTCACCCCATTTCACCCACGGCACGCGCGTCGCTTTAGAGCATCTCGGTTGAACGTCAGTCGGTCCGGTGTTCGTGATCTGCCTGATGTTCATTTTGCCAGAGGTTGTCATGTTCAAAACGCAGGAAGAACACGTTTCGATACTGGGCATTTGCGTGGATTCGCCTCTGCCGGCCGATGGGGCGGGCGACGTGAATTTCATGTGTGTGCAGAGCGGCCGACGGGCCATCGACATGCTTCGCATGACGCATTTCGATTTCGTCCTGGTCGGCATGCGGATGCCCGACATCGGAACCTGGGATTTGCTGCGAATGCTCAAGACCGCCTGGCCCCAGCAGAAGTGGGCGCTGGTCGGCGGCCCGATCAGCGAGCAACAGGAGATCGCCGCCCGCATGTTCGGTGCGACGACGCTCTTTGACGCCTCGCCGAGCACGGATGAACTGATCAACCTGACCAGCCGCATTCGTGAACATGCCATCCAGAATGTTCTGGCCGGCAAATTTGGCCGATCGCCGGCCAAGGCACGAGCCGCGGCCATCTAATTGTGTCTTCAATCAATGCAATCAATGTTGCCAATTAACGAAGTCTGAAACAGAGGAAGAGGAGATTACCGTGAAGATCGTTCAGAACATTATCAATCGAGTGAACAACGGGCGGGCTCTGCGAAGCCGGTCAAAAAGTAAGACCGCTCGCATGCTGGCCTTCGCGGCCGCAGCAGCGATGACGGGCCTGGCGGCGAGCCAATCATTCGCCACCCCCGGCGGCACCGCGGCGCTGCAAAACCTCAATTCCGTGGTCGACCTCGGCTGGAACGCCGGAACGCCTCCCGTCGGCGTCAACAACTGGACCGTCGGCAGCACCGATGTTCTGAATCGCGAGTGGTTCTGGGGCGAAGTCGGTACCGGCGCTCCCACGGCGCTGAACAATCTCACCGAGACCGCCACCACCATCGCCAATATCTCCACCGATGACAGCCATAACAATTATGCAGCGCTCACGTTCGTCGATCCGAACAATCCGCTGCAGATTCAATCGACTTTCGATCTCACCGGCGGCTCGACCAACTCCAATACCAGCGACCTGGCCGAGACGATTCTTATCACCAACACCAGCAGCAGCCAGACGCTGAGCTACAACTTCTTCGCCTATTCCGACTTCAACGTGGGCGGCGTGACCAGCGGAGAAACCGCCACGGTTTACGGCGGAGATGCCGCCAAAGTCACCAACAGCAAGACCGGCTTCGTCGCCAACACTGTTGTCAGCCCGCAGCCTTCTTATTACCAGACCAGCGCGGCACCGACCCTGCTCAACCAATTGGATGGCGGCAGCTCGGTCCAACTGAATGACAACGCAACAACCACCACCACCGGAACGACCGATGCCGAGTGGGGAATGGAATGGAAACTGACGCTCTCGCCCGGCGCCTGCTATGCCATCAGCATCGACAAGCAGGTCAGCGCAACCGCCGTCCCCGAGCCGTGCACCGGCCTGGCGATGATCGGCGTCGGCGGGGTCGTGCTGACTCGGCGTCGTCGCTCGCCGCGAAAGAATTGAGCTGATTTCGGTTTTCTCGAATGAAAGGACACGGTCCGGTCTGGGAAGAGTCTTGTTCAATGACCGGGCAGGAATATGCGTAGTTGGATTTCCGATTAGATGGACCGCGACGGCCCGGAAGGCTTGTCGCATTTGTAACACGAGGAGAGATCATGCCGTTCCAGAAGGATCGTCAACCGAATTGGAAGATGAAAGCCCGCCGTGCCAAGTGGCTGCGCAGCGCGGTAATGACCGCCACGCCGATCGTCGCGTCGCTCGCCATCGTGGCCAAAACGCACGCCAGCGTCATCAACGTGACCTCCGGCAGCAGCACCATCACTCTCGACACCGCTCAGGGGATGACTGGATGGACCATCAACGGCACATCCGAGTTGAATTTGCAGCAATTCTATTACCGCATCGGCAGCAGCGGCGGGCAAACATTGCTGGAAAGCAACGCCCTGACCGGGACCAACACCAGCACCCCCGGCATCGCAAGCCTTGGCTATAGCAATTCATTTTTCAGCGCGGGGCTAACGTATTTATTGTCCGGGGGCGCAGGGAATTCGCCTTCCACGCTGAACGAAACCGTGGATATCAGCAACCAGACCGCCAGTCCGGTGACGCTGGAATTTTTCAAGTACGCCGATTTCGATCTCAACGGACAATCCGCTAATCAGACCGTCAACATCACCAACACCGCCTCCACCTCGACGGCGGTGCAGTACGATGCGTCCAT
>Ga0302325_10016306_pt1 | contig 15753 bp, 13 predicted proteins | sample Palsa_T0_2_FD_201948 | JGI IMG/M metagenome (GOLD analysis project Ga0302325, IMG submission 201948) | Peat permafrost microbial communities from Stordalen Mire near Abisko, Sweden - Palsa_T0_2 | ecosystem: Environmental > Terrestrial > Soil > Palsa > Peat permafrost | place: Sweden: Abisko...
AGATTCAGCAGCACACCGGCATCGAGACCGTGCTCCACTACACCTGCCGCGACCGCAACGTGCTCAGCATTCAGTCCGACCTGCTTGGGGCCTCGTCGATCGGCCTGCGCAATGTCCTTTGCCTCACCGGCGACCCGCCCAAGCTGGGCAATTATCCCGACGCCACAGCGGTCTTCGACGTGGACGCGATCGGTCTGGTGAATATCGTCCGCCGCCTCAATCACGGCCTGGATATTGGCGCTAACTCTATCGGAGCCTCCACGAACTTCACTATCGGCGTGGCCGCCAACCCTGGCGTGCCGGATATCGAACAAGAGCTGCGGCGCTTTGCGTGGAAGGTCGAGGCAGGCGCGGAATACGCCATTACGCAGCCCGTCTTCGACTTGCGTCTGCTCGAATCTTTCCTGCGCCGCATCGAGGAGTTTCGTATTCCGGTCATCGCAGGAATCTGGCCGCTGACCAGCCTGAGGAATGCGGAGTTCATGCGCAACGATCTGCGCGTCTCCATGCCCGAAGAGGTGATGCAGCGCATGGCCAAGGTGGAATCTCCGGAAGCCGCGCGCGCGGAGGGGGTTCGCATCGCGCAGGAGATGCTCGCCGAAGCGCGGCCCATGGTTCAGGGTGTGCAGGTCAGCGCGCCGTTTGGACGCTATGCGCTGGCCGCCGACGTGATCGCATCCGTGCTTCCACCACGGCCGGAGTCAGCTGCTTAACGCGTTAAGAGCAAAGCAGCGAAGGAGCAGTTACCAAGCATGGCGAACTTCGAAGAATCCCTGAAAAAGCTGGAAAACATCGTCGCGCAGCTGGAACAAGGCGACCTGGCCCTGGAAGACTCGATCAAGCTCTTCGAAGAAGGAGTCGGCCTCTCCGCGGCCTGCAAACAGGAGCTCGACACAGCCGAGGGCAAAGTGCAAATGCTGGTGAAGCAGCGTGACGGCAGCCAGAAGCTGGAGCCTTTTCCGACCGAGAGTTAGTGTGTGACGTAGGCGCATTCCGGGTACGATGTGGATCTGCCGGTGAGCTGCATTCGCAATGCGCGACCTGACATCGCATCCTGCCACCATGTATGATCTTCCCGTCCGCGGATCGTTTTTGTAATGGAAGATCGCCCTTCTACAACCAATGATGACTCACACAAACTCAATCGGCATTCCAAACTCATCTCCGGTTTCAGACCAGACCAAGCCGGAGTTTACACCGCGGCCTATCGTCTCCATCGGCGCGGGCGGCATCGTGCATGACGCGCACCTGCCAGCCTATCGCAAGGCAGGGTTTCCCTCGGCCGCCATCATCGATCCAGATTTTGGAAAGGCCGATGCGCTGGCCGCGCAGTTCGCCGTTCCCAAGGTCTTCGCCACAATTGCCGAGGCGTTGCCGCAGCTGCCTTCCGAGTGCATCTTTGATGTTGCAGTTCCCGCCAGCGCCATCCTCAAGGTGCTGCCGCAGCTTCCGGACGGCGCTGCTGTACTGATCCAGAAACCCATGGGCGAAACGCTCGCCGAAGCCGTGGCTATCGAGCGCCTTTGCCGCGAAAAGGGCCTCACCGCCGCAGTCAACTTCCAGCTCCGCTGGGCGCCGGTGATGCAGGCCGCGCGCCAATACGCAGTAGCCGGGCTGCTCGGCGACGTGCATGAGATGGAAGTACATGTCAGCGTCTTCATGCCCTGGGATTTGTGGAGCTTCCTGGCCACCACTCCGCGTCTTGAGATTCTCTACCACAGCATTCATTACGTCGATCTGGTGCGTGCCTGGTTCGGCAATCCAAAGAAGGTTTTGGCCAAGACAGTGCGCAATCCGCTCACGCCGGCCCTCGCTGCCACGCGCAGTGTCATCGTCCTCGAATACGACGACTGGAAGCGCGTCAGCATCTCGGCCAACCACGCGCACTACTACACTGAGACGCAGCGCAGCCAGGTGACCTGGGAAGGTACCGAGGGCGCGCTCGAAGCCATCATGGGCGTCAATCTCGACTATCCCACGGGCAAGCCCGACCGGCTGCGTTATGCGCGCCGCGGCGGCGAGTGGGAGACAGTGCCGACCCAGGGCAACTGGTTCCCCGACGCCTTTGTCGGCTCGATGGGCGCACTGCAAGCCTACGTCTGCGGAGCCTCCACCGAGCTGCCCACCCGCGTCTCCGATGCGCTGGACACCATGCGCACCGTCGAAGCGGCGTACATCTCAAGCCAGCTCGATGGCCAGCCGCTTCCGGAGATCGCATGACAGCGGAGATCAAAGACAACGCTTTTCGTCTCGATGGATTGCAGGCGCTGGTGACCGGCGGAGCCAGCGGCATCGGCGACGCGACCGCACGAGAACTGGTTCGCGCCGGAGCTTTTGTCTGGATCGCGGACATCAACCTCGCCGCCGCCGAAGCCCTCGCCACGGCTCTAGGCAATGCCCGCGCGGTGCGCATGGATGTGACCTCGGTCGAATCGATCGACCAGGCCGCCGCGCTCTTGCCCGGCCTCGACATTTTGGTCAACAACGCCGGCATCGGACACGTCGGCAGCATCGCCACCACAGAGCTTGAGGACTTCGACCGGCTCATCAACGTCAACGTTCGCTCTGTCTTTCTGGTTACGCAAAGACTGTTGCCTCTGCTGCTCGCGAGCCCCGCAAAAGGCTGCATCGTCAACATCGGCTCGGTCGCCGGCATGATCGGAATCAAGCAGCGCTTCGCCTACTGCACCACCAAGGGCGCGGTGCTGGCCATGACCCGCCAGCTCGCCGTCGAATACCCCAAAGAGCTGCGCGTCAACGCCATCTGCCCCGGTACGGTTGAGACCCCATTTGTCGAAGGCTACCTGGACAAATATCACGCGCACGAAAAAGAAAAGATTCGCGAAGAGCTGCGCGCACGCCAGCCGATGGGCCGTCTGGGCCAGCCCGAGGAGGTCGCGTCCATGGTGCGCTACCTGTGCTCGCGCGAAGCTGGATTCATCAGCGGTTCCCTGTTCACCCTCGATGGCGGCTGGACCGCCGCATAACGCAAACCGGAGTCAGCATGAAGCTAGTTTCTTTTTCCGAATCCGATGGTCGCGTTCGTCCCGGAGTTCTTCTCGATCAAATCGACATCGTCCTCGATCTAGGCCCCGAAGGCCACGCCGATGTGCTCGCCGCGATCAGCGCCGACGTGAAGGGGCACGAAAAAGGAGACTCCTACTGGGGCTATCCGCTCGGCAATATCAAGATTCACGCGCCGCTTTCGAATCCTCCGCGCATCTTCTGTATTGGCCTCAACTATCGCGACCACGCTATCGAATCCGGCATGGAGATACCTAAGTTTCCAGTGGTTTTTTTCAAGCTCGCGCCTTCGATCGTCGGGCCCGGCGAAGCCATTGTGCTTCCGGCCATCACCCAAGAGCCCGACTATGAAGCGGAATTCGCCTTCGTCATCGGCAAAGGCGGCTATCAGATTCCCGCCGGCGAAGCCATGGAACACGTCTACGGCTACACCATCATCAACGACGTAAGCGCCCGCGACATCCAGTTCTCGACATCGCAATGGTCGCTCTCGAAGAGCCTGCCAACCTTTTGTCCGATGGGCCCGTACATCGTAACCGCCGATGAAATCGCCGATCCTCATGCGCTCGACGTGCAGCTCTCGATCGATGGCGAAGTGCTTCAGCACTCCAACACCAGCGAGCTGATCTTCAAGATTCCCGCGCTGATCGAATACATCTCCTCGATCACGCCTTTGCTGCCTGGGGATATTGTTTCTACGGGAACGCCTTTTGGCGTCGGCCTCGGCCGCAACCCCAAGCGGTGGCTCAAGCCTGGAGAGACCGTCACCATCACCATTGAAGGGCTGGGACAGCTTACCAATCCAGTCGTTTCGGCATAAGCCCGCACAATTAAGCGAACTCTTCATCTCCAGGCCGCGGCTGCGCAGCCAGCCATGCGTATAGAGCGATGCACACAAAGCAGGCTGCGGGCACCAGATAAGCCATGGCGACCCCAGCCATATCGGCGATCTTGCCCATGACCGGTGTGAGCGCCGCTCCGCCGATAATGGACATCACGAGCAACGATCCGCCAGTTTTGGTGCGCGTGCCAAGCCCCTTGATCCCCAACGCAAAAATCGTCGGGAACATCATGGACATGAAGAAGCTCACAACGACAAGACATGCAAGTCCTGGCCATCCAGGACGCAATGCACTGAAAGTCACGACAACAGCGTTGATGGCGGCAAATATACCTAACAGACGCGACGCCGATATGTAACGCAGCAACGCCGCCGAGATAAATCTGCCCAGCGTAAGCGCCCCCAACGCTGCCGTAAGCCAGAGACCGGCGCTGCGTTCGGCGAGGCCGGTATAGCTCTGCGCATAGGTGATGAGGTAGCTCCAGATTCCCACCTGCGCTCCCACGTACAAAAATTGTGCGAGTACAGCACATACAAAGTGTCTTCTCATCCACACTGGCCGCGAGTGATCCTTGGCGATAGTCGCCCGTGAGTAATCGAGGCCAGTATGAGGAAAAGGTGTGCGCGCAATTAGAACCGCCCAGACCAGCACTACAGCTCCAAGCACGAGATAGGGCACGATAACGCGCAGGGTTTCTGAACGAAGATAATCCTGGTATCGATGCTGCGCCTGCATGGCCGCAATTTCGGCGGGCTTGAACTCAATGCCCGAGAAGATGAAGCGGCTTCCAATCAACACCGCGGAGATGCTGCCAAGCGGATTGAAAGCCTGGGAGAGGTTGAGCCGCTGCTCCGAATTTTCCGCTGGCCCTAACTGGGCAATAAATGGGCTGGCTGCTGTCTCAAGAAAGGCCAGGCCGCTCGCGATCACAAACAGCGCCATCAGAAAAAACCAGTACTGCGCAACAATCGCGGCTGGCCAAAACAGAAAGCAGCCGCATCCGTAGAGACAAAGACCGGTGAGAATGCCAGCCTTATATCCGGCGCGGCGCATCAATTGCCCGGCGGGAATGGCGAGTAAGAAGTAGCCCATGTAAAAAGCGGACTGCACCAACCCAGCCTGGAGTCGGCTGATCTCGAAGGATTTCATGAACTGGCGAATCAAAATATCATTAAGGTTGTTCGGAACACCCCACAGAAAGAAGAGCGCAGTCACCAACACAAACGGCAGCAAGCGGCCAGCAGGGACAATGGGGACATTGGACTGATTGGACTTGCCGACCGAACCAGAGTTGGAGCCGGGTACAGTGATGTTCAAGCTTGTTCCACCTCGCGGGAGCTGCCAGGCAATTGAAGTCCATAAAATCTCGCTGCATTGCCACCAAAAATCGATTCCTGTTCATCCTCGGTAAGTTCCGCTGTAAAGTCCCGCACCACGCCCACCCATCGCGCATAGCTGGAAGCGACTGTACATACAGGCCAATCCGAACCAAACATCAGCCGCCCGGGCCCAAAGCATTCCAATACTGTCTCGATATACGGCCGCAGATCCTCAACGGTCCATGTATCGAACGCCGCCTCGGTCACCATGCCCGAAAGTTTGCACGCGACATGCGGCCTGCGCGCCAGCTCTCGAATCTGCGTCCGCCAGGGCTCAAGCTCATGCGCTGCGATCAGCGGCTTGGCAACGTGATCCAGCACAAACGGCTGCTCCGGATGGCGATCGACGAGTTGTATGGCCACGGGCAATTGACGCTCCAGAACCAGCACGTCGTAGGTCAGCGAATACCTCCGCAACAGTGCGATGCCCGCATTGAAATCGTCGCGCTGCATGTATTCGTCAGGCTCGCCCTGCAGCACATGCCGCACGCCTTTCAGCTTTGGCCGCGCAGCCAGCTCTTCAAGCGTCTCATGCGTCCGCGAACTCGCCAGCGGAACCCATCCGACGACGCCTGCAATCCAATCATGTGCGTCGGCAAGGTCAAGCAGCCAATCTGTCTCTTCGAGCGATTGTCTGGCCTGTACGGCAACGGTTGCATCGATACCGGTATCAAGCAGCATGGGCCGTAGGTCGCCGGGCAAAAAGTCACGCCGGATCGCGGCCATCGGGTCGCCGATCCAGCCGTATTCTTCTTCGCTGTAACGCCAAAAATGCTGGTGCGCATCGACGCGCATCGGTTCCCTCTCGTCGGCCATGAACACGGCAATCCTATCCAATCCAGCAGAGGGTTGGCTATGGTATTCTCCGCGATGTCCCACTGGCGCGGAAGCGTTCGGCGTGTGACGAGCATCCAAGAGAAGGAAGCCATGAAACCGATCTACATCGCCGCCTATCATCAATCCAAATTCGGCAAGCTGCTCGCCCTTTCGCAAGAGCAGATGATTGCCTGCGCCGTCACCGGAGTCTGCACAGAAATCGGCATCACTCCAGACGCGATCGACTCCGGCTCCATCGCCGCGGCGTGCAACTTCTCGCTGCATCAGCAGGGGCTGATGGCGGGCCTGCTGGCCGGCGTTCCGGGGATGGCCGCCAAGCCCATCGAAGCCGTCGAAAACGCCTGCGCTTCAGGCGGTCAGGCCGTGCTCTCTGGCATTTATAAGCTCCAGGCCGGGCTAGGCGAAACCGCAATCGCCGTGGGCCTGGAAAAGATGCGAGACGATCAGGGGCGCGCCGATGGCAAGCGTGTGGGCGAAGCCTTGGGCTACTTCTCCGACATCGACGAACGCGCAGGCAAGACCTTCGTCTTTCCGCATATCTTCGCGGAGATCATGCAGCTTTACATGCAGCATTGGTCGGTTTCGGAAGCCGATCTTGCTGCCATCGCCGTGCAGGAGTACGCCAATGCACGGCACAATCCTTATGCCCAGATGCAGCAAGTTGCATTGACGCTGGATCAAGCAACCGGCATCGGCGGAAATAACCGCTATCTTGTCGAAGGACTGCCGCTCAAGACCTACGATTGTTCGCAGATCACCGACGGTTATGCGGCGATGATTCTGGCGACGGAAGAGGGCCTGGCGCGACTCGGCGTGAACAAGCATGACTGCGTGCAAATCGCAGGATGGGGACAGGCGGTAGACCCGCTGCAACATGAGCAACGCAGTGTGCTGGAGCCGGCGGGAGCGTACCGCGCCATGCGCGCGGCCTACAGTATGGCAGGCATTACGCCGGCAGAGATTCAAGCCGCTGAAATCCACGATTGCTTTACCGTGATGGGCGCCTTGGGCACTGAAATCGTCGGCAAGGCCCGGCCCGGCAAGGGAGCCGCATATTGGGGCGACGGCAATGCCGCTCCGAATGCAGACTGCGGCATCAATACTTCGGGAGGCCTCATCGCCAAGGGCCATCCTGTGGGCGCGACCGGAATCGCTATGATTGGCTGGGCCGCATGGCAGCTATTGCATAAAGCTCCCGAGCCCTTGCAGGTTCGCAACGCGGAACATGCGGCGACTTTCAACATCGGCGGCCCAGTCTGCGCCTCGGTGTGCACCGTGCTACGCGGACCGCAGTAGTTGGAAATTATCCGAGTGGAATCCAGCCGCTCAGCGCGGTGGGAAATATTCCAAGCAGCGCAACGGCAATCGCAATGGCCAGCAACACAGCCAGCTCCACCGGCGAAACCTGCATAGGCGCGGTCTGCGCCGGCTTGGCCACGTAGACGCGTTTCAGCACCTGCAGATAGTAATAGAGCGAAACCGCGCTTGCCGCCAGCGCAATAGCCACCAGCGCAAGCCCCCAGTGCCCAACGCCGGGGGCGCGAAGAACCGCCGCAAAGAGGTTGAACTTGGCCCAGAAGCCGACCAGCGGCGGAATCCCTGCCAAAGAGAGCAGGAATAGCAGCATCGTCGCCGCCAGCAGTGGGTTGCGACGGCTCAAGCCCGCAAAAGCATCCAACCGGTCGCTTCCAGCGGACCGCTCGACAATCGCAATCACGCCGAATGCGCCAACCGTGGTGAGCGCGTAGGTCAGCGCGTAGTACAAGACCGCCGACCCGCTCTGAGATGAATGAGCGGCAATGCCAAGCAGCATGTATCCGGCATGGGCAATAGCGGAGTAAGCCAGCAGTCTTCGGACACTGGTCTGAACCAATGCCGCGAGATTGCCAAGCACAATCGATCCCGCCGCCATCCACACCAGCAACACAACCCATGTGGAGCTTTGCAGATAATTCGGAGCCGCGATCAAGCCGCCGGTAAGCGCGATCAACACAGCAAAGCTGGCGACCTTGGAACCCGAGGCAATGAGCGCGGCGACCGGCGCAGGCGCGCCCTGATACGTATCCGGAGCCCAAAGATGAAACGGCACCGCCGCGATCTTGAACCCAAGACCCGCGGCTACAAGCACCAGGGCGACGATAAGCAGCGGGCTAACGCTTTGCGCAGCCAGAGCCCCTGCAATTCCTGTCAAGCTTGTCGTCCCCGTGAGCCCATAAAGGTAGCTGAAGCCAAACAGCATGAACGCCGCCGACATGCCGCCAAAGAGGTAATATTTGAGCGCAGCCTCTGCCGATTGCGCAGAGCTCTTGGCGAATGCGGTCAACACATAGAGCGATAGGCTCAGCAGTTCCAACGCAACAAAGATCACCAGCAGATCGCGCGCGGCAGCAACCAGCATCATGCCGGTCGTTCCCAATAACACGATCGCCGCAAACTCGCCGGGATTGCGAGAGAACTCCGCCTTGACGCTCAGCAGCAATACCAGCGCAGTCAGGAGGAGAATGCCAATCTGCGCCGCGGCCACGATGGGCGTTGCGACCAGAGCATCCCCGCCGAAACTCGCCGCTTGCGGATGCGCCAACAGCCACACGGTTGCCAGAGCGCAACCAAGCACAGCCAAGACATTTGCCGTTGCCATGCGCACCGATTGCGATCTCTTACGCAGCCAGCCGAGGTCTACGACCAGAATCAGCAATGAAACGACTTCGAGAATCGTCTCCGGCAGCGTAATGGTGAACAGCTCTCCGTAGTTCATCGCATTCATGGCCGGCCTCCCGTCAGCAACGCGTGAGGCAACGCCTGCACTGCAGGTGAGATCACATCCAGCAGCAGGCGCGGATACAGACCAATCAACAGGCTTGTCGCGGCAAGCAACAGTACGCCGGCCTTCTCGGCCCAGGTCACAGGCTCGTATTCAGGAACCGGCACGCCGTCAGCGGCGGCCATCGGCGCGTCGCTGAAAAATGCCCGCTGCATGGCTCGCCATGTATACGCCACGCCAACAACAATTCCTATACCTGCAACGACTGCAAACCACGGGAAGGCTTGCCATGCGCCGATCAGCACCTGTACCTCGGCTACGAATCCGCTGAACCCGGGCAGCCCCATCGAAGCCATGCCCGCGATTACAAAGAGCCATGCTGCAAACGGCATGGCCTTGCCCAGTTGCAGCTTGCTCAGAGCACCGAGATCACGCGTATGCGTGCGTTCATAAACGATGCGGCCCACGGTTGCAAAGAGCAGGCCGGCAAGAATTCCATGCGAGAACATCTGCAGCACTGCGCCATCGAGGCCAATCTGCGTCAGCGTCAACAAGCCAAGCAACACCAGCCCCATGTGGCTCACGCTGGAGTAACCGATGACGAACTTGAAGTCGTTCTGCACCAGCGCGACAGCCGCGCCGTAGACGATGCCGATTGCAGCGAAGAGCGCAAACACGGTGCGCCACGAGCCGATGCCCAGGAACGAAAATCCCCATGGATCGAGCCCGTGCGGAAAGAGCGTCATGGCGACGCGCAGGCAGCCATACGCGCCCAGCTTCATCACCACGCCGGCCAGCAGCATCGATGCGGCAGTCGGCGCGGCGACATGGCCTGTAGGCGCCCAGGTATGAAAAGGCCACATGCCTGCCAGGATCGCGAAGCCTGTAAACACAAGGGGAAACGCCCACATCTGAAAACTGATTGGGAAATTGTATTGCGCCAGCTCATGCAGGTTCATCGTGTGGCTGCCCGCAGCCGCATAGGCCGCCAGCAAGCCGATCAGCACCATCGCCGAACCGGCAAAAGAGTAGAGCGCAAGCTTCATTGCGCCATACTCTCGTCGCGTCGATCCCCAGATCGCGATCAGAAAATATTTGGGCACAATTGCAATCTCGTAGAAGACAAAAAGCAGAAAAAGATCGACGGAAAGAAAGACTCCATACACTCCGCCGATCAACGCCAGAAAAAAGGCGAAGAACTCGTTGGCGCGGTCTCCATCCTTGTCGCCGATGTTCCACGAAAACAAAATTCCCGCGACTGCGGCGAGGCCGGTGAGCAATACCAGCACACGGCTGATGCCATCCGCTGCCAGCGTGTAATGAATGCCCATCGCCGGTATCCATGCAACATCGGCGACTGAAACGGTTCCCTGCGTTCCCGCCTCGATAAAGCCTGCGACAGCGACTGCCAGCCCGCTTAAAGCAACGGCCAGCGCAAAGACTCGCGAAGCACGGCCCCAGGCCCGAGGAAACAGTGCCAGCAGTAGAGCACCCGCAAATGAAAGATAGATCGTAAGGGCCAGCATCAGAGTCTCCACCCCGCCAGCAGATGCATCACGGTCGCGTTGATAGTTCCAAGCGCGAGCTGCGGCGCCAGACCCAGCACAGCCATCAACACGAGCGCCGGAGCCAGGGCTACGCGCTCACCCGCCGTCATGTCCGGAAAGGATTTCCATTGTTCCGGCAACGGTCCTGTGAAGACTCGCTGGATCACGGTAAGGATGACGGCCGCTGTAATCAAGAGCCCCAACACAGATACAGCCGCCGAGACCCAGCTAAGCGGAAAAACTCCGCGGAAGATAAGGAATTCACTCACAAAGCCATTCAATCCGGGCAGTCCCAGCGAAGAAAAAAGCGCAATGCCCATCAATCCGCAAAAGACCGGCGCGGGTTTGCGCAGCCCGCCAAAATCATCGATCCCCAGCAAGCCTCCGGAGCGTTCTTCGAGCAATGTAAGAAACCAGAAGATCGCCGCCGCAGTCAATCCATGATTGAACATCTGCAGCACCACTCCGTCCAGCGCGGCCGCCTGACTCAATTGACTCGTCGCACTCGAAGACGACGGCAACACGACTGCAAAGATCGCCAACAGGCAGTATCCAAGATGATTGATCGACGAATAAGCAAACACGCGCTTGAGATCCTTCTGCACCGCCGCAGCCCATGCGCCCGCAACCACCGTAAGCGTAGCAAGCGCCAGCAAGGGCGTTCGCACCTGGGCCAGCTCATGGCCGAAGATGGGCAGCGCCAGCCGCAACAATCCATAGACGCCCATCTTGGACATCGCTCCAGTCAGCAGCATTGTCACCGGCGTCGGCGCCTTGGAATACGTCGCGGGCAGCCACGTATGGAAAGGCATCAGCGGCACCTTCACTGCAAAGCCAAGCAGCACGGCAAGCGCCAGCCACAGCGTAATCGGCCCCAGGTGGGCCTGAATCGCGGATGCCAACTCGCCGGTCGCGGCCATCCGCGTGAGCACTTCAAAGTCCATGCTGCCCGTAGCCAGAAACAACGCCAGAAAAGCCAGCAGCAAGGCCACTGAACCGACCATCGTGTAAACGAAGAACTGGGTCGCAGCGCGCCCGCGTCCCTCCGCGCCCCACAGCTTGATCAGAAAGAATGCCGGTATCAAACTGAGTTCCCAGAACAAGAACCAATGGAAAAAATTGAGCGCGGTAAACGTTCCAAAAAGCCCGGACTCAAGCAGGAGAATCAACGCGAAATACAAGCCGGGCTGAGTTGCAACCTTTCTCGACGCCGCGATCGCCATCAGGGATACGATGGCCGCCAGCAGCAGCATCAACGCTCCCAGCCCATCCACGCCGAGGTGATATTCGATTCCCAGGCTGGGCACCCAGTCCGCGCGCTCGACAAACTTCATCGAGCCATCGGCGCCGATTGCAAACCAAATCCAGACCGATAGCGCGAGCGATAGTAGAGTTGCAACGAACGCAATCGTACGAGCCACGCTAGTGCGGTTGCCGGCGAACAGCGCAAGGACCGCGGCCAGTGCGGGAATTGCCGTCAAGGTGGTAAGTATGGGCGTCATGGCCGCACCTGCCCAGTGACCGCGCCGACCGCCAGCGCCAATGCGACCAGCACCAGCACTCCCAACGCCAACGCGCGCAGATAGCCCGGCGCGCGGCGCGCCTGCAACCAGGCCAAAAGACCACCGCTTGTCACCAACTCCTCGCAACCCTTGTCAAAGCCTCCATCGATCCATTGCGAATCGATGGCTTTGTTCGCCCATCCGAGGCCGCGAAAGCCTCCTGCGACAGTGGCCACAATTCCGCCCCAGAATCGACGGTCCAACCAATCGGAAAGCCATGCCAGCGCAGCGTACCAGCGCAGCACAGTCGCCGCATAGAGCTCGTCGAAATAAAGCCGGTTCGCAAGCCAACTCCACACCGCCGGCGCGCCCGGCTCCAGCACGTCGACCATATCGCCTGGCCTATGCTGAGGCTCGTCGCCATGCTCCTGCGCATGATGATGGACCGGAGCGGTCGCCGGCTTCTGGACTGTCTTGCGCATATAGAGCCACCAACCGGCGCCAAGACCCGCAAGCACCAACAGAGTCGCAAAGCCCATCAGCGGCAAAAGCCCAGGTTCGTAGAATGCATGCAGATCCACGACCAACGGCTGGCTCTGGATAAAGCTCGTGAACCACGGCCATGCCGGAGTTCCAAAGACGCCGAGCCCGACTGCAAAGACTGCAAGAATCGACAGCGGTAAAGTCATCACGCGCGGGCTTTCATGCGCATGAGAGTGAGCCGGGCCGCGCCAGTTCCCAAAGAAGACATACGCCACCTGCCGCGCCATGTAGAAAGCCGTAAGCAGCGCGCCAATCAGCAATAGGACAAATGGCCCCTTGGATACCGGCCATGAATGCGCCGCGCCGATGATCGCATCCTTGCTCCAAAAGCCTGAAAAGAAGATTGGAAAGCCGCTCAGCGCCAGCATTCCACAGAGATAAGTCCAAAAGGTCAGAGGCATGGAATGCCGCAGCCCGCCCATGCGGCGAATATCCTGCTCTTCGTGGCAGCCATGAATGACCGAGCCCGCGCCAAGAAAGAGCAGAGCCTTGAAGAACGCATGTGTAATGAGATGGAACATGCCGACGGCCACGCCGCCCGTCGCCAGACCCACCATCATGTAACCCAGTTGCGAGACGGTCGAGTACGCCAGAATGCGCTTGATGTCGTTCTGCGCGACGGCCACCAGCGCGCCAAAGAGCGCCGTCAACGCGCCGATCCACGCAACCACCGTGAGAGAAACCGTTGATCCACCAGCCACGGCGCCCGCGCTCATCAACGGATACACGCGGGCAATCAGATATACGCCCGCAGCCACCATCGTTGCCGCGTGAATCAGCGCCGAGACCGGCGTAGGGCCCTCCATCGCATCCGGTAGCCAGACATGCAGCGGAAGCTGTCCGCTCTTGCCCGCCGCGCCGGCAAAGATCAACAAGCCTATAGCCCCCGCGGCCGTGAGCCCCAACGCCGCAGGCTGGTTCAGCAGAGCAGTCAATGCCGCCGACTCCATCGCACCCGCACCGTGGTTGTAGAAGAGCAGAGTGCCGGTCTGCGCAAAGAGCCAGACGATACCCAGGAGAAAGAAAATATCGCCAATCCTCGTCGTGAGAAACGCTTTCTTCGCAGCTGCCGCAGCGCTTGGCTTCTGATACCAGAAGCCAATCAACAGATACGAAGTAAGCCCTACAATCTCCCAACACATGAAGAGCAGCAACAAGCTGTTGGCGATGATCACGCCCAGCATGGCTCCGGCAAAGAGCGAGAGGAAGCAGAAGAAGCGCGTGAAGTTTTCGTCGTGCGCCATGTAGCCGGTGGAGTAGATGAAGATCAGCAGGCCCACAAAGGTGACCATCACCAGCATCACTGCTGCCAGAGGGTCTAAAATCCATCCCAACTGAAGATGCGTCGTACCCAGGTCGAACCAGTTAAAGCTGACAATCTCGCGCGTACCATCACCTTGCCCCCATGCACTCAGCACATGTACAAAGGCGCTGATCGCCAGAAGCAGCGAGAGACCAAGGCCGCCGATGGCTAATGAAGCTGCAGCCCTCTTTCGCGGCTGTTTCAGCAGAGCGATCAGTCCCGCTGCCAGCATAGGAATAGCCGGGATCAGCCACAGATTCGCAACGATCCATGGCCGTTCTATCGGAATGAGGTCCCTAGTCATCGAGACGGCTGTAAGGGATGCACTACAAGCAATCATTCTTCGTTCATCCCTTCATCCGCGTCATGGCATCCAGATCCGTCGTCTTCGCATGGCGATGATAGGCAATCACCAGCCCCAACCCCACCGCGGCCTCAGCCGCCGCCACAGCAATCGAAAAGATCGCGAACATCATCCCCGTCAGGCCATCGCTATGGCCACTGGTATGCGGTCCAAATCGCCAGAAGGCAATCAGATTCAGATTCGCGGCGTTGAGCATCAACTCAATTCCAATCAGCACCAGGATGGCGTTGCGCCGCGTGAGCGAAATGGCAAGTCCAATCGCAAAGACCAGCGCAGCAACAATGAGGAATGCTGCCAGCGGCGTCATTGTCCACCGCCTGCGTCTGCACCCGATTTAGGGATCCGCGATTCCGGCATGGCCACAATCACCGCGCCAATCAAGGCTACTGTGAGCAACAACGCAACAATCTCAAGCGGCAGCACGTAGCTGCTCATCAGAGCCGCGCCAATCGATTGCACTGTGGCCGCGGGTGCAGCGCTCGCTACAACCTTCGCTGGCAGGCTCTTGATTACCGCCCATCCAAGCAACGCAAATGTAGCGGCGGCAATCACCAGTCCAAGCAGCCAACTTGTCGAAAATCCGCGATACTCGGGAACGCCCGCGCCGCGCGTCAACAGGATGGCGAAAACCACCAGGATGGCAACCGCTCCGATATAGACGAGAATCTGCGCAAACCCCGCGAACTGAGCGCCGAGTTGGAGATAAAGCAGCGCCAGACCGGCAAAAGTCACGGTCAGGCTAAGCGCGCAATGCACCAGGTTCTTGAGCAACGCGGCAGCCAGCGCGCCTGCAACTGTTAGCGCCGCCGTCAGCAGAAAAGCAATGCTGAATCCAAAGATCACAGGGACATACTCCAATCCAAGTTAGTCCGCATAGCGATAGCTCCTTGCGCCGAGGTTTTGATGGCGCATCAGCACGCGGCCCAGCAGCACGTAGGCCGCAAGCAACACAACGCTGCAGATCACCCAGCGCGGCCATCCATCGCCAAGGAATCGCCATGCCCCGGCCACCAGCAGATTCAACAGCGTCATAGGCAACATGAACTTCCATGCGAAATTCATCAACTGGTCTTGGCGCAGACGGGGCAGTGTGCCGCGCAGCCAGATAAAGAAGGCAATGGATGCCAGCAACTTGAGGAAAAACCATCCCCACGACGGTACAAATTCAAGGAAGGAAAATGGCGCACCCCATCCTCCCAAAAACAATGTAATGGCGAACCCCGCAATCGAAAACATGCCCAGATATTCGCCCAGAAAGAAGAGCGCGAACTTGAAGCCTGAATACTCAGTGAAATATCCAGCCACGAGCTCCGACTCTCCCTCTGGCAGATCGAAAGGCGACCGGTTGGTCTCGGCCAGTGCAGCAATCACGAATAAGACAAATCCGGCGAAGCCCCATGGCGTGAAGACATACCAGTGCGGAAACCAACCGGTAAATCCGCTCTGCGCCTCTACGATCTTCACCGTCGAAAGCGAGCCCGTAATCATCACCGCAACCACGCTTGAGAGCAGCAGCGGAACCTCGTAGCTGATCATCTGCGCCACGGCGCGCATGGCGCCCAGCAGAGAATATTTGTTGCGGCTCGACCACCCAGCCATGAAGATCGACAGCTCCGTCGAAGCGCCAATGGCGAAGAAAAACAAAAGGCCG
>Ga0302325_10016307_pt1 | contig 15752 bp, 19 predicted proteins | sample Palsa_T0_2_FD_201948 | JGI IMG/M metagenome (GOLD analysis project Ga0302325, IMG submission 201948) | Peat permafrost microbial communities from Stordalen Mire near Abisko, Sweden - Palsa_T0_2 | ecosystem: Environmental > Terrestrial > Soil > Palsa > Peat permafrost | place: Sweden: Abisko...
ACTTCTGCCTACGACCGGGACACACAGCCGGGAAAAGGTAGCGATGATCAGAACCCGTCTGAGGTGAAAGATAACCAGGAGGCAAAACCGGCCAAAGTTGCTCAGGATCGAGAGGCTCAGCCGAATAAGAGCCTTGATGGTCAGAACCCGGCGAAAGCTCCCGAGCATGCCCTTGCCTCCGTTCCAGCCACGCCGGAGCAAGCCGAGCAGCAGCAATTGGAGAAGGACAGCGCCACGTTGCTGCGGTTGGTGCAGGAGTTGAAGGTCGAAGTAGAGAAAGCTGGGAGCAATACGTTATCACTGGCCGCCCTGCGCAAGGCTGACGAGATCCAGAGACTAGCCAAAAACCTCAAGGAAAAAATGAAGGAACAGGGGCAAATTTCTCAAAACAAGCCGTGACCGAGCGGCTTGTTCCATATCAGATGTGAGGGCGAAGTGAGCGGCTTATCGGGTAGAGGTCGAGTGGTGCTGGTGGCCCTGGTTGGAGGCTTGGCGGCGGCGGCCGGGCTGGGCAGATCGGCGGCGCAGTTCAATGGGCCGGTCAGCCCGGATGTGAACTCACAAATGAGACAGCCGAGTCCGTCGCACTCCGGGGACGAAGAACCCTACGTTACGCGGGAGATGCAGGCGCGACAACTCAAGCGTCTGCGGGAAGAGCATCAAAAGCAGGTATTCAACGACACCGCGAAGCTGCTGCAGTTGGCGACCAATTTGAAGGCAGAAGTAGATAAGGGAAGCAAGCCGTCGTCTGATGTCATCAAGGACGTGGACGAGATTGGGAAGCTGGCCAAAAGGGTCAGCGATCGAATCAAAACGCAGTGAGGGCCAAGGAATGTCATGGTCGGTCCTCTGCCCCTCAAACAGCTGTTCCTCAAAGACTGATTTGCTCTTCGAACTCCACCACAAGTGAACTACTTTCCAGTGACCAGGCGATCGCCAATGCAATGGCGAGAATCTAGCGTCCAGAGACACCATGCAGAAAATCTATGTCGGAGTGGACGTGGGTGGTACCAAGACTGCGGTCGTATTATCTGCGCGACCACCTGACAGCTTGGGACGAATCGAGTTTGCCACGCTGCCGGAACAGGGACCGGAGCGTGCTCTCGGTCTGATCGTGCAATCGGTGCGCAGCTTGCTGGCGGAGCATGGCTTTGCTGAGGAATCGATCGCAGCCATCGGTGTAAGCTGCGGCAGCCCGCTCGACCGAGTGAAGGGAATCGTCCGGGCGCCCCCCAACCTATCCAGTTGGGTGGATGTGCCCATTGCCCGCTTGCTTGCGGAGAACTTCCACACCACGTGCCGGCTGGAAAACGACGCTAACGCGGGTGCGGTGGCGGAACATCGATTCGGTGCGGGCAGGGGTGCCGAGCATATGGTGTTTCTGACCCTGGGCACCGGGCTGGGCGCGGGTATCATCGCCGCCGGCAGCTTATATCTGGGGGCCAATGGAGACGCAGGCGAGATTGGCCATGTGCGGCTCAGTCCGACGGGACCGATCGGCTACCACAAGGCTGGCTCGATCGAAGGATGGTCCAGCGGAGGGGGTATTGCGCAACTTGCCGTAAGCATGTTGGCGCAAGCGGAACGGCGCGGCCGCTCCAGTATTTTGCGTGCACAGGCGATGCACGGCGGGTTGACAGCCCGTGACGTAGGCCGCGCAGCGGAATCAGGGGATGCGGTCGCGCTGAGCATCCTGCGTCGCTCCGGCGAGCGGTTGGGACAAGCGCTTGCCATGCTGATCGACGTGCTGAACCCGCAGCGAATCGTGCTTGGAGGATTGGCTTGGCGCTTGGGCGAGAACTTGCTGGCACCTATGCGCAAGGTGATCAAGCGGGAAGCCTTGCCGCAAACCTACCTGGCCTGCGAGATTGTTCCGGCTGCCTTGGGGGAACGGATCGGCGACGTGGCCGCACTCTGTGTCGCCATGGGCCTTGAAGGAAAGCACGCAGGATAGAATCGAAAGTTGTCGGAGAGCGATGCTCAGAATAAAGGTGCATGGATGAGTGAGAGACTGGCGGGCAAGACCGCTGTGGTCACAGCCGCGGGACAGGGAATCGGCCGCGCGACGGCGATCGCCTTCGCGCAGGAAGGCGCCACTGTGTGGGCCACTGATATCAACCGGGAAGCACTCAACACTCTCGCTGCGGAATATCCCCAGATGATTTGCCGCGAACTCAATGTGCGTAATCCGAAGGAGATTGAACAACTCGCGGAACAACTACCCCAGCCCGATATCTTGTTCAACTGTGCCGGCTTCGTACACCACGGCACGATTCTCGATTGCCAGGAAGAGGATTGGGAGTTCTCGTTCGATCTCAACGTCCGTTCGATGTATCGCACCTGTCGCGCCTTTCTTCCCGGCATGCTGCGCGCCGGAAGGGGGAGCATCGTCAATATGTCTTCGATTGCGTCAAGCGTCCGAGGCGTGCCGAACCGGTTTGTGTATACCAGCTCCAAAGCCGCGGTGGTTGGATTGACCAAGGCAATTGCCATCGACTTTGTGCGCCAGGGTATCCGCTGCAATGCGATTTGTCCCGGTACAGTACAGTCGCCTTCACTCGATGGGCGCATCGCCGCCCAGGGCGATACGGAACAGGTTCGCCGCGAATTCATCGCCCGGCAGCCCATGGGGCGCCTTGGCCGTCCCGAAGAGGTAGCTGCGCTAGCGGTGTATCTCGGATCGGACGAGTCCAGCTTTACCACCGGCCAGACGCACGTCATCGATGGCGGATGGAATATATGAAGCTCCACTCGCTGCTGCGGCTTATCAGCTCTTTGCTTATGTAGGGAAATCTAGTGCAGGTCGCAGTGCCAGCCGACTATTTTAGACTTGGGCCTTTCTAACCTTTGCCCAGCGTTTCCGCTGCGCTGCCGCGATCTTTTTTCGAGCTTCCGCGCTCAATACGCGCTTGCCCTTGACCTTGGGCGCTGCCAAACCATTGAGGGAACTTGCACTCCGGCTGTGACCATTCGTGCTACCTTGCAGCAAAGCCTTTACTTGCTGCAGCCGTGAAATCTCGCTATTGATGTGCTCTAAGATCTCTTTCGTATTCAAGGGGGATTCTCCAGACGCAAAAAAGTCGTCCCGAACAGAATATCAAATTCGATTCATCGGAGATACCCTGGGGCCGACTCTGAACGTTCTGAAGCGGATAACCGCGCTCCTAAGTGGCTTTTTCTCAACACCCACGGATTGGTATCATGGAAGACGTGTGTGGCCGTTACGTTCGTAAGTCAACCCGAAGAGAAATCGCTGTCTGGTTTGGCGCCGAGGATGTAGGAGGCGAGGAGTGGGCTGCCAGCTACAATGTTGCGCCGCAAACTTTTCAACCGGTAGTACGCCTGAATCGAGACACCCGGATGCGGGAAATCGTCCTCATGCGTTGGGGATTGATTCCTTATTGGTCAAAGGACGCTAAGATCGCTTACTCCACCATCAATGCCAAGGCCGAGACGGTGGCCACCGCTCCCGCCTTTCGTGAGGCTTTTAAGGGCCGCCGCTGCCTGGTACCCGCGGATGCATTCTACGAGTGGCAGAAACTGGATCCGAAACACAAGCAGCCCTTTGCCATCGCGCTCTCGAGCGGCGAGCCTTATGGTTTCGCCGGGGTGTGGGATCGATGGAGAGACCCTGCGAGCAGGGAATGGCTAGAGACCTTCTCCATCGTCACCACCGATCCTAATCAAGTTGTCGCCCCGTTGCACAATCGCATGCCGGTCATTATCGAGCGCAAGGATTACGCTCGCTGGCTGGGCGGAAGTAATATGGCGCAGCCGCCGGTCGACTTGCTGCGGCCCTTCCCGGCCGAACAAATGGTAGCCTGGAAAGTGGATAAGGCGGTGGGAAATGTGCGCAACGATGCCGCGCAGTTGCTTGATCCGCCGGCCTCCGAAGATTGCGCCTGATGCGATCTGTAGCGAGATATGAGCCCTTGATTTTAGTTTGTCGCGGATACGCAACAGCCTGGGTTTCATAAATAATTAAAGGCACATCGGGTAAACGTTGATCCGGCTAAGATTGCGCCACTCCGCTGAATATGGTGTTCCCGATTCACAACAAACCGCCACCATGCCGCAACGCGTATCAGATAAAGTTACAGAATAGATAACACAAAAGGGTACGCAAATAAAAATAGCACGAATGTTATTGCCCCTGTATTACTTAGGGACATAGGAAAAATAGTGCTTCAGGTTATTGCGTGTTATAGAAACCTGAGGCATACTTATCTTAGTTAAGTCGTAACTATGACATACGTAGTTATGTGTTGAAGGGTGCCCCTTCCGACTGACCCTTCTTTCTGCCGTTAGTTCCTCCCCCAAGGAAAATTGGAGAGATGCTATGAGTCCACTTCGGAGACATGGCGGCGGACGCCCTCGCTCCGCCGATTCTACCCTGGGCATTGCCGAGCGTTGGGGTATATCGGAGAAAGCTGCGCGTCGTTTAGCGGCGCGAAAACTCAATGACGACGCGATGGCTATCCTGGTGTGCGACAGCAAACGCTACGCTGCTGCGCAGCGCCGTGAAATTCCTGTCCACGGCAAGTACACGGGTGGCATGAAGGCCTTGGGCATGCGCAGCCGCGTTCCGGCGGCCCGTGCATGAACCGTGAAGATCCTCTCTCGTTGCCGGCGCGCCGTCAGCAGGTGAAGGACCGTGCCCTATCGCGTTTCGGCCTGGAGGTGGGAAAGTTAGTACGGCAGGCTCTCATCCACCGGGTGGGCAGTGGCGATGTTAAGTATGCCCGTAAAGTTACTAATTCACGCACGGTGATCGTGCTTGAGCATGCGGGCGATGAGCTGGCCTTTATTTACAGCAACGCGACCAAGGAGATCGTCAGCTTCCTGGGCCCTGATGCACCGGAGACAGCCGACTGGCGGTGCTCACAATCCACGGCACTGGCATTATTCCGCGGGCCACCGCTCAGACAGGGAGGGAGCTGTTAATGCTGCCAGCGCAGTTCTGGCATTGCCTGTCTTTGGCTACTCTCAGGATTCAGGTGCTCCATGTTCGCGGAGTATGTCGTAAAGTGCACAGGCAGCGCACGCAGGGAAACACTCAGGAAGCGGTGTTGGTAGCCGTGGATGCCGGCGCTGGGGTACCGAATGATTGGAGTGCGAAGATCCTGCAGCTGGACAGGAGAACGCGGTCCTCGGCGTGGATCTACACAAGTAGGATTTCCAGCCAGAACTCGGGTGGCATCCGGTTGCCTCAGCTTGGAAACTGTCTTCCTCTCCGCCGTCCTGGTCCCATTCGCACGGTTGTTCGGATCGGTGCTTCCTCCCGGTCCAACTCTTCTGCTTTTTGTTGCCAGCGAATCGCCGCAGAGCCCACATCGAGGCCACGCACCGCCTGCTGGAGCACCAATTCTCGCGGCTGTGCTGCTTGCTGAACAAAAGTGTACAACGCGTAACGCGTCTCATCAGCTACGTCGTCCAGCGGATCACCGGCGATCTTGCGAATATCTCCCGGTCTGGCGTCATCATGCATGCGCGTGCGTATGGCTTCGAAGCTCCGTGGGCATACGTCGGTGATCTCGAACTCACCGGTGCGGAGCATTCGGTATAACAGTTGCCAGCCGCCCATGCGGTCGTTCGACGCTCGTTCGCAGACGATATCCCAGGGATCCAAAACTTCGTTGATTTGATCCGCAATGGTATGTCCGTCGCCTATTTCCTTGAAGTTGGCAGGGTCAAGATAGGCGGCCACAATGCGCCGCCGTTGTCCGTTCTCATCGGGCTTGATAAAGGCATCCACCACCATGTTTGCCAGCTCATATGCGGGCACATGAGGTACGACCAGCTCGCCAATCTTGCGGATGCGGCCGTGCGGGAAGTCATAACCATCTTCCTGTTCGAGCAGATGATCCTCGATGCCCTGGATTTCTAACTTCTGTCGAAGCTCCGCCGGGCCGCGGGCGTACAGTCCGACCGAGGAAGAGGATTTGCCATATCCGTAATCAATGGAAAGAAAGTGGTTGTGCCACCACTCCACGCCCGCCTCGGCCAGGGGGCGGACCATGCCGGCGTGCACAAAAGGGAAATAGGCCCCTTCAAGAGTGCACCAGCAGCCCTGCTCCATCGCTGCAGCGGCCCCGCCCGACATCATGTGCAGGCGCTTGGAGTAGTTGGTGTCTAACAGTTGGTGATCGGAGAGTTTGCCCGGGATAAAGGCAACGGAGAAGGGAATTGCCTCGCCATCGGAGGGCCAGCGGCAATCATGGTAGAGCTCGCCCGGTTGGGCCGCGTCCTGCCGATTGTGTACCGGGCAGTGGCCCCGCAGGAACAGCGTCTGATGCCATGCGGCGCCTACATTGCCGGGGTTTGAGGTCAACCGCATGCGCAACCGAAGACGGGCATCGGTCGAGCTCAACCGGCCGAGAATGTTGCGCACCTGCTTTTCTGTGTGCAGCGTCGATTCATCGAACCCGATGAAGGAGTAGCGCGGCCCCAGGTACTTCCATACGTCGTCGTCCGTCTTCATGTAGGCGAAGCGGATGGTGGCTCCAGAAGGAAAGCTCCAGGCCCATTTCGGAGATCCCACAAAGACGCCGCCCAGCGGGGCGTAGAGCCGGCGGGTCTTGTCGATGATATCCGTCATCTCCACGAAGGAGGAGCGGAAGACGATGGCCCGCAGGTTGGGGTTCTCATACTCCTGCACCGCGTCCATCAACATGGTTTCGGTCTTGAGGGAACCGGCGGAGCCACCGAAGAGCAGGATGTCTGCTTTTGAATCGAGCGCGGCCTGTTGCGCCGCAGTAGCCGGCATCCAGCGATAGTCGGCCGCTGCATCGGCTGGCATCACCCCTTCCTCGTACGGGTGGTTAGGATTCGGCCATCCACGCCGCCCGGTAGACCCCATTCAGGCGAAATTGTTTTGTGGGTATGGTGGCCAGCGCGGAGGTCTGCTCTTCGCGCAGGGCGTCAAGTGCCTTCAGTTGCCCCAGGATGTTTCCTTTGGTCTCATCCGGCCCGAGCCTCGCCAAATCCCAATAACGGTTAAGCACCTGATCGGCATCGAACTCCAATCGGGATGCAGTTTTTACTTCCAGGAGAGATTTATTTTCTTCCAGCATATGTAGCACCTCGCTTTGCCAAGCTGTTTGTGTCATATTTGGCTTCATGGGAAGCAAAGATAAAGGCAAACGCGAAACCAAGAAGGCACCGAAGCCTAAGCCCAAAGTTGAGCCCGGACGCAAACGCGGGGAAGACACCCGCCTCGGTGGGCCACCCAAGAGCTGAGCGCAGGTTACCGATCGACGCGACCCCGCAGGTCTTTGTGGCGCACGGTAATGTTTCTTCCGTCTTCGGTGCGCACCCGCGCGATCCGCATGTTCGGGTCGACGTAGACCACTCTCGCCACCGCGCCGTCGGCCAATCGTACAAGTGAACCCTTCGTCACGGCGCCTTTCACCACCCTGGCTCCATTTCTGGAGTTGAATCGGTCCATGGCCGCATCATTGATTGCGATCGCCGCTGCCTTTGCCGGGTTGTCGCTGCGGCCGGCTAGCTCCGCGTTGCGCGCCTTCTTGTAGTCGTGGTGTTCCTGCCGATTTGCCTGCAGCACCGGGCGGGGGACGATCTGCAGCTCTTGGGACGCTCCATTCGGCATCTGCAGCTGTAGCGAATAGCTGCGATAACGGTATTTCGGATCTCCCAAAGCAAAGTGATCCTGCTCCCGCAACACTGGGAAATGCCGTTTCACCGCGGCCACCACCGCATCCTTGGCTTGCGGTGAATCGACTGCAATCTGTGCCGCGCCGTAGTCGCTTACTGTCTCGGCGGGCTGTCCCTCCGCCGTGATTTTCTCCGCCAGGCGGATAGGATTCTTGGCGTCACGGCTGGCCGCCAGCGTCGCCCCGGGGATATCCCTGATCGCCGCTAACAGGCGGGTTTTGTAAAACGGCATCGCGTCGGTGGCCAGGGCCTGGTTGACCGCGGGGTTATCCGTTGGCTGTACGATCCGCCGTCCGGAACGGGGATCCATTGCGCCCACTGGTTGCGGGTGCGCGATCAAGGGCTCGCTTGCGGCCTGGATTGCGGGTTCGAATCCCAGCCGGGCAAGCGAACCAGGTTGACGGGGCGAAACAATGGGCTCGAAGCCCAGCAGATGCAGCGGGTGTGGGGGCATAAATAGTTGCGCAGCAGGAAGCAATTACCTCAAAATTTCGGCCGAAACCTCTCACCTCGAGCCGGGTTAGCACCGATTGAGAGGTTGTAAGGAGAGGACCTATGAAAACGAAATGGATTGCTAGTTTGATCCTGGCTTCGGCGCTCGCGACCCCGGCCTTTGCGGGGGTCGGTGTGTATATCGGCGTTGCTCCGCCTCCGCTCCGCTACGAGGTGCGGCCAGCTATGCCAGGTCCAGGATATGCGTGGGTCGATGGTTACTGGAACTGGGATGGCGGAAGGTATGTGTGGAGGCGCGGAGTATGGCAGAGGCCCCCGTATGAGGGAGCGTACTGGAACCATCCTCACTATGATCACTACCGAGAGGGCTGGGCGCTCCATGAAGGTCACTGGGACCATGAAGACCATGGCGACCACCACGACTGGGGACACCGGTAACATCAATATGGATCAATTTCAGAGGCCCGATCGCAAGATCAGGCCTCTGTGTCTGCCAGCGGGCCAATCCGGCTCAGTCCTCACTTAAGACTTTGAGATTGCTGTCTATCTCCCTAGCCAATAGAAGATTACCCTTTGGCAGATATCCGACTTGCCCCTTCGAGGAAACCTTGACGTATTGAGGATCGCTGCTGCGGTCGGGTGCTCCCTGTGACTGATTGGAACCGCCGGCGAAGTATCCCGCCAGTCCGCGACGTGGTGACGGTGTTCGCTTGATCTCATCCTTGGCATTGTCGTGAGCATTGTCGCGCGACGGGGTCGACTGCGAAGGCGGCTTTGCCAGAGTACCTGTCAGCGGGGTGGACTCTGCCGGGCCGCTGCGCGGAGCATGGGTGGGCGGCGGTGGCACCAGGCTCTGGGCCTCAGCCGGCGACAGAATCTTTTTGAGCAGCCTGCTGGCTTCATCTTCTTGGGCAGCACCGTAATCCTGGTCATCGGCCATGACTAGAGCTTTCCTGCAGTGCTGCCAAGACTGCCGGCAACACTGTTGCCCACCTCATCCCAAAAGCTGGGTGTCTTGGCTGCCTGGTTTTCATCAGCCAAGACGCTATCAGACGCATTCGACGACGTACCGTAGAGCGCCTGGTTGGCGCCGATCGGCTGGGCCGAAGCGCCCAGCGCTGCCTGGTTATAACCGGCTTCGGCAGCGATGCGCTGTTGCTGCGCCTGGGCCAGGTGGCTCGATAAATCGCGCGTGTTCTGCTGCGATGCGGCGGCTGCGGTTGCCGCATCGGCGGCGCTGTTTTGACCCGTGCGCCTGGCCTGGGATTGCAGTGCGCCGGCGAGCGAGTTTGCGCCCGCGTCGGACACATTGGCCAGGCCGGTGTTGATGGTCTGGTCGTATTCGCCTCCTGGAGTGTAAGGGTTGCCGGAAACGAATTTTGCCAGCTGGTTGTTGTAGTTACCGATGGCGTTTTCGGTCGAACCAAACGCCGACTGCGCGTTGCCAAAGTCGGTCGCGTTCTCATCAGAAGCGGTGTTGAATGCTTGTGTGGATTGGCCTCTGCTCATAGGTTCCTCCTTAAGTCTTTGGTAAAGTGCGCGAGCTCGCGATCGACACAAGCGAAGCCCGCCCGGCGTAAAGGTTTCTGGATCATCTTTTTGAGTTGGCGAGGGACAAAGCACTCGAGCCAGCGAAATCCCAGGAGCTTGATTGCGTAGCTTAGTCCCTCGACATCCCGGCTGCAGAAGGCGGTCGCCTTGGGGTCGCATCCCACAAAGCGCAGCTCGGCAATCGCTTCAACGTAGATACAGCTACGGATCGTTCCTTGTGCTTCCACGCCTACCAAGGCAAGGGCAATCGCCGGGCCGAATAGGTTGGGCAGCTCATAATTGGTGCCCTGTGCGGCCTGGTGCTCCCGGTGCAATGCTTGAATCGCCGGCCAGTCGTCGGTCTTCGCCAGGCGAAGGGTGATGCGCCTCATCTCACGATGAGGCCGTGCTTGCCGGCATAGTTAAGCATCTGTTGTTGCGACGTATTCAGCGCTTCATTCACGCGGGCGATGGCGGCGGCCGGGTCCAGGGCACCCAGGCTGTCTTTGGGATGAACTGCGCCGCATGCAGGGCAGCTTTCGTGGCCGACCGCAAGCTGGATCAGATGGCGATTGCCTCGTTCGTCGCGCAGCTCGATCACATGAAAGCCGCTCGCCATATCCAGATATTGTTCGTGCAGGCTATACATCGGCGTAGAGCCTCCCCCCGTTGTTGCCGGTTGCGCCGCCGCCACCGGCGGCTCCTCCGCTCACTCCGCCTGAGGCGGTCACGGTGGGGCTACTGGAGTACCCGCTGCCCGCGCTTCCTGGAGTAACCTGGGTGACCGCTCCTGCGGAGACCACGGCCGTGGCGGTCGCGCCGCTGCCGGAACTATCAGTAATGGTCAATAGCGGCGACGAGGTGAGGCCGTTGCCGGGGTTGACGATTTGGTAGGCGACGATCGCTCCCCCGGTGACTACGGCGTGGATTACGGGGAGCACCAGTCCACTTCCGTTCGCAATGACCGATACCTTGCCCACCGGCACCCAGGCATCAGGAAAGGTCTGTGCCAATTGCGGTTTGAGCTGATATTTCTGACCGTCCCAGACCACAAACCCATTGGCCGCGTAAGCCACATTCATCATTGTTCCCGACGGAATCACCCTGGAGCTGCTGCCCAGAACCGAGGTCCACGCCGTGCCCACCCCACCCGACCCGTAGACTCGAACGGTTGCCGTGCTGCCAGCGGCGACCGAGTCTACGGTCGCGTAGTTCGATTGGTTGAGCGAGAGGTTGCTCGCGGTCGCCGCCGAGCTTACCAGGCCAGAGCTGACTGCCCCCGGCAGCGCAAGATAGCTGCTCCAGTTTTGCTGGTTATAACTCGATCGCAACCGCCAGTAGAGAGTGGCGCCCGGGTTAGCCAAAACATAGCTCGTACTGGTACTGACGGGATAGGTGGTTACCCCGGAGACAAAGTTGGCCACCGGCGAGCTCGAGATCTCCTGGTAGATGGATGCGTTGCCTGCACTCTGGGGTGTAGTGATAGAGACGGTAAAACTTCCATTCGCCCCCCTCACCGCAAGCTTCGAAGGCGCAGGGGGCGAAGTGAAGGCAGCTGTTGTTGCGTCAACCTTACTCAGCGGCGTAGTGCCGGTCTGCGCGTAGAGGGACTGCAGTGCGAGATGGATACTGGTGAGGGTTTCTCGCAGATCGCTGTTGCCCCTTGCCGCGCTATTGATCTGCGCCAGGTTAACCTTGAGCGCCATTACCGGTCCTGCCTGTGAAGATAGGGCGAGTGAACAGGCTGCAGTACTTCAATGCAAACCAGGCATTGGATACTGCTCCATTGGTAAAACGCATGCGAAAGCGCTCATTCTGCCCCCTCGCGCCGCCATCGTAACCTCTCCAGTTCTCCGGGGTCAAGGGAAACGGCGCCAGCTTGATCTCATTTGTTCCGGCGGCGCTGCTTGGCGGGGATTGCTGCTGCGAATCCACAAAATTTCTTGCCACCATCACGGATACGGTCATGGAACCCTGGCCCAGCGCATTGATACTTACCCCGCCAAGCATGGAAATATCCATCATGTCCTGGGTGCTGGTGGTCTCGTACTGACAGGCGATGCCGGCGCCGTTGTCGTTGTAAATACCGGTGGCGATCATCTGCACCGTGCCGTCAGGCGCGGATGACCCGATCAGCACCTGCGATTGCCGCAGGGCCCCGAAGGGTGAGGCGTTTTCCGGCAGCTGGCGCTCACAGCGTGCCGCCACCGATCCGGCTATATCATCGAGACTCCATTTGCGCGCCGCCCCCATGGCTACTTCACGGCCGGCATACTGGCTAAAGTGGATCGGCCCGGACATGCCCTCCATATAATTCATGGTCAGGGTCTGGTTGGGCACGGTCGCGGTGCCCACCGGGATGCCAATCCGTATTTCCTTGTTCTCTTCGTCCACGCAGCACCAGATCAGATGCTGATAATCCCAGTTGATGGTCTGCCACAGGTTTGGAATCTCCTTGGTCAGGAGTTTGGGTTGCGGTTCACTCGGGGTATACGCGTACGCGCCGCTACGATGGACGAAGAATAAAAACTCATTGGTGACGCAAACGGCCCTCGGCCCGCATGGCCCTACGCCTTCCCAGCGCTGCTGCACTGACCAGGTGGAAGGATCGGTGGCGGTAGGCGAGATGGTAAAGCCTGAGCGCTCTTTGAGCGAAAAAAGAGTTCCCTGGAATTCGCGGGCGCAGATGCAGCGCTGTCCGTTACCGTTCGCTACCTGGATTGGGCTGGTGTCACCGTAGTAAGACTCTGAGTCGGCGGCCAACGAAATGTAGTGCCCGGATCCGTATCCATCGACCCCGCTCAGCACCACGCGATCGTTCGAAGGCGAATAATACACGTCGACCGCCGGCGGCGGCAGCACGCAGCGCAGCCGGTCGGTCATGTCGGTCGACGTCTCCCCCTCAAGAAACTCGTCGGTGAAATTGAAGAATGCTGTGCTGGTGATGTTGTCGCCGATCACAGTGGCCGTCATCTGGATCGCGGCGCTTACAATCGCCGAGGGGATATAGAAGAACGGCCCCACGTTCGTGCCGTCCGCAACTGTGAATCCGATGGTACGGTTGATGGTGTTCTCTGGTCCAAAGGGAATATTGGCCATGTACAGTTGATCGCCGGGGACATCCACGCTGATGGAAGTGAACGCCGCTACCGTGGGACCGAGGTTCCCGTTGCGGTTCGTAAAGGCAATGCTGGCATAGCGAAGCCCGGTGCCTGAGTCTGGCGCGATATTCCCGGCAGCCCCTGAGCTGTTTGCCAGGGGAGGCGCAGGGCCATTGGCAGCTGCGGTAAGGGTGGCGGTGGTAAGCGGCTGAAACGATCCCACGAGCGCGTAGTTGCTGGTTGCAGGCGCGGCCGCCCCGGTAGCAACATCGGCCTCGTAGAGGTTCACGCCCGTAATCTGGTACGGCGTTGAGGGAATGGGGACCTGCACTGCGTCGTCGACGATGGTGTCGATCAGCGTTCCCGCGACCGAAGGCAGTGTTTCGCCCGACGCATTGGTGAAGGTTGCGATCACATACACATCCCGGCCGGCAGGAAAGCTACCCGACCCCGAAGCACGTTCGATTGTCGGCGTGGGCGGTGGCTGCAATCCACCGGGAGTTACCCGCGCGGTATTGGCTGATGGCGGCGCGACCCCGGTTGCCGTGGCCGTTACCGTGACCGTGGACCCCAGGGCAAAGTTTCCTACCTGGGCGAAGCTCGCCGGCGAGGGCTCGGCCGCGCCTGTGGCCACCTCAGCCTCATATACATTGACGGATACCGGCTGATACGCCCCAGCCAAACCTTGAATCCAACCTGCCAGGCCGGACAAGGCAGGCACGGTGAATTGTGCGGCATCATGCAGATCTGTGTTGACCAGGATTCCCGGTGCGGAAGCGATCGACTCGCCCTGCGTGTTGACATAGGTCATCTGCAGGTAGACGTCGCGACCGGCGGCGAATGCTCCTCCGCCCTCCAGCCTGCCGGGCTGCGGGCTGTTGGGCGCAGGCAGCCGGTTCACCAGCACCGGGGTTAGTTCTTGCCAGGTTACGCCGCCGTCTGTAACCGTAGCGTTTTCTGTGAGCGGCCAAGACGGCTCGGTGGCGTTGGTGGTACCCGCGATGGTGCATCGGTAGAGATGTCCGTTGCCGCCCGTCACGGTGGGTTGTACATACTCACCGGCCACATATGCCGTTGACGAAAGCCACGATGCGCCGAGCGGCTTCTGCCCGTACGGGTCCAGCTGCTGCGTGCTCAACCCGTAGACATTGATCGGGGCCTGAGGCGTCTTCAGGTCAGAGTAGGCGATCAGCGCTCGGTTATACGCTTCGGTCACAGTGGCCTGGGCGTTCGCCGGCTGGCTTACCAATGGACCCTGCACCCGCACCAGGATGCCGCTACCCGCAGGCCTTTCGATCAGCAGATAGCCGTCGGTATCGAAGACCAGCGGCACCTGAAAGAGGGTCTCGCCAGGATTCTCCGGGGTGTAAATCAAAGACGCCAACCCTGAGATAGCCGCCTGGTTTGGCCCTTGCAAGGCCGTCTGCAGACCATACCGTGTAGCCACCGTGGTGAGCTGAAACCTGCAGTTCTTGCAGACGGCAGCAACGCCCATTGGCAGCACGGTCGGATCGTCGTTGTCCACAAGCCCACCAAAACGCGTGAACTCGTGCGGGATAAAACCGTCAAAGTTCATTGGTGTCTTTAGACGCGGCGCTTCTGCATGGTGAGGATCACGTTTCCACCGGTCACTGCGGAGTTATAGGCTCCGGAGACGATGGCTCCGCCCGGGGCATAGACGTTGATGAGAAATGCACTCACCGTCGAGCCGGTAACCTTCGGCTGGACATAGTACCCCCCGATATCTTCCAGGTAGACCGCCGGGGCTAAGGTCAGTGGAAGCTCAAAGACTCCCTCTACGTCAAGCCCATTAGGATTGCTGAGTGTCGCGAGGTTAAGTGGATCTCCACCGGCGGTGAAGCTGCCGCTGAAAGTAAGCTGGACGAAGATGGTGAAATTACGATCGCCAGCCCCAGCCGTGTAATCGATGATTGCTCCTGAAACTGCCATGGTTTCTCCTTAAGTAAGAAATGGAACTAACGTGTGCGCCGGGTTTGTCTCCCAGCCCTTCGCAGCTGGCCCTGTTCGGCGCGGACGAGTTGCTCCATGATCTCGTCCATGCCTTCAACTGCCTTTTGCTCGTACTGCCTGGTCCACGCATCATTGCCGCGTACCGTGGCCACCAGCGCTGCCGTGCCATAGGCGACGACGTAGCCGATACGGGGGTGAGATTGCAGCACGCTCTCGTCGCTGGTTAGCGCAGGCGGTGCGAATTCGCCCCGGACGCGAAGATCGACGGCGATGGAACAATTGGTGAGCCAGATAACCTGGCTGCGAAACTCCCATCCCGCCATGCCGTCGCTTGGTTGCAAGTCAGGAAGCACCTCGTAGCTTGGCACGAGACGGTAATAACTCGGGTCGTCTCCTGCCGGCTTCCAGTCAATGCGTAGCGGCTGGTCGGTCAGGGTCGCGAGGGGGGCACCCGCGGTTTGGTAGGGCGCCAGGTTCGGGGTGAGTGGAGGAATACCCGGTAACTCGACAACCGCGATATCCCACGAGGATTGCGTTGACGCCAGTTGAGAGTTGGCATCGTCATACACCTCGCAGATCAAGGGCACGAGGAAGCTATCGGTCAGATACGATCCCTGCGGATCATCTAACAGATTGCGTACTCGCGCCTTTACCTGACCCAACGTCCAACTCACGCGGCGCCTGCTTTGCCTTTCGCTTTATCGCGTTCGGCCTTGATCTGGTTGACGATCTTCCACTCCTCCGCAGTCAGGCGATCCATTTCCACCGCCCCGTAGGCGATCCGGGTGTTCTTGTAGGCCTGGACCACGTTGAAAATGTGGTTGCAATTTATACAGATAATGGCCCCTGCCTTGGGCGTGACAGCGCAGCTTGGGCAAGGGTCGGGTTGCTTTTCGGTGAGGGTGTTGGCTTGCATGACCCAGCGCGGTAATTCGGGGATAAGCCCTTCTTCCACCGCCAGGCGGGCCAGGTCGCGATGGCTGTCGTTGACGTTCATGCGTTGCGAGTCGTTCTCATACCAGG
>Ga0302325_10016308_pt1 | contig 15751 bp, 12 predicted proteins | sample Palsa_T0_2_FD_201948 | JGI IMG/M metagenome (GOLD analysis project Ga0302325, IMG submission 201948) | Peat permafrost microbial communities from Stordalen Mire near Abisko, Sweden - Palsa_T0_2 | ecosystem: Environmental > Terrestrial > Soil > Palsa > Peat permafrost | place: Sweden: Abisko...
GCGCAGGTCGGCGAGGCCGAAATTGCCCATCACGCGGGCCACCGCGCCGATATTCTCGGCCAGTTGCGGGGCGTGCAGGATCACCACGGGGGGTTGGCGCATTACCTTCATCGCTTAGGCCCGGCGCCGTCGCCGGGGCAAGCCAGGAGGCTGGGGGTTTGCGAGGGCTCGATCGACGCCGGACGCTGGCGCTGGGCGCGGCCGCCTGGCTGGGCGCGTGCAACGGCCGGCTGCTGACGCGCTCGCGAGCGCCCTCAATCGACAAGAGCCGGCTGGACCAGGGCTTCCAGCCGCTGGCGGCGCGGGCGCGCCCCGGCGTCTTCGCGCTGGGGGTGATGAGCCTCGCGGACCCCAGCCAGGCCTGGTATTCCGACGCCACCCGGGCGTTTCCACTGACCAGCGCCGCCGCCGCGCCGATCGCGGCCACGGTGCTGGGGCAGGTCGAGATGGGCGAGCTGGCCCTGGACGAGCGGATCGGCTTCACCTCGCTCGACCTTTCGCCGCCCTTCAGCCTGATCGACGAGCGCTGGCCGTCGCCGCCGCAGGACCGCTCGGCGACGATCCGGCTCTCCGGCCTGGCGACCCTGGCGCTGTGGCAGGGCGACAACACGGCCATCGACGTGCTGATGCGCGAAGCCGGCGGCCCCGGCGGGGTCACCGCCTTCCTGGAGCAGAAGCACATCACCGCGCTCAGGGTCGACCGCTTCCAGCGCGGAATCTACGCCGACCTCTTCGGCATGCCCACCTTCCGTCCCGCCTGGAAGGACCCGGCCGCGTTCGACGCCGTCCGCGAGCAGGTTCCCCCTGCGGCGCGGCGGGCGGCGATGAACGCCTACATCATCGATCCGCGCGACGCCGTGACCGTGCCCGGGGCGCTCGGGTTCCTGGACACCCTGGCCGGCGGCGAACTGCTCTCCGCCGCCTCGACCGCCCAGCTGCTGGCCTGGATGCGGGGCGCGCCGGGGCGCTTCGGACCCGGCTTTCGGGGCGGGGCGCGCCTCGCCCGGGCCGGCGGCGCGACGCCCACCGATCTCGGCTTCACGGCCGCGACGGCGGAGCTGGCGATCGCCACCTATCCGGAGGGGGCGCAGTACGCCCTCGCCGGCTTCCTGGTCGGCTCGACGGCGACGCAGGACGTCCGCGACGCGCTGTTTGCGGACGCGGCGCGGCTGGTCGCCGGCGCCACCGGCGGGGCCTGAGTCCCCGCGCCGCAACGCCGTGGTGTCGTCAGCGGCCCACTCGCCGAGTGGGACCAAGGCGTCGATCGCTTGGTTGATGATGTTTCCGGCCTCCCGGTCGGGTCAAGGCTCGTCTGTGGCGACCGCGCAGCGGCGGCGCTTCGCGCCGGGCTTGACCCAACCGGGAGGCCGGAAAAAGCTGGCTGCCAAGCAATCGATCCCGGACTCTGATCGCGCGGACGGGCGCCGGCGTGTCGCCACCCGCCTGACGCTTTCCCGCCGCTGCGTAAGCTCCTATAGCGCTGCCACCCCACGGCGCGCCCGCCGCGCCGCACCCCACGGAGCCGAAGGTCCGAATGGCCAAGATCAAGGTGGCGAACCCCGTTGTCGACCTCGATGGCGACGAGATGACCCGCATCATCTGGAAGCTGATCAAGGACAAGCTGATCCTGCCGTTCCTGGATCTGCCCATCGAGTACTACGACCTGGGGATGGAGCACCGCGACGCCACCGACGACCAGGTGACCATCGACGCGGCCCACGCCATCCAGAAGTGGGGCGTCGGCATCAAGTGCGCGACCATCACCCCCGACGAGGCGCGGGTGAAGGAGTTCCACCTCAAGCAGATGTGGAAGAGCCCCAACGGCACCATCCGCAACATCCTGGGCGGAGTGGTGTTCCGCGAACCGATCATCTGCCGCAACGTGCCGCGGCTGGTGCCCGGCTGGACCCAGCCCATCATCATCGGCCGCCACGCCTTCGGCGACCAGTACCGCGCCACCGACTTCGTGGTCCCGTCCAAGGGCAAGCTGACGGTAAAGTGGGAGGGCGACGACGGCCAGGTAATCGAGCGCGAGGTGTTCGACTATCCGGGCGGCGGCGTCGCCATGACCATGTACAACCTCGATGCCTCGATCGAGGAGTTCGCCCGGGCCTCGCTGCGCTATGCGCTGGACCGCAAGTACCCGATCTACCTCTCGACCAAGAACACCATCCTCAAGGCCTACGACGGGCGCTTCAAGGACATCTTCCAGCGTGTTTTCGAGACCGAGTTCGCCGCCGAGTACAAGGCCGCGGCGATCACCTACGAGCACCGGCTGATCGACGACATGGTGGCCTCGGCGCTGAAGTGGTCCGGCGGCTTCGTCTGGGCCTGCAAGAACTACGACGGCGACGTGCAGTCCGACCAGGTGGCGCAGGGCTTCGGCTCGCTGGGACTGATGACCTCGGTGCTACTGACCCCCGACGGCAAGACCGTGGAGGCCGAGGCCGCCCACGGCACGGTGACGCGCCACTATCGCCAATATCAGCGCGGCGAGAGCACCTCGACCAACTCCATCGCCTCGATCTTCGCCTGGACGCGTGGCCTGAAGCACCGCGCCAAGCTCGACGACAACGCCGCCCTCGACCGCTTCGCCGAGACCCTGGAGAAAGTCTGCGTCGATACGGTGGAAGACGGCTTCATGACCAAGGACCTGGCCCTGCTGGTCGGCGACCACCAGGGCTGGCTGACCACCGAGGGCTTCCTCGACAAAGTGGCCGAGCATCTGGAGAAGGCGCTGGCGGCGTAGCCGCGGCCCGCCCTAAGTTCTTGATTTGTTCCTTCGGCTGGGTCATTCTGAGTGACGTTCCTGCCGCGGCCGTGCGCGACAACCTCCAAGGTGTCCTGGGCCTGATCGAACCGACGGCTCAGTACGCAGCGCCGGCTTAGGTCGCTGGCCCCCTTGGTCGCCCGCACGGGCGACACTTGCCCCGCTCGGGGGAAGAGACGAACGAGGAGACTTGGGATGATCGGCTACGTCACCATCGGCGCGAACGACTTCGACGCCGCCCTGCCCTTCTACGACGGCGTGCTGGGCGCCGTGGGCTACGAGCGCAAATCCTTCGACGGCAAGTGGGCCTTCTACGGGCCCGCGGACGGCGAGGGCAATGTCGGGGTCTGCAAGCCGTTCGACGGCCAGCCGGCCCGGGGCGGCAACGGTATCATGCTGGCCTTCGTCGCACCGTCGCAGGACGCGGTGCGCGCGGCCCACGCCGCGGCCCTCGCGGCCGGCGGGACCGACGAGGGCGCCCCGGGCTTCCGCCCGCCCGACGGGACCAGCTTCTACGGCGCCTATGTGCGCGATGCGGCCGGCAACAAGCTCTGCATCTTCCACGCCGGGTAGGGGCGCCTAGCGGCGAGTAGGTTGTCCGCACTTTCAGAATGCGGAAAAGTCCCTTGAGGCCATGGCGAGATTGGAGCTCGCCGCCAAGGCCTTAAGGGTCGGCATCTCACGGGACTTAGGATCGAGGCGCCACCGCTCGGGTCAAGGCCGGCGGCGGAGCTTGCGTCGCACATGTGCGGGAGGGGGACGGCGGCAACTTGACCGCCGGTCGGCGGCGCAGCAACATCGCCGCGCCATGGAGCTCAGGCTGCCTCGCATTCCCGACTGACGCGGGCCCTTGCCTGTCGTCGCCGCCGGCGGAACGCCACCGCTGGCCCCGTTTTGGCGCTCTGAGATCCTGACCAATGGCCAAAGCCGATATGCGTGGGCGGCCAACCGGCGCGCGCGCCAGCCCATCTATCAGCGACAGCGACCGCACCGCCGTCGGCACGCCCCAGGCGCCCGTCCAGACCCCCGTGGCGTCGAGGCAGCTCGCCATCTACTACGCTCTCCTCGTCACCGAGGCGGTGTCGCTGATCGGGAGCCAGATCAGCGGATATGCGATCAGCATCGCCGTGTTCCGCGCCACCGGGCGCGCCGCCCCGCTCACGCTCGTCGCCTTCTTCTCGGCCGCCCCCGCAATCCTGCTGGGCGGCTACGCCGGCGCGCTCGCCGACCGGTTCGATCGTCGGGGCGTGATGCTGATCGCCAACCTCGGTTTCGTCGCAGTCAGCGGCCTTCTGCTGCTGAGCTTCGCCTCCGGCGCATTCCACCTCTGGCATCTCTATGTGCTGACGCTCGGCGCATCCTTGTTCGCGGCGCTGGAGCGGCCGGCGTTCCAGGCCTCCATCGCCATGCTGGTTCCCGATCGTCACCGCGACCGCGCCAACGCGCTCAGGCAGATCACCGGCTCGGCCGCCGGTGTCATCGCGCCGGCCGTCGCCGGCCTGCTGTACGCCCTGGTCGGCGTCGTGGGTTCGATCAGCCTCGACATCGCGACGTTCATCGCGGCCATCGCCGTACTCGCCGTTGTCCGCATCCCCAGGCCGCCCGAGAGCGTCGAGGCCCGCGCGAGGCGAGCGGCGGTCTGGCGCCAGGTCTTCGACGGTTTCCGCTACCTGTCCGCGCGGCCGGTGCTGCTCGGCTTCTGCGGCTACGTCTCGGTGGTCAACTTCGTCGCCAACACGGTCGTGGTGCTGCTGACGCCCTACGTGCTCGCCCGCACCGGCAGCACCCAGTTGCTCGGCATGGTCATGGCCGAGATGAGCTGCGGAGGGATCGCGGGCGCTCTCGTCATCAGCGCCGGCGGCCGGGTCGGGTCGCGGATGAACACGGTGATGCTCGGGATCGTCGCCGCGGGCCTCTTCCTCGGTTTGGCCGGCGTGGCGCGCGAAGCGTTGGCGCTCGGCGCGAGCCTGTTCCTGATGCTCTTCGCGCTGGCCTTCACCGACGCCCCCTTCTGGTCGATCCTGCAGGCGAAGGTCGCGCCCGATCTCCAGGGCCGTGTCTTCGCGGCCTACCTGCAGGTGATCATGCTCATGTCGCCGCTCGCCTTCCTGGTCGCGGGGCCGCTGGCCGACCGGGTCTTCGAGCCGGCCAGACGGCAGCCGATCTGGCGAAGCGTCGGCTGGCTGGTCGGCGTGGGACCAGGGGCCGGCATGGGGATGATGTTCATCGTGGCGGGGGCGCTGATCCTGGCGCTCAGCCTGGCCGCCTACGCCATCCCGGCGGTGCGGCGGCTCGAGGCGGATCTTCCCGACCACGTGACGGCGGTCTGGGGCGGGTCGGCACAGGACTGAATCACTCCGCGGGCGATCGGGTCGGTGATGGAGCGCGCCATCGACGCGCCCGCGCAGCGCCGACCCCGTCCGGGGGTCGTGCTTGAGTGACCCGGTCGCCCGAGCTTCAATCTGACCAAGGCCTCAAGGCGCGTTCCGCACTCAGGCGTGCGGACAGCCTACTCAGACGGCGCGCGAACCGTGCATCGCCAGGAGACGCGGCCTCAGGCCGCCAGCGCCGCCCGGACCGCGGCGACGCCGTCGGCGGCCTTGGCCCCGTCGGGGGCGCCGCCCTGGGCGAAATCTGCTTTGCCGCCCGCGCCCTGCCCGCCCATCGCCGCCACCGCGGTGCGGGCGAGCGCGGCCGCGTCGAAGCGGCCGACGAGGTCGGGGGTGAGCGCCACGGCGATCGAGGCCTTGCCCTCGTTGACGGCGGCATAGGCGACGACGCCGGACTGGCCGATGCGCCGGCGCGCCTCGTCCACCAGCGGGCGCATGTCCTTGGGCGAGACGCCCTCGACCACCTTGCCGTCGAAGCGCACGCCGGCGACGTCCTCCACCGCCGAGGCGCCGCCCGCGCCGCCGCCGCCCAGCGCCAGCTGCTTGCGCGCCTCGGCCAGCTCGCGCTCGGCCTTGCGGGCCTGGGCCTGGACGGCCTCGACGCGGGCCGGGACCTCGGCGGTCGGGACCTTGAACTGGTCGGCAAGCCCGCGCGCCACCGCGGCCTGGGCCAGCAGCCATTGTCGCGCCGGCTCGCCGGTCAGCGCCTCGATCCGCCGCACCCCGGCGGCGACGCCCTGCTCGGAGATGATCTTGAAGAGCGCGATGTCGCCGGTGCGGGCCACGTGGGTGCCGCCGCAGAGCTCGACCGAATAGGCGCCGGCCTCGCCGCCCAGCGCCCGGCCGAGGGTGAGCACGCGCACACTGTCGCCGTACTTCTCGCCGAAGAGGGCGATGGCGCCGGCCTCGATGGCGGCCTGCGGCGCCATCTCCTCGGTGACCGCGGGCAGGTTCTGGCGGATCACCGCGTTGACCTCGGTCTCGATGGCGTCGATCTCGGCGGCCTTGAGCGGCGCGCCGTGGCTGAAGTCGAAGCGCATGCGGTCGCCGTCCACCAGCTGGCCCTTCTGGGCGACGTGGGGGCCGAGCACGTGCTGCAGCGCCGCGTGCGCCAGGTGAGCGGCCGAATGGTTCAGCCGGGTGCGCGCCCGGCGCTCGGCGTCCACGGCCAGGCGGGCGTGGACGCCGACCTCGAGCCGGCCCTCGGTGAGCTTCAGGACGTGGGCGTGGATGTCGCCGGCCTCTTTCTGGACATCCGTGACGATGGCCCGGCCGCCCGGCCACTCGATCTCGCCGCGGTCGCCGGCCTGACCCCCGCTCTCGGCATAGAAGGGCGTGCAGTCGAACACGGCCTCGACTGTCTCGCCGGCCTCGGCCGCATCGAGCGGGACCCCGTCCTTGACCAGGGCCAGCAGCTCGCCGGTCGCCTCGATGTCCTGGTAGCCGATGAACACGGTGGGTCCCAGACGCTCGCGCAGCTGCTGCCAGACCGCGCCCTGGGTCTCCTGGCCGGACCCGGCCCAGTGTTCGCGGCCCAGGGTCCGCTGGCGCTGCATGGCGACATCGAAGCCGGCGGTGTCCACCGTCATGCCCTTGGCGCGCACGGCGTCCTGGGTGAGGTCGAGGGGGAAGCCATAGGTGTCGTAGAGCTTGAACGCGGTCTCGCCGGGCAGCACGTCGCCGGCGCCCAGGCGCGCGGTGGCCTCGTCGAGCAGCGCCATGCCGCGGCCGAGGGTGCGGCGGAAGCGCTCCTCCTCCTGGCGCAGGGTCTCGACGATCACCGGCGCGGCCCGGCGCAGCTCCGGATAGGCGCCACCCATTTCCTCGATCAGCACCGGCGCGAGACGGCACATCAGCGGCTCGGCCGCGCCCAGCAGGTGGGCGTGCCGCATCGCCCGGCGCATGATCCGCCGCAGCACATAGCCGCGGCCCTCGTTGGAGGGGCTGACCCCGTCGGCGATCAGGAACGAGGTGGAGCGCAGGTGGTCGGCGATCACCCGGTGCGACGGCCCGTTGGTGGAAGCGCCGGCGCCGCCGGTGAGCGCCTTGCTGGCGGCGATCAGCTTGCGGAAGAGGTCGATGTCGTAGTTGTCGTGCACGCCCTGCAGCACCGCGGTGAGGCGCTCGATGCCCATCCCGGTGTCGATGGACGGCCGCGGCAGCTCGGTGCGGCGCCCGTCCGGGTGCTGCTCGTACTGCATGAAGACCAGGTTCCAGATCTCCACGAAGCGGTCGCCGTCCTCTTCCGGCGTGCCGGGCGGCCCGCCGGCGATGTGGGCGCCGTGGTCGTAGAAGATCTCCGAGCACGGACCGCACGGACCGGTGTCGCCCATCGACCAGAAATTGTCGGAGGACGCGATGCGCAGGATGCGCTCCTCGGGCAGGCCGGCGATCTTGCGCCAGAGCGCCGCGGCCTCCTCGTCGGTGACGTGGACGGTGACCAGCAGCTTGCTGGCGTCGATCCCCAGGTCCTTCGTCATCAGCCGCCAGGCCAGCTCGATCGCGCCGTCCTTGAAGTAGTCGCCGAAGGAGAAATTCCCCAGCATCTCGAAGAATGTGTGGTGGCGGGCGGTGTAGCCGACGTTGTCGAGGTCGTTGTGCTTGCCGCCGGCGCGCACGCACTTCTGCGACGACGTGGCGCGCAGCGCCGGCGGCGTCTCGGCGCCGGTGAAGATGTTCTTGAACGGCACCATGCCGGCGTTGACGAAGAGCAAGGAGGGGTCGTTCTGCGGCACCAGCGGGGCAGAAGCGAGCACGGCGTGGTCGTTGCCGCCGAAGTAGCTCAGGAACAGGCTGCGGACGTCGTTGAGGCTGGGCATGGGACCGGCGTTCAAGCTTGAGGCGCGCCCTCTAGCATCTGGGGCGGCGCAGGGGAAACGGCCGCGCGCCGGACGGCGATTTGGCGGCGGAGGAGCAAGCCCCTCCTGCCAATGTAGGATGCGCCGCCGGCGCCGCTAGGTTCAACGCAGAGGACTGGGAGGAGGCGCGGAGGTCGCAGAGGGAGCGGAACCCTTGCGTCCTCTGCGCCTCCCTTGCGAACTCAGCGTTGAACCTTTTGCGCCTGCGGCGCACCCAACCGTGCAGAACTGGCCCCGACAGGGAGTGCGAACGGCGGCCCCGCCGGCGGGGGTGAGCCCAGGGCGCTTGGGAGGACCGGCGGATGGGCGGGCCGGACCTCGGCGCTCCTCGAAGCCCGAAGCGGCGGGGCCGCCGTTCGCAAAGGGTTCCGATGCGGCGCGGCGCCCGACGACTCTGCGCTCCGAAGCTTCGCGGCGATCACGTAGATCAGCGATGGCCTCGGCAGAGCCGGGCGCCGTGGGGAAGCCGCGGCGGACCCGAACGTCGGGACTTAAGCGTCGTCCTCCTCGGCCGCGGTGGGGCCGACAAGCAGCTCCTCCTCGATCTTGTCGCCCGCCCCGCGCACGGCCCGCTCGATCTCGGCGGCGGTGTCGGGATGGGCCTTGAGGAACTCGCGGACGTTGTCACGGCCCTGGCCGATGCGCTCGCTGCCGAACGAGAACCAGGAGCCGGACTTCTCGATCACGCCGGCCTTGACGCCGAGGTCGATGATCTCGCCCAGTTTGGAGATGCCCTCGCCGTACATGATGTCGAACTCAACCTCGCGGAACGGAGGGGCGACCTTGTTCTTCACCACCTTGACCCGCACGTTGTTGCCGACGATCTCGTCGCGGATCTTCACCGAGCCGGTGCGCCGGATGTCGAGCCGCACCGAGGCGTAGAATTTCAGCGCATTGCCGCCGGTCGTGGTCTCGGGGCTGCCGTACATCACCCCGATCTTCATGCGGATCTGGTTGATGAAGATGACGATGGTCTTGGCCTTGGAGATCGAGGCGGTGAGCTTGCGCAGCGCCTGGCTCATCAGCCGCGCCTGCAGCCCGGGCAGCTGGTCACCCATCTCGCCCTCGATCTCGGCCCGGGGGGTCAGCGCCGCCACCGAGTCGATCACGATGATGTCCACCGCGTTCGAGCGCACCAGGGTGTCGGTGATCTCCAGGGCCTGCTCGCCGGTGTCGGGCTGGGAGACCAGCAGGTCGTCGAGGTTGACCCCCAGCTTGTGGGCGTAGGAGGGATCCAGCGCGTGCTCGGCGTCGATGAAGGCGGCGATGCCGCCGGCCTTCTGCACCTCGGCCACCACATGCAGGGCCAGCGTGGTCTTGCCGGAGCTCTCGGGCCCGTAGATCTCCACGACCCGGCCCTTGGGCAGGCCGCCGATGCCGAGCGCGATGTCGAGGCCCAGCGAGCCGGTGGAGACCGACTCGATCTCCACGACCTTGCCCTTGTCGCCCAGCTTCATCACCGAGCCCTTGCCGAAGGCCCGGTCGATCTGCGCCAGCGCCGCCTCCAGCGCCCGGTGCTTGTCGCTATCGCTCTGTGCCACCAGCTTCAACGCCGTGTTCGCCATGTCCCTCGGTCCCCTTCTATCCCATGATTCCGCCGGCCCCACCGTCCCGCCGCGCGATTCGCCTGGGGTCGCCGAACTGAATCGGTGTGTACATGTTTTGTTCCGGGTTCGCAAGATGTTCCAGCGCGGGAGACGCGATCCATGGTTGAGGCGCCCATTCAGGTCCAGATCGCCGCCGACGGCGTGGTGGGCGGGTTGGTGATGATAGAGTTGCTGGAGACGCTCACCGCGCAGGGCGTGCTGTCGCGGGAGGCGGCGCGCGACCTGGTGGCGAGGGCCAAGGTTCGCGCCGCCAGGTTTGGCGGCGTCGACATCGGCCATGAGATCGACCGGATGCTGGACGAGCTGCTGGCGCGGTACGGCTGAGCGCGGCCCCGGCGCATCATGCGTTTGCACGATGCGGCGGGCGTGGGCGAGGGTCTAGGATGTGGTCTTCGACCCTGGATGAGGTGGAATGATGATGGCGAACGGTTTGAGAGGGCGGCGGGCCTGGGCGGGCCTGGCGATGGCGGGGGTCGCGGCGCTGATCGCGATGGCGCCGGCGGCGGCGATGGCGCAGTCGGTGGTCGGGGTGTGGCGCTCGCAGGTGCAGGGCACGCCCAGCGGGATGACCCCGCAGGTGACTTCCAGCGACGTGCAGACGATGACGCTGACGGCGGACGGCCACTACCAGCGGCAAATCACCGTCGAGGGCGGCAACGGGGTGACCGGCGCCGGCGGCAACATCGTCGACACGGGCGTCTATCGCTTCACCCCGCCCAACTCGTTCCAGTACCAGCGCTCGAGCTGGGTGGTCTGCGCCCTGGCCTGCCTGCCCGGCCAGCCGGACGGGCCCAACAGCGGCACGCTGCCGTTCGTGCTGAACGACGCGACGCACGCGACCTTCATCGGCATCTACTGGACGCGAATCCAGTAGCCGGCGCGCCGATTGCGGCGGGGCCCTGCCAGCCCAGGCGCTGGCTGGCGGGCGGCGTTTGTCAAACCACGAAGGACACGAAGGGCGCGAAAGGCGTGTCCGAGACGCGCCGCTGGTCTGTCTTGAGACTTGCTGCGCGCAGAGCGCGGCTTGGTGACCTTCGCGCCCTTCGTGGTTCAATAGAAAGCCGTCAGATCCACCGGCGGACGCGGTGGGCGTAGGCGTCGAAGGCCGGGCCGAACTGGCGGCGCAGCTTGGCTTCCTCGAAGGGGATGTGGACGAAGTTGGCGGTGAGGAAGACCGCGGGGGCCGCGGCGAGCATCGGCCAGACGCCGACCCAGATGGCGGCGCCGAGGGCGATCACCACCAGGCCGAGGTACATCGGGTTGCGGCTGAGGGCGTAGGGGCCGCGAGTGATCACGCCGCTGTTGGTCTCGGCCAGCGGGTCGATGTTGTTGCCCGCCTGGCGGAAGGTCCGAAACGCCAGGATCGGCGGCACGCCGCCGGCGAAGAAGATCGCCATCCCCACCCAGTCATGCCACGGCGCCCAGGACGGCTGCGGCCAGCCGATCGCCCAGCCGATCCCGGCCGTGACGGCTAGGAAGATCATCGTCCAGATCGGCGGCGGGAGCCTCAGCATGACCGGAGTGTCCCTCGCCCAGGCGGACAGCCTCGCTTTGCCCGCGAGTCGCGCCGCTCGTTCCCTCCAGCGCCTGTCCCTAGAGCATCTGGAGGCGAGGTTGAACCGTCTGACCGACGATTCTCCGTTCGCTGCCGGACGGCGCGGCTAGCCCGAGGCCAGGCGCACCGCCAGCCAGATCACCGCCATGCCGGCGACCGTCGCCAGGCTGGTGGCCAGCGTCGGCCGCACCCGGTGGCTGGCGGGGGCCAGCTCGCTGGCGCCGACGTAGAGAAAGAAGCCGGCGAACAGGGCGATGGCGAGGCCGAGCGGCCCCTCGCCGACGCTGAACAGCCGGGTCAGGCCGATGCCGACCAGCGGCGCGGCCGCGTCCGCGATCAGCCAGCCGCGGGCCCGGGCCGGGCCGCCCCCGCCCGAGAGGCTCAGGGTGACGGTGTTGACCCCGTCCGCGACGTCGTGGGCCAGCACCGCGACGGCGGTCACCAGGCCGATCGCCGGGGCGACCTGGAAGGCGAGGCCGACGCCGACGCCGTCGAGCAGGCTGTGCAGGGTGAGGCTGGCGGGCCGCAGATGCCCGGCGCGGCCCTGGGCGGCGGCGTCCAGGGTGCGGGCGAGCAGCATGTAGCCGCAGAAGCCGACCCCGACGAGCCCAAGCACCACCGCCGGCTGGGCGGCCTTGGCGCCGAGCTGTAGCGCCTCCGGGATCAGGTCGAACAGCGCCACGCCGATCACCGCGCCGGCCGAGAGCCCGAAGATCAGCGGAACCTGGTCGCGCAGCCGCAGCGCCAGGGCGCCGCCGAAGAGGGTGGCGAGACCGGTGGCGACGCCGATGGCGGCGAGCACGGCGAGGAGCGGCAGGCTGGCGATGGGCGGCCGTTCCTTTGCTGGCGAGGCGCTGGAGCGGCTTAGGGCGGCCGCACGCCCGGCTCAACCGCCGGCGAGCTGGCGGCGCTCGGCGAGGAAGGCGAGGACCTCGGGCCCCAGCAGGCCGCGGCGGTCGGCGAGCTGGAAGAGATCGAAATCCGGCGCGGGGTCGACCTTCAGGATCACCGGGCCGTCGGCGCCGGCCGCGACATCCCAGGCCAGCAGGCCGAACTGGCTGAACAGCCGCGCGCCCTCGGTGGCGGTCGCCTTCATCTGGGACCAGTCCGGGACTCCGAGATCGGCGGGCGCGGCCTGGGCGCGGTGGGGCGCGGCGGCCGCGAACAGTTCCCGGGCCTGGCCCGAATTGAGATCGAGGCTGGCGACGAGGTCGTCGCGGCCGCCGAGCCGCCAGGCGGCGCGCAGCAGCCTCGGCCCCCGCTCGCCGGCCAGGGTGAGGAAGCGCACCGGCGCCAGTCGCCCGCCGGTCCGCCGCGCATAGGACGGATGGGCGGCGATGCGCGGCTGGAAGAGCCAGCTGACGCCGGGCGTGTCGCCGACCTCGTCCAGCAGGCGGTCGATCTCGGCGGCGCCGTCGCGGCGGGGGTCGGCGAAGAGGATGCGGGCGTGGCCGCCCTCGGCCGGGCGGGCGACCAGCGGCTCGGCGAAGCGCCCGGCCAGGAACGTGCGCAGTTCGTCCCGGGTCCGCAGCAGGCGCTGACCCGGCGCGGCGAGGCCGGCGCGGTAGATGGCGAGCAGCGGGACCGTCGGCAGACCGTGGGCGGCGAGGTAAGCGCCGCTGGCGAGGCGATCGGCGGCCAGGGCTTGGGCGTCCGGGCGAAAGTTGGCCTGCCGGATCAGCTCGCGGCCGCGCCGGGCGCCGACCACGTCGCGCCGGTCGGCCGGGCCCCAGAAATCCGCGTCGTAAAGGCGCAGGCGCTCATAGTCGGCGAACGCGACGCGGCCGTGGCCCAGCGACAGGGCGGCGAAGTCGGCCATCAGACGCGTGGCCGGGGCGCCGGCCGCAGTCGCCATTCGCCCCAGCGCCGACATCAGGCCTTCCTCGGCCTGGGCGCCGGACGGCGCGGCGGCGGCGAGGGGGAGAGTCCGCGGGAGCGCGGCCATGGCGACATCCGTCCGCAGGCAGAAACCCGCTTTCTGGGCCGCCGTGGTTAATCAATCGCTTACCTGGGGCGGAGCTCGGCGGCGATGCGCACGGCGTCGGCGAAGAAGCCGTCGATGTCGGCCAGGCGGGTTCGGTGGTTGAAGATCGCCGCGCGGATCACCGTGCGGCCGCCGATGCGGGTGGTGGACGGCGCCGCCAGGCCCCGCTCCTGCAGCCGCATCACCAACTCCTGGCCGAGCGCGCCGTCGCGGTCGCCCTTCCGGCGAAAGCAGACGATGTTGAGCGGGACCGGCGCGGCCAGCTCGAACGTCTCGGAGGCGGCGACGTGGCCGGCCAGACGCAGGGCGGCGGCGCGGTTGGCCTCGATGGCGGCGGCGATGGCGTCGGCGCCCAGGGTCTGGAAAGTCAGCCAGACCTTCAGGGCCCTGAAGCCGCGCGACAGGTCGGGGCCGTAGTCGCAGGGCCAGTCGTCGCCGGCGGCGAGGCCGCGCGGGGCGCGCGACAGGTAGGTGGCCGGGGCGGCGAAGGTCGCCTTGTGGGCCGCGCGGTCGCGGACCAGCAGGAAGCCGGCGTCGTAGGGGACGTGGGCCCACTTGTGGAAGTCGAAGCCGACCGAGTCGGCGCGCTCCAGGCCGCGGGTCAGCGGCGCCAGGGCGGCCGAGAGCCGGGTCAGGGCGCCGAACGCACCGTCGACGTGCAGCCAGAGCTTCTCGGAAGCGGCGAGGTCGGCCAGCGCCGCCAGGTCGTCGAAGGCGCCGAAATTGACCCCGCCGGCGGTGCCGACCACCAAGAAGGGCGCCAGGCCGGCCGCGCGATCCTCGCGGATGGCGTCCCGCAGGAGGTCGAGGCGCATCGCGCCCTCGGCGTCGGTCTCGATGCTCCGCAAGAAATCCGAGCCGACGCCGGCCAGTTCCGCGGCCTGGCGCACGCAGCCGTGAGCCTCGGCCGAGGCGTAGGCGGTCAGCTGGCGGGCGCTGGCCTTGAGACCGCGGCCGCGGACCCGGTGGCCGAGCGCGGCGTCGCGGGCGATCAAGAGGCCGAGGAAGTTGGCCTGCGAGGCGCCGGTGACGAAGACGCCGGAGCTGGCGGCGGGAAAGCCGAAGGCCTCGGCGGCCCAGGCCGCGATCTGGCGCTCGACGATCGGGCCGATGTGGTCGCGCCCGCCGCAGTTGGCGTTGAGGCCGGCGGCGATCAGTTCGGCCACCACGCCGGCGGGCGTCCCGGCGCCGTGGGCCCAGCCGAAGAAGCGCGGATGGGTGTTGCCGACTACGTAGGGAGCGATCCGTTCCTCGACGTCGGCGACGACCGCGTCGAGATCGCGGCCGCTCCGAGGCAGCGGCGCAGTGAAGCGGTCACGCACGTCGTCCGGCGTCGGGCGCCAGACCGGGCCGTCGCCGGCGCGCTGCAGCCGCCCGATCGCCTGGTCCAGCGCGGCGTGGGCGCTGGCCCGGAACGCGGCCCAGTCGGCCGGATCCAGCGAGGCGTCCGGCGCTTGCGGCGCCAGGGGGGTTAAGCGCGCAGCCGGGCCCAAGCGTCGAACGCCTCGTCGAGATCGGATTGCAGGGCGGCGAAGCCGGCGTCCGCGGCGGCGGCGATCATCGGCATGCTGGCGCAGACGCGCAGCGCCGTCCGGGCGCCGACGCTGACCGGCTGACCGAGGTGGCAGGGACGTGCGCCGCCTTCGCCGCGGGCCAGCGCCTGGTAGACCGGGCGCGGATCGGCGCCGCCGGCGTGCACGATGGGGATCAGGCCGGGCGCGGCGGCGGTGTCGTCGAGCAGGGCGAGGCCGGGATCGGCGGCGACGCGGCCGCGGACGTCGCGGTCGAAATCGGCGATCACACCAGCGCGGATGTCGGCCGGAATGGCCTCGTAGGCCTCGATCTCGGCCAGCGCCGCGGTCCAGCGCAGGCCGAGGCCGAGGTTGGCGGGATGCCGCAGGCCGGCGGCGAACGGCCAGCGCAGGGCCTTCGGCCAGTCGAGCGCGGCCGAATAAGGGGCGAGCGGCCAGGCCGCCGGCCGGGCGCGGGCCAGCGCGTCCACCAAGCCGGCGGGCAGCAGCAGCGCGCCGCAGAAGGCCGGGCCGCCGGCGAACTTCGAGCCGGTGAGCATCACCGCGAAACCGTCGAGCAGATCCTGGCGCAGGGCGTCCGGCGCCGCGCGCAGCTGGCACGCGTCGACCACCACCAGCACCCGGCCGCCATGGCCGGCGGCGATACGGCGCGCGGCGGCGCGGCTGACGCCCGCACGGCCGGTCTTGGAGGCGTCCAGCACGTGCAGCACGACGAAGGCGCCGGCGGCTGCCGCCGCGTCTACCTGTTCGGCCGCCTCCTGGTCGACTTCGGCGGCCGGGCGCAGGGCGCCGCAGGGGCGGCGGATCTCGATGGTCCGCAGTGAAAGATCGGCGTCCTCCCAGCCGGCCAGCCGCCGGCGGGCGATCACGGCGCCGCCCAGCGGGGCGTGGCCGAGGAAGTGCAGGCCCGAGGCGGCCGCCGGCACGCCTGAGCCGGTCTCAGCGGGGGCGACGACGACGTTGACGACGGGCGAGGCGGCCAGCTCCAGGGCGAGGGTGAGCGTCACCAGTTCGGCCTCGGTGCCGGAGGCCGACAGCACCGCCTCGGCGCCGGG